>FTHA01000847.1_pt1 | contig 9600 bp, 6 predicted proteins | sample 1640771 | NCBI WGS metagenome assembly FTHA01 (sample SAMEA3914789, study PRJEB12502) | metagenome | biome: forest; material: soil | place: Canada | collected 2011-07-03 | depth 0.3 m | reverse complement strand
TCGTGAGGGTGCGGCGGACGTTCGGGTGAGCCATCCTCCACCGCGTCAGCGGGGGAGGGGGACCACGAAGTGGTGGAGGGGGCGCGTTTCAAGCTCGGCGCACGTCCCCGCGCCCCCTCCGTCCCTTCGGGCCACCTCCCCCGCTGACGCGGTGGAGGATGAGCGACCCTACCCCAGTTCCCCGTTCAGCACCGGCGGCGCTCCCGCCTCGTGCTCGCCGGCCGGGGCCGGGGGTTCGTTGATGCCGTGGGCCCAGTGCTTGAGGAAGGGGCTGAGGGCGATGAACAACACGCCCGCGGCGAGGCCGGCCCAGCCGATGCGCTCGAACCAGAAGATCGAGGTGGCCAGCGCCGCCTTGGGATCCAGCACCTGGCCGCCCACGGTCGCGGTCCCCATCAGCGAGGCGATCTTGCCGCCGACGAACTGGGCGACCGAGCTCGACAGGAACCACACCGCCATCATGAACGACACCACCGAGGGCACCGACAGCTTGGTGATCTCCGACAGGCCCACCGGCGACAGACAGAGCTCGCCTGTGGTGTGCAGCAGGTAGAGCAGGCCCAGCAGGATCATCGGCTCGCGGAAGTTGGCGTCGGCGAACCCCGCGCCCCAGACCACCACCATGAAGCCCAGGCCCACCTGCAGCAGGGCGATGCCGAACTTCAGCAGCGGGTTGGGGTCGCGCTTGCGCTGGCCGAGGAAGGCCCACAGCCAGGCGAAGATCGGCGCGAAGATCAGGATGAAGCCGGGGTTGAACGACTGTGTCTGCGGCGCGGTCACCTCCATGTCGATCCACAGGTCCTTGGACAGGTCGACGCCGGCGCGGGCGAGCTGGTCGATCTGGCCCTGGGAGGCGAACAGGATGTGCAGTCCGGCGATCGACCAGGTCACCGGCTTGGTGATGATCGCGAGGTCGACGTTGCGCTCGGCGAACAGATTCAGCGAGGTGCCGGCCTGTTCGAACAGGGTGAAGAAGACGATGGCGCCGAAGATCAGCACCACGCCCAGCAGCATCCGCTCGCGCTGGACCTTGTCGCACTTGACTGCGAGGAACCAGGCGATGAACGCCACCGATGCGGCGATCGACAGGCCGAGCCCGACGCCGACCCAGGTGTTGTGCTGGACCAGGAAGAAGATCCCGATCGCCCCCAGAACCCCCAGGATATAGATCACCCATTCGCGGCTGATCGGGCCGATGAACGGCGCGGCCAGGCGGACGGGATCGGGCGGCTCGCCGTGGCCCTCCAGCCAGGGCTTGCCGATCATGAACACCACCCAGCCCAGCGCCATGCCGAGGCCCGCCAGGCCGAAGCCGACGGACCAGCCGACGGTCTGGCCGAGATAGCCGCACAGCACCCCGGCCCAGAAGGCGCCGAGGTTGACCCCGTAGTAGTAGAGCGTGAAGCCCGCATCTCGCCGCGGATCGCCCTGTGGATAGAGCTGGCCGACGATGCTGGAGATGTTGGGCTTCAGGAACCCCACCCCCATGATGATCATCGACAGGGCGAAGTAGAACAGGTTCACGCCCAGCGGATTGCGGTGGGTCTGCACCGTGTAGCTGCCCGCCGGCAGCACGGCCGGCAGCGAGGCCTTGGGCGGCAGCTGCTTCACCGCCAGGCCCCCGCCCGGCGATGAGCCGAACTCATAGGGCTTGCCGTCGACCACCAGGCGCACCTCGCGCGTGGCCATCCGGCCCTTGATCTGGAAGTCGTAGACGTGGCCCTGGTAGGTCAGGGTCTCGGTGGCCGGCGCGGCGGTGGCGGCCATGGCCAGCTGGCCGATGGTCAGCAGCACGGCGCCGAACAGGATCGACTTGCGGGTGCCGAGGAACCGGTCCGCCAGGATCCCGCCGATCAGCGGCAGCAGATACACCAGCGAAGTGTAGGAGCCGTACTGGGTGCTGGCGAAGGCGTCGTCGAACAGGAAGTGCTGGATCAGGTAGAAGACCAGCAGGCCCCGCATGCCGTAGTAGGAGAACCGCTCCCACATCTCGGCGAAGAACAGGACGAACAGGCCCCTGGGGTGCTGGCGCACCAGCTGGGTCATCACCGGCGCCGCCGTGACGACGGTGATCAGCACGCCCATGATGATGACGATGTTGTTCATCGCGGGCAGATGACCACGCGCTGGTCGCCAGGACAAGCAAGGCCCTGCCGGCCGGGAGCCTGAAGCGCTGCCGGACGTTTGCCTTGGATAAGAGGAGCGCCCCTGTGAAGATTCCCGGTCCCGACCATCCCATCACCCTGGAGCCCAGCCGCAAGCGCATGCGCGCGGCGTTCGAGAACCACGTCATCGCCGACACCGAGGACGCCCTGATCCTGCGCGAAGCGAACTATCCGCCGGTCTGGTACTTCCCCATGGACGACGTGGAGATGGCCTTCCTGGCCAAGACCGACCACCACACCCTTTGCCCCTACAAGGGCGACGCCAGCTACTGGTCGATCTATATGGACGGCGTCCTCGCCGAGAACGCCGTCTGGGGCTACGAAGACCCCTTCCCCGCCACCGCCGCCATCAAGGGCCGCATCGCGTTCTATCCAAGCAAGGTGGACGTCTACGAAGTCGAACCCCTCTCCCACGGGGAGAGGGAGGGGCCCGCGCGTAGCGTGGGAGGGTGAGGGCGTAAGACCCCGCCGACCTGGCCCCTCACCTTCCCACCCGCTGCGCGGGCGGGCCCCTTCCTCCCCCTAAAGGAGAGGAGGCGAAGAGGTCACCATCGCCAGCCATTCGTCCTCGGTCAGCACCTGGACGCCCAGGTCGGCGGCGGTCTTGAGCTTGGAGCCGGCGCCGGGGCCGGCGACGACGATGTCGGTCTTCTTCGACACCGAGGAGGCGACCTTGGCGCCCAGGGCCTCGGCCTGGGACTTGGCCTCGTCGCGGGTCATCCGCTCCAGCGCGCCGGTGAACACCACCGTCTTGCCGGCCACGGCGGTGTCGGTCTTGGGCCGCTCAGCGTCCAGGACCTCGATCTCCTCGGCCAGGTTCTGGACAAAGCGGCGGTTGTGGTCCTCGCCGAAATAGGCCGCCGCGGCCTCGATCACCGCCTCGCCCACCTGGTCCAGCGCATCGAGCTCGGCCATGGCCTCGGGATCGCGGGCGGCGACCTGGTCCATGGCCGCCAGGAATGCGGCCGCCGAGCCGTAGCCCCGCGCCAGGGTGATGGCCGTGGTTTCGCCGATGTGGCGGATGCCCAGGCCATAGATGAACCCGTCCAGGCCGATCTTGCGGCGCGCCTCGATCGAGGCGGCGAGGTTACGCACCGAGGTCTCGCCGTAACGGTCGCGCTGCAGCAGCGCGTCCAGCGCCGTCTGGTCGCGGGCCAGGCGGAAGATGTCGGCCGGCTCGCGGATCAGGCCCTCGTCGTAGAAGGCCTGCAGCTGCTTCTCGCCCAGGCCCTCGATGTCGAAGGCGCGACGTGAGACGAAGTGCTTCAGGTGCTCGATCCGCTGGAACGGGCAGGCCAGCTCGCCGGTGCAGCGGCGCACGACGGTCTCGGCGCCGCCGGCGGTGGTCTCGCGCGCCACCGGCGTCTTCAGCGGACAGGGGCAGATCGTCGGGAACACATAGGGCTCGGCGTCCGCCGGCCGCTCTTCGGGCACGACCTCGAGGATCTGCGGGATGACGTCGCCGGCGCGCTGGATCACCACGGTGTCGCCCAGGCGCACATCCAGGCGGGCGATCTCGTCGGCGTTGTGCAGCGTGGCGTTCTTGACCACCACGCCGCCGACGGTCACCGGCCGCAACCGCGCCACCGGCGTCAGCGAGCCGGTGCGGCCGACCTGGATCTCGATGTCCTCCAGGATGGTGCGGGCCTGTTCGGCGGGGAACTTGTGGGCGATGGCCCAGCGCGGCGAGCGGGAGACGAAGCCCAGGCGGGTCTGCCAGTCCAGCCGGTCGACCTTGTAGACCACCCCGTCGATGTCATAGCCGAGCGTCGGACGGCGGGCTTCTAGGTCGTGATAGGCGCCCAGCAGCCCCTCGCAGCCGATCACCCGCAGCGTCTGGGGGGTGATCTGGAACCCCCAGCGCTTCAGCGCCTGCAGCGCCTCCCACTGGGTGGAGGCGAAGGGCGCCGAGGTCAGCCCCCAGGCGTAGGCGAAGAACCGCAGCGGCCGTTTGGCGGTGATCGAGGCGTCGATCTGGCGCAGCGATCCGGCCGCGGCATTGCGCGGGTTGGCGTAGGTCCGCTCGCCGGCCGCCGCGGCCGCCTCGTTCAGCTGGGCGAACTCGGCGTGCCCGAGGTAGACTTCGCCGCGGATCTCGATCCCCTCGGGCCAGCCCGAGCCCGCCAGCCGCTGGGGGATCTCGCTCAGGGTCCGCAGGTTCTCGGTGACGTCCTCCCCCACCCGCCCATCGCCGCGGGTGGCGCCCTGGATCAGCTGGCCGCGCTCGTAGCGCAGCGAAGCGGACAGGCCGTCGATCTTGGGCTCGGCGGTATAGGCGATCTCGTCCTCGGGCAGGCGCAGGAACCGGCGCACCCGCGCCTCGAACTCGGCCGCCTCTTCCTCGGTGAAGCAGTTGTCCAGCGACAGCATGGGCACGCCGTGCTCGACCGGCGAGAACTTCTCCGCCCGCGGCGCGCCCACCCGCAGGCTCGGCGAATTCTCCCGCACCAGATGGGGGAACCGCGCCTCGATCTCGGCATTGCGCCGCTTCAGCGCATCGTAGTCAGCGTCCGAAATCGTCGGCGCATCCTGCTGGTGATAGCGCAGGTCATGACCGGCGATCTCATCCGCCAGCCGCGCCAGCTCGGCGGCGGCGTCGGACTCTGCGAAGTCGGCGACCGGAATGGGCTCACGCATCCATCAGCGCCCGGGCGGCCGCGCGGGCGGCGTCGGTGACTTCGGCGCCGGCGAGCATGCGGGCGATCTCCTCTTCGCGGGCCTTGCCCTGCAGCACCTCGACGGTGGTGCGCACGCGGTCGTCTTCGCCACTCTTGGCGACGCGCCAGTGGGCTTCGGCGCGGGCCGCGACCTGGGGACTGTGGGTGACGACCAGCACCTGGCCCTGGCGTGCGAGCTGCTTCAGCCGCACGCCCACGGCGTCGGCCACGGCGCCGCCGACGCCCTGGTCCACCTCGTCGAAGATCATCACCGGCGAGCTCCCCTCGCCACGCCCGGCCAGCGCCGCCTTGAGCGCCAGGGCGAAGCGCGCAAGTTCGCCCCCCGAGGCGATGTCGCCGAGGCCGCCGAAGGGCGCCCCGGGGTTGGTGGACACCTCGAACTCCACCCGGTCCTGGCCGCTCGGCCCAGCCTGGGCCTCGGCAAGCGGTTCGACCGAGACCCGGAAACGGGCCTTGTCCAGCTTCAGCGGCGCCAGCTCCCCTTCCAGCGCCGAGGCCAGCCGCTGGCCGGCTTCCCGGCGCGCCGCCGACAGCGCCTCGGCCGCCTGTAGATAGGCCCGCCGGCCCGCCTCAGCCTCGGCCCGCGCCTGCTTCAGCGATTCCTCCGCGGTCTCCACCGCCCGCAGGGTCTCGGCCATCCGCAGCCGTTCCGAGGGCAGTTGCTCGACAGGGACGCCCAGTTTGCGCGCCATGGCCCGCAGGGAGAACAGCCGCTCCTCCGCCTTGTCCAGGCTGCCTGGCTCCACGTCGAAGGCGCGCGCCGCGGCGTCGACCGCGTCCAGCGCCTCGCTCGCCTCCACCAGCGCCCGGTCCAGCGCCGCGGCGGCGGCGGCGATCAGCCGAGGCGCCGCGCCATCCTGGCTCGCGCCGGCCTGCACGGTGCGCTCGCGCGCCCGCTCCAGCGCCCGCAGCGCCTGGCCCAGGCGACTGACCAGGCCTTCGCCGCCCATCGTCTCGCGCGCGGCGGCGATATCGCCCAGCGCCTTCTCCGCGGCCCCCAGCACGGCGCGCTGCTCGACCAGCCCTTCCTCTTCGCCGGGGCGCGGGTCGAGCCGGTCCAGCTCGCCCAGCCGCAGGGTGAGGTCCTCGATCTCGGCCGAGGCCCGGGCGGCCTGCGCCTCCAGCGCCTCCGACCGTTCGCGGGCGTCGCGCCAGACGTTCCAGGCCTCGGCGCAGGCGGCCGCCGGCGCCGCGAGCCGGCCGAAAGCGTCGAGCAGCGGCCGATGAGTGCGCTGGTCGAGCAGGCCGACGGTCTCGTGCTGTCCGTGCACTTCCAGCAGCAGGGCGCCGAGCTCGCGCAGCACCCCGACGCTGGCGGGCTGGTCGTTGACGAAGGCGCGGGACCGGCCGTCGGCCGAAAGCTGCCGGCGCAGGACCAGGTCCTCGTCCGGCTCGAACGTGAGCCCCTTCTCCTCCAGATAGGCCCAGACCGGGTGGCCGGCGCTGGGGGAGAAGATCGCGGCGGCCGTCGCCTGCGGGCGGCCCTGGCGGACCAGGCCGGCGTCCGCGCGGGCGCCCGTCGCCAGCCCAAGCGCGTCCAGGATGATGGACTTGCCGCCGCCGGTCTCGCCGGTCAGCGCGGTGAGGCCGGGCCCGACGGCAAGGTCGAGGGCCTCGATCAGGACCACGTCGCGGATGCCCAGCCCGATCAGCATGGGTCCAGGATGGCGGGCTTTGCGGCCGGGCTCAACCGATGCCGAACTTCTCCGGCAGGCTCTTCTTGGCTTTCGGCTCCTGCGAGGGCCGCAGGCCCTTGTTGGTCATCAGCCGATAGGCGTCCAGATACCAGCGGTCGCCGGGGAAGTTGGCGCCGAGGACCGCCGCGTTGCGCTGAGCCTCCTGCATCAGGCCGAGCGTCAGATCGAGCTCCACCAGCCGGTAAAGCGCTTCGGGCGTGTGCGAGGTGGTCTGGTAGCGGTCGATCACGTTCTTGAACCGGCCGAGCGCGGCGATCGGCTGGCCGCCCCTCTCGTAGAAGCGGCCGATGGTCATCTCCTTGCCGGCCAGCTGGTCGTTGACCATGTCGACCTTCAGCCGGGCGTCGGCGGCGTATTCGGAGTGGGGGAAGCGTCGGACCACTTCACGCAGGCCGGCCAGCGTCTGTTCAGTGGCGGCCTGGTCGCGTCCCACATCGATGATCTGTTCGAAGTAGCAGACGCCCTTCAGGTAGTAGGCATAGGCGGCCGAGGCGTTGCCGGGATAGAGCGAGATGAACCGGTCGGAGTCGCCGACCGCCTCGGCGTACTGGCCCGATTCGTAGTGGGCGAAGGCGGTCATCAGGATCGCGCGGCGGGACCACTCCGAATAGGGGTGCTGGCGCTCCACCTCGCGGAAGTAATCCACCGCGGCGTTCCAGTTGCGGCGATCGAGCTGATCGGCGCCGGTGGAATAGAGCAGGTCCACCGGCCGCTCGACATAGGACAGGTCGGTCTTGTTCTTCTTCTTGAAGTGGGCGCAGCCGCCTACCGACAAGGCCAGCGCCGCAATGACGATGAAAAACGGCGCGCGCGCCCCAAGCTTTGAAATCACGGACTCCACCTCAGACCTAGGCCCCGACGCCCGTCAGGCTGCAGGTTCTACACGACACGGCAGAGTCCGCCAACGGCATGGCGGCGCCCATCGCAGCACCCCCCAACTTCGTTGCGCGGCCACGCTCACATCGCCTGGGCGAGGTCCGGGGAGTCGGTGCGCCAGCGCCAGGCGTTGGGGCGGGCCAGCAGTTCGCGCACCAGGGCGTTGTTGAGGGCGTGACCGCCGCGGACGCCCTCGAAGCGCCCGAGCACGGGGGCGCCGAGCAGGTAGAGGTCGCCCACCGCGTCGAGCGCCTTGTGGCGGACGAACTCGTCGGGCCGGCGCAGGCCCTCGGGATTAAGCACACGGTCGCCGTCGACCACCACGGCGTTCTCCAGCGAGCCCCCCAGGGCCAGGCCCGCCAGCCTCAGCGCCTCGACATCGCTGAGGAACCCGAACGTGCGGCAATCGGAGAGCTCGACGCGGAACGAGTCCTCGGTCACCTCCAGCTCGATTCGCTGGCGACCGATTACCGGCGAATCGAAATCGATCTCGAAGGCCAGCTCGTAGCGGTCGCAGGGCTCGATCCAGGCCCGCTTGTCGCCATCGACCACGTCCACCCGCGCCAGCACTTCCAGGCGTCGGCGCGGCGCCTCCTGACGGCGGCGGCCGGCACGGTCGAGCAGCTGGACGAAGGGCTCGGCCGAGCCGTCCATGATCGGAACCTCGGGGCCGTCCAGCTCGACCAGCGCGTTGTCCACGCCCAACGCCGCAAGGGCGGCCATCAGGTGCTCGATGGTGGAGACGGTGACGCCGGCGGCGTTGCCGATCACCGTGTTCAGGCGGGTGTTGACGACATTGTCGCCGAAGGCCTGGACGCGATTGGCGCCCGGCAGGTCGGTGCGGACAAAGGCTATGCCCGCGTCAGCCGGCGCGGGGCGTATCGACACGCGGACGTGCGCACCTGTGTGCAGTCCGACGCCGGCGAAGATGGCCGGTCCGGCCAGGGTGTGTTGATAGAGCGCCGACATCGTCCCGCTGATTCCTGCCGCCCAAGCTGAAGCTGGAAATGCAGGTGTAGGAACGACGTTGCACTGCGCCAAAACAAGACATGTTTCGCGGTGTTTCACATGCAAAGGCCCTCCCCCGTTTCCGGGAGAGGGCCATCGCAAGATCGAGCAGCCTTTGAGGATCAGTTCGCCAGGCGACGCAGGAACGACGGGATCTCTAGGTCGTCTTCCTGGGCCTCCTCGACCGGCTGGGCGGACGAGACGGTGCGGGCCTCGGTGTTGGCGTTCTTGTTGCGGAACTGGGGCGTCGGCTCTTCCTCGGCGGCCTCGTAGCGGCGGCCGCCGCCGAACAGGCTGAGCCAGCCGCCCGACTTCTGCGCCTGCTGCCGGCGCGACGGGATGAACAGCGGTCCATCCTCCTCGGCTTCCTCGACAGGCTCCGGCTGCGAGGCTTCGGAGAAGACCCGGCCGCTGCGCGTGGAGACCACCGTGGGCGCCTGAGGCGCGGTCTCGGTGATCACGGGCGGGGCGCTCGCCTCGATGGCCTCGACGGCCGGGTCGATCAGCTTCATCAGCGGCGCCTCGGCCACCGGCTCGAGTTCGGCGGACACCGAGGCGGCGAGGGGCGCAGGTTCGGCCATGACCGGCTCGGACACGGGCGCGGCCTCGGCAACCGGGGCGGCGGCCGCGACTGCAGCGGCTTCGAAGCTCCGCGGCGACGGAGCGGTCAGGCGCACAGGCTTGGGCTCGATGGCGAACATCGCTTCGCCATCCATGCCGGTCGCCACCACCGAAACGCGGATCTTGCCGCTGAGGCTCTCGTCGAAGGCGGCGCCGAAGATGGTGTTGGCGTCAGGGTCGACCTCGGCGGAGATGGCGTTGCAGGCCTCGTCCACTTCCAGAAGGGTCATGTCCGGTCCGCCGGTCACATTGACCAGCACGGCCTTGGCGCCCTTGAGCGACACTTCGTCCAGCAGCGGGTTCTGGATGGCGTTCTGGGCGGCCATCAGCGCGCGGTCTTCGCCGGACGCCTCGCCAGTGCCCATCATCGCCTTGCCCATCTCGGTCATCACCGTACGCACGTCGGCGAAGTCGAGGTTGATCAGGCCCGGCAGCACCATCAGGTCGGTGATCGAACGCACGCCCGAATGCAGCACCTGGTCGGCCATGGAGAAGGCCTCGGCGAAGGTGGTGCGCTCATTGGCGACGCGGAACAGGTTCTGGTTGGGGATGACG
>FTHA01001166.1_pt1 | contig 9642 bp, 11 predicted proteins | sample 1640771 | NCBI WGS metagenome assembly FTHA01 (sample SAMEA3914789, study PRJEB12502) | metagenome | biome: forest; material: soil | place: Canada | collected 2011-07-03 | depth 0.3 m | reverse complement strand
GCTCAGGTCCATCAGGTTCACGAAGTTGGTGTAGAGGCCGAGCCGGTGGCGCTGAACAGCAACCTCGGCCTCTACACCAACTTCGTGAACCTGATGGACCTGAGCGCCGTCTCCGTCCCGGCTGGCTTCAGGGAGAACGGGACCGGCTTCGGCCTCAGCCTGATCGGCCCGGCCTGGGCCGACCGCGCGCTGCTCGATCTGGCGGACCGCCTGGAACCGACAGCGCCCGCCGCCCCGGCGCTGGACCTGGGCGCGCACACCGCAGGCGTGGAGCTGGCGGTGGTCGGCGCGCACCTGCACGGCATGCCGCTGCACTGGCAGCTCACCTCCCGCAACGCCCGCCTCGTGCGCCGCGCCCGCACCGCTCCAGCCTACCGCCTCTACGCCATGACCACCTCCACCCCCCTGAAACCGGCGCTCGCGCACGTCGGCGAAGGCGGCGCGGCCATCGAGCTGGAGATCTATGAGCTCGACCTCGCGGCCTTCGGCAGTTTCGTCACCGAAGTCCCGCCGCCGCTGGCGATCGGCACGGTGTCCCTGGAAGGCGGCGGCGAGGTGAAGGGCTTCGTCGCCGAGCCCCGCGCCCTCGCCGGCGCCGAAGACGTCACCCACTTCGGCGGCTGGCGCGCCTATATCGCCAGCCGATAGGGGTCCTAGCCCTCGGCCACTCCTCCGTCGCGGCAGCGGTCATGCTAATCTCCTGACATGCGGCAAGCCCTCGACATCCTTCGCTTCCAGACCCGCGGCAGGGGGCTCAGCGAGATCACCGAGCAGGTGGCGGCGTGGGTGGCACGCCAGGGGATGGCGGAGGGGCTGCTCCATGTTCTGCCGCCACACCTCTGCGTCGCTGCTGATCCAGGAAAACGCCGCAACGGAGGTTCGGACGGACCTGGAGGCGTTCTTCGAGCGGATCGCGCCCAAGGATCTCGATCTGTACGAGCATGATGACGAAGGCCCGGACGACATGCCGTCCCACATCCGAACGGCGCTGACCCAGGTCCAGCTCTCGGTCCCCCTGATCAAGGGCCAGCTCGCGCTCGGAACCTGGCAGGGCGTATACCTGTTCGAGCATCGGCGCAGGCCGCACGCCCGGGAAGTCGCCCTCCACATGCTGGGCGAGTAAGCGCCGAGGAGCTGTGCATGATCGACCATACCGGCATCGGCGTTGCGGACGTTCGCCGCTCCGCCGCCTTCTATGATCCGGCGCTCGCCGCGCTTGGATTGAGACGGGTCGTGCAACTGCCCGAAGACGACGGCTCGGATGGTGTGGGCTATGGCGCCGACTATCCCATCTTCTGGATCGACCGTTTTCATCCACACGGCGTGAAGCAACACACCGCCTTCTCGGCGCAGAGCCGCGCCGAGGTCGACGCATTCTACGCCGCCGCGATTGGGTCAGGCGGGACGGGAAATGGGGGCCCAGGCCTGCGCGACACTGCGACCGGCTATCCGCCTGGCTACTACGCGGCTTTCGTGCTCGATCCGGAAGGCAACAACATCGAGGCGGTCTTCCGCGGAGGCTGACGTCGGCTCTCCGCCGTGGTCTGGCGTCTCGCTCTGATCTAGCTTGGCGGCAGGCGGGGCCCGTGAGGACGCGCCAGGGGGTGTGCATGTTCCGTCATTTCGTCAGGGTCACGGTGGCCGGCCTGCTCCTCGCTACCGCCGCCACAGCGCAACCCGCCCTGGCGCCTAGTCAGGGTCACTATCTTTTCGCCTGGGCTGGCGATCCCGATGGCAAGGGTGAAGACTTCATCGCGGTGATCGATGCCGATCCCGGGTCAGCGGGTTACGGCCGGCTGGTCGCCTCGGCCCCCTCCGGAATCCGCACCCGGCAGGTGCACCACACCGAATACTGGATGCCCGAGAGCGGCCTGCTCTTCGCCAATGACCACGCGGCCGGCCGGACAGCGGTGATGGACCTGCGCGATCCGCTGCATCCCCAGGTCCACGCCAGCTTCGGCGATCTCGGCGGCTTCAGCCACCCGCACTCATTCCTGCGCCTGCCCAACGGCCATGTGCTGGCGAGCTTTCAGGTCGAGGGCCACATGGACCACGGCATGCCGATGACCGACGTCGCGGCGTCCGGCGACGTGCACGGCGGCATCGCAGAGATCGACGAGCAGGGACAGCTGGTGCGCGCCGCCTCCACGGCCGATCCGGCGCGTCCCGAGGACCTGCTGATGGCCTACAGCCTGCTGCCGCTGCCGGATATCGACCGGGTGCTGGTCACCAACTCCTCGATGAGCGAGGAGGACGCGACCGGGCACACCTACCAGGTCTTTCGCCTGTCGGACCTGACGCGGCTGTCGACCAACGACCTGGACGCTCCGGCCGGGCGTTATGGCGAGATCAATCCGGAGGAGGCCCGACGCGGGCCGGACGGCTCGGTCTATGTGCAGACCACCGGTTGCGGGATAGAGCGGATCACCGGGATCGCCGGCGACCAGCCCCGCTCCAAGCTGGTCTATCAGTTCCAGGGCTCGCTTTGCGGCGTGCCTAGCATCGTCTCGCACTACCTGATCCAATCCGTGCGCCTCACCCATGCGGTGGTGGTGCTGGACCTCGCCAAGCCTGACCATCCAGTCGAGGTCTCGCATGTGGTGTTGGATGGCGTGATCGCGCCACACTGGACCGGGTATGACGCGAAGACCCACCGACTGGCCGTCACCGGCTATGGAGAGAACCGGCTGTTCATGTTGACCTTTGACCCCGGGACCGGCGCCATCGCGGTGGACAAGTCCTTTCATGATCAGGCCGGCCGCCCTGGCTTCGATTTCAACGACCGCGCCTGGCCGCACGGCTGGAGCGGCTCAGCCCAGGCCCACGGCGTGGTCTTCTCTCGCTAGCGGATGCGCATGATTGACCGCCGGCGTCTTCTCCGGGGCGGCCTCATCGCCGGGGCCTTGGTCCAGCCGGGACTGGCGTTCGCGGCATCGCCTGGGCCGCGCATCGCCGGGGCGAGGGGAGACGGCGCGAGCGATGACACCGCGGCGCTGAAGCGGGCGCTCGATAGCGGCAGGGTGGTCGATGGCGGCGGGCGCACCTATGGCGTCTCTGGCGCGCTGGAGATCGGGTCCGGCTTTCGAGGCCTCGCCAACTGCACGCTCAGGCAGCTCGCCAGGCAGGACCGCCTGCGGACCCTCTCGATCATGGGGGCCGCGAACTTCCAGCTGTCGAACGTGCGGCTGATCCGGGGTGGGCAGGACGACGAGGTGCTGATCCAGCGGGACATGCTGAGCAACGCGGGCCTCTGGATCGAGGATTGCCGCAGCTTCACCCTCGACAGCGTCGCCGTGAGCGGAGGCGGCATCGGCACGGGACTGGTTGTCGCCGGGTGCAACACCTTCCAGGTCACCGACCCCAGGGTGAACGGCATCCTGTATAAGCTGCGCCGGCGGCCTGGCGACGACATGCTGCAGGGCATCTGGATCCACCGGTCCAGCCGCTTCCAGCTGGTGCGGCCCGCGGTGAGCGATTTGGGCGGTCACGACGACCAGGGCTTTTCGAGGGACAACAACCGGGCCATCGCCGTCAGCAGCAGCTCCGCCTTCAGGATCGTCGACCTGAAGGTGTCGGACTGCGGCCAGGGCCTGGACGCCACAGGAACGGAGGGAAATCACGACTTCGAGGTGGTCGGGGGCCACGCCTCCGACTGCTGGACATGGGGCTTCAAGTTCGCCAACAGCGCCTTCCGTGGAAAGGTGTCCGGCGCCCTGGCCGAGCGATGTGGCCTGGGAGGGTTCGTGGTGAGCGCCCGCACCGAGCCGTCGAATCCGCCGCCCCAGGACATCGAGTTCGCCGACTGCCGCGCCATCGACTGCGGTCGGCAGGGGTCGCCCGCCACCATGTTCGGGTTCGGATTGCTGCGCACGAGGATGGAGAACGACTACCCGCGCAGGGTCCGCTTCGTGCGCTGCCATGCCGAAGACCGGCGACGACCGCCCGGCATGAAGTGGGGCTTCTTCAACGAAATCCAGGCCCCGCCGGGCGAAGGCGCAACCCTCACGGACTGCAGTCAATCCGGCGCCCTCATCGCGCCGGCGCGCGGTTTCGGAAGGAAGGCGCTCTGACGCGTTTCTGCGTAGAAGGGGCTCAGACGGGGGACCGCCGTGCCGGGCGACGCCAAGACGAACAGCCTCGGGGAGATCCAGCTCGCCGCGTACGATCCGGCCTGGCCGCGGCATTACGTCGAGGAGAGGGCGCGCCTGACCGGCCTGGCGGGCGGCGTCTTCTCGAACATCGAGCACTTCGGCAGCACTGCGGTCCCGGGCCTCCGCGCCAAGCCGACGATCGACATCATGGCGTCGATTGGCGATCTGCGCGGCCTCGAGCCCGTCACGCCGCGCTTGCGCGACGCGGGCTACGCCGAGATGAGCGAGGCATTCGCGTTCCGGCGCTTCTTCAGAAAGGACGCCTCGAAGGATCGGCCATCGTTTCATCTGCATGTCGTCACGGACGCCGCATGGCCGAACAAGAGCGAGCGGATCTTCCGCGACTGGCTCATCGCTCATCCTGAGGCTGCTGAGGAATACGGGCGCCTCAAGGATGCCCTGGCGTTGCGCTTTGCCGATGATCGAGAGGCGTACACGGAGGCGAAGAGCGAGTTCATACGCGGCGTGGTCAACTCAGCCCGCCGGAGTCTTGGCCTGCCGCCTCTGACCGACTGGGCGGAGTAGCTGAATCAGTTCCTTGCGCTGCGTCGCAGATCGGATGCGGCCTTCAAGGACACGAGCTGCATCCGGCCCGGCCGGCTAGGGGTGACGGCGCAAACACGGAAGTGGCCGAAGAGGTCGCTCCGCCACATCGCATCGTCGCCATCGGCCGCCCAGATCCGCCGGACGTTGGCAGGCAGGTCGTCGAACCGTTCGTTCTGCTGAACGACACCCAGGACCCTGTTTGAGCCGATCACCCAGATGCGGACGGTAGGAGCTCCGTTGGCGAGCGACATGCGTCCGTGCACGGTCCGGCACGCCTCGGCCGACGCGATCCCCGGCAAGGCGAGACAGGCAAGGATGATCAGGTGCGCACGCATCATGGGTCTGAGGCTACACGGCCCCGGCCCGGCAGGCTCGCGTCAAGCGCTCTACGTCATCGCCGCCAGTTCCGCAGGCGGATGGCGGGGGGCTTTGCGGTCCAGGGGGAAGTCATAGACGACGGTGGAGCCGTAGCGGTTGGGGGCCTGGGGATCGCGCCGGCGCTTGTCGAAGGCCAGCACGCGGGTGCCGAGCTTGAAGGCCTCCTTGATGTCGTGGGTGACCATCAGGATGGTCAGGTTGTGCGCGGTCCAGAGTTCGTCGATCAGCTCGTGCATGTCGAGCCGCACGCCGGGGTCCAGCGCGCCGAAGGGCTCGTCGAGCAGCAGGATGCGCGGGCGCTTGACCAGTGCCTGGGCGATGGCCAAGCGCTGCTGCATGCCGCCGGACATCTGCGAGGGATAGAGGTCGGCGGAGTCGGCCAGCCCCACCGAGGCCAGCATCTCGTCGGCCTGCGCCTCGGCGGCGCGGCGGCGGGCCCCGGACAGGCGGGCGCGGAAGGGCGAGCCGGCGCAGTCCAGGCCGAAGACGACGTTGTCGCGGGCCCGCAGGTGCTGGAACACCGAGTAGCGCTGGAACACCACGCCGCGGTCGGGGCCGGGCTCGGACCGCAGCGGCTTGCCGTCGAGCAGGATCTTGCCGCGGGTGGGACTCTCCTGGCCGATCACCAGCCGCAGGAAGGTGGTCTTGCCCGCCCCGGAAGGGCCGACGATGGAGACGAAAGAGCCCTCGGCCACCTCCAGGCTCACCTTCTCGAGCACGACCTTGTCGCCGTACTCGACCCACAGGTCCTGGAACGTCAGGACGCCCATCAGCCCGCTCGCTTCGGGAACGCCCACGGAAAGGAGCGCCGGCTGAGGCTGTTCAGGCCGAAGTCCATGGCCACCGCCAGCAGCGAGATCCAGGCTACGTAGGGCAGGATGATGTCCATGGCGAGATACCGGCGGACCAGGAAGATCCGATAGCCCAGGCCCACGTCAGAGGCGATGGCTTCGGCCGAGATCAGGTAGACCCAGGCCGAGCAGAGCGAGAGCCGCAGGCTCTCGATCAGCCGCGGCAGGGCCAGCGGCAGGGCGACCCGCAGTGCCGTCTGCCAGGTGCTGGCCCCCAGGGTCTGGGACTTCACCAGCTGCTCCTCGGGGATGGCGGCGACGTGGCCGGCGAGGTCGCGGACCATCACCGGGGTCACGCCGACGATGATCAGCACGATCTTGGAGGTCTCGCCGAGGCCCAGCGCGATGAACAGGATCGGCAGCACGGCGATGGGCGGGATCACCGCGATGGCCGCCACCAGCGGCCCGAAGCCGGCCCGCACGATCGGCAGCAAACCCAGGATCATCCCCAGCACCAGGGTCAGGGCGGCGGCGATGGCCAGGGCGATGAGCAGCCGCTTCAGGCTGGCGACCGTGTCCTCGACCATCGGGATCTTGTCGGTCCGCGGGTCGACCGAGAAGGCCATGGTCTGCACCGCCTCGGCCATAGCCTGCGGCGTCGGCAGAATCTTGTCGTGCGGGTTCTCCAGGTGCCGCGCCGCCGAGGTGGTGAGGTAGAGCAGGATCACCACGATCAGCGGCACGATCCCCAGGACAAGACGGCCGCCCCGCCCCGGCCTGAGGTTCATGATCCGACGCATGGGGCGGCTGTCCGTACTGGCGATGCGGAGGCGGGAGGCTGCTAGAGCCCGCCGCTCGCCGCCAGTTTCATGTAGGTGTCGTCGAACCTCAGCTTCACGTTCGCCGGATCGCCGAGCACCTGGCCGCCGGGGAACTGGATGCCGATGGCGTCGACCGACTTGGCGCCCTGGCCGAACAGCCCCTTCTCGAAGCTGAACTTGCGCACCCGGTCGGTTGCGGCGACCGCGTCCTTGCTGGCGACGTAGTCGGCCGCGGCCTTGGGATCATAGTAGAGGTAGGTGGTCTTCAGCTGGGCCTCGTAGCCCGGCAGGTCGGTTCCCGAGAGCTTGGCCATGGCGGTGCGCGCGGCGACGCCGGCGGCGTCGTTCTTATGCATGATCGACAGGGTCTCGTACCAGATGCCGGTCAGGGCCTTGGCCAGGTTCGGGTTAGCCTTCGCCGCCGCGGTGGAGATCACCATCAGGTCCTGGATCTCGCCGGGGATGGCGCTGGAGTCGAACACCTCATGGGCGCCCTGGCCCTTCTTCACCTCGGCCAGCTGGGGATTCCAGGTGACCAGGGCGGTGGTGCTCGGCGCAGCGTAGGCGGCGACGATATCGGCGTCGGAGGTGTTGACGGTGCTGACGTCCGACATCTTCAGGCCGGCCTTCTCCAGGCCCCGCGCCAGCAGGTAGTGGGACACCGAGTTCTCGACCAGGTTGACCTTCTGGCCCTTGATGGCGGCCAGCTTGGAGGCGCCCTTCAGGATCACGCCGTCGTTGCCGTTGGAATAGTCGCCGAGGATGATCGCGGTGGTGTCCATGCCGCCCGCGGCCGGCACTGTCAGCCCGTCCATGTTGGTGGAGGCCACGCCGTCCAGCTTGCCGGCGGTGAACTGGTTGAGCGACTCCACATAGTCGTTAATCTGAACCAGCTTGATCTTGACGTGGTACTTGTCGGCCCACTTCTTCACGATCCCGGCCTGGTCCGCATAGGGCCAGGGCATCCAGCCGGCGTAGATGGTCCAGCCGATGGTGTATTCCTTGTCGGCCGGAGCGGCCGCCGATGCCGGGACCGCCGCGCTTTCCGCCGCCGGCTTCTTGCTGCAGGCCGCCAAGGCAAGGCCACAGGCCATCACCGTCGCCGCCAGTCCCAATCCCTTTCGCCACGCTTTCATGTGGATCCCTCGCTTGCGGACCGGCTGGAGCCGCCGTCCTTCGGTATTACAGGCTGCGAAATTCGTAATAATCCACCGGTCCCAATGCGACGGCCGGCAAGAGGGGCCAAGGCGCCGGGATTTTGGGCAGACCAGTTCCGCATTGGGCCGCGCCGCATCAGATCGCGTCGCCAGGCCGGACAGGCGCGCTCGCCTCTGGTGTGAACAATTCGCCAGTCCGTAATAACGTAGAGGTCGACGTGAGCAGTTTCCAAGCCATTCCGGTGATCGACGTCGGCGGGCTCAGCTCCCCTTCGCAGGCGGAGCGCGCCCGGGTGGCCGAGGCCATCGGCCGGGCGGCGCGCGAGGTGGGCTTCCTTTACGTCACCGGCCACGGGGTTCCCGAAGCGCTGACCGAGGGGCTGAAGCGCACCGCGGAAGCGTTCTTCGCGCTGCCGCTCGAAGCCAAGATGGCCTGGTACATCGGCGGGTCGGTCAACCACAGCGGCTATGTGCCGGAGGGCGAAGAGGTCTTCGCCGGCGGCAAGGTCGACAAGAAGGAAGCCTACGACGTCGGCCTGGATCTCCCGCAAGCCTCGGCCGACGCGCCCATGCAGGGTCCGAACCTCTGGCCCGACCTGCCGGGGTTCAAGGCCGAGGTCCGCGCCTACTACCAGGCCGTCGAGGCCCTGGCGCAGCGGCTGTTCGGGGCCTTCGCCCTGGCGCTCGGCCTGCCGGAGGATCACTTCGAGCCGCACCTGACCCATCCGCCGAGCCAGCTGCGGCTGATCCACTATCCGTTCGACCCGGCGGCCGAGCCGGACCAGCAGGGGATCGGCGCCCATTCCGACTACGAGTGCTTCACCATCCTGCAGACCACGGCGCCGGGGCTGGAGGTGCTGAACGGGGAGGGGGTCTGGATCGACGCCCCGCCGGTCCCCGGCGCGCTGGTGATCAACATCGGCGACATGCTCGAGGCCTGGACCAACGGCGAGTTCGTCGCCACCTCGCACCGCGTGCGCAAGGTCGGCGAGGAGCGCTACGCCTTCCCGTTCTTCGCCACCTGCGACTACTGGACGGTGGTCGAGCCGCTGGAGCGGTTCGTCAGCGCCGGACGGCCAGCGGCCTTTCCAGCGATGGTCTCCGGCGAGCACCTGTTCGCCCAGACCGTCCAGACCTTCGCCTACCTGAAGCGGCGGCTCGCGGCGGGGGAGCTCGTGTTGCCGCAAGCCGCGCGGGACCTGTCAAGCTTCGGCCAGGAACGCCGCACCGGCGCAATGTCCCGGTGAGCGGGGTGACGCTGGAGGAGATCGCCGCCGCCCTGCCGCGCGCGGCCACGGCGCCGGTCCCGGCCTGGACCTTCGGCTGTTTCCACCGCCGCAGCATCACCTATGCGAAGGGGCAGGAGGACGCGGCCACCCGGGTGATCTGGGTCCAGAGCCAGACCCTCACCGGCGACCTGAGGATTCCAGCGAGCCGTCCAGACGTGCGCGGTCGCATGAGCCTCGCCGACTGCACGCCAGAAGAGCTGGTCCTGCTGGCCCAGGCGGAAGGCGGGGTCGCGGACACCGCGTTCCAGGGCGGACGGATGGACTGGAACAACTGGACCGCCTTCCAGCCCTACGAAAAGTGGCCCGAGCCCGGCGACCTGCGGCGCGTCGGCGACTGCCTGGTCGAGTTCGCCCCCAGCGGCGTCTATGTCGAAGACTGGCGCTTCCAGCCTGGCTCGTCCGGCGTCCTGGCCGGCCTGCGCCTGGTGAGCGAGACCGGCCCCGACGGCGTGACCCGCCCGCGCGAGGGCGGCCTAGTGATCGCTGGAGACCACGCCATCCTCACGCTC
>FTHA01001237.1_pt1 | contig 9666 bp, 4 predicted proteins | sample 1640771 | NCBI WGS metagenome assembly FTHA01 (sample SAMEA3914789, study PRJEB12502) | metagenome | biome: forest; material: soil | place: Canada | collected 2011-07-03 | depth 0.3 m | reverse complement strand
GCCGCCGTCGACGGCGGCCACGCCATCGCCTGGATGGATGGAGAATGTGTCGTTGCCCGGGCCGCCGATCAGAATCGTCACGGCCGGCGCCTCGACATGGCGCGCCCGGCGTCAGGACGAGACGAGATGGCGCCCCGCGCCCCCTCCGCGGCGAACGCAACAACAAAGCACGGGCTTAGGGTGAACAAGACCGACGATTCCCCCCCGGGACCTGAACGTTGACCTGACTGCCTCGGAACCTCGGACGGAACGCCGCCAGCGACGCCGTTAACACATATTAACCGCATATACTTGTGTTCGACCGCCGCCGCATAGACAAGTTTGTGCAACTGCGAGGGGACCTTGGCCGCCTGGATCGCCAGAAAGTAAGCGTCGATGGCCGGATCGTGCCTTGAGGGCGGCGATCCGGCCATGACCCGACGGCGGCGTTCTAGAAGAAGTGGACGTCCTGCGCGGTGAGCAGGTGGGCTCCATCGGCCATCTGCACCAGGATGTATCCGTCGTTGGCGTGGTTGGTGGGGTCGACCACGTGGTAATACTCTGCGGTCTGCGCGGCGTTGGCGTATTTGTCGAAAGTGAGCGTCGAGCCTGCGCCGAAGCCGAAGAGGACGATGGAGTCCTGTTCGCCCACGCCTGTGGTTCCTGCGCCATGGAAGTCGATGATGCTGTCGGCGGCGCCGCGCGTGTTGATCAGGTCCCCGGCATTGAAGGCGAAGTAGTCGTTGCCGGCCCCGCCGTTCAGCCGGTCCGTCCCGGGCCCGCCGGTCAGCACGTCATTGCCGCCGCCGCCCGAGAGCTTGTCGTCGCCCGCGCCGCCGTTGAGGGCGTCATCGAACTTGGTGCCGCCGATGATGTCGTTGCCGCCGAGCGCCGCCACCTTGACCCCGTTGGTCGTGCGGAACCCGAAGTTGGCCTCGTCGGAGCCTTCGGTGAGACGGAAGTAGGTCTGGCCTCCGGGAGCCTCGCCGCCGCCGCTACCGGCGACATTGACGCTGACGTTTCCGGTGGCGGTTCCGCCGTGGCCGTCGGAGACGGTGTAGGTGAAGGCGGCGGCTCCGGAGAAGCCGGCGTTGGGGGTGAAGGTGACCTGTCCGGCGTTGAGGCCGACCACGCCGTTGGTTGCGCCGCCCACGGCGGTGAGGCTGAGCGCGTCACCCTCCGGATCGGTGTCGTTGGCCAAGAGGGCAGCCGCGGACACCGACACCGGAACGCCGGTCGTGGTGGACAGGGCGTCCGCCGCGGCCGTCGGCGCATCGTTGGTCCCGGTGATGGAGAAGGAGACCGGCTGCGATGCGCTGGTGGTCCCGTCGGAGACGGAGACGGTGAACCCGTCGGCCGCCGCCTGGCCCTGGGCCAGGTGGTTGGTGGCCGCAAGGGCGTTGTTGAGGGTGTAGCTGAGCGTGTTGTGGACGGTGTCCAGCACCGCCGAGCCATAGGTCCCGGCCTTGCTGAACAGGCCCCCGCCCTGCGAGGTCCAGCCGGTGGTGACGTAGGTCGGGGTGGAACCGCCGCCGCCTGGGGTGAAGGTCACCGCCGAGCCGGAGACGCCTGTCGTGCCGACGCCGGCTTCCACCAGCGCCGCACTCGGCGAGGAAGCGCCCAGCGTGGTGGCTGGCGCGGTTCCCACCGTCAGGTTGACCGTGCCGTTGGTGGTCCCGCCGTGGCCGTCGGAGGCGGTGTAGGTGAAGCTGGCCGGGCCGGTGTAGCCGGAGGTCGGGGTGAAGGTGACCTGGCCGGCATTCAGCGCGACCGAGCCGTGCGCAGCCCCGCCGACCGCGCTGACGCTGAGGGCGTCGCCTTCCGGATCGCTGTCGTTGGCCACCAAGGTGGAGGCTGAGACCACGAAGGCGGTGTTGAAGCCGGTCGAGCCGGTGTCGTCCACGGTGACCGGGGCGTCGTTGGTCCCGGTGATGGCGAAGGACACGGCCTGCGAGGCGCTGGTGGTTCCGTCGGTGACCTGGACCGAGAAGCCGTCGGTCACGTGCTGGGCCCCGGCCAGGGCGTTGGTGACCGCGCTGGCGTTGTTCAGCGTGTAGGTCAGGGTGTTGGCGCCCGTATCCAGCACCGCCGAGCCGTAGGTCCCGGCCTTGCTGAACAGCCCCCCGCCGAGCGAGGTCCAGCCGGTGGTCACATAGGTCGGCGTCGAAGCGCCGCCGCCCGGGGTGAAGGTCACTGCCGAGCCCGAGACGCCCGTCGTGGCGACGCCGGCTTCCACCAACGCCGCGCTGGGGGCCGTGGCGCCCAAGGTCGTCGGCGGAGGCGTGCCCGGCGTCACGTTGATGCTGACCTGGGTTGCCGCGCCCGTCCCTGCAGCGTCGCTCGGAACGTAGGTGAAGGTGTCGGTTCCCGAGAAGCCGCTGTTGGCGGTGTAGTCGAACGAGCCGTTCGCATTCAGCGTCAGCACGCCGTGGCTGGGGCCGGTTCCGAGCGCGGCGCTGAGCGTCAAGCCGTTGGCGTCGAAGTCGTTGGCCAACACGCCGCTGGCCGCACCGACATGCAGCGCCACACCCGCCGTCGCCGAATAGCTGTCGGCCTGGGTGATGGGCGCGTGGGCATTGACGGTGACGAAGGTTCCATTCGAACCGTCGCTGGACGCAGCGAAGCCGGCGTGGGTGTAGTCACCCGCCAGCAGGATGTGGGCCGTATGGGTCCCGTCGGTGACCGTCAGAGTCCCGCCCGAGCTGGTTCCCGAGAACGTGGCTTCGTTGACGCTGACGAAGCCGATGTCGCGCAGATCGAGCACATCGAAGGTCGAGCCGCCGTGCGTGGAGAAGCCCGACACCGTGCCGGTGTAGTTCTGCGACTGCGCCAGCTGCAGCGTGCCCGACACGCCGGTGAAGTGGACGTTCTGGGTGAAGCTCGAGGCGAAGTTGAGCGTGCCGGCGTTGACCTCGCCGATCCCGCTCGAGCCGGTGACCGCGGCGCTGACCGTCAGCGTTCCGCCGTTGGCCTTCAGGATCCCGGTGTTGGTCACAGCGCTCTGGACGACTAGGCCGCCCGCGCCGCTCGCCTCCATCAGTCCCGCGTTCACAATGGCGTTGCTGCTGGTATTGACGACGAGGGCGGCGGCGCCCGTGGCGTTGATCACTCCTGCGGCCTGGTTCACCAGGGTGAGCTGGCCAATACCCAGCTGTCCGGCGCCCGAGATGGTGTTGTCGGCGTTGGTCAGCACCTCGCTCGCCGAGGCTCCGTAGACGCGGTTGGCTCCTCCGTCGCTGAGGGTCACCTGGCCGCCGCCACTCAGCGTGGCGCCGCCGACGGCGATCTGCAGGTCGGTGAAGCTGCCTGTGCTGCTGACTGCGAGCGCCCCCTGGTTGTCGAGCGCGCCGACGAGGGTCAAGCGCGTGCCGTTGGCGATGGTCACCGTATCCCGGACGGTCACGGCGGAGGTTGTGCTGTCGAGCACGCTGGCCGAGTCGACGGTCCTGATCACGCCGCCGTTGGCCGTCTTCAGCACCCCGCCGACGATGGTTGCGCTCTGCAGGTTGACGTTGGCGCCGTCGGCCAGGATCGAACCGCCCGACGAGCCGTCGACGGTCGTTGCGTAGATCGTCAGTCCGCCCGTTCCCGTGGCTTCGATCAGCCCGGCGTTCACGACGGCATTGGAGCCCGTGTTGATGACGAGGGCGTTGGTGGCGGCGTCGGCGTTGATCACGCCGCCCGCCTGGTTCACCAGCTTCATCTGTCCGTTGCCCAGCTGCCCGGCGCCGGAGATGACGTTGTCATGGTTGGTCAGGGTCTCGTTCGCCGTGGCCCCGTAGATCCGGTTGGCGCCGACGTCGCTGAGCACCACGTGGCCGCCGCCGTTCAGCGTCGCGCCGCCCGCACCGACCTGCAGATCGGTGAAGCTGCCCACGCTGTTCACGGCGATCGTCCCGGTGTTGTTGAGCCCGCCCAGGAGCGTCAGCCGCGTGCCGTTGTCGACGGTCACCGTGTCCCGCACGGTCACGACGGAGGACGTGTTGTCGAGCACGCTGCCACTGTCGGCGGTCCGTATCACTCCACCGTGGGCGGTCTTCAGCACGCCGCCGACGATGGTGGCGCTCTGCAGCCTGACGTCCGCCCCGTCAGCCAGGATCGATCCACCGGACGAGCCATTCACGGTCGTCGCCAGGATCGTCAGCCCTGCGGCGCCGGTGGCTTCGATCAGGCCAGAGTTCACCACGGGGACGGAGGTGTTGAGGACGAGAGCGTTGTTGGCTTCGTTCGCGTTGATGACGCCGCCCGCCTCGTTGACCAGCGTCAGCGCGGCCAGTTGGCCAGCGCCGGAGATAACGTTGTCGTGGTTGGTCAGTGTCGCGCTCGGGGAAGCGCCGAAGATGCGGTTGGCGCCGCCATCGCTCAGGTCGATGTGGCCCCCGCCATTCAACGTGGCCCCGGCGGCGCCGATCTGAAGGTCGGTGAAGCTGCCGGTGCTGTTAACAGCGATCGTGCCGACGTTGTTGAGCCCACCCAACAGAGTGAGCCTGGTGCCGTTGGCGACAGTGACCGTGTCCTGCACCTTGACTGCGGACGTCGTGCTGTCGAGCACGCTGGCGGAGTCGGTGGTCCTGATCACGCCGCCGTTGACGGTCTTCAGCACCCCGCCGACGATGGTCGCGCTCTGGAGATTGACGTTGGCGCCGTCCGCAAGGATCGAGCCGCCGCTCGAGCCATTGACGGTCGTTGCGTAGATCGTCAGTCCGCCCGCCCCGGTGGCCTCGATCAGGCCGGCGTTGGTGACGACATTGGATCCGGTATTGATGACGAGCGCATTGTTGGCCGCATCGCCGTCGATCACGCCGCCGACCAGGTTCACCAGGGTCATCTGACCGTTGCCGAGCTGACCGGCGCCAGAAATCGTGTTGTTGGCGTTTGTCAGGGTGTCGCCCGCCGAGGCGCCGAAGACGCGGTTAGCCGTTCCATCGCTCAGGACGACATGACCGCCGCCGCTGAGGGTGGCCCCACCCGCGCCGACCTGCAGGTCCGTGAAGCTGCCTCCGCTGTTGACCGCGACCGTCCCGACGTTGTTGAGCGCACCGAGCAGCGTCAGCCGCGTACCGTTGGCGACCGTAAGCGTGTCATGGTTGGTCACGGCGGAGGTCGTGCTGTCGAGCACGCTGCCGGAGTCGACTGTCCTGATGACGCCGCCGTTGGCGGTCTTCAGCACCCCGCCGACGAGGTTGGCGCTCTGCAGGCTCACGGCGGCGCCGTCGGCCAGGATCGAGCCGCCGGACGAGCCGTCGACGGTCGTGCTCTGAATGGTCAGCCCGGCGGCGCCGGTCGCCTTCATCACCCCGCTGTTGACCACGCCGTAGGAGCCGGAATTGACCACCAGGGCGTTGACCGCGCCCGTGGCGTTGATGACGCCGGCCGCCTGGTTGACCAGCCGCAGGCTGCCGTTGCCGAGCTGGCCGGAGCCGCTGATGGTGTTGTTGACATTGGTCAGGGTGTCGCCGGCCACGCCGGCGGCGTACACGCGGTTGGCGCCGCCATCGCTGATGACCACGGCCCCGCCGCCGTTCAGAGTCACGCCGCCGGCGCCGATGGCGAGGTCGGTGAAGCTGCCGCCGCTGTTGATCGAGATCGAACCCGAGTTGGTGAATGTCCCTGCCAGCGAGAGGGAGGCGCCGTTTTGGACTGAGATCGTGCCGGCGTTCGATCCGCCGGCGCTGGACGTGAGCGAGCCTGCGATCGCCAGGGCGGAGGTCGTGTTCAGGAAGCTGTGGACCGTCCGCCCGCCCGTCACCGTGACGGTGTAGGCCGCGCCGATGGCGTCGATGAAGGCATCGTCGGTCGAACCGGGAACCAGGTTCCCTGACCACCTGATCTGGTTGCCGAAATCGCCGTCGACCGCGTTTGCCCAATGAATCTGCGTCATGACCTTTAGCCCCGAGTCCCACGTCGGACGGGCCGCCACTCGGCCCCTCTCGTGGTCTTCAGCGCATAAAGGCGCGGCCCCGCCAGAAAACGGGCCACTCGGGCGTCGCCCGTCCTCGGGACGGCCCTGATCTAAGGCGAGTTCAGGAAGCTCAAACCGAGGTGCCGCCCACCGTCAGGCCGGTGATCTTCAGGCTCGGCTGGCCGACGCCCACGGGGACGCCCTGGCCCGCCTTGCCGCAGACCCCGATGCCCGGATCGAAGCAGAAGTCGTCGCCGATCATGGTCACGCGGGTGAGGGCCGAAGGGCCGTCGCCGATCAGCGTCGCGCCCTTCACCGGGGCGGTGATCTTGCCGTCCTCCACGAGGTAGGCCTCGGTGCATTGGAACACGAACTTGCCGTTGGTGATGTCCACCTGGCCGCCGCCGAAGTTGGCGCAGTAGAGGCCCCGCTTGGTGGACGAGAGCATCTCTTCCTGGCTCGAATCCCCCGCCAGCATGCCGGTGTTGGTCATGCGCGGCAGCGGCATGTGCGCATAGGACTGGCGCCGGCCGTTGCCCGTGGGGGCCATGCCCATCAGGCGCGCGCTCATCCGGTCATGCATGTAGGCGGTCAGGATCCCGTCCTCGATCAGGATGGTGCGCGAGGTCGGCGTGCCTTCGTCGTCGATGGTCAGCGAGCCACGGCGGCCGGCGATGTGGCCGTCATCGAACACCGTCACCCCCGGGGCCGCCACCCGCTCGCCGATCCGGCCAGAGAAGGCCGAGGTGCCCTTGCGGTTGAAGTCGCCCTCCAGGCCGTGACCCACCGCTTCGTGCAGCAGCACCCCGTTCCAGCCGGGGCCCAGCACGACATCCATCTCGCCCGCCGGGCAGGGAATCGAATCCAGGTTCACCAGCGCCATCCGCAGCGCCTCTTCCACCTGCTCCTGCCAGCGCTCGGGCGTGATCCAGGTCTCGAAGCCGGTACGCCCGCCCGCACCCGACGTCCCCGTCTCGCGGCGGCCTTCTCGTTCGACCGTCACCTGCACGTTGAGCCGTACGAGCGGACGAACGTCCCGCAGCAGCCGTCCGTCGCCGCGCAGGATCTCGACGATGCGCCGCTCTCCGGCGAGCGAGGCCATCACCTGGACGACGCGAGGATCCTTGGCCCGGGCGAAGGCGTCGATCTCCTGCAGCAGCGACACCTTGTCGGAGAACGCCGGGGCGGCCAGGGGATCGTCCTCGCCATAGAGCTTCGCGTTGGTGGGTCGCGGGGCGTCGGCGGCGACGCCGGCATAGCCGCGCTTAGCCAGCGCCGCCGAATCGGCCGCCCGCCGGATCGAGGCTTCCGAAATCTCACTCGAGTGGGCGTAGCCCGCCGTCTCCCCGGCCACGACCCGGAGGCCGAAGCCCTCGGTTGCGTCATAGGCCGCCGATTTCAGCCGCCCGTCGTCGAACACGAATGATTCGCTCTCGGAGCGCTCCAGGAACAGCTCCCCGTCGTCGGCCCCATCGATCGCCTCGCCCAACAACGCGCGAGCGCGATCGGGATCGACATCGGCGGTCTCGAGAATCGACTGGGACGGAGCAAAGGCGGTCATGACAGCGGCTTTCACAGCGGAGGAGCGACCCACGAAGATAGGCGCCTCGGACCAAGGACTCAAACGGAGCTGGAAACCGCCACATGTTCCCCTATCGTTCCGGCTGGAATTCCCCTCTCCCAACGGGAGAGGGAGGGGCCCGCTGCGAAGCAGTGGGAAAGTGAGGGGTTGCGATGCCGCCGGATGACCCCAGGATCGGCCGCGCCCGAGGGCTGCGACGCGAAGCGACCCCAGCAGAATCACTCCTGTGGCGAGCCATCAGGAACCGGCAGTTGGACGGCTTCAAGTTCCGACGGCAGGCGCCAATCGATCGTTATTTTGCTGATCTCGTGTGCGACGAAGCCAGAGTCGTTGTCGAGCTGGATGGAGGACAGCACGCCGAGGCGGAGGCCTACGACGACGCCCGAACAGAGGTCCTCGAACAGGCAGGGTATCGCGTCCTTCGGTTCTGGAATCACAATGTGACAGCGGAACTGGACAACGTCCTGAGCGAGATTTCGGCCGTGCTGGACTTGGCTAAGCCGTAATCCCTCACCCTCCCGGCCTCACGGCCGGGCCCCTCCCTCTCCCGCGGGGAGAGGGGACAAGCTGAAACACCCGTCACCTGCTTGGCAAGCAATACGAGACCGCGTATGCACCCCCCGATCAGGTCCTCGTGAGCGCGGCGGCGGCTGCCAGGCGCGGCGGGGACCTTGCACTATTCGGGTCGACGAAGCGGGACATGAGGGCGTCAGGAATGCGGATGCTGAGGCGGGGGGCCGGCCTCATGGCTGTGGCCGCGATGATCGGGATCAGCGCGAACGCCTGGGCCGCCGACCTTCTGGGTCAACCGACCCCAGGGGCGATCGACTTTCAGCCGGCGGCGTCGCCGCTGAAGCACCAGGCGATCTTCTTCCACAACATGATCCTGCTGCCGATCATCACGGTGATCACGCTCTTTGTCCTGGGCCTGCTGATCTATTGCGTCGTGCGCTTCAACAAGCGCTCCAATCCGACGCCGGCGCGCTGGACCCACAACACCATGGTCGAGATCGTCTGGACGCTGGTTCCAGTGCTGATCCTGGCCTTCATCGCCATCTTCTCGTTCAAGCTGCTCTATGCCTACCACGACATGCCCAAGCCCGACGTCACGCTGAAGGCGACCGGCAACCAGTGGTACTGGACCTATGAGTATCCCGACCTGAAGGTGGCCGAATACACCTCCACCATCCTGCCGGAGGATCAGGCCAAGGCGAAGGGCGTGCCCTTCCGTCTCGCGGCCGACAATCCGATTGTCGTGCCGGTGAACAAGGTGGTCCGCGTGCTGACCACCGGCGCGGACGTGATCCACGCCTTCGCGGTGCCGGCCTTCGGGGTCAAGATCGACGCCATTCCGGGCCGGGTGAACCAGACATGGTTCAAGGCCGAGAAAGTCGGCACCTATTATGGCCAGTGCTCCGAGCTCTGCGGCGTCGACCACGCCTTCATGCCGATCGAGGTCAGGGTCGTGACCCAGCCCGAGTTCGATGCGTGGGTGGCGTCCAAGGGCGGCGGCAAGGCCGCGGCCGTTGCGCCCGCCCCCGCCGTCCCGGCGCCCTCGGGCGCGGCGGCTCCTGCTCAATCCAGCGCTCCGGCCGCGTCGAGCGCGCCGGCGGCTTCGTCAGCGCCCGCGGCGTCTTCGGCGCCGGCGGCCGCGACGCACTGAACGTACGAGGAAGCGTAGAATGGCTCACACCGCCGTCCACGATCACGGACACGACGACGAGAACCACTATCCGAACTTCTTCGCTCGGTGGTTCTGCGCGACCAACCACAAGGATATCGGCACCCTCTACATCCTGTTCGCCATCATGGCGGGGATCATCGGGGCGCTGCTCTCCGGCCTGATCCGGCTGGAGTTGGCCGAGCCCGGGATCCAGATCTTCTCCGACACGGGCCTGCTGGCCCAGATGGGACTGTTCCACGGCAAGCACGGCTACAACGTGGTGGTCACCGCTCACGCCCTGATCATGATCTTCTTCATGGTCATGCCGGCGATGATCGGCGGGTTCGGCAACTGGTTCGTGCCCCTGATGATCGGGGCGCCGGACATGGCCTTCCCGCGGATGAACAACATCTCGTTCTGGCTGCTGGTGGCCGCCTTCGTTCTGCTGATGACCTCGACCTTCGTCGACGGCGGCCCCGGCCAGGGCTTCGGCGGCGGCTGGACGCTCTATCCGCCGTTGTCGACCACCGGCCACACCGG
>FTHA01000579.1_pt1 | contig 9780 bp, 9 predicted proteins | sample 1640771 | NCBI WGS metagenome assembly FTHA01 (sample SAMEA3914789, study PRJEB12502) | metagenome | biome: forest; material: soil | place: Canada | collected 2011-07-03 | depth 0.3 m | reverse complement strand
CGTAGCCGTCGGAGACGCTGTCAGCGCCCCATCCAGCGCCACAGCAGGTAGACTTCGTCGATCGCGAAGAGGGCGCCGAAGATCAGCTTGTTGTTCCTGGCGAGCCAGGCGGGAATGAAGATGTCAAAGCCGTCGGCGCGACTGTCGGTGTATCGCGCCGCGACCGCTCGAAGCGGGCAGCTCATGCCGTTGAGGAGCAGGATCAGGACCTCGACGCCAACCAGAAGACTCAGCCCCAGCGCCCACCGGAGGTCGCCGCGCCATGTGACGACGGGTATCGCCAGGATCGCCGAGGCGAACACGGCCCAGACGATCGTGTGAACGATCCTGACGCGCCGAAGGGAGCGGGCTGTGGCGCGCCCCGCCCCAGGCCGATGGATCATCGGTGACCGACCAGCGAGACTGGGCCTCGATCTACGCGTAAGCGGGTTCGGCACTTGTGCTGACCGCCACGTCGGGCTCGGCGAAATCCAGCACCATACGTCCTTCGACCTTCCCGGCCTTGAGCCGGGCGAAGATCGCGTTGATGTCGCCGAGGGGCGCTCTGGTGATCTGCGACTTCACCTTGCCCTCAGCCGCGAAGGCGATGGCTTCGTCGAGATCCCGGCGGGTGCCGACGATCGAGCCGCGCAGGGTGATCCGCTTCAGCACCACCTCGAAGATCGGCGTGGGAAATTCGCCGGGCGGCAGACCGACAAGGCACACGGTTCCCCTGCGGCGCACGACCCCGAGCGCCTGTGAGAATGCCGGCGGAGAAACCGCCGTCACCAACACGCCATGCGCGCCGCCCCCCGTCGCAGCGACGATATCCTTGACCGCGTCCTGTGAGCCCGCGTCGACCGCGATGTCCGCGCCGGCCCGAAGGGCAAGCGCGAGCTTGTCCGGCGCGATGTCCAGCGCCGCGACGTGGAGACCCATGGCCTTGGCATACTGGATGGCGACCTGGCCCAGACCGCCGACGCCGTAGATGGCGACCCATTCGCCTGGCCGGGCTTCAGTTTCCTTGAGGCCCTTGTAGGTGGTGACGCCAGCGCAGAGGATTGGAGCGATTTCGGCGAAGTCGACGCCAGCCGGCAGGTGCGCGGTGAAAGGGGCGGCGGCGATGACGTACTCCGCGAAGCCGCCATCGCAGCTGTAGCCAGTGTTATGCTGGCGCTCGCAGACGGTTTCCCAGCCTGTCTCGCAGTACTCGCAGCGCATGCAGGCGTCGTGCAGCCACGCGACGCCGACGGGGTCTCCGAGCTTGAAGTCCGTTACGCCCGGGCCAAGCGCGGCCACGACTCCGGCGACTTCATGCCCTGGAATGAACGGAAGCGCCGGTTTCACCGGCCAGTCCCCGTCCGCAGCATGCAGATCCGTGTGGCAGACGCCGCAAGCCATCACCTTGACCAGGACCTCCCCTGGACCGGGCGCAGGGATCGGCACGTCCTCTATCGCCAGCGGCTCGCCAAACCGGCGCACCACGGCGGCCTTCATCGTGGCGGCCATCATGTAACTCCAAGGTGGATCAGCGAAGGGTATCGAGATTGGCCACGTCGGCCTTGATCGAGGTCAACGTCGCCATCCGCCGCGAAGTTGCGTCAGGCGCCTAGCCCAGACGCTTTTCGTAGGCGCCTGGCTTGAACCCGACCAGCGGCGCGCCTTCGCCTGTGTCCAGCACCGGCCGCTTGATCATCGACGGCTGGGCCAGCATCAAGTCGATGGCTTTCGCCTCTGTCAGACCCTGCTTGTCCGCCTCGGGAAGCTTGCGGAACGTCGTGCCCGATCGGTTCAGAAGGGCCTCCCACCCAACCGCCTTCGCCCAGGCCTCAAGACTGGTGCGGCCAATCCCCTGGGTCTTGTAGTCATGGAACGCGTGATCCACGCCATGACCTTCGAGCCACGCGCGGGCCTTCTTCATCGTGTCGCACGCCTTGATGCCGTAGATCGTCACGCCGCCAGACATGTCGTCCTGTCTCCATTCACTCAAACGAGATCACCATGAGCCGGGTGGGCTCGAACGTCACGTCGCAGACCCCCGGGCATGCGTCGTCGGCAAGCCGAAGTCCGAGACGTCAGGGCCGCCTAGGAATTTCAAGCCCGCGTTGCACGGCGGGCCGCGCGAGACCTCGCTCCAGCAAGGCCGGGACGTGCTTCAGGGCGTCGAACTGCACAAGTTCGCCCGCGCCGTAGAAGCCGACCAGGTTGCGCACCCAGCCCAGCAGGGAGATGTCAGCGATCGTGTAGTCGTCGCCCATGATCCACTGGGCGCCGTCGAGACGCCGCTCAAGGACGCCCAGAAGGCGTTGTGACTCGGCGCGATAGCGCTCGAGCGGCCGCTTGTCCTCGATCTCCCGCCCGGCGAACTTGTGGAAGTATCCCACCTGCCCGAACATCGGCCCGACCGACGCCATCTGGAAGAAGACCCACTGGATGGTCTCCCACCGCCGCGCCGGGTCGGCGGGCGCCAGCCGGCCGGCCTTGTCGGCGAGATAGAGCAGGATCGCCCCGGACTCGAACAGGCCAAGCGGCCTCCCGCCCGGTCCATCTGGATCGATGATCGCCGGGATCTTGCCGTTGGGGTTCAGCGAGAGGAATTCCGTGGTCCAGCTCTCATTCTTGCCGATGTCGATCGCGTGCGGCTCATACGGCAGCCCGATCTCTTCCAGCATGATCGAGACCTTCACCCCGTTTGGAGTCGGCAGGGAATAGAGCTGAAGGCGGTCCGGGTGCTCGGCGGGCCAGCGGCGGTTGATCGGAAAATCGGACAGATCGAGCATCCAGGACTCCACTGGGATCGACACGCTCACCCAACGGGGCATCAGCCGGGGTGGACTATGAGCGTGAAACTTCGGCAGACTGGCACGGAACACCGGGGTGAGACCATGCCAGTAGATCCGCAACTCCAGTCGATGCTGGACGCCATGAAGGCGGCCGGATGGCCGAGGCTGGGCTCCATGCCCGCGGCGCAGCTCAGGGCGATGCTGAAGCTGCCGCTGGTCGTCTTCACTCAGGTGCGGTCCGTCACTGACGACAAGATACCCGGCCCAGCGGGGGACATCCCGATCCGGGTGTACCGGCCCGCCGACGATGTTCCAGGCGTGATCGTCTACTTCCACGGCGGCGGATGGACGATCGGCGATCTCGACTCGGTCGACGCCGCCGTTCGCCTGGTGGCCAACAAGACAGGCTGCACGGTGGTTTCCGCAACCTATCGGCTCGCGCCGGAGCATCCGTTTCCCGCCGCCGTGGATGACGCCATGGCGGTGGTGTCATGGGTGGCCCAGCATCTCGAGGACTTCGCCCCGCGCGGCGCCCAGCTGATGGTCATGGGTGACAGCGCCGGAGCCAACCTGGCGGCCGTCGTCAGCCTGCTGTCACGCGATGCCGGCGGACCGGAGATCAGCCTCCAGATCCTGGTCTATCCCGCTACCGAAGGGGACGTCCATTCACCGGCCATGCACGCCTTCGACTCGCCGTTCCTCGACAGGCAGGACATCGAGTGGTTCTACGACCAGTACATCCCTCCCGAACAGCGCAGCGACCCGCGCTTTGCCCCTGCCGCGGCGGCCAGCCATTCCGGCCTGCCGCCAGCGGTGATCGTCACCGCTGAATACGATCTCCTTACAGCGCATGGCGAAAACTACGCGCGCAAGCTCCAGCAGGCAGCCGTGCCGGTCACGAGCCTGCACTATGAGGGCGCCATCCATGGCTTCTTCGGCATGGCCGTCCAATTCGACATCGGCCAGAGGGCCATCGACGATGTGAGCCGCGCGATCGTCCGGCACGTCACCGCATCGGACAGATCGGCCGCCTGAGAACGGCGCTCACCGACGGTTGGAGGCGCGGCTGGGCTCGGTGAGCCGCGGCGACTGGGCCGTCGCCACATCGGCGCGGCGATCCAGGGGCTGGGACTTGCACAGGCGCCTGGCCCGGTCGCCGCGGCGTCGATTGCTGACGGACGGCTACAAGCACTGCTGACGCCCTTCGCCGTCACGACGCCGGGGGTCTTTCTGTACCACTCAGGCAGACGCCAGGTCTTGCCGAAGCTGCGCGCCTTCATCGATCACGTGAAGAGCAGACCGGACGCCGCCACCAAGCCGCGGGCGTGATCGCCACAGGCGCCGCCCCTCGCTTGCCTCATCTTGGCGACGCCGCGCCGAAGTCGGCAGCCTGTCGAAGCCGAAGTCGGCAGCCTGTCAAAAATGCCTCCCGACGGCCGGAACCCTTCGAGCGTCACGCTCTTCTAGGATTCTGGGGCCGAGCTCGATCCTCAAAGGGAGCGGCCGGGTGGATGACGCTGCGCCGGCGCCAGTCCATGGATGGCAGAGGAGTGGATAAGCCGTGTCACACCATTACTCGGGTCCCGATTTCGGGTTTCCCAACGGCGATGCGCGCCTGGACCTGACCGACCTGTATGCCTTTCCCAAACCGGGCGGCGCGGGCAAGTCGATCCTGATCATGAACGTGCATCCTTCAGCCACCGTGGTTCCGGAAGGGCGGCCCACGACCGCCGAGCCCTTCGCGCCCGACGGACTGTATGAGTTCAAGATCGATACGAATGGCGACGCCGTCGCCGATGTCGCCTATCGCGTGCGCGTCTCGCCCTCGGCGGGCGGAGCTCAGACTGCGACTCTGCGCCGGGTAGAGGGTGCGTTGGCCGCCGGGACAGGCGACGACGGCCAGATCATCGTCGAGGCAGCGCCGGTCTCCACGGGCCGGGACGCGCAGGTGACCGAAGCCGGCGACTACCGCTTTTTCGCCGGCTGGCGCAGCGAACCCTTCTTCTTCGACACCCTGGGGGCTATCAACAACCTGCAGTTCACCGGCGACGACTTCTTCGCGGACAAGGATGTCTGCAGCATCGTGCTCGAAGTCCCCAATCTGTCCCTTGGGTCCGGAGCGGTCGGCCTGTGGGCCCGCACGCTGGACGGAGGCAGCGGGAGCTGGGTCCAGGCCGAGCGCGGCGCACGTCCACAGCAGGCTGTCTTCCTGCCCGGCGCAGCGAGAGACGCCTATCTCGCTGGGGAGCCCGCGGACGACGCCCGTTTCGTCGACATCTTCGCGCATTCGCTGGAGCACGCAGGGGGCTACGCGCCCGAAGAAGCAAAGCGAGTGGCTGAGTCGTTGCTGCCGGACGTCATGCCCTACGACCCGACCCGCCCGGCGTCCTTCCCGGACAATGGCAGAACCCTCACTGACGACGCCGCCGACGCCTTCATGGCCATCCTCACCAACGGCAAGGTGAAGGGGGACAACGTCGGGCCCCACGACGATCTGCTGAGCGAGTTCCCCTACCTCGGGCCGCCACACCAGGCGTGACGGCTGGGCGCCTGGCCCGCTGCGCGAGGTCGTGCGTGAAGGGGGGCTCCGGGATCATTCCCACTCGATCGTGCCGGGCGGCTTTGACGTCACGTCGTAGACGACCCGGTTGATGCCGCGGACCTCGTTGATGATGCGGGTGGCGGAGCGGCCGAGGACGTCCCAGGGGAACTCGAAGTAGTCGGCGGTCATGCCGTCGGTGGAGGTCACGGCGCGCAGGGCGCAGACCTCGTCGTAGGTGCGGGCGTCGCCCATGACGCCGACGGTGCGCACGGGCAGGAGCACGGCGAAGGCCTGCCAGATCTCGTCGTAAAGGCCGGCCTTGCGGATCTCGTCCAGGAAGATGGCGTCGGCCTTCTGCAAGATGGCGACCCGCTCGGGGGTCACCGCGCCGGGGATGCGAATGGCCAAGCCAGGTCCGGGGAAGGGATGGCGGCCGACGAAGGCGGGAGGCAGGCCGAGCTCGCGGCCGAGCGCCCTCACCTCGTCCTTGAACAACTCCCGCAAGGGCTCAACCAACTTCAGCTTCATGGCTTCTGGCAGGCCGCCGACGTTGTGGTGGCTCTTGATCACGGCGGAGGGGCCGCCGCGGGCGGAGACGCTCTCGATCACGTCCGGATAGAGCGTGCCCTGGGCCAGGAAGGCGGCGCCTTCTATCCGGGAAGCCTCCTTGTCGAACACCTCGATGAACACCCGCCCGATCGCCTTGCGCTTGGCTTCGGGATCGCTGACGCCGGCGAGGGCCCCGAGGAATTCCTTCGATGCATCAACGTGGATCAGCGGGATATTGTAGTGATCTCTGAACAGGCGGACCACCTCGTCCGCCTCGTTCAGCCTCAGCAGGCCGTGGTCGACGAAGACGCAGGTCAGCTGGTCGCCGATCGCCTCGTGGATCAGCACCGCGGCCACCGAAGAGTCCACACCGCCGGAGAGGCCGCAGATCACCCTGCCCGACCCTACCTGCTCCCTGATCCTGGCGACCGCCTCGTCGCGGAACGAGGCCATGGTCCAGTCGCCGGAGAGACCAGCGATGCGGTGAGTGAAGTTGCGCAGGATCAGCGCGCCCCGGGGTGTATGGGCGACTTCGGGATGGAACTGCACGCCGTAGAGGCGGCGGCCCTCGTCAGCGATCACCGCGAAGGGGGAGCCTTCCGAAGTGGCGACCACTTCGAAGCCCAGGGGGATCGCGGTGATCTTGTCGCCGTGACTCATCCACACCGGCTCTTCGGCGCCGATGTCTCCCAGGCCGGCCAGCAGGGGCGACTCCCGCTTGAGCTGGATTTCAGCACGGCCGAACTCGCGCTGGTGTCCGCTCTCCACCGAGCCGCCCAGGGCTTCGCACATGGCCATCTCGCCGTAGCAGATGCCGAGGACCGGAACGCCCAACTCGAACGCCCGGGCGGGGGCCTTGGGGCTCTCGGCCTCATGCGCGCTTGCGGGCCCGCCCGACAGGATCACCGCCCGGGGCTTGAAGGCGTCGAGCATCGCGTCGACGCGGTCGTAGGGATGGATCTCGCAGTAGATCCCGCTCTCGCGCACCCGGCGGGCGATCAACTGGGTTACCTGGCTGCCGTAGTCGACGATCAGCACGCGTTCGTGGTTGGGGGCTGTCATGGGCAGGCCTTAGGGCAGATTCGAAATGAGGTCACGATCTCCGCTCCATCACCGCGATGAAGAAGCCGTCGGCGCCGCCGGCGCGGGGAGAGAGGCGCAGGAATCCCTCGCTCGTCAGGCGCTCGGAGAGGGCGGCGAGGCCGGGCTCTGTCGCCAGATCTGAAGCGGCGATGGCGTCCAGTGTCGAGACAGGCATGAACCCAGGGTTTCCCTGCAAGAAGGCCGAAACCTGGTCCTCGTTTTCCTCGGCCAGGATCGAACAGGTGACATAGACCAGCCGGCCGCCAGGCCTGACGAAAGCCTGTGCAGCGCCAAGCACTTGCGCCTGTTCCTGTGTACGACGCTCGAGCTGCGCCGGGGTGAGCCGCCACTTGGCGTCCGGATGGCGACGCCAGGTTCCTGATCCCGTGCAGGGTGCGTCAACGAACACCACGTCCATGCGCCCCTCCAGTCCGGCGAGGGGATCCTGATCGCTGGGCGAGCGGATCTGCAGGTTGCGCACACCGGCTCGCTGGCCCCGCGTCACCACCTCCGACAGGCGCCGCATATCGGTGTCGTAGGCGTAGATCTGCCCGGTGTTGGCCATGGCCGCCGCCAGCGCCAGGGTCTTGCCCCCGCCGCCCGAGCAGTAGTCGAGCACCTGGCGGCCTTTCACCTCGCCCGCCGCCGCGGCGGCGATCTGGGAGCCCAGGTCCTGGACCTCGAACCAGCCCTTGGCGAAGACCGGCAGGCTCTCGACGGCGGCGGCGCGCTCCGCGGCGCCGGGCGCCGGGATGCGCAGGGCGTTGGAGAGCGCATCCGAGGGCTCCGCCCTCATCCCGGCCAGGGCCTTCAGCACCCGCTCGGCGTCCGCCTTCAGCGTATTGACCCTCAGATCCACCGGAGCCCGATGGGAGAGGGATGCGCCCTCCTCCGCCCGGTCCTGTCCGAAGGCGCGCTCAAGCGAGGCGTCGAGCCAGTCAGGATAGTCGCCCAAGACCGGCGGCGGGGCGTCCGCCAGGGAGCGCGGCTCGGTCAGGCGGCCGACCTCGTCCCGCGTCAGCGATCCCGGCCCATGCGGCTCGCCGGCCGCCGCATCGATGACCTCCTGCACGTCCCAGCCCCAGGCGAACCGCAGGGCTGCGAGCGCGCGGGCCCTGGGGCCGTCGTCACCGACCAACCAGCCAAGCGAGCGCTTTCGACGCAGGGCGTCGAGAACCAGTCCGGAGACCCAGGCGCGATCCTTGGAGCCCGCGTAGCGCGCCTGGCCGCCCCAGGACTTGAGGGCAAGGTGGGCGGGCTGGTGGCGCTCCTCGATCTCGCTCAGCACCTGGATGGCGGCGGCGAGGCGGGCGGATGGCGTCATCCCTGGAGTACGGCCTTCCCGAGCGCCAGACCGTGGCCGCTCACGAAGCCTGGCTCGGATAGTTGGGGGCCTCGCGGGTGATCATCACGTCGTGCACGTGGCTCTCGCGGAAACCAGCGCCGGTGATGCGCACGAAGCGAGCGCGCTCCTGGAATGTCACGATGTCAGGGGCCCCGACATAGCCCATGGCGGCCCTGAGACCGCCCACCAGCTGATGCAGGATCTGGCCGATCGGTCCCTTGTAGGGCACCTGCCCTTCCACGCCTTCGGGCACCAGCTTGAGGGTGTCGGCCACCTCCTTCTGGAAGTAGCGGTCCGCCGATCCGAGCGCCATGGCGCCCACCGAACCCATGCCGCGATAGGCCTTGTAGGAGCGGCCCTGGTAGAGGAACACCTCTCCTGGCGCCTCGTCGGTGCCGGCGAACATCGAACCCAACATGGCGGCGGATGCGCCCGCTGCGATCGCCTTGGCCAGGTCCCCGGAATACTTGATGCCGCCGTCGGCGATCACCGGCACGCCGGAGTCCCCGGCGGCGCGCACCGCTTCCATCACCGCCGTCAGCTGCGGCACGCCGACGCCAGCGACCACGCGGGTGGTGCAGATGGAGCCTGGCCCGATGCCGACCTTCACTGCGTCGGCTCCCGCGTCGATCAGAGCGCGGGCGGCGTCGTAGGTAGCGATGTTGCCGGCCAGCACCTGGACGCGATTGGACTCGCGCTTGATCCGGCGGACGGCCTCGGCCACCTGCACGTTGTGCCCATGGGCGGTGTCGACCACCACCACATCGACCCCCGCCTCGATCAGGGCCACCGAGCGTTCGTGACCAAGGTCGCCGACAGTCGTGGCCGCGCCGACGCGCAGGCGTCCACGCTCATCCTTGCACGCCAGGGGGAATGCCTGCGCCTTTTCCATGTCCTTGACGGTGACGAGCCCGACGGCGCGGAAGTCGTCATCGACGACGATCAGCCGCTCGATCTTGTGCCGGCGGAGCAACGAGCGGGCTTCGTCTTGCCCGACCCCCTCGCGCACGGTGACCAGGTTGTCCTTGGTCATCACGTCGGCGGCCTTGAGGTCCGGGTTCTGCTCGAAGCGCATGTCGCGGTGGGTCAGGATGCCCACCAGCTTGCCCGAGCCCCGCTCCACCACCGGAAAACCGGATATCTTGCGCTGCCGGGTGATCTCCAGGATCTCCCGCAAGGTGGTGTCCGGGTGCACCGTCAGCGGGTTGATCACCATCCCGCTTTCGTAGCGCTTGACCTCGCGCACCTGCTCGGCCTGCTCCAGCACCGTCATGTTGCGGTGCAGAACGCCCATGCCGCCGGCTTGCGCCAAGCCGATCGCCAGACGGCTCTCCGTCACCGTGTCCATGGCTGCGGACACGATCGGGATGTTCAGACTGATCTCTTTCGTCAAGCGGGTTGCGGTCGAGACCTGGGTCGGGATGACCTCGGAACGGCCGGGTTCCAGCAAAACGTCGTCGAAGGTGAGACCTTCGCGAATCTCCATCGGAGTCTCCGTT
>FTHA01002003.1_pt1 | contig 9890 bp, 6 predicted proteins | sample 1640771 | NCBI WGS metagenome assembly FTHA01 (sample SAMEA3914789, study PRJEB12502) | metagenome | biome: forest; material: soil | place: Canada | collected 2011-07-03 | depth 0.3 m | reverse complement strand
CCGGGGCCGAGGTCTGGGTGAAGTTCGAGAACCTGCAGTTCACCGCCTCCTTCAAGGAGCGCGGCGCGCTGAACAAGCTGCTGACGCTCCTCCTGAGTCAGCGTCAGCAGCTTGTTCAGCGCGCCGCGCTCCTTGAAGGAGGCGGTGAACTGCAGGTTCTCGAACTTCACCCAGACCTCGGCCCCGGTGATCTCCGACAGGGTCCGCGATCGCCGCTGCGGGGTCCGCTCGATGTGGCCGCGCAGCCGGTCGGCCGCGGCGGTGATGTGGTCGAAGGTGAGGGTCATGGGTTCCGGGGGAAGACGGCGGCCTAGAGCACATTGCGTTGAAGTGGGAGCTGATGCGCCCAACTCGGTGGAAGAATCGAATCTCTGAGGCGCGATCGCCCGAACCCAGTCGCGGCGCCCTTCGACAAAATCACCTGTGTCAGGCCTTGCGCAGGATGAAGTCGTCCATCTTGTTGTAGCCGGACTCCCGATACTCCTCCACCTCGAACAGGCCTTCCACCGCTTTCATGCTGAACCGTCTGCTGACGGCCGCCGCGTCCTTGTAATGCCCGGGACGTTCGGAGAAGTACCAGCCGCGCTCTGCGTAGAGGTCCCGGTCCTCCTGCGAGAACGTCTTGCGATCGAAGACGCCGGCATCGCCGTTGACAGTGACGTAGGCCCTGCCGCCAGGCTTGAGGACGCGGCGGAACTCCTCATACCAGGCCCTGTGCCGCTCAGGGTGGATGTGGGTGAGCACACTGAAGCTGAACAGGCCGACCAGGGATTCGTCCGGGTAGGGAAGCGGGGGCAAGTCTCCGCAGCTGACCACTGGCCTCACCTTGCGGCTGCGGAGCCAGGCGATCGCGTCGCCGTCCACGTCGCATCCGCGATAGTACTTGCGCCACCTTCCGACCCCGATGAGCCAGTTCAAGGTGCGGCCCGAGCCACATCCCCAATCGAGCACCGGACCGCCCGGATCCTCGCCGAAGACCTCGACCACCCGCGCGGAAGACGCCATGCCCTGACCCAGGAAGTTCGCTACGTCCGCCACGCGGCCCACGTTCATGCGCAGCTCGGGCGGCGGCAACAGGCACAGGCAGCCGTGCTGTTTCATCAGCTTCCGCGCAATGCCCTCAAGGATGAAGATCTGGCGATTCTGCTCCAGACTGGCCTGCTCGGCGAGCTTCACCCGCCGCTTCTGTGCGATCAGGTTCTGCTCGGCGGCCTTGAGGCGCTGCTGCAGGACCTGGATCTGGAGAGCGCGATCGGCCTCTTTGGCCCGGAACCGCGAAAGCCAGATTTCCAGCCTGCTCTTGGCGCGAGAGCGGCGTTCGGACTTGAACATCTCATTCATATGGAAGGCGTGTCTCCAGGCCGGGCCGAACCAGGGCGGCAAATCAGATCCATCCTAGTTGCGTCGCCAACGGCTCACAAATCGCGCAAAGTCAATGGTCCGAACCACGCTCCCCGCCAGGTCGCGCCGTGGCGGGTGCTCGAGCAGAGCGGCGCCGATGTGGGCGGCGATCCGGTGATCAGCCCTGCCGGGTAGCCGAACCCGCTTGAGGAATTCCTCATTTCTCAGAAGGCCGGCGTCGCCGTCATCCAGGAAGTCCTGCAAGTCGGCAAATCGGCGGATGATCGGCAACGGAGCGTATATCGGCAGGTCAAGGTCGTAGCCGAAGACAGCGACGGGCCGGCCCAGGCCGGCTGCGTCCACGGCGACCGTCGACGGCGTGGTCAGGACCGCATCCATCGCTGAGATCAGAGCGGGCGCCGTGTGCGGCTCCCATGCAGAATCGGTCGGGTCGATCACGACCAGGTTCGCCGATTGGCGGATCGCGCCAGGATTCGTGCTGGCCCATTGGCCCGCGTGATGCGGCTTGATCAGGAACAGGGTGTCAGGGTGGGTCTCCGCGGCCAAGTGCAGGTCATCGAGCAACTGCTGGCGAAAGACGTCGCTGAACCGTCGCCAGTGCAGGTTCTCGAACACACCGACGATCCGCGACCAATGCCCCTGGCTGAGTTCAACCGGCGCCAGCACCGGCGAAGCCTTGGGACTTCCGACTGGCGTTGCCGCTACCCGTGTCTCCTGCGGGACCCATGGCGCCAGATCTTCGTTCCGGCACCATGTGAACACCGTCGCAGAAGCGAACCGCACATTCGCTTCGTGAACGTCATCCCGGTAGTTGAGCCCGATATTCTCGAGCCCGTGTTGCACCGAGAAGGTCAGCAGCCCCATCTCCCTCGCCCGCCGGCACAGGGCATAGCCCGCCTTGTGATTGTTGACGCTGCTGTCCGAGGCGCTCAGCACGGCGCTCACGCCCCTGAGCGACGGCTCACTGCCCTCGCGCGCCGGGCCACGCGCCGCCACCTCGAACGGCAGGGCGTGGGCCTTCAGCTGACTCGACGCCCGGGGCGACTGCGCGACTAGCCAATCAGTCATGATGATACGAAGGCGCGCCTCGCCCCTCGCCCTCAGGGCGAGCAAGATGGGCAGCAGGATGTCCAGGTCCTGCTGCAGGTCGATCAACGTCAGCACGAGCGGTGCGACGGACCGGAATGGGCGCAGACCGCGACGGACCTTTGGTTCAGGCAGGGAGTCGATCAGTCCGCGCCACTCTGCGGCGATCCGTTCCGGCGCGAGCCGTGGCGCCAGCGCCGCCTGGGCCTCGACAACGGCCCGCAGGCGCACGGTGGGGAACCGCGTGTAGAGCGCGAGGCCGCGCTCCCAGTCGTCCAGCACGCACAAGTGGGCCAGCCCATCCAGCGACGGGTGCGAAGCTGCGATCACTGGCGCGCCTTGATAGAGCGCGCTTCGCGCCCAGTGACCGGGACGGGGCGAATGGGCGGGCGCGAGCGGATAGGCGCACAGGAAGACCTGGGCCTTGGCGATCACGGCCAGCAAACCCGCGTCCGCGGCGCCGATCGTTCGCACTGAAGCTGACCTGCCGATCTGGGCCAACGCCTCTTCGTCCTCCGAGGTGACGATGATCTCCGCGCCCAGACGCGCGGCCGTCCGCCTGAGCATGGGGAGGATGTCCTGCAGAGCAGCTTGACTTTCAACCGCCGCCACCAGGGGCGGCGGCCCGTTTGCGGGCTCCGATGGAGGCTCCGGAGGGCGGGCCAACTCCGTGAGCAGGAGCAGGTCCTCCGCGGATCTGGCTGCACATCCCGTGATCGCATGGAGCCGGCGCCCGGACCGGCAAGGCGGGAGGGAGGTGAGCGGGCCGTCGTCCACGAAGGCCGCTGTTGGCAGGTCGAAGTCCTGCAGCAGGCTTCTGTCCGTTAGCGACGAACCGCCTAGCGGCAGATGAAGCAGCCGCCCGCTGCGCGCCTCCGTCCGCACCAGCAGGTCGCGCTCGTCGGGGGCCAGGGCTCCCTCGGTGACCAACACCCTCAGCTGCGCCCGATTCCATCGCCCCACCGGCGGATGGGAGCTGATCTGGACAGGAGTCCCAGCCCATCGGAGGTAGAGCGCGGGATAGAGCGCCGCCCGGTCGGTCAGATTCACCGTTCGCCAGCGCTCCGGGATCTTCCAGACGACCGTCACGATCCCCCACCGCCGGACTGACCCATCAGCCGGCGCCTCAGGCGCGCTCCGGCCCGCAGGAGCATACGAAGGCGGCCCGGGCCAGGCGTCTCCGTCCTGGAGGGTCTTGCCGGAACGGGATCCTTGTCCGTTCGAAGACCCTCGACCCGCTGTTGGACGAACTGGCGGGCATGAGCCAGGGCGGCAATCTGCTGGCTGTGCTTGATCCAGAGAACTTGCAGATCCTCGTTGTCCCCGGTGCGGGACGATCCTCGCTCGTGCTGCGCGCTGAGGTGGCCGAGGTAGAGGTGGGTCAGGCCCATCGCGCTGCCGCGCAGCATCAGATCGATGTCGTTGTAGCCGACGGGGAAACGCCGCTCGTCGAGCCCACCCAAGGCCAGCAGGCGTTCGCGCCCGATGGCGGCGAGCGCGAGCGTATTGCCGGCGCACGCACGGACGAACCTGCCGTACGTCGGATCGGGATCCTCTCTCACGGGCGGCTGGAACGGATCTGCAGACGGGGGTGCAAAGACGTGACCATGAGAGTCGAGCTTGCGCCTCGGATCATGCAGGCGGCACCCCACCGTGCCGACCGATGGCTGCAACGCCCAGGCCGACAGCTGCTCCAGCAGTCCTGGATCGCGCAGCACGACGTCGTTGTTGCACAGGACGACCACCTCACCGCGGGCTGCCTGGGCCGCGAGGTTGCACTGGGCGCTGTGATTGAACGGGCGGTCATACGACAGCGCTGTGACGCGAGCGGGGCCCAGGATCTGGCGGGCGCCCTCGACCACCGCCTCGGCCTGCACCGGGTCGGAGCGGTTGTCGACCAGCACCAGCTCGAGCCGGCCAGACAGCTCCTGCATCGCCACCGACCGGACGCAACGGAGCGTGGCTTCGGCCGCGTTGCGGAAGGGGATGAGCACGCTGATTTCGGCCGCGCGCCGCCGGGGAACCAGGACGTGCGGGAACGGCAAGTCCTCGTCCGCTGGCGTCGTAGCAAACAGGTCGCCTTCGTCCTTCAGGATCCGCAGATAGACCGCCTCGTCACGCATCACCTCGCTACGCGAAAGCATGCCTGTGCCGGCGACGGTGGACGTCAACGCTTCGGGATGGTCGCGCCAGCTGAGCCCCCTGCCGGCTAGCCAGAACCAAAGCGGATGGACCCGTCCCTGAGCGAGGGCCGACAGGACGTCTTCGGGACAGCCCGCCAGCACCGCGCCGCGAACCGCAAGAGTCGTGTCGCTCATAGCGCCGTGCCGGGCCGAGGCCAGGTCGAAGGGTCCCCGGCGCAGGGCCGTTCCGCCAGATCCAGCCACCGCGCGGTCGGCGCAGAACCGCCCCCACGAGACCACGTCTGCACTCTGCAAGCGGTCCACGATCCAGGCGGCGGAGGGATGGAGCAGATCGTCGTCCCGCGCGAAGAACACATGGCTGGCCCCGCTGGCCGCGTCGCGGATTCGGTCGGGTCCCTCAATCATCTCCACCACACGGCAATGCGGCCTCGATTGCAGGGCCCAGGCGGCGCCAGCGGCTGAGGCCCTCGCCCCCAGGAGCAGAAGCAGCGCTGTCGGCTCTGAGGTCTGCGCTATCTGCAGTCGCTCCCTGCGGAGCCGGTTGATCAAACGCGGAAGGATCCGCCCAGCGGAAATCCGCTGGGCATCGAAGGCGAGGTGTTCGAACGGAAGAACTGCCAAGAGTGCTCGCGACTGCTCATCGTCCAGGTATCCGGGACACTCGACCTCGCCGTCGCCCGCGCCCATCACGCGTGATCCTTTCACAGCCGGGGCGCCTTCGCTCGGTTCAATCGCGACCCGATCGGGCTCGACTTCGCCCTGAGCGTCAACCTATAAAGGGAGGCTGGCTTGGTCGAGGAGTACGCAAGAAACTCGCACCGCAAGACAGGGTGCAGCTCCAAGACGCGGGGTAGCCGTCGGCGGCCATGACTGAGGCGAGCTCGATCCAACCGCGCGTGAGCCCGGCACTCAGACTGAGGCGCTTGAAGCGACATCTGCTGAGGTATTCGGGCCTGCGACCGCTGTCCCGGGGCCTTTGGCCGCTGAAGAAGCGTGTGCTGAAGCTGTGCGGCCTGCGGCCGCTCAAGAAGATCGTGTTCGTGTCCTACGGGGCATTTGACTGCAACAGCGCCGGGCACATCGCCGGGTTCGCCAATGCGCTGTCGCACCAAGGCTACACTGTCGCCGCCTGTGGTCGGGACCAGATCTTCAACGCCTACGCCTTTGGCAGGACGCCATTCGAGTTCTTCCGCGTCCAGGACCTCATGGATGACGTCGAAGGCGTCATCGGTTTCGATGGATCCTTTGAGCCCGACCAGACGATGATGCTCTGCTGGACCCCTCGCAAAGTGTCGCGGCGGGCGGTCGCGCTAGCCTACCGGACGCATCAGATCCCCTATGTGGTCCATTTCGAGGACAACGAGGAGCTTCTGTCCCAGTTTCGCCTCGGCGTCGACGGGACCCAGGCGGATCGGGCGGCTGACGAGGCGGCGGCGCAGGACCGCGCCAAGCGAGACACGTTCCTGCGCAAAGCCAGCGGCGCCACGGTCATAGAAGGACGGATCACGCAGATCCTGCCGCCGTCGCTTCCGACGCTATTGCTTGAACCAGGCGTCGATTCCGGCCTGCTCGGCGAGCCCATGAGCCCGCTCCGGCGGGCGACCCTCCTGCGGGCGGCCGGCGCCCCCGAGACGGCGAAGGTCATCGTCTATCCAGGCAACATCCACCGGGTCAACTTGGCCGACATGGCCGGTCTCTACGGGGCCGTGCGCCTGTTGCGGGAACAAGGACACGAGGTCGTCCTCATCAAGACCGGAAAGGACGACGAACAGCTTGCGACCGCCGCGGGACTCGGTCCGCAATCGCCAGGCGTCCTCACCTTGGGCCAGGTGGAGCGGTGCATGCTCGTGGACCTACTGAAGTGCGCCGATGTCTTCGTACAGCCCGGTGCTCCGGGGCCGTTCAACGACTATCGCCTGCCATCCAAGCTGCCGGAGTTCTTCGCGGTAGGTCGGCCCGTCGTCCTTCCGGCGACCAACGTTGGTCTGCGGCTACGGGACGGGATCGATGCGCTGCTGCTGCACAACGGCTCCGCCGAAGAAATAGCGCGGTGTGTCGGCAGGGTCTTCGACGATGATGTCCTGGCGGGCCGTCTCGCCGCCAACGCCCGGGCATTCGCCCGACGCACCTACCGATGGGACGTCCAGGCCCGCAAACTCGCACAGTTCCTCGAGCAGACTCATCAGACGCGCCTGAGATGATCCGGCGACTGACCATCGGACTCCGCTTCAAGCCGCAGGAGCAATGGACGGGCGGCGTCCACTACGTGCAAAATCTGGTCTCCGCGCTGGACCTCTGGGGGGGCCTGACGCGGCCGCGGCTGGTCATTGTCGGCGAAGATCCGGACGCGCTGAGCAAGCTGGCTTCGGCGACAGGCTATCGACGCCTCAGCCAGATCTCGCGCTCGCGGATTCGGCGCGCCCCGTCGGCGCGCGGGCTCTCCCTGTTCCGCCCAGGGGTGGGCGAAATCGATCTGATGCTGATGGGCTCGCCCCCCGGCATGGAGGAGCGCGGGATCCAGTGGTTCCCAGACCTTCAGGAGCGCCGGTTCCCGGAGTTCTTCGCGCCGGAGGAACTCAACGCCCGCCATCGCCGCAACACGACCTGGCTGAGCCTGCACCGGCACGTGATGGTCTCCAGCGAAGACGTCGCGGGCGACCTCGCACGGTATTACGGGACGGACGCCAACCACGTCCACGTGGTCCGCTTCGCATCGTTCGCGAAGGTCGGAATTGGGCCAGCCGACCGGCAGGCGCTGCGGCAGGTCCACGGTCTGCCCGAGCGCTACTTCATCTGCAACAACCAGTTCTGGCGACACAAGAACCACGGCCTGATCCTGGACGCGCTGTCGGTCCTGCCGGCGGACGAACCAGCTCCTCCCGTGGTGTTCACCGGCTTGGAGGTCGACTACCGCGACCCCGCCTACGGCCCCTCGATCCGTGAGCGCGCGAGCGCCCAGGGACTGGACGAACGCGTCCGGTTTCTAGGGTTCATTCCGCGCAGCGACCAGCTCGCCCTCATGCAGGGCGCGATCGCGGTGATCCAGCCATCTCTGTGCGAGGGCTGGTCCACGGTGATCGAGGACGCCAAGGCGATGGGCCGGAGCGTCCTGGCCTCGGACATCGCCGTGCATCGTGAGCAGATCACCCGCAATGTCGACTTCTTCGGAACCCAGGATCCAGTGCGCCTCGCAGAGCTGCTGCGCCGCTATCGCGACGCCGAGCCGGCGGTCGAACCGATCGACTACGACGCGGCCCGGCGACGGTTCGCATCCGACCTCAAGCGAATGATCGTCGAGGTGCTGGGCGATCTTCGTCGTCGGAAGATCGATCGCCTGGAGATCCTGAAGGCCCGCGAGCCTTCCGCGGCCCGCTAGGCGCCCCGGAAAGCCCAGACGGTGACCCGCCGCCCGTTGCGCTCCTCGCGATCGGACACGACCCGGACGTCCGAAAAGCCCTGCGTCCGGACCAGGTCGAGCAGGTCTTCGAGCAATAGGTACTTGGCGTGATCCTTCATGCCAGCGAACGGGCTGAAGCTGGCGCTGGGCTCCGGCTTGTGGCGGAACCGGTAGACCCGCCCGTTGACGGTGTAGTCCCGATCGGTCTGCGCCTCATCGGTGGCGATGTGGGTGTCAAGAAGCATCGCCGAGCGCGTCCGGGGAAGGACAGTGTGCAGATGACCAACCGGGTCGGCGAGGTGATACAGCACGCCGACGTGGTGCAGGACGTCCCATTCTCCGAGCAGGCCTGCAGGAGGCGCGCATTCCACGTCCCAGTGGACGATCTCGCACGATTTGCCATAGGCCCAGAGGCGCGCCATGGTCTTCAGGACGTTCTCGACGCGGCTATCCACCGCCGTTACTCGCGCGCCCAGGAACAGGAGGCCCAGCGTCTGGGCCCCCTCAAAGCAACCGAGCTCGAGGACGTCGCGGCCGGACAGGGGGTATTCCTCGTTGAAACTGATCTGGCGGGGATCAACCAGCGCATGAGCGCGGTTGCGCTTGTCCTGGCTCGAGGCGGCGCCCACCAGCCTGCCCTTCTGATCGACCGTCAACGACGCCCAGGGAAGCAAGCAGTTGAAGCTGCGCAGCTCTTCTTCGCTGAGCCGGGAAATCGGCGCTTGGTACTCGCCGAGCACGCGGCGGGTGCGGTTCAAAGCGCCGAGCCCCCCTTCGGACGGCGTGGCGTCCTCGGCTGACAGGTAGGCCTTGAGTTGGGTCTGGAGCACCTCGCCAGCCGCCGCGCGATCCTCAGCTGAAGACGCTCCCAGAACTGCGCGGAGGGCTTGTTGGACCTTGATGCGCGGCTGGACCATATATGCGAACCTGTTCGGCGGGCGACGGGCGGGAGTATGACGGACGAGACCGGTTTTCAACCCCGCCCCCCTGGACGGTCAAGCTTGGCGGGGATGCTCGGCCGGCGTCCGCGGCCCACCCTGCTTGTCCTGGTCGACCTGATTCAGGACGTCGACGTGCTCCTTCCGGTTCTGCTGGCGGCGCGTGAGGCGGGCTGGCTGCGGCTGAAGGTGGCGGTTTCAAGCTGGCTCAAGCACGAAAGCCCCAGGACGGAACGCCTGTTGGCGGCTTACGGCATGAAGTTCGGCTATGCCCGGCGCCACGACATTGTCGACGGCGCCGCGCCTTCCCTGCGCGGAGTCCACGCCGTTCTCACAGCGGCCGAGAGCTCTCACCCGGCGCATGCGGCCGGCCACGCCCTGGTGCAACGCGCCACGGCGGCGGGCATGGCGACCTACGGACTGCAGCACGGCCTGGAGAACGTCGGTCTGTTCGGGATAGAGTCCGATGCCGCGCGCTTCGCCTCCGGGACGGTGTTCTGCTGGTTCCCTGAGGCCGCCGTTCCTCCCGGACTCGCCCCCGAGACCCGCCGCAAGCTCGTGCACATCGGGCGCCCCGGACCGCCGGGCGGATGGCGGCGCGACGCCCCTGCGAGCTACGATGTCGGGGTCTTCGAGAACCTGCACTGGAGCCGTTACGGTGACGCCGACCGTCAAGGATTCCGCGACGGTCTGACCACCGCCGTGCGCGAGTTGCCCGACGTTCGTTTCTTTTTGCGGCCCCATCCGGCCGGCGGCTGGGGCGACCAGTTGCGTCACGAACTGGCCGCATTCAAGAACATAACCCAGGCCCCGGCTCACGATGGGCGCGATGGGCTGGATGGGGGGGGCGACATCTTGCAGAGAGTGAAAAGAGTGATCACGACCCCTTCGACGGTTGCGCTCGATGCGGCGCTCGCTGGAAAGCCCACGGCTCTGGGAGCCGCCGGGGGGACCGTCTACGAT
>FTHA01000628.1_pt1 | contig 9901 bp, 9 predicted proteins | sample 1640771 | NCBI WGS metagenome assembly FTHA01 (sample SAMEA3914789, study PRJEB12502) | metagenome | biome: forest; material: soil | place: Canada | collected 2011-07-03 | depth 0.3 m | reverse complement strand
GGGCGGGAGCCGGGGCTGGCGCGGTCGTCGGGGATGCGCCGGGCGTGGGACCGAGGTTGAAGTTCACGGTGGGGGCGTTCTGGGCGGACTCGGACGCGGCGAAGGGCTGCAAGGCCTTGGAGCCGCCGTAGAACGTCTTGGCCCAGAGCACCGTGGGGAACACCCTGAGCGTGGTGTTGTAGTCGCGGACCGCCTCGTTGTAGTCGCGCCGGGCGACGGAGATACGGTTCTCGGTCCCCTCCAGCTGCGACTGCAGCGCCAGGAAGTTCTCGTTGGACTTCAGGTCCGGATATTTCTCGCTGATCACCATCAGCCGCCCGAGCACGCCGGACAGCTGGTTCTGCGCTGCCTGGAAGCGTTGGAACGCGGCCGGGTCGGTCAGGGACGAGGCGTCAATGTTGGCCTGGGTGGCGCGCGCACGGGCCTGGGTGACCTCGACGAGCACCATCCGCTCCTGCTGGGCGTAGCCCTGCACGGTGCTGACCAGGTTCGGGATCAGGTCGGCGCGACGCTGGTATTGCGCCTGGACGTCGGCGAACGCCGCTTTGGCCTTCTCCTCCTTGGTGGGGATGGAGTTGACGCCGCAGCCCGCTAGCCCCGCGGACAGCGTCAGCAGCATCAGGACGCCCACAGCACGCGAGTACAGGTTTCTCACGGTCGATCCTCCTTGCGTGGGCTGCGGCCCAGCTTGAGCGCATAGATGGTTGCGGTCGAGGCGCAACGTAAGGGGTGATGCCGGCGGGACTCCTACGCCAGCCGTTTCTCGTAGATCCGGTAGGTCTTGTAGCGGGTCGAATTCACCGCCTCGATGATCGCGCGCATCGGCGCGTTGTCCTCGAGGATCCAGGACATCTCGACCTGTTTGATCCCGGCCTTGCGCGCCTCCAGACCCATGGCGTTGATCAGCAGGAACGGCAGCAGCTGCCCGCGGAAGCCTCGGGCGAACTTGCGCTTGACCCCCATCAGCGGCACCCGCGCGGTGGTCACGCCCTTGACCTTCAGCCGCCACAGCAGCTTGGCCCAGCCGAAGGGAAGCAGGCGGCCCTTCAGATCTCGGATCGCCTCGTTGACGTTGGGGAGGCATACGCCGAACGCCGCCGTCTCACCGTCGATGTCGGCGAACCAGACCAGCTTCTCGTTGACCACCGGCCGCATGGATTTGGCCAGCTGGCGGGTCTCGGCCTCGGTGATGGGCGTGAAGCCCCAGTTGTTCGCCCAGGCCTCGTTCATGATCTCGGTCATGGCCCGCACTTCGCGGTCGTAGTTCTTCCAGTCCAACTGGCGAAGGGTGACGCCCTTCGGCATGGGCCGGTCCACCCGCTCGCGGACGCGCGGGGGAAAGTCGGTCTGCATGTCGACGATATAGGCGTAGACGTCCTTGACCTTGGCGTAGCCCATCGCCTCGAGCATCGGGCCCGCATACTTCTGATCATGTCCCATCATGACCATCGGCGGGGTGTCGAAGCCTTCGACCAGCAGGCCGGTCTCCTCGTTGATCGACAGGTTGAAGGGCCCGAGCGCGCGGGTCCGGCCGCGGGCCTTGAGCCAGTCCTCGGCCGTCCGCGTCAGCGCGGCGAAGATCTCGGCGTCGTCCTCGGCGGCGATCATCCCGAAATAGCCGGAAGGATCGGCAGGATCGGTGGGCGCGAGATGGTCGATCTGGGCGCTGATCCGGCCGACGTCGCGGCCGTTGCGGCGCGCCAGCCACATCTGCACCTCGGCGTGCTCGAAGAAGGGGTTGGTCTTCGGGGTCAGGGCTTCCTTGCGCTCCATCAGGAGCGGCGTGATCCACGCCGGGTCGCGGGCCGCGAGGCGCGCAGGCAGGCGGACGAAGCGGTCCAGCTCGCCCGGGGTGGACACCGGTATGATCTCCATCGGCAGGCTCATCCTTCGGCGTAGAGCAGGACGGTGACGGCGAGGGCGGTGAAGGCTAGCGGCGCACTCCAGGCCGCCAGGAACGCGGGAACAGCACTGGTTTCCCCCATCGCCGTCAAGAGCCCGTCGGCGACCATGAACAGCAGCCCCGAGCCTAGTCCGAACAGCATCAGGCGTGCGCCCTGGTCGCTGCGCAGGCTCGACAGGGCGGCCGGAGCCGACAGCAGCAGCATGACCAGCGCCGCCAGCGGCGCGGCGAAGGTGCGGTTCAGGCGGGGCTTGTAGTAGCCGGGGCTGCGATCGATCGGCGTGATCCGCGCCAGTGCGCCTGCCGCGACGCTGGTGGCGACTTCGTCGGTGGAACGGAACAGCCGCACCACATCCGAAGAGGTCAGCGGCGTGCGCCAGTCGGTGTCCGCCGGACCGCTGACCGTGGAGCGGTCGCCCTTGACCTGCACCGTGGTCGCGCCCCGCAGCCGCCAGCCATGCGGCTCCGGCGTGGCGACGGGCGCGGCGATCTCCTGGACAAGCAGGCCGGCGGCGTCCCGGTGATAGATCCGCACATTGCTCAGGCGGCCGCCGTCCTCGGTGACCGCGCCCACCAGGATCAGGTCCTTGCCGAGGCGGAACCAATGCTGCTTGGGCGGCTTGGCCTTGGCGGGCGGCGCGGTGATCGCCATCCAGTGGACCAGCGCGTCCTGGGTGCGGGGAGAGACCTCAGAGGCGATGGCGAAGTCCAGCACCGCCACCCCTATGGCCACCGGCGCCATCATGCGCAGGACGCGATAGATATTCGCGCCCGTGGCCCGGATCACCACCATTTCGCTGGTCCGCGCCATCTGGGTGAAGGTGAACAGCGAGCCCACCAGCACCCCCAGCGGGCAGATCTGCTCGAACATCCCCGGAAGCCGCAGCAGCGAGTAGTGGCCGATGCCGGCCAGTCCGAGGCCGCGCTGGAGGATCGGCGTCGTCATGTCGAGCAGCTCGAGCACCTGCACCAGGGAGATCAGCACCACGAACGCGAAGATGGTGCGGACCAGGAACAGGCGCAGCACATAGCGATCCAGGGTCACGAGGTGGCGCCCTGCGGTTCCTCGGCGAACAGCCGGCGCACCCGCTGCACGGCGGCGTCGATGGTCATCACCGCCCGGGTGATCGGCGTATCGCCCGGCCGCTTGAGGCTGGACAGGAACAGCCACGTGGCCAGCCCCGTGAAGATGAAGTAGAGCCCCCAGACGGCCGGTCCGGCCGAGCCCTGCCCGGTGTAGGCCACGCTGGTGGCCATCTGCACCGCGTGGTGGAAGCCGACCAGCAGAATGCTGCCGATCATCAGTCCCGGCGCGCGGCGGCCGCGCTTGGCGGCCATGCCCAACGGGATCGCCAGCAACGGCAGGAACGGCACCGACAGCGAACGCACCAGCCGCGCATAGAGTTCGGCCGACAGGATCCGCTTGGAGATCACTGGATTGGGCTGCTTCAGCTCATGCGCCAGCTCGAACAGCGTCAGCTCGCCTTCATTGCCGCCTCTGGGCCTGATCGCCTCGTCGCCCTTCAGGCGCTGCACCGCGCCGATATTCTCGAAGTGCGCCACGCTGGGCGGCTTGCCCGGCTGACGGTCGAGCTGCTGGCCCTTGTCGAGCTGCAAGGTGACGAAGCGGCCGTCCGGGCTGACGATCAGCTCGCCGCCGCTGGCGGTCGTGATCTGTTCGCGACCATCGGGCGAGACGTGCCGGACGAAGACGCCCTTCAGCTTGCGGCCGTTCATGCTGACCTTGTCGGCGGTGATGGTGAAGCCCTGGCCAGGGTCGACGAAGACCTCGGGCTGCAGCTGGGCGTTCCAGCCGGCGTTGATCGCCGCCTGCATCACGGCCTGGTAGGCGTAGCGGCCATAGGGCTGCAGGAAGCCGAACAGCAGCAGGCTCACCATCATGAACACCAGCCCCAGGGCGATGAAAGGCGCGGCGAAGCGGCTGATGGAGACGCCGCTGGCCAGGATCGCGTCGATCTCGTTGTCGTCGCCCAGGCGGGCGACGACCAGGAAGATGCCGATGAAGAAGGACGCGGGCAGCGAGAAGGTCAGGTAGTAGGGCACCACGGTGAAGGCGAGCTGGACGACGAACCCGTACTGCGCACCGTTCTCGGCCAGCTCCTTGATGATGCGCAGGACCCGCTCGAGCACCTGGGCGATCAGGGTGATGGCGATGCAGGCCAGGATGGGGCGGGCCATCAGGGCCAGGACATAGCGATCAAGCTTGACGGCGCGCATCAGGTCGAACCCGGACAAACGACGCCGACCCGCGCCTCGGTCATGCTGGACATATGGAACTTCACGGCTGGGGGCCCGCGGCGCGAAACGGCGCCACCATAGGCAGACCCGACCGTTGGCGAAAGTCTTTCGGCGGAAGCCCTGGAGCGCTAAAGGCCCGGAACTTGAATAAAATTCATCAACGCCGGACATATGGCGCGGGATGGGGAAGGTTACAGTCGCCAATGAAGTTTGCGTCCAAGCGCGGGCCGCTCCCGGCCATCCTCGTCGCGGCCGCCCTGGTGGGGGTGTCCGGGACGGCCAGGGCCGAGCTCCCGCTCTGCAATGCGGGGACGCCAAACCGGCTGAACGTCGAGATCGAGGGCCTGCGGTCCACGCAGGGCCAGATCGCCATCACCCTCTATGGCGATGATTCGAGCCGGTTCCTGACCCGCGGCGGCTCGTTGGGCGTCCACCGCCAGCCCGTGGAGACGCCGGTCACCCACGCCTGCATCGCCCTGCCGCAGGCGGGCGGTTACGCCCTGACGGTCTATCAGGACGTCAACAACGACGGCTCGTTCAATCGCAGCCTGTTCTCGCCGAGCGAGCCCTGGGGCCTGTCCAACGACCCTCCGACGGTGCTGGGCATCCCCTCGTTCAAGTCGGTGCGCTTTGTCACCCATGCGGGCGACAACACGATAAAGATCCGTATGCGTTTCCCCAGACGCTGAGCCGCGCGACGATTTCGCTGGTCTTCGACGCCGGTGGCCGTACGGTTGCGCACAAGAGGTGGACGCATGGCTGGGGTTACCCTGATTGATGGGCTGAAGCTGGTCTCGGCGGCGCTGCTGTCGAAGTCGCGGCCGCTTCTGGCCCACTTGGTGGTGACCCGCTTCTGCAACCTCGACTGCGCCTACTGCAACGAGTTCGACAAGGTCTCCAAGCCGGTGCCGATCGAGGCGCTGCTCGCCCGCGTCGACGCGCTGGCGGCCTTCGGGACGGTCATCGTCACCCTGACCGGCGGCGAGCCGCTGACCCACCCCAAGCTCGAGGAGGTGATCAGGCGCATCCGCAGCCACGGCATGGTGGCCACCACCATCACCAACGGCTTCCTGCTCACCGGCGAGCGTATCCGCAAGATGAACGAGGCCGGGCTGCAGGAGCTGCAGATCTCCATCGACGGCGCACTACCTGACGAGATCTCGCTGAAGAGCCTCAAGTCGCTGATGCGCAAGCTGGAGCTGCTCTCCGAGCACGCCAAGTTCCACGTCAACATCAACTCCGTGCTGGGCATCTCGGAGAAGCGGACCCAGGACGCCCTGGAAGTGGCGGCGACTGCCCGCCGGCTCGGCTTCTCGCACACCGTGGGCGTGCTGCATGGCGACGACGGCGCGCTGGCGCCGCTGTCGGACGCGCAGCACAAGGTCTACTCGGAGCTGATGGACAAGGGCGGATCGCTGGCCCACCACATCAACTACCTGGCGTTCCAGAAGAACCTGATGGCCGGCAAGCCCAACCAATGGCGCTGCCGGGCGGGCGCGCGGTATCTGTACATCTGCGAAGAGGGGCTGGTGCACCGCTGCTCGCAGCAGCGCGGGATCCCCGGAACGCCGCTTGCCGAATACACCCGCGCCGACATCGCCCGCGAGTACGACACGGTGAAGGACTGCGCCCCGTTCTGCACGGTGAACTGCGTGCACCACAGCAGCCTGTTCGACGCCTGGCGAGCGCCGCAGAGGACCCCGGACGTCTCACGGATCGCGGCTCAGTAGCGCCAGTCGCTCGCGCCGCGCGGGGCCTGGCGCAGGCCGATCAGCCATTCCACGAGCCTGAGCGCTGCGTTGCTGCGCACACCCGCCCAGGCGGCCGGCTGGTGGGCGCCGGCCGGGAGCGCGTCTTCCAGGGCCGGATCGATCACCCGGCGGCGGAAGTCCTCGGCGAGGGCCGGGTCGGTGACCACCGCCACGAACTCCTCCTCGGCGTGGTAGCTGACGAAGTCGAAGTTCGAGGAGCCCAGCACCAGGGTCCGGTCGTCCAGCAGCATGCCCTTCAGGTGGATCATCGCCCGCGTCAGGCGCAGGTCGAAGCCGGCTCGGATCGCCGCCCGCACCAGGTAGTCGCGCACGGTCGGCTTGTTGTTGGGCAGCGGGGTGATCAGCTGGACGCTCAGGCCGCGCCGCGCCGCCCGCTCCAGCGCCTCCACGAAGGGGAAGGTCAGGTAGGGGCTGATGATGCAGATCGAGGCGGAGGCCCGATCGATGTGGCCGATGATCTCGTCGAAGCCCGCGTGGTTGTTGCGGCCATCGAAGCCGTAGAGGCGCATGTCGCCGAACTGCGCCGACCATGAGCGGGCGCGGCTCTCGTAGGTGTCGTTGAAGTCCTCGGCGAGGCGGTCGGCGATGGCCTTGTCCTCGATCCGCAGCATCAGGTCCCACCATTCGAAGTTATGGTCGCTGAAGTTGATGCCGCCGATGTAGGCGACGTCGTCGGCGACGATCAGCTTCTTGTGGTTGCGGAAGGGGAAGGCCGAGAGCAGCGGGCCCATCGGATTGGTCAGGCGCACGCCGGCGCCGTCCTGCACCAGGCCGCGGAACATGGCCGAGGTCGCCTTCACCTCGGCGCGGAAGCCGGCGTCCAGCCAGTAGGCCGGCGAGCGCACGAAGCGGTCGGAGATGACGAAGCGGGTGAACTGGTCGACCAGGACCCGCCGGTCGGCCGCCCCGCTCTCAAGGATCGCGCGTCCGACCGCGGCCCCGGCGGCGTCGGCCTCGAAGGTCATGGCCTGGACCAGGACACGGCTGCGAGCGGCGGCGATGTCGGCCTTGGCCTGGGTCCAGAAGACGCCGGACCCAACCAGCAGGGAGTAGGTCAGGCGCTCGCCCGGCGGGCGGCGGCCGGCAGGAGGCCGAATTCGCGGCCGACCTGGGCGAACAGGTCCAGGGCCTTGTCGATCTGCTCGGGGGTGTGGGCGGCGCTGACGCTGGAGCGCAGCAGCGGCGTGTTGTTGGGCGTGGCGGGCGGCAGGGCCAGGTTCAGGTACAGCCCGCCGACCAGCAGGGCGTTCCAGAAGGCGATGGCGCATTCGCGGTCGGGCATGGCCACAGCGACGATCGGATTGGCTTCCGGGCCGGTCTGGAAGCCCAGAGCGGAAAGGCCGTCGTAGAGGCGGTGGGCGTTGGCGACGAGCCGATGCCGCAGCGCCGGCTCTTCCTGCATCCGGGCCAGCGCCTGAAGAGTCGACGCAATGATGCTCGGGGGCAGCGACGCGGTGAACATGTAAGGCCGGCTGACCACGCGCAGGAGGTCGAAGTCGGCGTGGTTGGAGACGCAGAAGCCGCCGACGCTGCCGAGGCTCTTGGAGAAGGTGCCGACGATGAAGTCCACATCGGCCTCGACCCCGGCGAGCTCCGCCAGGCCGCGGCCGGTGGGGCCGAGCACGCCCATGGAGTGGGCTTCGTCCACCAGCAGGTAGGCGCCGGTCTCTCTCTTGACGGCGGCGATCTCCTTCAGGGGAGCGGTGTCGCCGAGCATCGAGTAGATGCCCTCCACCACGATCAGCTTGTCGCCCGGAACGCTGGCCAGGCGCTTGAGGCGCTTGTGCAGGTCCTTGGGATCATTGTGGCGGAAGCGAATCACCTCGGCCTGCGCCAGGCGCGAGCCGTCGTAGATCGAGGCGTGGCTGTCGGCGTCGATGATCAGGTGGTCGCCGCGGCCGACCAGCGCGGACAGGATCCCGAGGTTGGCCTGGTAGCCGGTGGTGAACACCATGGCGTGCTCGCGGCCGTAGAAGTCGGCCAGGGCCCGCTCGAGCTTCTTGTGGCCGTCATAGCTGCCGTTGGCGATTCGCGAGCCGGTGGTCCCCGTGCCCTGCGCCCGGACGGCGTCCACCGATTTCTCGATGCAGCTCTCGTCGAACGTCAGGCCCAGATAGTTGTTGGTGCCCAGAAGGATGGTGCGCTGACCGTTCAGCACGCCCTCGGTCGGCGACAGCACCGTATCGAACATGACGTCGAACGGATTGGCGCCCGCCGCCTGCAGCGATTCGAAGGCGGCTTTCGTCCCGGCGTACTTGGCGAGTATCGACATCAGCCCCTGCTCCGCAATTCGTCTATGGCCTCCACCAGATCCCCCACCGTCTCCACCTGCGCTACCCGATCGAGGGGTATGGAGATGTCGTACTCGTCTTCCAGCGCCATGATGAAGTTCATGATCGCCAGTGAGTCCAAACCTAGATCGCGGGCGATGTTGGTGTCATCCGAGATTTCGATCCTGCGGCCGACCGTCTGGCTCAAGGCCGCGGCGATCCCGTCGCGTACGGATCGAGTGCTAGTATCCATGCGGGGATTCCAAACAGCGAGTCGCACTTCGGCGGCGCCCCCTTATTTGCCAGCCGGTCGTCGTTAGCCCAGGGTAATGCAGGCTGGCGAGGTTACAAGCCAGGAAATTCAGGCAGCGGGGCAGACCCTGTAAGGGCTTCTCAACCGGGCGCCAAGGCCATTTCGCACCGCAGCAAGGCGCGAGCGAAGGCGCAGCGGCCGAAAATTGCCAAGCTGACCCCAATGAACTTGCTCCAGGCGCGATGTTGCTACAACCGGCCCTGCCCCCGCCACCAGGCGACCGAGTCGGCCCAGCCCTGTGACAGATCGAAGCGGCAGGCCGGTGCGTCGGGGGGCAGGTCTTCGGGACGCACGCTCCAGTCGGGGTGCAGCAGCTCGCGGGCCTTGCCGAGGGTGAAGAACGCCGGCTGGCCGCCAGAGCCGCCGATCAGGCCGCCGAGGGCGCCTGCGGCGAGGACGAGCTCCGAGGGGACGCGGACGAAGGTAGGGCGGCGGCCGAGGGCGGCGGCGGCCGTCAGCATGATCTCCTGCAGCGGATAGCCCTGCGGCCGGCTGTCGGCGAGGGTCCAGACGGCCCCGTTGGGCGTCCGGCCAACAAGCGCGGCGATCTGGGCGGCGGCGTCGGCGCCGTGGATCATGGTCAGCCGGGCGGACAGGGTTCCGGGCAGTGGGAGGATCGGCGAGCCGGAGAGGCTGTTCAGGAAGGTATGGGTCTCGCTGTCGCCGGGACCGTAGATGGCGCAGGGCCGCACGATGGTCAGCCGCTCGGACGGGACGATCCGGCGGACAGCAGCCTCGCCGGCGGCCTTGCTGGCGGCGTAGGGCGAGAGCTGGGGCTCGCGTGCGCTGATGCTGGAGATCAGGAGGAACCGGCCTTCGGGTGAGAGCGCTTGCGCCGCCCTCTGCGCGCCCGCCTCGTTGGCGATGAAGAAGGCGTTGCGCGTGGGCGCCTTGGTCAGGCCGGCGTTGTGGATCAGCACCTGGGCGCCGTCGGCGAGGCGACGGAGGGCGTCGGGGTGCTCGAGCCGGCCGACGATGCGCTCGAGGTCCGCGGGGGCGTCCTGGAAGACGGCGTCCTCGCGGCTGACCAGCACGCGCAGGCGATAGCCGGCCTGGTCGAGCGCCCGCACCAGGTGGCGGCCGAGGAACCCGGTGGCGCCCGTCAGCGCGACGAGTTGCCGGGTCATGGCTGGACTCTCGCGCCCAGATCTCTCTTCCGCTCATCCCGGCGGAAGCCGGGACCCAGGCGTTTTATCGTAACACTCTGAGTTTCCCGGAAAAAAACCTGGGTCCCGGCATTCGCCGGGATGAGCGGATTGATTGTGCACGCAGCCACGAGCGTGGGGTCCGCTCTAGGCCGAGACTGGGGTGGCGAGGGCGCCGGACTGGAAGAGGGATTTGGCGCGGGAGCGGCTTAGTTTGCCGGAGGAGGTGCGTGGGAGGG
>FTHA01000982.1_pt1 | contig 9922 bp, 8 predicted proteins | sample 1640771 | NCBI WGS metagenome assembly FTHA01 (sample SAMEA3914789, study PRJEB12502) | metagenome | biome: forest; material: soil | place: Canada | collected 2011-07-03 | depth 0.3 m | reverse complement strand
CCCATCGACGATCGGGCCCATGCCGTACTGGAACTGCTGCCACGTCTTGGAGCCCGGCAGGACCGCCTTGCCCTACCGCGATCACTTCTCCGCCCACTGCGGGATGGAGGTGGTGCTGCCCGATGGCGAGCTGGTGCGCACGGGCATGGGCGCCCTGCCGGGCTCCAAGACGTGGCAGCAGTTCCAGTACGGCATGGGCCCGATCGTCGATGGGCTGTTCGCTCAGTCCAACTTCGGCGTCGTCACGAAGATGGGATTCTGGCTGATGCCCGAGCCCGAGGCGGGCCTCACCGCCACCGTGTCTGTCCCGCGTCACGACGACGTGGCCGCCTACGTCGACGTCCTGGCCAACCTGATCTACGCCGGCCTCATCACGTCGCAGACTTCGATCACCAGCCCGGTGCTCATGGGCGGCGATCCGCAGGTGGCGGCGTTGAGGGGCAAGCCGGGCGGGGCGTCAGCAGCCGAACTCGACGCCTGGGCTCAGTCCAAGGGGCTCCCGTTCTGGACATCGCAGTTCACCTTCTACGGCCCGGCCAAGATGATCGAGGCCCAATGGGAACACGTCCGCAGTCGCTTCTCTGCGATCCCCGGCGCCGCGTTCAAGGAAGACGCGCGGTTCGAATTCCCCCTTACAGACCAGCAGGTCGAGGAGGTCGCCGACAAGTGCGTGTTGGGCATCCCGAGCCTGGTGCTGTTCACCTCGCGCCGGTTTCCCGGCGCGGCCCCGATGGAAGGGCACATGGACTTCTCGCCGATCGTCCCGATCAATGGACAGGCGGTGCTCGAGGCCAGGGGGGTGTTCGACGCGATCTTCGCAGAGGCGGGCGTCACGCCCCTGGGCGGCATCCCGATGTTCTACCACACCCGCGCAATGACGCTGATCTATGCCATTCCCACCGGCAAGGACCCGGAGACCCACGGCAAGGCGCGTGCGCTGTTCTCCCGCCTGGTGGACGCCGCGGCCAGCCACGGCTGGGGGGAATACCGGGTGCACCCGGCGATGATGGACAAGGTGGTCGGGACCTACGGCTTCAATGACCACGCCCTGCGCCGGTTGCATGAGCGGCTGAAGGACGCGGTTGATCCCAATGGCATCCTCTCGGCCGGCCGCTACGGCATCTGGCCGAGCCATATGCGGAGGGACCGCGCATGATCCGCATGGCCCAGATCCTGGCCGCGGGGCTGCTGTTGAGCAGCGCCGCGCCGGCCATGGCCGCGCCGTGGACTCTGTTCCCCGCGCCTGAGGCTAAGCCGGTGACGGCGATTGAGCGCGGCGCGATCGTGTTCCAAGGGCGTTGTGAGATCTGCCACGGCAAGGGCAACGACCGGTCCGGCACCATCTCGCTCGGCTTCAAATATCAGGGGGCCAAGCCAGCCCTGCTGGCCGAGCGGCGCGACCTGACGCCGGCGCTGGTGAGGTTCTACGTCCGCAATGGTGTGGCGATGATGCCATATTTCCGCAAGACGGAGCTCAGCGACCCGGAGCTGGACGACCTCGCGGCCTATCTCTCAAGGAAGCAGCCACGATAGAGGTCAGTCGGCCAGTGGCTCGGCGCGGAAATCTGGGAGCGGCTGGGTCGCGCGCCGGGCGAGGCGCATGCCGACCTTCCAGGGCGCCGGACCGAACCACTTCAGCACCTCGGTATTGACCCAGACGTCGGGGCTCCCGGTGCGGTTGACCCAGCCCAGGCTGGACCTGTCGTAGTGGGAGATGTGCCGGTAAGGCTGGAAGTCGGCGCGGCGGATCGGCACGGCATATTTGGGTGCGTGGCAAAAGGCGCTGATCCAGACGTCGTCGGCGAAGAAGGCGGCCCTGGGAGCCTGTGAGGTGTCGAGCAGCCGCTCGAGGTCGACGTGCCTGGGCTGGATGATGAAGCCATGCGCGCCCATCAGGATGTCGATCGGCGTGTTCCCCTTGATCCGGGCCGGCCGGATCTGCGCGGGTGGGATCCGGTTGATGTTCATCATCATCGTGGTTGGCCGGTCGACCAGATCGGGCGGGGCGATCCAGCCGCCAATGCAGAAGGCAGCTTCGGGGTGCGCCCTGGCCGCGTCGTCCAGGCATTCCAACATATCGGGTGGGAAGATCCGGTCGTCATCGACGATCACCAGTCTCTGGTCGGCCGGGGCGCTGGCGATCGCCGAGTGGAACTTGGTGGCCGGCCCGTGGTCCTCTTCGTTCTCAAAGATGACCAGCGTCCGCAGCCGCCTGAGGTGTTCCGGGACGACGTAGGGCTGCTGCTCGCGCTTGCTGAAACGAGGAAGGTAGAGCCGGATCTCCTTTGGCGCACGGGTCTGCCGCAGCAGGCTCTTGATCGCATCGTCGATCAGCGGCAGGCGGCTCGGCAGGGTCGTGAGACAGACGATTACATCTGAACGGTCAGGATTCGTCTGGCAGCGCTGGTCGAGAATCGCGATGTCCGACCAGGCCAGGCGAGTCTCGTCAATTATGTCTGATATGAAACGCCGTCCAGAAAAATAATCGTGCAACAGGATGATCGTGGAGACTATGACGGCAGGGATCAAAACCACATACCAAAGCATAGGGGCGCAACTCTCGACCTTTAGACACGCAAAGACCCTCCCCAGACAGGGCACGGTGCCCCGGCAAGAAGGCGCTTTGGTGGCGAATACCTGAACTGACCGACACAATCGGGAAGCGGCGGAGATCGCTCGCAGGGATCGAAACGCCCGAGGTTGCGCTAGGGTTCACGGCCAGCGAACGCTGAGGCGTCGTTCGGAGGTCAGCGCGGGTCGGGCGGCTGCACTCAGTGCCCACAAGAACAGGAAGTTGCTGGATCGCCGTACGACCCGGGCTGACTGTAAGGGTCGCGCGCCGGATCTGGCATCGATGTCGGTGATGGGCAGGCCGCTCCCCTTCATGGTCAGCCGAGCCAGGTCGCCCCTTGTTGGTCCCGCCGGGTGAGCGCCAATTCAGACTGACGAGGGGTGTCGTGCGTCACCCGAAGTGCGGTAGCGTGGTCTCATCGGTCGCGATCTTGGAGGCGTTCAATTGAAGACAAGGCAAGCCTTGGTGTGTGGGGCCGGAGGATTCATCGGCCACCATCTCGTCCGTCGGCTCAAGCGGGAAGGTTACTGGGTCAGAGGCGTCGATTTGAAGTTTCCGAGGTTCTCGGAAACGGAGGCCGATGATTTCGTCGTTGGCGACCTGCGCTCGCAAACCTTCGTCTCCCAGGTGATCGATACGAGGTTCGATGAGGTCTACCAGCTGGCGGCCGACATGGGCGGGGCGGGCTATATCTTCACCGGTGATCATGACGCCGACGTCATGCACAACTCAGCGACGATCAACCTGAATGTTCTGGACGCCTGCCATCGACGCAACATCAAGCACATCTTCTATTCGTCGTCGGCGTGCATCTATCCGGAACGCAACCAGCTTGACCCCGACAATCCCAACTGCGCCGAGGACAGCGCGTATCCGGCGGCTCCCGACAGAGAGTACGGATGGGAGAAGCTGTTCAGCGAGCGCCTCTACCTGTCCTACGCACGCAACTATGGCATGCAGGTGCGGATCGCCCGGTACCACAACATCTTTGGGCCTGAAGGCGCCTGGAACGACGGCAAGGAGAAGGCGCCGGCCGCCATCTGCCGCAAGGTCGCGGTGGCTCCAGACGGCGGTGAGGTCGAGATCTGGGGCGACGGGGTCCAGACCCGCTCGTTCCTCTACGTCGACGAATGCGTCGAAGGCACCCTGCGGCTGATGCGCTCGGACTTCCAGGGGCCGGTCAATATCGGCTCGGAGGAGATGGTCTCGATCCCCCCCCTGGTCGATGTCACCGCCGAGATCGCCGGAAAGCGGCTGACCAAACGCCACATTCCCGGTCCCACGGGCGTGCGCGGACGGCGATCGGACAATCGGTTGATCGCCGCCCGGCTGGACTGGTCGCCGCAGACCAGGCTCAGGGACGGCCTGCAACCAACCTACGACTGGATCGCCATGCAGGCGATGCGAAATGGCACAGCCGCTTGAAGGTTCGGTCGAGCGCATGACGGATTGCAGGCGGGTCCGCCCGCCAATCCGTCCTAGGCGTCAGGCGATCCTGGTGGTGATCGCCTTGGTCTCGAGATAGTTCGACAGGACGGCCTGTCCCATCTCGCGTCCCCAGCCCGACTGCTTGTAGCCGCCGAAGGGCAGGGCGGCGTCAAACACATGGTAGCAGTTGACCCAGACGGTGCCGGCGCGAAGCTGGTTGCCGATCTGGTAGGCCTTGGCGATATCGGAGCTCCAGACGCCTGCGGCCAGGCCGTAGACGCTGTCGTTCGCCGCTGCGATCAGGCTGTCGTCCGCCTCCTTGAACGGCATGGCCACCAGGACAGGCCCGAAGATCTCCTCACGGACGACCTTCATGTTGGGATTGGTGTCGACGAGCACAGTCGGCTTGACGAAATAGCCACGGTCGCCGTGCGCCGACCCCCCGGTGATCGCGCGGGCGCCCTCGTCCGCTCCGGCCTTCAGGTAACCGCAGACGCGGCCATGCTGGACGTCTGAGACCAGTGGGCCCATCTCGGTATCCGGGTCCATGCCGACGCCGATCTTGATCTTGGCTGCATTGGCGGCGATGCCGGCCACCACCTTGTCGAAGATCTTCTCCTGCACGAACAGGCGCGAGCCCGCGTTGCAGCATTGGCCGTGATTGAAGAAGATGCTGGCGGTCGCGCCTTCGATGGCGCCTTCGATGTCGGCGTCACCGAGGATGATGTTCGGCGACTTGCCGCCCAGCTCCAGGCTCACCTTCTTGAGGTCGCGCGACGCCGCCTGGACGATCAGTCGTCCCACTTCGGTCGAGCCGGTGAAGGCGATCTTGTTGACGTCGGGATGGGCGGCGAGGGCCGCGCCAGCGGTCTCGCCGAAGCCCGGCACGATATTGACGACACCGTCGGGCAGGCCGGCCTGCAGCAGCAGTTCGCCCAACCGAAGCGCGGAAAGCGGCGTTTCCTCCGCCACCTTGAGCACGATCGTGCAGCCGGTCGTCAGCGCCGGCGCCAGCTTCCATGCCGCCATGAGCAGCGGGAAGTTCCACGGAATGATCTGTCCCACCACGCCGACAGGCTCGGATCGCGTGTAGGAGAGATACTGCCCCGGGGCGGCGAGGTTGGAGATCGGGATGTGCTTGCCTTCGATCTTGGTGGCCCAGCCGGACATGTAATGGAACATGTCCGCCGACAGGGTCACGTCGGCAGCGCGGGCGACGGTGAACGGCTTGCCGTTGTCGAGGCTCTCGAGTTGCGCCAGTTCGTCCATGTTCTCGTAGATCAGGTCGCCAATGCGATGGATGATCCGGCCACGTTCGGACGGGGACATCCGTCCCCAGGGACCTGAAAGCGCCTTGCGGGCGGCGCGCACGGCGGCGTCGATGTCTGCGGCGTCACCTTCGGCGACTTCGGCCAGCTTCATCTCGGTGGCGGGATCAAGGACAGTGAAGACCTTTCCCGACTTCGCCTGCACCCACTTGCCGTCGATCAGCATCGGCCGGGGCTTGGAAAGCCACTCACGCAGAGAGGCCGGAACGCTCCCGAGGGTCGGAGAGATGGATGTGTGGATGTTCATGGTGTCCTCCGCGCAGTCACGCTGTTGGTCGCGATCATTGGCGCCCGCTGTTCGGCGTGCTGGCGCACTCCGCAGCAGGGCCTCCCTGCCACTAAAACACAGATCGCCGGCGCGGACACGTCGTCTTGTTTGATTCCGTCAAGCCAGGCCGGCGACCGGCCGCTTCAGGTGGGCGATGCGGTCCAGGTTCCACATCCGGCCCATCTTCCAGGTCTCTTCGACCGCAGGGCGCTCGCGGATCCGGCGCAGCCACTCCATCACGTGCGGGGTGTCGGCGTCGTTGATCGGCGCGTCGGGCCGCAGCGGAACCATGTAGCAATGACAGAAGGTCGCGACGTCGGCGAGCGAGTACGCCTCGCCAGCGAGCCAGGGGCTGCGGCTCAGCGCCTGCTCGAGCACCCGGGCGCCATAGGCCACGCGTCGGTCGGACTCTGCCATCTCCTCGTCGCTGAAGGTCCCGAACAACGCCTTGCTCCAGGACACCTGCCGCTCCTTCTGCGGGATCGCGGCGATGCGGCGGCGCAGGGCATCCTCGTCCCGCTCGCCCACTTCGGCGATGCGCCCCCGGTTCCAGGCGGTCATGCTGATGGAGGGCGCGTGGTACTCATCGGCGAACTTGATCCACCAGCGCATGCGCCAGCGCGCCAGAGGATCGGTGGGCCGCAGCGGCGGGCCGTCGAAAGCCGCGTCTATGTACTCCATGATGGCGGTGGATTCGTACAGCCGAAGCCCGTCGTGCTCGGCGGCCGGGATGACCCCCAGGGGATTGATCGCCAGGTATTCCGGCGCGTGATGCTCGAACTTCTGCAGGTCGACATAGACGCTCTCGAAGGGGACGCCCTTCTCCTTGAGGGCCAGCATCGGCTTGCCGATGTTGGCGTTCGGTTCCCAGTGGTGGAGCTTGAACATCGACCTGCCTTACGTCGCTGATGAAGGGGCGCGGGGGGCTCGATAGGACCTAGGCTTCAGCATCGCCCCTCGCGTCGATCCTTTCCTCGAGGTCGATGTCGTCCACCACCAGGCCATCGGAATCTCTCATCTCGAAGGGGACGCCGTCGGCCGTCAGAGCCTCCCACCGTGCGAGAGCCTCCTCCTCGGTGAGCGCTGTGTATGTCACTGCCCGGCCGGGGTGGCGGGCCGATATCCTGTAAGGCATGGCGCATCCTACCCACAGCGCGCGTGCGACGCGACGTCTTGTAACTCGTTTTTCGCAGGTCGGCCGCTACGGCCGCGCCGGAACCGTCGCCATCCAGATGACATGATGCGCTCCACGGCCTTTTGCCGACGCCCGCACGCGCACTTCGTCCACGGCGTAGCCAGCCCGATTCAGGCGCCGCGTGAAGTTGGCGTCCGGCGCGGAGGACCACACGGCCAGGATGCCTCCTGGTCTCAATGCACCGCGGGCGGCGAGGAGCCCGCGATGGTCGTAGAGGCGATCATTCGCCTTGCGGCTCAGGCCCTCGGGACCGTTGTCGACATCGAGCAGGATGGCGTCATAGCCGGATCTGGCCGATCCGATGACATCTCCCACGTCTCCTTCCAGGAGCGTCAGGCGTGGGTCTGTGAGGCATGCGCCGGATGTCTGGCTCATCGGTCCGCGCGCCCAAGCAATGACCGCAGGGACGAGCTCGCACACGGTGACCTTCGCCTCTGGGCCGAGCCTTTCCAGCGCGGCGCGGAGGGTGAACCCCATGCCGAACCCTCCGATCAGGAGATGAGGCTTCGGGCGATCCTCGAGGCGAGCGCACGCCAAGGTCGCGAGCGACCGTTCGGAGCCGTTCGAACGGCTGTTCATCAGCTCGATGGCGCCCGACATGATCGAGAACTCGGCGCCGCGCTGCATCAGCCGAAGCTCGCCGCCATCGCCTGGCACGGTGGTCTTATCGATGAGGGACCATCGGATCACGTGGGCGCCGCCTCTGAATGGATCCGAGCGCGCTGACGACGCGCCCGGACATGCAGGCGTAGGCGTCGCCCTCCAAAATGACCAGTTCCGGTTCCTGTGGAGTCGTCGGTAGGGTTCCTATCCTTTGATAGGTTGCGGCCTGTCGGCGTACCGCTATCGAAGCGAGTCCACTTGGCGACAATCAACGAAGCGCCAGTGACGCAAGGGGGGATGGATGAGGTTCAAGCTGAACAGCCTCTCGCGGCAGGGGCTCGCGGCGGTGGCGCTGGGCGTCCTGGCCGCGGCTGTTGCGGCCGCGGCCTGGGCGGCCGGTGAGGGCCGAGTGAGCTTCACCAAGGCGCAGGCCGAGGCCGGTGCGGCGGTCTACACCTCAAAGTGCGCGGCCTGCCACGGCGCCGCGCTGCAGGGCGGCGGGGCGCGGGCGCTGTCTGGCGCGGCATTCTCCAGCAAGTGGAGCGGCCACACTGTGGCGATGTTCGAGCGGATGGTCCGCACCATGCCGTTCGCCCAGCCCAACAGCCTGTCCCGCGACGAGTACCTTCAGTTGGTCGCCTACATCCTCTCGGCCAACGGCGTGGCCGCCGGCGACAGGCCGCTGGCGGCCGAGGGGCTGGACGTCCCCATGCCGGGCGGCAGCGCGGTCGTCGCCGCAGCGAACGCCCCGGCTGAGCTGGTCGTGACCCTTCCCAAGCTGACGGCGGCGGCCCAGCCGGCCAGCGGCCATGCTCCGACGCAGGCCGAGCTGCTGGCGCCGTCCGATCAGGACTGGCTGATGTACAACCGCGATTACGCCGGACAGCGCTACTCGGCGCTTCGCCAGATCACAGCCGCAAACGCGCAGGATTTGCGTCCGGTGTGCATCCTCCAGCTCGGTGAGACGGGCGCGTTCCAGGCGGGGCCGGTGATCTACCGTGGCGTCGCCTATGTCACCACGGCGCGCGCGGTCCAGGCGTTCGAGGCCGCCACCTGCAAACGGCTGTGGACCTATACCTATACGCCCAAGGGGGACGAACCCTTCCCGGGCAACCGGGGGGTGGCGCTGTACGATGGCAAGCTGTTCCGCGGAACCACGGACGGTCATCTGCTGGCCATCGACGCCGCCGACGGGAAGCTGCTCTGGGACGTGCATGTGGCCGACAGCTCCCTCGGGTTCTTCCTCAGCGCGGCGCCCGTCGTGGTTGACGGCCGCGTGATCATCGGCCTCGCCGGCGCCGACTGGGGCGCGAAGGGCCGTCTCTACGCCTTCGACGCCAACACCGGCGACGAAGCGTGGGCGTTCGACTTCATTCCGCCCGCCGGCCAACCCGGCGCGGAGACCTGGGCCAAGGGAACCGAGCGCGGCGGCGGTTCCAGCTGGACCACCGTCGCCGTGGATCCAGCCCGCCACCTGGTCTTCGCACCGGTGGGCAATCCCTCGCCTGACTTCGACCCGGGCCAGCGCCCGGGAGCGAACCTCTTCACCAATTCGGTGGTGGCCGTGGACGCAAGGACCGGCAAGCTGGCCTGGCACGTCCAGCAGATCGCCGGCGACAGCCACGACTGGGATACCTCCGCCGCGCCGGTCATCTATCGGCAGGACGGCAAGGACTACATGGCCGTGGGGACCAAGGCCGGGTGGCTCTATCTCTACGACCGCGACAGCCGCAGGTTGCTGGCCCAGGCCGAGGTTTCCACCCACGAGAACGCGGACAAGGTCACCACCACGACGCCGCTTCACGCGTGCCCTGGGATCATGGGCGGCGTGGAGTGGAACGGCCCGGCCTATGACCCGGACCTCAAGGCCCTCTACGTGAACTCGGTGGACTGGTGCGGCGCCTTCTTCAGGCAGGAGGTCGGCTATGTGAAGGGCTCGCTGTTCGCCGAAGGGGGAATCCAGATGGATCCGGCCGAGGCCGCCAGGGGCTGGCTCAGGTCCTTTGACGCCGCGACTGGACGGCAGCTCTGGGCCTACCACGCTCCAATGCCGATGGTGGCGGGCGTCACGCCTACCGCGGGAGGGGTGGTGTTCACCGGCTCCGTCGACGGGAGCTTCCTGGTCTTCGACGCTCGCTCGGGCGCGGTGCTCTACCGCTTCAACACCGGCGGCGCGATCGGCGGCGGCGTGATGACCTACGCCATGGATGGGCGCCAGTACGTGATGGCCACGTCGGGCAACAGCAGCCGCACCATCGTGGGGGCCGGGGGCGCAGCCACCGTTGTCGTCTTCGCCCTTCCCTGAACGGCTCCGCATCCCTTCCTTCGGATAGGTGGGGATGCTCGGTTCTGGCGTCATCCTCCGCTGACCAGAGGAGGAAGCGGATGAGCAGTCATCCCATGGCCATGACCCCGGACAAGGGGCAGCTCACGGAGCTCCTGATCCGCCGCGCCGGCGAAATGCTTCCGGCGATCCGGAGCCGGGCCAAGGGCGCGGAGGCGCGCCGGGCGGTGCATCAGGAGACAAT
>FTHA01001926.1_pt1 | contig 10042 bp, 8 predicted proteins | sample 1640771 | NCBI WGS metagenome assembly FTHA01 (sample SAMEA3914789, study PRJEB12502) | metagenome | biome: forest; material: soil | place: Canada | collected 2011-07-03 | depth 0.3 m | reverse complement strand
CTTCAAGGAAGGCCTGACCGTGCTGGAGTACTTCAACTCCACCCACGGCGCCCGTAAGGGCCTGGCCGACACCGCCCTGAAGACCGCCAACTCCGGCTATCTGACGCGGCGCCTGGTCGACGTGGCCCAGGACTGCATCATCACCGAAGAGGACTGCGGCACCACGCGGGGCATCACCCTGCGGGCCGTGGTGGAAGGCGGTGACGTGCTCGTGTCGCTCGGCATGCGCATCCTCGGCCGCTCCGCGGCGGAAGACGTGAAGGACCCGGGAACCAACGAGACGATCGTCCCGGCCGACACCTATCTCGACGAGGACATGATCGAGATCATCGAGAGCGCCGCGGTGCAATCGGTGAAGGTGCGCTCGGTGCTGACCTGCGAGGCCAAGATCGGGGTGTGCGCCACCTGCTACGGGCGCGACCTCGCCCGCGGCACCCAGGTGAACATCGGCGAAGCGGTCGGCGTCATCGCCGCCCAGTCCATCGGCGAGCCGGGCACCCAGCTCACCATGCGGACCTTCCACATCGGCGGCACCGCCCAGGTGGCGGAGCAGTCGTTCTTCGAGGCGACCAACTCAGGCGTCGTGCGCCTGTCCGGCGCCACGGTGGAAACGGCCGAGGGCGCGGTGGTCATGACCCGCAACATGCAGGTCACCGTGCAGGTCGATGGCAAGGACCGCGAATCCTACAAGCCGCCCTACGGCGCGCGCCTGCGCGTCCGGGACGGCGACCAGGTCAAGCGCGGCGCGCGTCTGGCCGAATGGGACCCGTACACCACCCCGGTGATCACGGAAGTTGGCGGCAAGGTCCGGTTCGAAGACCTCACCGAAGGCATGTCCGTGCGCGAGGAGGCCGATGAAGCCACCGGCATCTCCAACCGCGTGGTCATCGACTGGCGTGCATCGCCCCGCGGCTCGGACCTGCGTCCGGCCATGGGCGTGCTCGACGAGAACGGCGCCTACAAGCGCCTCTCCAACGGCGGCGAAGCCAAGTACCTCCTGCCCGTGGGCGCGGTTCTGTCCGTGGGCGACGGCGACGAAGCCAAGCCCGGCGACGTGCTGGCGCGCCTGCCGACGGAAAGCGCCAAGACGCGGGACATCACCGGCGGTCTGCCGCGGGTGGCCGAGCTGTTCGAAGCCCGGCGGCCCAAGGATTGCGCGATCATCGCCGAGATGTCGGGACGGGTCGAATTCGGACGCGACTACAAGAACAAGCGCCGGATCAAGATCACCCCGGAAGACGGCGGCGACGCGGTGGAGTTCCTGATCCCCAAGGGCAAGCACATCGCAGTGCACGACGGCGACTTCATCGCCAAGGGTGAGTACATCATCGACGGCAATCCCGACCCGCACGATATCCTGCGCATCCAGGGCATCGAGGCGCTGGCCGACTTCCTGGTCAATGAGATCCAGGAGGTCTACCGGCTGCAGGGCGTGCCGATCAACGACAAGCACATCGAGACGATCGTCCGTCAGATGCTGCAGAAGGTCGAGATCCTGGAACCGGGCGACACCGGCCTGCTCAAGGCCGACCACCTGGACAAGTCCGAGGTCGACGAAGAGAACGCCAAGGCGGAAGCCCGCGGCGGCCGGGCGGCGATCACCGCCCCGGTCCTGCTCGGCATCACCAAGGCCAGCCTGCAGACGCGGTCGTTCATCTCCGCGGCCTCCTTCCAGGAGACCACGCGGGTGCTCACCGACGCTTCGGTCAACGGCAAGGTCGACACCCTGGAAGGGCTCAAGGAGAACGTCATCGTCGGCCGGCTGATCCCGGCGGGCACGGGCTCCTACCTGCGCACCCTGCAGCGTGTCGCCGCCAAGCGCGACGAAGCGCTGACGGCCCAGCGCGCCGAGCAGGCCCAGCTGGAAGCCCTGCCGACCGAGATCGCGGAAGCGGCGGCCCAAGCGGAGACGGTCTCCGCGGCCGAATAGGCCAACCGTCCAAGACACTGACGAAGCGAACGGCCCGGGAGCAATCTCGGGCCGTTCGTCTATCGGGCATGAAGTTGCGCCCGAGTGCCCCGCGACCTTGAGGCGACCTCAACCCTTGGCTAAGCTTGGCGCGTCAGGGGTGAATCCATGTTCAATGTTGTCGTACGCCGAGCGTCGGTCGTTTTGCTTAGCCTGGTCGCATCGCCGGCCTTTGCGGCGCCGCCACCGGCTTCGGCGTTCGGGCTGCCGCCAGGGATTCAGCAGGCGGCCATTTCACCAGACGGTCGGAAGATCGCCCTGCTGGGAGGAGCGATGGATCATCGTGTCGTCAGCATTGCGCCGATTGATGGAGCCAAGTCCACGACCGTCGACTTCGGTAAGGCTGAGGTAAATCGCCTGAGATGGGCGGGTCCTGACTACATATTGGCGGCGACAACAACGATCGATAAGGGGGTTGGGCAGGGGGCTGACAGAAAGTTCACTTACAGGCTCACAAGGGACTTCGTTCTGACTACCGGCGGCAAGGTCATCACCTACCTGATGAAGCCAAACGTCGAGTCCCAATTGTTAATGGAGATGCCCGTTCTCCTGATCCGCCATGGTACGCAGCCACAGGTCACGGTGGTCGGGCTCGACTGGACGCCAGGCGCCCTCACAATCAACGACACACGCTTCAAGCGGGATCAGCTGTTCAGCTCGGCCGTGTGGCAGGTGGATGTGGCGACAGGGGCCGGCCACATGGTCGAGCGTGGCCTGCCCGACACCAAGAAATGGGCGGTTGACCTGGACGGGACCCCGCGAGCCCGCGTCGACTATGACGACAAGGGAAAGACTTTCGACATCCTCGTTCGCCCCAAGGATTCCGCGACGTGGCGAACGCTCATTTCTCTGCCAGACAAGATTGGCGCTCCAGAGCTGCTCGGCTACTCAACGCCGGAGGACGCCGTCTATCTTGCGGAACCCCAGGTCGACGGTTCCTTCCAGGTGATCCGCCACCGGCTTTCTGACGACGTCGCCACCGACCTCGGGCGCGCTCAGCAGGCGAATATGCGTTTTGACCCCTACTCACAGGCGCCTCTCTCTGTGGACCGCGGTGGGGATGACCCGTCCCTTCTGTGGCTCGATCCGCAACTGGCGGAGGTCTGCGCCAAGCTCAGCCGGGCCATTCCAGGCAAGACCATCGAACTGGTGAACTGGTCCATGGATCGCACCTTGTTCGTCGTCGCTGCTGAGTCTTCCGACATGCCCCCGGAGTTCTTTCTGCTGGACGAAGGCCGCGGGCAGTTGTCGGTCATAGGAGAGCGCTTTCCTGACCTTAAGGGTGCCAGCTTAGGGACGACCACGTCGTTTCGCTATAAGGCGCGCGATGGGCTGGAAATCCCGGCCTATCTCACAATGCCTCCAGCGTCGGCGACGCCTGGGTCCAGGCCCCCTCTTATCGTGCTGCCTCACGACGGGCCGGACTCGCGCGACATGTCACGGTTCGACTGGTTGGTGCAGTTCCTGGCGTCTCGCGGATACGCCGTCCTAAGGCCCCAGTATCGCGGTTCGGCCGGTTTCGGTGTCGCGTTCGAAAAGGCGGGCGATCACGAGTGGGGTGGCAAGATTCAAACTGACCTTCTCGACGGCGTTGCTGACCTCTCAAAGAGGGGCCTCGTCGACCCCAGCCGCGTCTGTATCATCGGATTTGGGTTCGGTGGGTTCACGGCCCTCGCGGGTGAGACGATCCACGGAGACTCATATCGGTGCGCCGTGTCCATCAACGGCATGTCCGACCTCCCGTTGCTCTACGGGGCGACGACGCGCCACTACACGTCCGACTCGGACAACGTCATCCAACTGAAGGAATGGATCGGCGTAAGCGCGTCGGCGGCGGCCGAGACAGCTACCATCTCTCCCTCGCGCCTTGCCTCCAAGTCCGGTGGGCCCATTCTGCTGATCGCCAGCGCAGGCGGCACTGAAGATGTGCCCTACGACCAGACGAACGTTATGCGCGACGCCTTGCTGCGGGCCGGCCGGCCGGTCGAAATCCTGACGCTCGAAGATGACGACAATCTTTCAACGCCAGCGACGGCCACCCGCGCGCTCGAGTCGATCGAGGCGTTCCTCGCGAAGAATCTGCCAGTCATCCCCTGAGGCCTGGCTTCAGCGCACCCGCATGCCCTTGGCCGCATCCCAGTGCAGCGGGCGGTCCGACTTCGGCAGCGGCGCGTCGGTGGGGCCGATGCTGACGCCGTAGGGCCAGCTGGCCGGGCAGATGGCGATGTAGCGGGCGTAGCCGCCCGTGCCGCCCTGCAGGCGGGGATATCCGATTTCCACCAGGCAGCCGGTCGCCGGAACCTCGTCGAGATTGGCGACGCCCTCGGCCTGGGCGTAGCCGTGGTGCATCAGCCAGGACTCGCCCTCGAGCGTCGGGGTGGTGTCGGTGTCCAGCGGTTCGTGCCCATGGAACAGGATGTGGCGCTGAAGGTGCAGGAACTTCAACGCGTCCAGCGACACGCCGGGGAAGGGGGTCCTGGTGGACAGGCTGGGGTCCGGCCAGGCCTTGGACCAGTCCGAGCGCACGAACACCACCGCTCCGGCCGGGATGCGGCCATGGCGTTTCTCGAAGGCGCGGATGTCCGTGACCTGCAGGTGATAGCCGGGGTTCGTCGCCAGCTGCGGGACGATCGAGATCACCACCAGGGGCCGCACCGCGTAGGTGGGCGGCAGCTCGTCAATGGACGGAAACTCCGGCGCCCAGTGGGCCGGCGGGTCCAGCTGGGTGCCCAGCTGATCGGTGGTGAGGTCGTAGTGCGTCGCCTCGAAGCCGTCCTTGGCGTAGGTGTACGGCTGGCCCGTCTTGGGGTCGATCGTCGGCCTGAATGTCGAGGGGCCGAAGCCGTACCAGACGGGGACGTCCGGCGCGATCACATGGGTCAGGTCGACATACTTCGCCCCCTTGAGGGCGTGGTCGTAGACGGCTCAGAGGCTGTCGCGCCCATGGGCGGCAGGCGCGATGACGAGCGCCATGGCGGCGCCGGCGGCGGCGATGGACCTGATGATGGTCGGCATGGCGAAGCTTCCCCTGAACGGGGCGGAGTGAACAGCCGGCGCCTGCTGGATTCAAGGCCGGCCGGCGAAGTCAGGTTTTGAGATCTGGTGGTTGGGGCAAGCCACGCCGAAGTTGGAGCCCGGCCCGTCGCACAGGACGAAGGGATCCGGCGGCGGCGCGGCGTCCCGGGCGACATCCGCGTCCCAGCGGGCGACCTTGTCCGGCGCAACGCCAATGGGCAGGGGGGCGCCTTCCCAGCGGCGGCCGAAGGCGTCGCGGTCGCAGGCCTCGCGCTCCATGGCGGTCAGCCTGAACAGCACCTTGGCGCCGCATCCCACGACGCGTCGCAATGCGGGACCGAGCACGGCGCCCGACCCTTCGGCTGGCGCGGGCCCGGGCCGCGCGGCGGCGACGGACGGCGGGACCGTTAGGGGTTCGAACTGGGCGAACGGCGTGGCTGCGACGCGCCGCCGGGGTTGAAGGATCTCTTCGGCGAAAGGGGAGAGGAGCTGGACCTGCACAGCCGCCGGCGAGGGCGGCGGCGCCTCGATCCGGAGCGACAGGAGCAGGGCGGCGCCCAGAAGGACGTGCACCACCGCGGATATCGCCAGGCCTGGGAGGGACCGAGGCCAGGGTCTGGACACCCGCATCAAGGCGGCTCCTCTGCACCGGGCCGAGGCTTGACCGTGTCCGTGGCGGGATCATGGCGCGGCGCGCGGGCTTGACGTTTGACGACCGCGGGCTAGGCCAGCACCGGTCGGGCGCGGAGCAGACATTGGCCAAGGCCCCAAGATCACGGCTGGACGACCTGCTGCTGGAGCAGGGCCTGCTGCCCGACCTGAAAACCGCCCAGGGCTGGATCATGGCCGGCAAGGTGGTGGTCGACGGCAAGGTCGTCACCACGCCCGGGACGCGCCTGCCCGAGACCGCCGACGTGCATCTGCGCGACCTGCCGCTGCGGTTCGCCAGCCGAGGGGGCTACAAGCTTGAGCGGGCTCTGGACGAGTTCTCCATCGTCGTGGCCGGGCTCACCTGCCTGGACGCCGGGGCCTGCACCGGCGGCTTCACCGACTGCCTGCTGCAGCGGGGCGCCGCGACGGTCCACGCGGTCGAAGTCGGCTACGGCCAGCTGCGCGGCAGGTTGGCGAGCGATCCGCGGGTCCTGAGCCGGGAGCGGACCAACATCGGGGCCCTGGCGCGCGAAGACCTCGTCCCGCCGATCGACTTTGCCGCGGCCGACCTGTCCTATCTGAGCCTCGCCAAGGCGGTTCCCATCCTGGCGGCGCTGTTCGAGCGGCCGCTGCACGCCGTGTGCCTGGTCAAGCCGCTCTATGAGGGCCTGGACCAGGGGCGCATGACCGAAGCCCCGGCCTTGGAGGCGACCCTGGCGCGGCTCCTCGCCGACCTCGACGGACTGGCGCTCCCGGCCAGCGGCCTCTGTGTCTCGCCGATTCTCGGGGGGCGGGGGGCGGTCGAGTTCCTGGCTCATTTCCAGGCGGGGCGTCGCCTGGAGCCTGAAGTCGTCCTGGCCCAGGGGATGGCGGACCTGGCGCGCCGTTCGCCCCTGGACTTCGCGGCGTTCTGGCGGCTGGATCAGGACAATCGCCCGGCCGGCGACGATCCGTCGCCATCGCGGCCTTGACCTCAAAGGGCCGCGCGCGTATCTAGCGCGCTCGTTTTTCGAGGCCCGGAAAGGTGTTGTCCTTGCCTGCGCCCCGATAGGCCGGACGTTCCTCAAAGGATCGCACCCGCCGCCGAAGCGCCGACTTGGCGTCTCGGGGCGGTTTCGTGTTTATCGGACGCCCTCGAACGACGTGTTCGAACCGTCAACCAGGATCAGAGGTCGTTCGGCCGAAAGGCGCAGGCCTCCAGAGCGAAGAGAAGAATGCCAACAGTCAACCAGCTCATCCGCAAGCCGCGCAAGCCCAAGCCCGCCCGCAACCGGGTTCCCGGCTTGAAGGGCTCGCCCCAACGCCGCGGCGTTTGCACCCGGGTCTACACCGTGACCCCGAAGAAGCCGAACTCGGCCCTGCGGAAGGTCGCCAAGGTGCGCCTGACCTCGCAGATCGAGGCGGTGTGCTACATCCCCGGCGAAGGCCACAACCTTCAGGAACACTCGGTGGTCCTGATCCGCGGCGGCCGGGTGAAGGACCTTCCCGGCGTTCGCTATCACATCCTGCGGGGCGTCCTCGACACCCAGGGCGTCAAGGACCGCAAGCAGCGCCGTTCGCTCTACGGCGCCAAGCGGCCCAAGTAAGGAGAGCATAGATGTCGCGACGCAGACGCGCAGAGAAGCGCGAAGTCCTGCCGGATCCGAAGTTCGGGGACCTCATCGTCACCAAGTTCATGAACGGCATCATGTACGAGGGCAAGAAGGCCGTGGCCGAGAGCATCGTCTACGGCGCCATGGATATCCTGGAAGCCAAGCGGCGTGACCAGGGCCCGCTGGAAACCTTCCATGCGGCGCTGGACAATGTCGCCCCCTCGGTCGAGGTGCGCTCACGCCGGGTCGGCGGGGCCACCTACCAGGTGCCCGTGGAAGTGCGGCCGGAACGCCGACGCGCCCTGGCCATTCGCTGGCTGGTCAACGCCGCGCGCAATCGCGGCGAGAACACCATGACCGACAAGCTGGCGGGCGAGCTGCTGGACGCTTCCAACAACCGCGGGTCAGCGGTGAAGAAGCGCGAAGACACCCACAAGATGGCGGAAGCCAACCGGGCCTTCTCGCACTACCGCTGGTAATTCCTACATAGAGAGTTCCCGGCGCGGGCGGTTTGAGCTAAATCGCCCGCGCCGTCGTTTTTCCATAATCCGCCGCTCCGGCGCCGCTTACTGCAGAGCAGATCGATGCCCCGCACGCACAATATCGAAGACTACCGCAATTTCGGCATCATGGCCCACATCGATGCCGGGAAGACCACGACCACGGAGCGGATCCTCTACTACACCGGCAAGAGCCATAAGATCGGCGAAGTCCATGACGGCGCGGCCACCATGGACTGGATGGAGCAGGAGCAGGAACGCGGCATCACCATCACGTCGGCCGCGACGACCGCCTTCTGGCAGGGCAAGCGCCTGAACATCATCGACACCCCCGGCCACGTGGACTTCACCATCGAAGTCGAGCGCTCGCTGCGCGTGCTGGACGGCGCCGTGGCGGTGCTGGACGGCAACCAGGGCGTGGAGCCCCAGACCGAGACGGTCTGGCGTCAGGCCGACCGCTATGACGTGCCGCGCATCGTCTTCGTCAACAAGATGGACAAGATCGGCGCCGACTTCGACGCCTGCGTGGAGTCCATCCGCGACCGCCTGGGCGTGAAGCCCATCCCCATCCAGCTGCCGATCGGTTCGGAGTCCTCGTTCAAGGGCATCATCGACCTGGTGCGCATGAAGGCGGTGGTCTGGGAAGAAGAGTCCCTCGGCGCCAAGTTCCACGACGAGGACATCCCCGCCGACCTGCTCGAAAAGGCCAAGGCGGCCCGCCATCTGATGGTGGAATCCGCGGTCGAACTCGATGACGAGGCCATGGAGGCCTATCTGTCGGGTGAGGAGCCTTCGGACGACGTGATCCGCAAGTGCCTGCGCAAGGCTGTGCTGCACGGCGTCTTCTATCCGATCCTCTGCGGTTCGGCGTTCAAGAACAAGGGCGTGCAGCCCCTGCTCGACGCGGTCGTGGACTTCCTGCCGAGCCCGGTCGACATTCCGCCCACGCCGGGCTTCGACTTCAAGACCGGCGCGGAGATCGTGCGCCAGGCCAATGACGAAGAGCCGCTGGCCGTGCTCGCCTTCAAGATCATGGACGACCCCTTCGTGGGCACCATCACCTTCTGCCGGATCTACTCGGGCAAGCTCGAAACCGGCATGGCCCTGCTCAACTCCACCCGCGAGAAGCGCGAGCGCGTCGGCCGCATGCTGCTGATGCACTCCAACAACCGGGAAGACATCAAGGAAGCCTACGCCGGCGACATCGTCGCCCTGGCCGGGCTGAAGGACACCCGCACGGGCGAAACCCTGTGCGATCCCAGCCGCGAACCGGCCATTCTGGTGAAGATGGAATTCCCCGATCCCGTCATCGAGATCGCCGTGGAGCCCAAGTCCAAGGCCGACCAGGAGAAGCTGGGCGTCGCCCTGCAGAAGCTGGCCGCCGAGGACCCGTCCTTCCGCGTCTCCACCGACCAGGAGTCCGGCCAGACCATCCTGAAGGGGATGGGCGAGCTGCACCTGGACATCAAGATCGACATCCTGAAGCGCACCTACAAGGTCGAGGCCAACATCGGCGCGCCGCAGGTGGCCTATCGCGAGACGCTCGGGCGCAAGACCGACATCGACTACACCCACAAGAAGCAGACCGGCGGCTCGGGTCAGTTCGCCCGCATCAAGCTGACCTTCGAGCCGGGCGAACCGGGCTCGGGCTACCAGTTCGAGAGCGACGTCGTCGGCGGCTCGGTGCCCAAGGAATATATTCCCGGCGTCGAGAAGGGCCTGATGTCGGCCAAGGACAACGGCCTGCTGGCCGGCTTCCCGGTGATCGACTTCAAGGCGACCCTGACGGACGGCAATTACCACGACGTGGACTCCAGCGTCCTGGCCTTCGAAATCGCCGCACGGGCGGCCTTCCGCGAACTGCGCGAGAAGGGCAAGCCGAAGCTGCTCGAGCCGATCATGAAGGTCGAAGTCGTGACGCCCGAGGACTACACCGGCTCGGTGATCGGCGACCTCAACGCACGGCGTGGCCAGATCCAAAGCCAGGACGTGCGCGGCAACGCCAACGTCATCACCGCAATGGTGCCCCTGGCCAACATGTTCGGCTACGTCAACCAATTGCGCGGCATGAGCCAGGGCCGCGCCCAGTTCACCATGCAGTACGACCACTACGAACCCGTGCCCCAGGCGGTCGCGGACGAAGTGGTCAAGAAGTACAGCGCCTAACCCTGCAACACCGTCTCTAACAGGGCCAAGCGGCCCGGAGCTGAAGAAGAATGGCCAAGGAAAAGTTCGAACGGAACAAGCCGCACTGCAACATTGGCACGATTGGCCACGTTGACCACGGCAAGACGACGCTGACGGCGGCGATCACG
>FTHA01000930.1_pt1 | contig 10046 bp, 5 predicted proteins | sample 1640771 | NCBI WGS metagenome assembly FTHA01 (sample SAMEA3914789, study PRJEB12502) | metagenome | biome: forest; material: soil | place: Canada | collected 2011-07-03 | depth 0.3 m | reverse complement strand
GCCTCGACGTGGCCGAGCAGGAGGTGCAGGCGGCCATCAATGCGGCCGGCAACCTCCTGCCCACCGACCTGCCCGCCCCGCCGATCTACGCCAAGGTCAACCCCGCCGATGCGCCGGTGATGACCATAGCGGTCACGTCCGACACCCTGCCGATGACCCAGGTGCAGGACATGGCCGACCAGCGCCTGGCGCAGAAGATCTCCCAGCTGCCCGGGGTCGGCCTGGTCGCGCTGTCCGGGGGCCAGCGCCCCGCCGTCCGCATCCGGGTCAATCCCCTGGCCCTGGCCGCCAACGGCCTGACCCTGGAGCAGCTGAGGACCGCTGTCGGCGCCGCCAACGCCAATGCGGCCAAGGGCACGTTCGACGGCCCCACCCGCGCCTTCTCGATCAATTCCAACGACCAGCTCAACAGCGCACCCGAGTACATGGACCTGGTGGTGGCCTACCGGAACGGCGCCCCGATCCGGATTAAGGACGTGGCCACCGCGGTCCAGGGCGCCGAGAACACGCGCCTGGGCGCCTGGAGCAACACCACCCCGGCGATCATCCTGAACATCCAGCGCCAGCCTGGCGCCAACGTCATCAAGACCGTCGACCAGATCAAGGCGCAGCTCCCCGGCCTAGAAGCGACCTTCCCGGCCGGGGTGCGGACCACCGTGGTCACGGACAGGACCAGCGGCATCCGCGCGTCGGTGCATGACGTCGAGTTCGAGCTGGTGCTCGCCGTCGCCCTGGTGGTGCTGGTGATCTTCCTGTTCCTGCGCAGCGGTCCGGCCACCTTCATCGCCGGCGTCGCGGTGCCCCTGTCGCTCGTGGGCACGTTCGGGGTGATGTACCTGCTCGGCTTCTCGCTGAACAACCTGACCTTGATGGCCCTGACCATCGCCACCGGATTCGTGGTCGACGACGCCATCGTCATGATCGAGAACATCTCGCGCTACATCGAGGCGGGAGAGCGGCCGCTGCAGGCGGCCCTGAAGGGCGCGGAGCAGATCGGCTTCACCATCGTGTCGCTGACCGTTTCGCTGATCGCCGTGTTGATCCCGCTGCTGTTCATGGGCGATGTGGTGGGCCGGCTGTTCCGCCAGTTCGCCATCACCCTGGCGGTGACCATCGTCATTTCCGCGGTGGTGTCGCTGACCTTGACGCCCATGCTCGCGGCCCGCTGGCTGAAGAGCCACGACCGCGCTCAGGACAGCCGCATCGGACGCTGGAGCCAGACCCAGTTCGATCGCGTGCTGGATCGCTACGACCACGCCCTGCAGTGGGTGCTCGACCGGCAGGCGCTGACGCTGATCGTGGCCGGCGCGACCCTCGCCCTGACGGTGCTGCTGTTCCTGCTGATCCCCAAGGGGCTGTTCCCGGTCCAGGACACCGGTTTGGTCCAGGGCGTCGTGGAGACCAGCCAGGAGATCTCCTACAGCCGGATGGGTGAGATCCAGCAGCAACTCGCCGGCGCGCTGCTGAAGGACCCGGACGTCGAGAGCATGACCGGCTTCATCGGCGTGGACGGGACCAACACCACCCTCAACCAGGGCCGCCTGCTGATCAACCTCAAGCCCAAGGGCGAACGCAGCGCCTCCCAGGCGACGGTGCTCGACCACCTGAGGCAGCGCGCGCAGGCCATCGCCGGCGTCAGCCTCTACCTGCTGCCGGTGCAGGACCTGACCATCGACGCCAGCGCCGGCCGCACGCAGTACCAGTTCTCGCTGGAAGGGGCCGACCAGACCGAAGTCAACGACTGGGCGGCAAAGATCACCGCCAAGCTGCAGACCCTGCCCCAGCTGCGGAACGTGGCCGCCGACGTCCAGGGGCAGGGCCTGTCGGCCTATGTGGACATCAACCGGGACACGGCCGCACGGCTGGGGGTCACGCCCGCGACCGTCGACGAGACGCTGTATGACGCGCTGGGCCAGCGGATCATCTCGACGATCTTCACCCAGTCGAACCAGTACCGGGTGATCATGGAGGCGGACCCCGCGCTGATGCAGTCGCCGGCAGGGCTCCAGCGACTCTACATGCAGTCGCAGACCGGCGGGGCCATCCCGCTGGGCGCCTTCGCGACCGTGCGTCAGCAGTCCGCGCCGCTGCAGGTGAGCCGGGTGGCGCAGTTCCCCGCCGCGAACATCGGCTTCGACCTGGCGCCAGGGGTGGCGCTGGGACAAGGCGTGGCCGCGATCAAGCAGGCGGAGAAGCAGCTCGCCGTCCCCGACTCGCTCACCACGACTTTCCTGGGCGCTGCGAACGCCTTCCAGGCCTCGCTGAGCAACGAAGTCTGGCTGATCCTGGCGGCGATCGTCACCGTCTACATCGTCTTGGGCGTACTCTACGAGAGCTTCATCCACCCGATCACCATCCTCTCGACCCTGCCGTCCGCGGGCGTGGGCGCGTTGCTGGCGCTGATGATCGCCGGGCAGGACCTGGGGGTGGTCGGGATCATCGGCATCATCCTGCTGATCGGCATCGTGAAGAAGAACGCGATCATGATGATCGACTTCGCGCTCGATGCGGAGCGGAACGAGGGCAAGAGCGCCCGCGAGGCGATCCACCAGGCCGCCCTGCTGCGGTTCAGGCCGATCCTGATGACCACACTGAGCGCCCTGTTCGGGGCCCTGCCGCTGATGCTGGGCTGGGGCATGGGCTCGGAGCTGCGCCACCCGCTCGGGATCAGCATCGTCGGCGGCCTGATCGTCAGCCAGGCCCTGACGCTGTTCACCACCCCGGTGATCTATCTGCAGTTCGACAAGCTCGCGGCCCGCGTGGGCTCGCGCGCCAGGCGGCGCGGGCGTGAGCCTGACGCCGGCCCCGACCCGCAGGTCGCTCCATCGTGAACCTGTCCGAGCCCTTCGTCAGGCATCCGATCGGCACGACGCTGCTGACCATCGGCGTCGCCCTGGCGGGCGCGGTCGCCTTCTTCCTGCTGCCTGTCTCGCCCCTGCCCCAGGTGGACTTCCCGACCGTCTCGGTTTCGGCGTCCCTCCCCGGGGCGAGCCCGGAGACCATGGCGTCCAGCGTCGCGACACCGTTGGAGCGGCGGCTCGGCCTCATCGCCGACGTGTCGGAGATGACCTCGTCCAGCTCCACCGGCTCGACCCGCATCACCCTGCAGTTCGGGCTGAACCGGAACATCGACGGGGCCGCCCGCGACGTCCAGGCGGCCATCAACGCCGCCCGCGCCGACCTTCCCACCACGCTGCGGAGCAATCCGACCTACCGCAAGGTCAACCCGGCCGACGCGCCGATCATGATCCTGGCGCTGACCTCCCAGTCCCGTACGCCGGGCCAGATCTACGATGTGGCTGCCAACGTCATCCAGCAGCAGCTGTCGCAGGTGAAGGGCGTCGGCGACGTCGAGATCGGGGGAGGCTCGCTGCCCGCCGTCCGCGTCGAGCTCAATCCCCTGGCGCTGGCGCGTTACGGAATGGCCCTCGAGGACGTCCGCGCCGCCCTGGCGTCGGCCAACGCCAACCGGCCGAAGGGGGTGGTCGAGGATGGCCCGCGCCGGCTGCAGGTCTATACCAACGACCAGGGCATCGTGGCCGCGGACTACCGGCCCCTGATCGTGGCCTGGCGGAATGGCTCGGCGGTCCGGCTGCAGGACGTGGGCGACGTGCAGGACGGGGTGGAGGACGTCCACAACCTCGGCCTGTTCAACGGCAAGCCAGCCATCGTGGTGGTGATCAGCCGCCAGCCCGGCGCCAACATCATCTCCACCGTCGAGCAGATCAAGAAGACCCTGCCGACGCTGAAGGCCGCCCTGCCCAACGACATCGACCTGAACGTGGCGGTGGACCGGACCATCACCATCCGCGCATCGCTGCAGGAGGTGGAGCGCACCCTGCTGATCGCCATCGCCCTGGTTGTCGCAGTGACCGCCTTCTTCCTGAAGAGTGGGCGCGCGACGGTGGTGCCCGCTGTGGCGGTATCGGTCTCGCTGCTGGGGACCCTGGGCGTGATGTTCCTGCTGGGCTTCAGCCTGGACAACCTGTCCCTGATGGCCCTGACCGTGGCCACGGGCTTCGTCGTCGACGACGCCATCGTCGTCCTGGAGAACATCACCCGGCACATGGAGGCGGGCGATGGCCCATTCGAGGCGGCGCTGAAGGGCGCGCGCGAAGTGGGCTTCACCGTGCTGTCGATCAGCGTCTCGCTGGTGGCGGTGTTCATCCCGATCCTGCTGATGGGCGGGATCATCGGCCGCCTGTTCCGCGAATTCGCCATGACCCTGTCGACGGCGATCCTGGTCTCGCTGGTGATCTCGCTGACCACCACCCCGATGATCTGCGCGTTCATGCTCAAGCGGGCCAGGCCGGGAGTGGATCGTCCGGTGTTCTGGGCGCGCGCGTCCGACTGGATGTTCGGCGGCATGCGCCGCGGCTACGAGCGGGCGCTGGACTGGTCGCTGGACTCCGCGCCGGTGACCCTGGCGATCCTGATCTGCACCATCGCCCTGAACATCTATCTCTTCACCATCATCCCCAAGGGCTTCTTCCCCGAGCAGGACACCGGCCAACTCACCGGCTCGATGCAGGCCGACCAGTCGAGCTCGTTCCAGATCTCCAAGCAGCGGCTCACCCGCTTCGTCAGCATCATCCGGCGCGACCCTGCGGTGCAGACGGTGGTCGCCTTCGTGAACGGCGGCCGGGGCGGGGGCGGCGGCGGGTTCGGCTTCGTCTCGCTGAAGCCCCTTTCCGAGCGCAAGGGCGGCGCCGACGCGGTCACCGCACGGCTGCGGCCCAAGTTCTCCCGCGTGACCGGCGCCAACATGTTCCTAAACCCGGTGCAGGACGTGCGGGTGGGCGGGCGCCAGGCCAACGCCACCTACCAGTACACTCTGGAGGCTCCGGACGTTGAGACGCTGCAGACCTGGGCCGCGCGCCTGGCCGAGGCGATGAAGCAGCAGCCGGCTCTGGAGGACGTCAACTCCGACACCGAGCAGCACGGGCTGGAGAGCTTCGTCCAGGTCAATCGCGACACCGCCGCCCAGTTGGGGATCAACGCGCGGGCGATCGACAACGCCCTCTACGACGCCTTCGGGCAACGGCAGGTCTCGACCATCTACCGCTCCAAGAACCAGTATCACGTGGTCATGGAGGTGGCGCAGCAGTACGCCAACGACCCCTCCGCCCTGGAGAACGTGTACGTTCCTGCCGGCAATGCGGGCAGCCCTCAGACCGCCGCCGTCGCCGGAGCGGGCTCTGGCGCCGTGGTCGTCCCCGCGATCGTCAGCGCAGCGTCGTCCACCACGACATCCCCCGGCGCCAGCACGGCCACCTCCACGTCCACCACGCCAGCGACGACGACTGCCGCAGCTGCCTCCACTTCAGCGGCGGCCGGCGCCGGCCCGGCGGCGCCGCCGTCGCGCGACGCCTCGACCGGGGTCGCCGTCAGCGCGACAGCCGAGAAGATGGTCCCGCTCTCGGCGATCTCGACCTGGGCGGACGGCTCCCAGCCGCGCTCGATCAATCACCAGGACCAGTCGCTGGCCACGACGATCTCGTTCAACCTGGCCCAGGGCAAGTCGCTCAGCGATGCGGACACAGCGGTGAAACAGGCCGAGGCGGACATCGGCCTGCCCGCCGCGGTGCACGGCGGATTCCAGGGCACGGCCCTCGTCTATCAGCAGTCCCTCGCCAACGAGCCGGTGCTGATCCTCGGCGCGCTGATCGCCGTCTACATCGTGCTGGGCATCCTCTACGAGAGTTACATCCACCCGCTGACGGTGCTCTCCACGCTGCCCTCCGCCGGGGTTGGTGCGGTGGCGGCCTTGCTGCTGTTCCAGACCGAATTCAACATCATCGGCATGATCGGCGTCGTCCTGCTGATCGGCATCGTCAAGAAGAACGCCATCATGATCATCGACTTCGCCCTGGAGGCGGAGCGCTCGCAGGGCTGCACCACGCGTGAGGCCATCCGTCAGGCCGCTCTGCTGCGGTTCCGGCCGATCATGATGACCACCTTCGCCGCCATCCTGGGCGCCCTGCCCCTGGCCATCGGCTGGGGCGAAGGCGCCGAGCTGCGCCAGCCCCTGGGCATCACCATAATCGGCGGCCTGCTGGTCAGCCAGCTGCTGACCCTGATCACCACGCCGGTGGTCTATCTGTACCTCGACCGCTTCCGCCGCCGCTCGCCCGAGGAGCGCAGCCTGAGCCGCGCGGGCGCCGCGCCGGGCGAGCCAAGCCCGAGCCCCGCTTGAAACCGAGCAACGATATGGATCGCAATCTCTCTCTTCAGCTCATCCCAGCCAAAGCCGGGACCCAGGCTCTTTATCGTAGAGCTCTGAGTTTCCAGCAAAAAAGCCTGGGTCCCGGCTTTCGCCGGGATGAGCGGGTCGTGGGAACAGTCTGCTGCCTTCTGGCGCTGGCTCTCGCCGGCTGCGCCGTTGGACCCAACTATGTCCGGCCCTCGGTCGCGACGACGCCGGCGTTCAAGGAGGCCCAGGGCTGGGCCCGTGCGGAGCCCCAGGACGCCGCGCCGCGCGGCGACTGGTGGAGCGTGCTGGACGATCCCGTGCTGGACCAGCTCGAGAAGCAGGTGGAGGTCTCCAACCAGAACCTGGCGGCGGCCGAGGCGGCCTATCGCCAAGCCCACGCCATGGTGGCCGAGCAGCGCGCCGCGTTCTTCCCCACCATCGGGCTCACCGGCTCGGCGCAGCGGTCGGAACGCGGGACCAACGCCTCGACCACGACAACGGGCGTCGTCCCCTCCGGCGCCCGCAACAGCTTCCAGCTCGGGGGGACCGCTAGCTGGGAGCCGGACCTCTGGGGCAGTATCCGCCGCACCGTCGAGGGGGCGCGGGCCTCGGCCCAGGCCAGCGAGGCGGACCTCGCCAACGCCCGCCTGTCGGCCCAGTCGGAACTGGCCACCGACTACATCCAGCTACGGACCTTCGACGAGCTCAAGCGGCTCACAGACGTGACGGTGGCGGGTTATCAGCGGTCGCTGCAGATCACGCAGAACCGCTACAACGCCGGGCTCGCGGCCCGCAGCGATCTGCTGACCGCCCAGACCCAGCTGGCGAATGGCCAGGCCTCGTCCGCGGACCTGGCCCGGCAGCGGGCCCTGCTGGAACACGCCATCGCCGTCCTGACCGGCCGGCCGCCCGCCGAGCTGACCCTGGCGACGGCCTCCTGGACGCTGGGGGTCCCCGATCCGCCCGTGAGCGTGCCGTCGGCGCTGCTGCAGCGGCGGCCCGACATCGCCGGCGCCGAACGGCGCGTGGCCGCGGCCAACGCCCAGATCGGTGTCCAGACGGCCGCCTTTTTCCCCACCCTGAACCTCAGCGCTCAAGGCGGCGTCGGCTCCACCGCCCTGTCCAGCCTTTTCAGCTCGTCGAGCACCTTCTGGTCGCTGGGGGCCAATGTCGCGGAGACCATCCTGGACTTCGGCGCCCGCAAGGCGCGCGTCTCCGAAGCCCGCGCGGCCTACGACCAGACCGTCGCCCAGTACCGCCAGACCTCGCTTTCCGCGTTCCAGGAAGTGGAGGACGCCCTGGCCGCCATCCGGGTCCTGAGGGACGAGGCGCCCCTGCGCGCCCAGGCCTCCCAGGCGGCCGACCAGGCCGAGCAGATCGCGCTGAACCAGTACAAGGCCGGGACGGCTGACTACACGACGGTGGTGGTGGCCCAGGCGACCGCGCTCACCGCCCGCCAGGCCCTGGTGCAGAACCAGAGCGACCGCGTCGCCGCCGCCGTGAGCCTGATCACCGCCATGGGCGGTGGCTGGTCGGCCTGATCAACGCGCGAACCTGCGTCCAGGGGCCAGTTCCCGGGCCATCAGGGCCAGGGCCCAATCATCGGGGATCAGCTTCGCCAGGGCGGCGATGGCCTTGTTCGGCGCGCCGGTGACGCAGATCGGCCGATTGGCCTCGGCGGCCTCGTAGCCCTGGGCCGCCACCTCGTCCGCCCCCAGCCACATCATCGCCGGGACCCTGCGCTGCATCGCCTTGCGGGTGCGGTTGACGTCGTGGAACTCCGAGTAGGTGAAGCCGGGGCAGAGGGCGCTGACGTGGACCCCGGTCTCCAGGTTCTCCACATGCAGGGCCTGGGACAGCCGCACCAGGAACGCCTTGATCGGACCATAGAGGGTCTGGCCCGGCGCGCCCGGGACCAGGCCGGCCAACGAGGCCACATTGACGATGCGCCCGAAGCGGGCGTCGACCATGGCCGGCAGCACCTTGTGGATCAGCTCGCAGGGCGCGGTCAGCATCACCTGCAGCATCGACGCCTGCTCGGCCCAACCAGCGGCGCTGAAACTGCCGGGCAGGCCATAGCCGGCATTGTTGACCAGAGCCGAGACCGTGCGTCCGTGATCGGCGATCTCAGCCAGCATCCGGTCGGGAGTCGCCGGATCGGCCAGGTCGGCGGCGATCACCAGCGTCTCGACCCCATGGCGAAGGCGGATCTCGTCGGCCAGGGCGGTCAGGCGATCCTGCCGTCGGGCCGTCAGGGCTACGTCATAGCCGTGGCTGGCGTAGACCCGAGCGAAGGCCGCGCCGATCCCGGCGGAGGCGCCGGTGATCAGGCAGAGGCGGCGTGGGCCCGGATCGGAGGGCATGGCGAGCCCTCCCTAATGCCCCGCCGAACCTTCGTAGGCGCCAGGCGCTCCCAGCTCGTCCTCGGCGGTCGCCGGCGGCGCCAGCATGAAGCGGCGGTCGCAATAGGGGCATTCGACGGAGCCCGCCTCGCCCATCTCCAGATAGACCCGGGGATGGCCCAGGGGTCCGCCGTCCCCGTCACAGGCCACGCGGTGCGAGCGCACCAGCACCACCTCGGGCGCGTCGATCACTGAGGGCTGCGGTTGTACTTTGCGGGCCATTGTTGCTCCGACTCAAGCCTCGGCTTGGCAAGCCGGTTCGGCGCGCATACCTATGCGCTGGGCTCCCGCAGCGTCAACACGCGTGGCGGCTACCCGATCGCTCCCACAGCCAGAGGCCCATGGACCTTCCCGATTACGCCATAGAAGCCAAGGGCCTGGTCAAGGTCTTCCCTGCGACCAAGGGAACGTCGGCCAAGCGCGCGCTGGACGGCATCGACCTGACCATCCCGCGCGGATCGATCTTCGGCCTGCTGGGCCCCAACGGCGCCGGCAAGTCCACCTTCATCAACATCCTGGCCGGCCTGACGGTGAAGACCGAAGGCAAGGTCAGCATCTGGGGCCGCGACATCGACGTCCAGCCCCGGGACGCCCGGGCGGCCATCGGCGTGGTGCCCCAGGAGATCGCGGTCGACATCTTCTTCACCCCCGAGGAGGCGCTGGAGACCCAGGCCGGATTCTACGGGGTGCCCAAGAAGGAGCGCCGCACGGCCGAGCTGCTCACGGCGCTGGGGCTCACGGACAAGGCCAAGGCCTATGTGCGCCAGCTGTCGGGCGGCATGAAGCGGCGGCTGATGGTGGCCAAGGCCATGGTGCACGGCCCGCCGGTGCTGATCCTGGACGAGCCCACCGCCGGGGTCGACGTCGAGCTGCGCCGGCAGCTGTGGGCCTATGTGGTGGAGCTGAACCGCCAGGGCGTGACCATCCTGCTCACCACCCACTACCTGCAGGAAGCCGAGGAGCTGTGCGACACCATCGCCATCATGAACCGCGGGCGGGTCGTGGCGTGCGAGCCCAAGTCGAGCATGCTGCGCCGTCTGGACATCCGCACGGTGGTCATCACCCCCGAGGAGTCCCTGGCCGCCCCGCCACCGCTGGCCGGCTTCGACAGCCGCCTCAGAGCCGACGGCAGCCTGGCGGTGGACTTCAAGACCGCCAGCTCCAGCGTCGAGGCGGTGCTGAACGCGGTGCGCGCCGCCGGCGTCCACATCAAGGACCTGGCCACCGAGGACCCGGACCTGGAAGATGTGTTCATGTCCCTGACCTATGATGCAGTGGACAGCCTCAGCCCGACCGCGGACTGAACCGGAGATCCCCCGTTGAGGCCGTTTGCGCCGCCCCACCCTTTCGGTTAGGTTCCGCGCCTTCCAAAGCCGGCCCCAAGCACCCGTAGCTCAGCTGGATAGAGCGCAGCCCTCCGAAGGCTGAGGTCACAGGTTCGAATCCTGTCG
>FTHA01000612.1_pt1 | contig 10121 bp, 5 predicted proteins | sample 1640771 | NCBI WGS metagenome assembly FTHA01 (sample SAMEA3914789, study PRJEB12502) | metagenome | biome: forest; material: soil | place: Canada | collected 2011-07-03 | depth 0.3 m | reverse complement strand
TTGTTCACGACGCCGGCCTTGAACGCCGCGGCCGCGAGGTCATGCGCTTTGCCGGTCATGCCCGCCAGCGCCTCGGGTGGCGCGGCGGGGCTGGCCGGGGTGGTCTGCTATCTGGTGGCCTCAAACGGCGCGCAGGCGTTGATCCCCGCGCCACCCGAGGCGCTGGCGGGCATGACCGGCAAAGCGCATGACCTCGCGGCCGCGGCGTTCAAGGCCGGCGTCGTGAACAGGCTCGGCGTCCCGCTCGGGATCCTCTCGGGCGTGATCGCCGGCGACTTCTACAACCGTTTCGGGACCATCAAGCTGCCGGACTACCTCGCCTTCTTCGGCGGGCGCCGGTTCGTGCCCATCGTCAGCGGCCTGGCCGGCGTTGCCCTGGCGCTGGTCTTTGGCTTGGGCTGGAGCACCCTGGACCAAGGCGTGGAGACGCTCAGCCGGGCTGTCGTCGCCGCCGGGCCGGCGGGCCTGTTCGTCTATGGCGCGCTCAACCGCCTGCTGATCGTCACGGGTCTGCATCACATCCTGAACAACATCGCCTGGTTCATCGTCGGGGACTTCCACGGCGCGACCGGTGACCTCAACCGGTTCTTCGCCGGAGATCCCACGGCCGGGGCCTTCATGTCCGGGTTCTTCCCGGTGATGATGTTTGGCCTGCCGGCGGCGTGCCTGGCCATGTACCACACCGCCAGACCCGAGCAGCGCGCGCAGGTGGGCGGGATGCTGCTGTCCCTGGCCCTGACCGCCATCCTGACCGGTGTGACCGAGCCGATCGAGTTCACCTTCATGTTCCTGGCGCCGGTGCTTTATGCCGTGCACGCGGTGCTGACCGGCCTGGCGATGACCCTGATGGACCTGCTGAACATCAAGCTGGGGTTCAGCTTTTCGGCGGGGGTGTTCGACTATCTGCTGAATTTCAACAAGGCGACGCGCCCGCTGCTGCTGATCCCGGTGGGGCTGCTCTATTTCGGCCTCTACTACGGCCTGTTCCGGCTGTTCATCGTGCGCTTCGACCTCAAGACGCCAGGGCGCGAGGACGAGCCGATGACGGTTTCATCCGCTCCGGCGCTGACCGGCGGTCGCGCCGGCGGTTTTGTGGCGGCCCTGGGCGGGGCGGGCAATCTCGTGTCGGTCGACGCCTGCACGACGCGGCTCAGGCTGGTAATCGCTGATCAGTCGCGGGTGGATGAGGCCGCGCTGAAGGCTCTGGGCTCGCGCGGGACCATCCGGCCCTCGCCGCGCGACCTGCAGGTGGTGGTCGGCCCCATCGCCGACGAAGTGGCGCGTGAGATCCGCGCTGCGTTGGCCGCAGCCGCCGCGCCTGAACAGGGCGCCTCGCTGCTCCAGGCCCTGGGCGGGCGCGGCAACGTCCGCGGAGCGCAGGCCGCGTCCAGCCGGATCCGTGTCATGGTGGTGGACGACGTCAGGGTGGACGAGGCGGCGCTGCGATCGTTGGGGGCCCGCGCCCTGGCCCGGCCTGCCCCTGGCGTCGTGCACGTGGTGTTCGGCCCGCAGGCGGAGGCCCTGGCGATCGCGCTTGCCGGCCTGTTGCCTGCAGGCGGCTGAGGGGAGCGGCGCATGGCGGCGCAGATCGACGACATCCTCATCGTGGGCGGCGGGACCGCCGGCTGGATGGCCGCGGCCTACCTGGCGCGCAAGCTTGGGGCGAACCGCCCTGGTGGCGTCAGGATCACCCTGATCGAGTCCAGCGAGATCGGCATCATCGGGGTGGGCGAGGGCACCATCCCCACCATCCAGACGACCATGCGCGCCATCGGCGTGGACGAGGCGCGGTTCATGCGCGGGGCCAACGCCGCCTTCAAGCAAGGGATCAAGTTCGTCGACTGGGCCGAGGCGCCGGTGGGCGGGCGTCACCAGTATTACTACCACTCCTTCACCCGGCCTCACGAGATGGCGGGCCTCGATCTCGCGCCCTACTGGATGCTTGGGTGCGCCGGGGACGTGCGGTTTTCACAGGCGGTGACCCTGCAGGACGGCCTCTGTGAAGCCGGGCGCGGCCCGAAGCTGATCACCGATCCGCAGTACTCCAGCCCGATGGGCTACGCCTACCACTTCGACGCCGCCAAGCTGGCGGCTCTGATGAAGGAGGTCGGCAAGGAGCTCGGGGTCCGTCACCTGCTCGGCAATGTCGATGCGGTGGATGTGGACGAGACCGGCGCCATCGAACGGGTGATCACGCGCGAGCACGGCGCGCTTACTGCCGGGCTCTACATCGACTGCAGCGGCTTTGCCGCGGCCCTGATCGAGAAGGCGCTGGGGGTGCCCTGGATCGACGATAGCGACACCCTGTTCGTGGACCGCGCCCTGGCCATGCAGGTCCCCTACGACCGGCCCGACACGCCCGTTGCGACCACTACGATCTCCACGGCCCACGAGGCGGGGTGGACCTGGGACATCGGCCTGCCGGAGCGGCGGGGCATCGGCTACGTCTATTCCAGCCGGCATACAGACGACACACGCGCCGAGGAGGTTCTCCGCGACTACATCGGCCCGGCGTCGGAGGCGCTGACGCCGAGGATGCTGAAGCTGCGGATCGGCCACCGCGAGCGGCCCTGGGTGAAGAATTGCGTCGCCGTCGGCCTTTCAGGCGGCTTCCTGGAGCCGCTCGAATCTACCGGAATCATGCTGATCGAGGCAGCGATCTGGATGATCGGGCGGCTTTTTCCACGGTCCGGGGACATTGAGCCGACAGCCACGCTGTTCAACCACGCGATGGCAGAGCGCTATCGTGGGGCCATCGACTTCATCAAGCTGCACTACTGCATAACGCGGCGCACCGACAACGCGTTCTGGACCGACAACTGTCTGCCGGAGACCATTCCGGACAGCCTGCAGTCACGGCTGCAGATGTGGCGGGAGCGGGCCCCGGACCCCTTCGACTTCGGCACGGTCCACGACAGTTTCGAGAGCTTCAACTACCAATACATCCTCTACGGCATGGGCTATCCCACGCAGATCGAAGCCAACCGCGCCCAGTATCCATGGACCGGGCAGGCGACCCGGGAGTTCGCCCGCATCCGCGAAGGCGCTAGTCGGGCGGCCGCCGGCATGCCCGACCACCGGGCGCTGCTCGACGAGGTCTACCAGCATGGATTTCGCGATGCAGCGGATGGCGCGGGGGCGGCCCGTGGCTGAGCCTGTCGACCATATCCTGATCGTCGGCGGCGGCACGGCGGGCTGGCTGACCGCCGCCTACCTGGCGCGGCGGCTTGGGACCAACCGGCCGGACGGGGTGAAGATCACGCTGATCGAGTCCAGCGAGATCGGCATCATCGGGGTCGGGGAGGGGACTTTCCCAACCATCCAGACCACCATGCGCGCTATCGGCGTGGACGAGGCGGCGTTCATGAAGGGCGCCAACGCGACCTTCAAGCAGGGCATCAGGTTCGTCGACTGGCCCGCGGCGCCGAAAGGCGGACAGAGCCGCCACTACTATCATCCGTTCGCCAACCCGCGCTTGCTGAACGGCGGTGTCGACCTCGCGCCCTATTGGCTGATGGCCAAAGGGTCCGGCTCGCTGGCGGACGCGGTGACGCTGCAGGAAAAGGTCTGTGAGGCCGGTCGGGGCCCCAAGCGGATCGACGATCCCCAGTACGGCGGGCCTATGGCCTATGCCTACCACTTCGATGCGTCGCGGCTGGCCGGCTTTCTGAAGGACACCGCCGTCGCCCTGGGCGTGCGCCGCCTGCTGGGCAATGTGCAAGACGTGAACCTGGATGAAGGCGGGGCGATCGCATCGCTGACGACGGCCGAGCACGGCGAGTTGAAAGCCGGGCTGTACGTTGATTGCACCGGGTTCGCGGGCGCCTTGATCGGCAAGGCGCTGGGGGCCGGCTGGACGGACTGCGGCGACACCCTGTTCGTGGACCGGGCGCTGGCCATGCAGGTCCCTTACGACCGGCCGGACGCGCCGATCGCCACCACCACCGTCTCCACTGCCCATGAGGCGGGCTGGACCTGGGATATCGCCCTGCCCGAGCGGCGGGGGATCGGCTACGTCTACTCCAGTCGCCATACCGACGATGCTCGGGCCGAGGAGGTTCTGCGGGGCTACATCGGTTCCGCGGCCAAGTCCCTGACGCCACGCCAGCTGAAGCTCCGGATCGGCTATCGCGAGACGCCCTGGGTGAAGAACTGCGTGGCCGTGGGCCTCTCAGGCGGCTTCCTCGAGCCATTGGAAAGTACGGGGATCGTGCTGATCGAGGCGGCAGCCTACCTGCTGGCCAAGGCCTTTCCCCGGTCCGGGGGGATGGAGGCGCCGGCGCGGCTGTTCAATCGGGCCATGACCGACCGCTATCTGCGGGCCATCGATTTCCTGAAGTTGCACTACTGCCTCAGCCGCCGGACCGACAACGCCTTCTGGACCGACAACGCCGATCCTCAGACCATTCCGGAGACGCTTCGGGACCTGCTGTCGATGTGGCGCGAGCGCCCGCCGAACGCCTTCGACTTCCCGAACCTGCATGAGAGCTTCAAGTGGTTCAACTACCAGTATGTGCTCTACGGGATGGGCTTCGAAAGCGACTTGGCCGGCAATCGTTCGGCCTATCCGCACGGCGCCCTTGCAGCTCAGGAATTCCAGAAGGTGCAGCAGGCCTCGCATCGGGCTGTCGCCGCCTTGCCGGGGCACCGGGCGCTGATCGATGAGGTCTACCGCAACGGCTTCCGTTCGCCGGCGCCCGACGCCGCCGCTGTGGACGGCGTGGAGGCTCTGGAGCGATGAGCGCGCCAGTGGGAATCGAGCCCTGGAGCGACGCCGGAGCAGAGCCGGACTACGGATTCATTCCGGCCGGCGAGCTGCGCGTGGAGGTGCTCCACCTTGGCGCCGAGGGCGAGCCGGTGCTGGTCATTGACGAGGTTATGGAGCGGCCGACACCGCTGATGACCTACGCCGTCCGCAGCGCCCAATTCGCGCCGCTCAGGCAGGCGGGCAACTTCTATCCGGGCGTGCGGGCCCCGGCGCCCAGGGCCTATGTCCATGGCCTCTACGGCGCGCTCCGGCCGATCCTGGCGCAGACGTTCGGGCACGACCCATCGAGCCCGGCGCAGGTCACCAGCGCGCTCTCCCTGGTGACCCTTCCTCCCCAGGCTCTGAACCTGGCCCAGCGACTGCCTCATTTCGACACCACCGACGCCCGGCAGATCGCGGTGCTGCACTACCTTTGCGACGCGTCCCATGGGGGAACGGCGTTCTACCGCCATCGCGCGAGCGGCTATGAGGCCATCGATGAGACCCGATCGGGCCACTATCTGGAGATGCTGACTGCAGAGCTGGGACAGCATGGTCCGCCTGCCCCCGGCTATGTCTCAGGCGCCACGCCGCTGTACGACCAGATCGGTCGCGTGGAGGCCCGGATGAACCGCGTGGTGGCCTATAGGGGCCGGCTGCTCCATTCCGGGGTTATCCTGCAGCCGGATGCCTTGAGCCGCGATCCGCGCGTCGGGCGGCTGACGGCCAACACCTTCGTCACCTATGACTGAGCAGGGGGAACTCCAATGACGGGCGCGATCGCCAAGGGCCGGGTGCTGGAGGGACGGCGAGACCTGATCGCCTTCTCCGCAGGATGTGTGGCCGTGACGGTGGGTGTGCTGCTGCACCTGCCGATGTTCGTCATGGGTAGGGACATGGGCTACCAGCTCGCCGGGATGCCTATGGATCCGGCCATGATCTGGGGCATGGCCCTGATCGTCGGCGGCGTGATCCTCGCGAGCTATGGCGTGCTGCCCAAGAAGCAATCCGCGCAGGCCCCGGCCGACGTGGCGGTGACGCCGCCGGAAGACGCCCCGCTCACCGCCGCCCACGCCCTGCTGATGGTGGTCCTGGTGGTGGCGCTGGTGATCGATGTGATGAAGCCGGCGAGCCTCGGCTTCGTGGTGCCGGGGATGATCAAGGAATACCAGGTGTCCAAGGCCACGGTCGCCTGGCTCCCGTTCGCGGCGCTCACGGGTACGGCTGTCGGATCGGTGGTCTGGGGACTATTGGCGGATCTGTACGGCCGCAAGGCCTCGATCCTGTTGTCGGCGATAATCTTTGTAGGGACTTCGATCTGCGGCGCCATGCCGTCGCTGTGGTGGAACGTCGGGATGTGCTTCCTGATGGGCGCGGCGGCAGGCGGGATGCTTCCGGTCACCTATGCGCTGCTGGCCGAGACCATGCCGTCGCGCCACCGCGGCTGGACCCTGGTGCTGGTGGGCGGGCTCGGCTCGGTGGGCGGCTACCTGCTCGCCAGCAGCCTGTCGGCCGTGCTGCAGCCGATGTTCGGCTGGAGGATCATGTGGTTCCTCAACCTGCCCACGGGCCTGCTGCTGATCTTCCTGGGCGCGTTTATTCCGGAATCGGCAAAGTTCCTGATGATGCTTGGCCGCACGGCCGAGGCCCATGAAACCCTGAAGCGCTACGGCTCGGTCGTGACCGAGCTGCCTGCCGAGTTGACGCCGCATGGGTCGGCGGTTCCCGCGCCGCCTGTTGCCGGCGGCCTCGCGGGCAAGACCATCGCCCTCACGGTGACCGGGATCGCGTGGGGCCTGATCAACTTCGGGCTTCTCCTCTGGCTGCCCAACGATCTGGTCGGCAAAGGCTACAGCATGGCGCTGTCGAGCCGGTTGCTGGCGCAGTCGGCGCTGATCGCCCTGCCCACGGTCTTCATCGGGACGCTGATGTACAGCCGGTGGAGCAGCAAATGGTCGCTGGCGGCGATGATCGTGGTCACCGGGCTCGGCCTCGCCGGCGTGTTGAACCTCGCCGCCGCGGGGGCCGGGGCGAGCCCGGTCCTGCCGGTTGCGCTGCTGATCGTGGGTGTCAACGGCATCGTGGCGATCCTGCTGCCCTACGCGGCCGAGAGCTATCCGTTGCGGGTGCGCGGCAGGGCCACCGGCTGGGTCGCCGGTTGCACCAAGGCTGGCGGCCTGATCGCCCAGGTCTTGGGGATCTGCGCAGCCGTGCCTCCGCTCGGCGTCGCGGCGGCGGCGATCATGGTCCCGGTGGCGGTTTCTCTGGCGTTGGTGGCGGTGTTCGGGACCGAGACCCGGGGCCACGACCTGCGCGAGCTTGACGGACCGGTCCGCCTGACGCCGCGCCGGCGCCCGGCGTGATCAATCGAATCGAGAGGAGGGCGGCATGATCCGGGCGACTCTGGCGGCGATCGCGGTGATGACTGCGGCTCCAACCCTGGCGGCGGTTCAGGCGGGGCTGCCTGCGGGCGCGGTGGTGGCATTCACACCCTCGACCGTCTGCGAAAAGCTCCCGGGTGGCTGGGCCTCGTTCAAGGACGCCGAGGGCCGCGTGATCGTCGGCGTTGCGGCCGGCCTGCCGGCGGCCAGTCCTCCTCCGGTCCAGCCCGACTACTGGACGCGGGGCGTGACGCTGAAGTCCGAGATGCTGCCACGCACGCCGGTGACCGGATCAGGCCAGGTGGTGGTGACCACGCCCGAGATTCCACTGAACGCGGAAGCTCTCGCAGGCGGGAGGTCTGCGTTCTGGAGCGCCGCTCCGACCATGCGGCTCTTCGGCTACCAGGTCGCTCCCCAGCGCCAGGGCGGCGCTGAGGCCCTGGCGGTCGGCTACGGCTCGCCTGGGGCGGTTGGCCAGCCGGCGCCCGAGCCTGCGCCTGTCACGCCGCCGTTCGTGGCTTTGCGATACTGCGTGAAGACTTGATCACGCGGCGTTGCTGACGGCGCGTTTCGAGGCCCAGAACTCTAGCCATAGTAGAGTTCGTGCCGGGCAGTCGCCCTGTGGCGCCCAAGAATTAGTCGGCGCCTGCAATCCATTGTTAGTTACGTCGTCCGTATAGGGCGCGGGGGCGGTCAAATAGTTCGCTGCAAGGAACCGCTAATACTGTTCCGCGTTAGCGTCCGTGCAGTATGGGCTCCGGCTGCCTTGTACCTGCCCGGTTGGCTATTTTTGGGTGCTTTTGCTTATGTTGACCGGGCCCCAGCTACTGGCGCTGAGCCTGCCGTTGAGCGGGGCGACGACCCACGGCTTCATCGGCTCCAAGACGGTGGTCCTCAATGGGACCGCTGGCAACGACGCGCTGCGTAGCGGCGGCGACGACACCATGATCGGGGGCGCCGGGGACGACACCTACAACGTCTCCACCGCCGGCGACGTGGTGGTCGAACAGCCCGGCGAAGGCATCGACACGATCAAGACCACGGTCAACTTCGTCCTGTCCGACAATGTCGAGAACCTTTCGCTGATCGGCAACAGCGGTACGGGGCGTGGAGTTTTCGGGACAGGCAACGACCTGAACAATCGCATCCTCGGCGACACCGGGGTCCAGTTCATCAACGGCGGCGGTGGCGACGACATGCTGACCGGCGGCGGCGGGGCGGACACCTTCATCGTCGAGGTCGGCAACGGTTCGGACCTGATCACCGACTTCAGTTCGAACGACCAGGTCTGGCTCCAGGGCTACGGCTTCACCTCGTTCGCTGCGGTTCAGGCGGCGATGACCCAGGTCGGTAACGACGTGGTGCTGCAGCTGTCGCCGACCGAAGCGCTGGGTTTCAAGAACGTCCAGCTGTCGAGTCTTGCGGCCGGCCAATTCAAGCTGCAGCTGGACACCTTGGATCTAGTTCAGGTCTTCGGCGATGATTTCAACAGCTTCAACTGGAACAACGGCGCCAGTGGAACCTGGCGCACGGTGGTCAAGGGAGGAAGCGGACCGGGCGCCCGCACCCTCCCGTCAAACGGTGAGTTGCAGCTCTACACCGATCCCGGCTTCGGCCCGAACCCGTTCAGCGTGAACAACGGCGTACTCACCATCACTGCAACGGATACCCCGGCAGGACAACAGAGCCAGTTGTTCGGCTTCAACTACACATCCGGGATCATCACCTCGAAGGTCAGCCACTCGCAGCTCTACGGCGTATTCGAGATTCGCGCGCAGTTGCCCGCCGTCGCGGGCGCGTGGCCGGCCTTCTGGCTGATCCCTACAGACAACTCGGCTCCAGCCGAGCTCGACGTCTTCGAGCAGTTCGGCGCGACGCCCGGCGTGTTCACGACGACGCTGCACACCGGGCAAGGCGGCCACAGTCAGACCATCGGCCAGAGCAACCAGGGCGCCACGACTACCGGCTTCCACACCTACGCCATCGACTGGGAGCCCGACTTCATCACCTGGTACTTCGACGGTAACGCTGTGTTCCGCCAGGCGACGCCCACGGACATGCATGTGCCAATGTACATGATCGCCAACCTGGCGGTGGGCGGGGCCTTTGCGCCGGCGACGGGCGTTCCCTTCAACGCCCAGATGCGGATCGACTACGTCCATGCGAGCCAACACGGCCAGAGCGTCACCGGGACGGGCAGCAACGACGTCTTCACCGTCTCGGCGGTAACCGATATCGTGGTCGAGCAGCCGGGCGGCTCGAACAACGTCGTCAACTCGAGCATCGACTACCTGCTGCCGGCCAACGTGCAGACCCTGGTGCTGACCGGGACGGCCGACATCGGCGGCTTCGCCAACGAGCTGAATAGCTCGATCACCGGCAACAGCGGCGCCAACTTGCTGGAAGGCAACATCGGCAACGACACCCTGTCGGGCGGGGCCGGCAATGACAAGCTCGACGGCCTGTCAGGCGACGACACGCTGATAGACGTCCAGGGAACCAACACGCTCATCGGCAACATGGGGATCGACAAGGCCGAGGGCTTTGACGCCGGCTGGCATATCGCGATCCGGAACAATCGCTGGCTCGTCACCAATGGGACCGACACCGACACCCTGGGCGGCGTGGAGGAGGTGGTGATCGCGGGGACCACCTATTTCCTGGTGGACACTTTTGGCGGCGGGGTGGCCGGCAACGGCAAGGGCGGTTTCCCCTCGGTGCAGGCGGCGATCGACGCGGCCCCGGCCACAGGCAACGTGGTGATCCTGATCGCGCCGGGGACCTATGACGAGAGCGCGCTGACCACCGAGGCCTCGCAGCTTCCCAGCGGCCTCTACATCAACAAGCCGAACATCACGCTGCAAGGGGTGATGGCCGACGGCTCCTACATCACCAACGCCGCCGACGCAGCGACGTACGGCGCCTCGATCAAGGCGAGCCACCAGAACGAGCTGGGGATCAACCACTTCATCGGCGCGGCGGCGACGGGGACG
>FTHA01001887.1_pt1 | contig 10135 bp, 8 predicted proteins | sample 1640771 | NCBI WGS metagenome assembly FTHA01 (sample SAMEA3914789, study PRJEB12502) | metagenome | biome: forest; material: soil | place: Canada | collected 2011-07-03 | depth 0.3 m | reverse complement strand
GCCGTCGCCGGAATAGACCGCCGGGAGCGGGGAGGGGACCCAGCCGGACTCCAGGGTGTTGGAGGAATAGGCGCGCGCGCCGACCGAACGCAGGCCGAACTCCTCGCCGGCCTTGACGATCGCCTCGCGCACCGCCTCGCCGTCGTCCCAGGGGCCGAACAGCTCCACGCCAGGCTGGCCGGCCATGCCATGGCGCAGCAGCCGCACGGTGCGGCCGGCGATGGTGGTGGAGGTCATGTTGAAGAACTTCAGGTCCGGCGCGGGCTGGCCGGTGACCTTCTCCATCACCTGCATGGCGTTGGGGCCCTGGACCTGGAAGCGGTAGACCTTGCGCCGGCCGTCCGAGCGCAGGGCGGTGCGCTGGTCGAGCTCGGCCTTGACGTCATAGCCGCCGGTCTCGGCATGAAAGCGGACCCAGTTCAGCACCGGGGCGCGGCCGACCAGGTTGAAGCTGTTCTCGGCCAGATAGAACAGGATCACGTCGCCGATCACATGGCCGTCCGGGCTGCAGGGCACGAACTGCTTGGCCTTGTCGACGGCGAAGCCCTTGAAGCTGTTGATCCCCAGGTGCGTCAGAAGCTTCAGCGCGTCCGGCCCCTCCAGGGCCAGGTCGGCCATGTGGTAGGACTGGTTGAACAGCACGCAGGTCTTCTGCCAGGCCTGCTGCTCGTCACGCCAGTTGGTGTACTCCGCCGGAACCCCCGGATAGGCGTTCGGCCCCGCCTGCGAGTTGCGCAGCATCTCCACCGGGCTCGGCACGGTCTGAAGCAGGTCTTCCAGGCTCTTGACGCTCATGGCTTTCCTCTCAAGGGTCTCTCTGTCCCCTGGACGGTATGGCGGCCAGGGCGTCTCTGGGGACGTGACCGGACTATCTAGGCGGCGGGAGTCGGCCTAACCAGATCGAACCTAGTGCTGGTAGTAGAAGCACCTGGATGTGGCGTGCCGTGTCGTGGGCCGGACGTCGTGAGACGAGATATCCTGGCGCCACAGCTGCTATCAGAGCCTGACCCGATTGTCTCTGGGCGCCCGATCTGCATCTTCGATCGCACAGAAGATCCAGGGAGGATCAAAATCCATGAAGCGCAGCGACAGCCGCATCCTCACGACCCATGTCGGCAGTCTGCCGCGTCCCAAGGCCTTGCTAGACCTCGGCAATTTCCAGGCTGGACCGCCCAAGGACCTGGGCAGATATCGCGAGGCGATGCGTCAGGGCATCGCCGAGATCGTGCGCAGGCAGGCGGAGGTCGGGATCGACATCGTCAACGACGGGGAGTTCGGCAAGGAGAGCTGGGCCAACTATATCCTGGGACGGATTTCCGGATTCGAGCTGCGTCCTGACCAGCGACGGGAGCTGGAGTGGCTCGGCAATGACCGGTTCCGGTTCAAGGAATACGTCGCCCAGGAGATGCCGCGCGCCGTCGAGGGCTCCCCGACAGAGGCCTGCGTGGGTCCGATCCGCTATGTCGACCACGACAGCATCCAGGTGGCCATCGATGCGCTGAAGGCGGCCCTGCCGGCGGTGACGGTGGAGGAAGCCTTCATGACCGCGGTGGCCCCGGCGTCCACCGCCTATGACGGGGTCAACGAGTACTATCCCAGCGATCGCGAGTACGTGTTCGCCATCGCCGACGCGCTGCGCGAGGAATACCTGGCGATCCACCGCGCGGGCCTCTTGGTGCAGGTGGACGACGCGGTCCTGGCCAACATGTACGACCACCTGGTCTCGCAGAGCCCGGAGCGCTACCGCGAGTGGGCCCAGCTGCGCATCGACGCCCTGAACCACGCGCTGGAGGGGATCCCGGAGGACCGGGTGCGCTATCACCTGTGCTTCGGCTCCTGGCACCTGCCGCACATCTCCGACGCACCGCTGGAGGAGATCGTCGGCTTCATCCTGCAGGTGAAGGCCGGCGCCTATTCGATCGAGGCGGCCAACCCGCGCCACGAGCACGAGTGGCGGGTGTGGCAGACGGTGAAGCTGCCCGAGGGCCGGATCCTGATCCCCGGGGTCATCACCCACCACATCGTCACCGTGGAGCACCCGCGGCTGGTGGCCGACCGCATCATCCGCTTCGCCAAGCTGGTCGGCCGCGAGAACGTCATCGCCGGAACCGATTGCGGCTTCGCCCAGGTCGACATGCTCCAGCGTGTCCATCCGGAAGTGATGTGGGCCAAGTTCGAAGCCCTGGTGGAAGGCGCCCGTATCGCCACTGAGGAGCTCTGGGGGCGCAAGGCGGCGGCTTGAACGGAGCGGGACGTCATCGATCGAATCGTATTCTAATTGACTCGATCAAAAACATGATCTTTCCGATGTATCAGGGAAGACAAACAGGGCGGGGATCGATGCGAAGGACATTTGGGTGTGTGGCGGCCCTGGCGGTCGCGTTGATGGCGTCCGCCGCGACGGTTCAGGCGGCGCCGGCGTCGCCGGCCGGGCAGGGCATGACCTGGGCGCAGATCGCCAAGCTGCCGGACTGGAGCGGGGTCTGGGATGCCGATTGGGCGGGCCTGTTCGGCAAGCCCCAGCCTCAACCTGACCTCACGCCTCCGTATGCGGCCCGGCTCAAGACCTATCAGGACAGCCAGAAGAGCGGCGAGAACGTCCAGAGCGATGCGGCCAACTGCCTGCCGCCGGGGATCCCCGGGATCATGTCCCAACCCTATCCGCTCGAATTCCTGTTCACACCCGGGAAGGTGACCATCGTGATCGAGGCCTACAACCAGATGCGACGGGTCTTCACCGACGGACGGACCCACCCCGCCGAACTGGACCCGATGTGGTACGGCCACTCGATCGGCCACTGGGAGGGCGACACGCTGGTGGTCGACACGATGGGCTTCGATCCGGCCACGGACATCGGTCCCGGCCTGCATCACAGCGACAAGATGCACATCGTCGAGAAGATCCGGAAAGCGAACGAGGGGCGGCTGGAGATCACCACCACCATCGAGGACCCCGAGGCCCTGACCAAGCCGTGGACCTTCACGCGGGGCTACATCCGCCACAAGGACTGGGACATCAAGGAATACATCTGTGAGCAGAACAACCACGACGCTTCCGACGACAAGGGCCATGCCAGCATGAGGCTGAATTGATGAAACGCGTTCTCGTCACCGCCGCACTCGGCCTGGCGGCTGTCGCCTTCGCTCCCCCCGCCGCCCTGGCCCACCACTCGACGGCCATGTTCGAGTGGGGCAAGGAGACCAAGGTCTCGGGAACGGTCAAGGAGTTCCAGTGGACCAACCCCCACACCTGGATCGTGTTCGTGGTTCCGAACGCCCAGGGGGGAACCGACGACTGGGGCTTCGAGGGGATGAGCCCGAACTATCTCGGCCGCAACGGCTGGTCCAAAGGCACGCTCAAGCCCGGGGACAAGGTCGACCTGATCTATTATCCCCTGCGCGACGGGCGCAAAGGCGGCTTCTCGGTGGTGGTCACCTTCCCTGACGGAAAGACCATCCGCGAGCTGCCCTCGGCGCCTCCGAAATAGGGATGGGCTCCTTCCTGCGGGGCCCGACAGGCGACGATCGCCTCCTCTGGGATTTGCACCTGTCGGGATATCCGCTCGCCTCGCTGCTGGCGGCGGACGAGGTGGGGATCTTCACGGCCCTGGCCGAGGCGCCTGACGATGTGGACGGGCTTGCCCGCCGCATGACGTTCTCGGTGCGGGGCCTTCGCGCCCTGCTGCCGATGCTCGCGGCCTCGGGACTGCTGGTGGTTCGCGAGGGGCGCTATTCGATCACCAACGTCACCCGCAACTTCCTGCTCCCTGGCAGCGAGTTCTACTGGGGACCGGTGCTGAAGGTGATGCAGCGTGCGCCCGCATCCGCCGCCGATATCGTCGCGGCCCTGCGGCCAGAGGCCCAGGTGGCCAACGCTCCAACCCAGGCCTGGGAGAGCGGCGACATCTCCGAGCCCGTCGCCCGCATGTTGGCCACCTACATGCACAGCCATTCGCTGACGACCGCCCTGGGCATGGCGCGGACCGGCGGGTTCGAGGGCGTCAGCCGGCTGCTCGACGTCGGCGGGGGCTCGGGATGCTATTCGATCGCCCTCGCGGACGCGCATCCAGGCCTGCGCTGCACGGTTATGGAGATCGCCGGCATGGCCCGCCTGGCCGAGAGCTACATCGCCGACGCTGGCGCGGACCGTGTCGACACGGTTGCCGTGGACATGTTCCGTCAGCCCTGGCCCACGGGGTATGATGCGATGTTGTTCTCCAACATCTTCCACGACTGGGATGTCGAGACCTGCCGCAGCCTGGCGGCCAAGGCGTTCGCCGCCTTGCCGAGCGGCGGCCGCATCTTCCTGCACGAGGCCCTGCTGGACGACACCCGGGCCGGCCCGCCGACGCTTGCCGCGTTCTCGATGCAGATGCTGGTGAGCACGCGCGGCCCGCAGTTCACCTTCGCCGATCTGGTGTCGATCCTGGCCGGCGCAGGCTTCGTCGACATCGGCCACGTCCCGACCCACGCCTACTATTCCGTGGTCAGCGCCAGGAAGACCTGAGCCCTCCGGGCAATCTCAGCGGGGCCAGAGCGTGCGGCTCGCCAGGCGCGCGCCTTCGGCCATGGAGGCGAGCTTCAGGTAGGTGATGTCAGGCTCGACCGGACCGAAGCCTGCGAAGGTCGAAAAGCCGCAGTCCGAGCCGGCCATCACTCGCTCGCGCCCGACGATTCCGGCGTAGCGGACAAGGCGCTCAGCGACCAGCTCGGGATGGTCGACGTAGTTGCTGGTGGAGGTGATGACGCCAGGGATCAGGATCTTGTCGTCCGGCGTCTGGATCTCCTGGAACACCGCCCACTCGTGGGCGTGGCGGGGATTGGCCGACTCGAACAGCAGTCCTTGGGCCTTCACCTTCAGCGCCACCGGGAGCAGCTGGCGCAGCGGAATGTCGTGGTGGTGGGGGCCCTCGTAGTTGCCCCAGCACATGTGCATGCGCACCCGGTCGGACGGGATGTTCCGCAGCGCATGGTTCAGCGCCTCCACGTGCAGCTCCGCGAGGGCAAGGTAGTCCGCGACCGTCCGGTCCTTGTACATGGTGTGACGGCCCATCCCGAGGTCCGGGGCGTCGATCTGGAGCAGGATCCCGGCGTCGACGATGGCTTCGTATTCCGCCCGCATCGCCTCGGCGACCGCCTCCAGATAGGCTTCCTGGGTGGGATAGAAGTCGTTGGGCTGGAAGAGCGCGATGGTTCCAGGCGAGGCGGCGTTCATGAACGCCTCCGCCGGCTTGTCGGCTTCGGCAGCCGCGCGCAGGTTGCGCAGGTCCGCCCGGACCGGCTCCATGTCCTTGACCCGGATCTCTCCGACGCACCGGGGCCTTCGGTATTTGGCGGTGGCGCCGCGCTCCGCCAGCTTCTTCAGCAGTCCGGGAAACTCGATCAGGTCCAGCCCCGGTTCGCGCGGGGTATCTCCGTCGAACCCGGTCAGGCGATCCTTGATGTAGGTCGCATAGCTGATCTTGCTCATCTCTCCGTCGCTGACGACGTCGATCCCGGCCTGCACCTGGCGATGGACGACGTCGCGGACGCCCTCGGCGATCACCTCGTCGGCCCGCTTGGCGTCGAGTCCCCCGCCGTTCTCGCGGGCGAACACCACGTCGGTGACCGCCTGCGACCGCGGCAGGCTGCCGACGTGGGTGGTCAGGATCCGTTCGGAACTGGAATGCATGACGACTCTTAGATCCCGACTAGAAGCGCTTGGTAACGTCCACGCCCCAGCGGCGGGGCTGGGCCTTGAACAGGAAGCCGCCCGGGGAATACTCGGCGTTGTAGATCGTGTCAGTCAGGTTCTTGGCCCAGAACATCACCGACCAGTCTGACGCTTCCACACCAGCCCGCAGGTCCACGAGATCCACCGGGTTGCGCGAGATCAGCGTAGGCGTCCCGGCGGGCACGGTGTCGGCCTCCCAGAAATAGGTCCTGCCGATCCGATTGTAATCCAGTCGCACCAGCGCATTGAGCTTGTCCGTCAGGCGCGGGCGGTACTGGACGCCGAGATTGAAGGTGTCATGCGACACGGTTGGCGCCTGCTGTCCCAGACGGAAGGCGTATCCCGCGTAGTACTTCTTCACCTCGCTGTCGGTGAGGCCGAAGCCGGCGTTCACCGTGACATCGTCGGTCAATCGCGCCGTCGCGTCGATGTCGAAGCCGGTGTAGCGGACCTCCGGGATGTTGCCGAGGTTCTGGGTCGAGTTGGAGGCCAGGAAGACGAAGAAGTAGCCGTTCTTCGACTTGGTCGTATAGCCCGACGCGTTGAACGTGATCCGGTTGTCCCAGAACCGGCTCTTGAAGCCGGCCTCGAAGGTGTCCGCCGTCTCGGCGTTGAACAGGTCGCCGACGCCGACGAAGCCGGCCGTCGCCGCTGCTGTCGCCACGCCCGTCTGATTGAAGCCGCCGCTGCGGAAGCCGCGGCTGTAGCTGGCGTAGAGGCTCAGGTTCTTGATCGGTTCGTATCGCAGGATCGCCTGGGGCTGCCAGGCGTCCCAGGTGTGCTCGCGTACGGTGCCGGTGGTGGTCGTGATCCCGGCCGCGGTGAGGAACGCCTGCGGCGTCAGGGTGGTGTTCTTGCGATGGTCGCGGTCGTAGCGGACGTTCAGCGACAGCTCCAGCTGATCGGTGATGCTGGTCGAGGTGTCCAGATAGCCGGCCAAGGCGAAGTTGCTCTGCCCATCCGACAGGAACGTGGCTTGCGGGCTCGGATTGCTCGAGCCGATGGGGAAGGTCGGGGTCGCCGTGGTCGGCTGGTAGAACACCGGGGTCACGCCTTGGCCCGTGTCCCACATGTTGCCAGTGGAGATGAAGCGCTTGGTCGCGAAGCCCTGGACGCCGGCGATCCAGCGGAAACGGCGGTCCGACGGCGAGGTGAAGCGGAATTCCTGCGTCAATGTCCGCACGCGGAGGAACTGACTCTGGCTCTGGTCAAACCCGGCGAACAGGTTGAGCAGCGACTGCGACGGCGGCAGGAAGTCGAAGGCGTCTCCGGTCAGGATCTCCTTGGTCAGGTTGTAGCCTGAGATCGAGCTGAACGTCCCGAAGTCGGTCCTATAGTCCATCTTGAGCGAGGCGTCGTAGATGGCGCGGTTGTTCTTGCCGGGGTTGTTCACCTGCACCGGCAGGGAGGTGTTGTTCACGTCCGGAACGGTCAGGACGGAGTAGGGCGGGAAGGGAAGGAACGGCAGGTTGTAATAGCCGATGTTGTAATAGAGCGCCTGGGTCCACAGTCGGTCTGCCGACAGCCTGAAATCGGCGGAGAAGGCGTCCGTCGGGCGGTACAGCAGCTTGATCCGGGCGTTCAGGTCGGTGACCGGGTCGGCCTTGGCGTGCAGGAAGGTGTTCTCGATGTGCCCGGAGGTGTTGGTGTAGGAGACGCCGCCGCGGAAGCCGAGGGTGTCGCTGATCGGTCCAGAGATGACCGCCTGGCCTCTGCCGCCCGGACCGGATTCATACCCGGCTGTGGCGCGACCTTCCCAATGGTCAGTGGGCGCCTTGGTGGTGATCAGGATGGCGCCGCCGATGGCGTTGCGGCCGTAGAGGGCCCCCTGGGGTCCCTTCAGGACCTCGATCTGCTGGATGTCGAACAGTTCCTGGTTGAACTGGGCCGGCTGGGTTTCCGGGACCCCGTCGACCACCACCGCGACCGACGGCTCGCTGTTGCGCGCCTGGGAGATGCCGCGGATCACGACGAAGGCGGTGCCGGCGTTCTGCGTCTCGATCAGCGTCACATTAGGCACCGCCTGGATGAAGTCGCGGGGCATGCTGACACCCTTGGCCTCGAGACTCGCGGCGGTGAAAGCCGTCACCTGCGCAGGCACGTCCTGCAGCGCCTCGGTGCGTTGGCGGGCGGTGACGACCACTTCGCTTGCGGTGTCGACGCCGCCTGGCCGGACGGCGTTGGCGGCCTGCTGCGCCGCTGCGGTCGAAGCCCAGAGCAACAACGCGGCGCCGGCCGCGGACGTGAGCACGCGCGTCTTGAAAACGGACCTGGACATTGGACCCCCCTGTTGTTCTGACCGCTGGCCACTTGGTGGCCGCGACCGGATATTTCTCTCAGGCAAGCGCAGACGAAGCGCTGAACGTGCGAGCGATCGTGACTCACGCTCGCGATGGCAGGCGATCCAGGGCCCGGGCCACGCTGACACGGCCCCCAGCCGTCTGCGAAGGTATGCATTTGAGCGTGAATCGGTACTGATTGCAAATCAGTTGTTGTCTCCGGCAGCCTAAGGGGGCCAGACGACAAGGGAGCCTGACCATGACCTCGGATCACAGGATGAAGGGATCGAAACCGGCATGACGCAGCGACCCGCGCGGCAGACGGCGGATGCTGCGGCTGAGAAGCCGACCGGGCGGCTGGAGAAGCGCCGGCTGGTCACCCGTGCGCGCCTGCTCGAGGCGGCCTACGATGTCATCTCCCTGCGCGGCGTCGACGCCGCCAAGATCAAGGACATTACCGACCGGGCCGATGTCGGTTTCGGCACCTTCTACAACTACTTCGACAGCAAGGATGAGCTGGCCGGCCAGGTGCTGGACTGCGTCATCAACGACCTGGGCCGGCGCAACGTGATCGCCACTGACAGGGCGCACCGGGAAGATCCCGCCCTGGTGATGCCGCTGTCGACGCGGCTGGTGCTCAACGAAGCGGTCCGTCAGCCCATGTGGCAGTGGTGGGCCCTGCGTCCGGACCTGCTGGTCGACCGCATGCGAGAGGGGTTCAAGCCGTTCGCGACGCCCTATATGCGCGAGGCGGTCGCCGAGGGGATTTTCCACATCGGCGCAGACGAGATCGACGCCATCTGGGCGCTTTCGGTATGGATGATGGTGGGAGGCCTGCACGACATCGTCGTCGGCGATCGCCCGCCCCAGAGTGAGATGCTGATCGTCGAGTCGATCATGCGTGTCATGGGGGTGCCACTCGAGACCGCAAGGCGGATCTCCACCTCGCCACTTCCGCAATTTCCCCCGGCGGACATCGACTGGTCGTTCCGACTCGATACCTTCCTGACGACGGTCAGCGGCGCCTATCCGCCCTGAGCCGATCCACGACGAGAGGCTGCGAGTGTTTGACGTTGGATCAAAAGTGATCGAAGATCATGTTTGCGAAAGCCGACGGGACGCCGCCTCTCGCGACGATCGCTATCCATAGACGGGCCGATACCGCGACCCCAGAATCGGCCGGGTTCAAAGAGACGGAGGACATCCCCATGACCACTGGCGCACTCCTGCCGAGCCGACTGCACCACTCGGCCTACGTCACCAAGGATCTCGAGGCGACGCGCAGGTTCTATGAGGACGTGATCGGCCTTCCCCTTATGGCGGCATGGTCGGAGTCCGACGAGCTGTTCGGAGCCGTCAGGACCTACTGCCACTGCTTCTTCGGCCTGGGCGACGGCGGCGCGCTCGCGTTCTTCCAGTTCGCCAGCCCTGAGGACCAGGCGCTGTTCGGGCCGGAGATCCCTTCGAGCCCGTTCAACCACCTGGCCCTCAAGGTCGACGCGGCGACTCAGAAGGGGATCGAGGAGCGGCTGAAAGCGGCCGGCTACAAGGAACCCGACTCCTACGTCCTGGAACACGGGTACTGCCGCTCGGTCTACGCCACCGATCCCAACGGAATGATCGTGGAGTTCACGCTCGACGCCCCGAATTCATCGGAGATCGCCAAGGACCGGCGTGCGGATGCGCACGACGTGCTCGAGCGCTGGCTTGCTGGAGACCACACCTCGAACAACACCTATCGCTGACGGGAGTTCGACGGGCAGGGCGCTCCCTGCGAGCCAAGCTGATAGGACGAAAGGGGCGGACCGCAAGGCCCGCCCCCAGTTCTATTGGCCGCGGACCTCGCGTGGCCAGCCCACTTGACCGCTGATGAAGTTGGCGCGGGGGTAGCGCCAGCGTAGGAAGAAAAAAGGGCGAGTCTCGCGACTCGCCCTTTTCCGATGTTGGATATCGGCCTTCGGTTTAGAAGGTCTTCTTCACCGTCACCGCCCACTGCCGGGGCATGGCAGGCTGGCCGGCGACGTAGCCAGGCAGACCGCATTCTCCGAGGTCGAACTGGGTCAGGTAGTAGAGCTTGTCGACCAGGTTGGTGACCTCGAGCGCCGCCTGCCAGCTGCGGTCCATGGACCGCCAGGTGATCCTG
>FTHA01001748.1_pt1 | contig 10143 bp, 8 predicted proteins | sample 1640771 | NCBI WGS metagenome assembly FTHA01 (sample SAMEA3914789, study PRJEB12502) | metagenome | biome: forest; material: soil | place: Canada | collected 2011-07-03 | depth 0.3 m | reverse complement strand
CGCGGGCGCCCGCGAGCGCGCGGTCATAGAAGAGGGGTTGCGCAGCCAGCTGGCCAACCTGGCCGAACTGGCCCACGCCGAGCATGACGCCCTGGAGGACGGCCTGCGCAGCCACGTCGAGGCGATGGGTGCGCTGGTCCGCTCGGAAAGGGCCGCGCTGGACGCCGAGGCGCGCCGCAGCCTGCAGGACGTCGGCGCGCTTGGCCGCTCGGAACGGGAGACCCTGCAGGTCGAGGCGCTCGGCGGCCTGGACGCCGTCGGCTCCCTGGCGCGGTCCGAACGCGAGGCCCTCAAGGCCGACGCTCTTCGCGACGTCGAGGCGGTGGGCGCGGCCGGGCGCTCTCAGCGCGACGCCCTGCAGGTGGAGCAGGTGAGCGGCCTGCAGGCCCTCACCGAAGCGGCTGAGGCTGCGGGACACCTGGCGGAAGGCTACAACGACACGGCGCGTCGCAAGATCGACGAGCTCGGCAGGAGCGCGCTGGCGGCGAGCCAGCAGGCCGAGGCCATGTTCCAGTCCCGACTGAACGAAGCCAGCACGCTCATTTCCCGCTCCTCTGAGCTGATCGATGAGGCGTCGAGCCGAAGCTCCGAACGCATCGAGCAGTCCACGGCCAAGGCGCGCGCCATGCTCGACGGCCTGGCGGCGGCCGTGGCTGAATTCGAGCGGCGCTCCTCCACCCTGCCCGTCCAGGTCCAGGCCCAGGCCGACCAGCTGAAGGCGACCCTGGCCACCGGTTTCGACGACCTGCTGGCCTCCGCCCGCGCCGCCGCCGAGGAGACCCAGGCGATCGACGCCGCCTTCCAGGAGCGTGTCCGCCGCAATTACGAGATGCTGAGCGAGGCGGTCCGCCTGATGGGCGTGGTCGCAAACCGCCCCGGCCCGGCCGCCGCGCCCCCATCGACGGCTCCGGCTCCACGTCCCGAGCCCGCGCCCCTGGCGCGAGCGGAGCCAACGCCCGCTCCGGCCCCCCCGCCCGTGGAGCGTCCGACGCCGGTGGCTGCGAGCGACATACTGACCGCGGCGCCCAGGCCGCTGGCGCTCGGGGGCCGCTCAGCGACGTCGGGCTGGTCTGCGGACGCCGCCGGGCTGAGGCCTCGCCTGAAACTCGCGCCCACCAGCGCGGACGCCGAAGTCAGCCAGGTGTTCGTCTCCGCTGCGGAGCCCTCGGAGGGCGGCGAGTGGACCTGGCAGGAACTGTTGTCATCGATGGACGATGCAGGCGTGGACGACGCCCAGCTGGTCGACCGACTGATCGGTGAGATCGAGGGACTAGGCGCCGACCTGGCGGCCCTGCTGCCGCAGGCGCGCATCGATGAGATCGCCGCGGTGATGGAGGCCGGCGACGCCGCCGGCGCCCGCAAGGTCGTGCGCCACCTCGCCCCCGCTGCAATCCGGCGGCTGTCGCGCCGGGCCATGGCCGAGAAGTCCTTGCGCGGCCATGCTGAACGTTTTGTACAGCGCTATGCCGCGGCGATCGACGAAGCCGCCAGCCGCCCAGGCCGCGGCGGGACGACTGTCTCGAGCCTGCTGTCGACCGAGGGCGGCCGGACGTTCCTCATCTATGACGCGGCCCTTGGCGACCTGCCCTGATGCCGACTGTCCGGGCGTGGGTGGAGCGCTGGCCAATCGCCGGCGCATTCACCACCGCCCATGGATCAAAGACTGAAGCCCAGGTCGTCGTGGCGGAGATCGCAGACGGCGACTGGCGCGGGCGTGGCGAAGCCACCCCCTATCCGCGCTATGGAGAGACCCCCGGCGGAGTCCTGGCCGACATCGAACGGGTCTCGGGTGAGCTCGAAGCTGACGCCGAGCGCGAGGCGCTACAGGCGCTGCTGCCGGCAGGCGCGGCGCGCAACGCCCTGGACTGCGCCCTGTGGGACCTCGAGGCCAAGCGGTCCGGCGACCCCGCGTTCCGCTCGGCCGGCGCCAAGCAGATGCATCCGGTCAAGACGGCCTACACGATCGGTCTGGACTCGCCGGCGGCCATGGCCGCCAGGGCTCGTGCGGAATCGCGGCGGCCGATGCTCAAGCTGAAGATCGGCGGCCCTGGGGATCTGAAAGGCGTGATCGCGGTCAGGCAGGCTGCGCCGAAGACCCGCCTGATCGTTGACGCCAACGAAAGCCTGAGCCTCGAAGATCTGGTCTGGCTGGGGCCACGGCTTGCCGAGCTTGGGGTCAGGCTCATCGAGCAGCCGCTGAAGGCCGGCGAGGATTCGGCGCTGGAGGGTTTCGCCGGCCCGATACCGCTCTGCGCCGACGAGAGCCTGCACACTCGCGCCGAGCTCGACGCCTGCAGCGGCCGCTATGCCTGCATCAACATCAAGCTCGACAAGACCGGCGGCCTGACCGAGGCGCTCGCCCTGGCTGCCGCCGCGCGGGCGCGGGGGCTGCAGATCATGATCGGTTCGATGGTGGCCACCTCGCTGGCGATGGCCCCGGCGCTGATCCTCGCCCAGGGCGCCGACTACGTCGACCTCGACGGCCCGTTGCTGCTGGAGCACGATCGGGAACCGGGACTGTCGATCATCGGTTCGATGATCGAGCCGCCGCGACCTGAACTGTGGGGATGAGGGAGGGCTGACGAGGTGACGCCCTACGCGGATATCGGATTGCGGCTCGCCGCCTCCCTGGCCTTCGGCGCGATCATAGGACTGGAGCGGACTTACCACGGCAGGGCCGCGGGCTTCCGCACCCTGGGCCTGGTCTGCCTTGGATCAGCCTTGCTGATGACCTTCGCGGTCTGGCAGTCGAGCCTGCCGCACCCGGGCGGATCATCTGGCGATGTCTTGGCCGGCCCCCAGCGGGTCGCACAGGGCGTGATGACCGGCATCGGCTTTCTGGGCGGCGGCGTCATCTTCAAGGAAGGCCTCACCGTGCACGGCCTGACCACCGCCGCCACCGTCTGGGTCACCGCCGCGCTCGGCCTGCTGGTCGGCGCTGGATTCTGGGCTCCGGCGGTCATGGGCCTGTTCGCGATCCTGTTCACCCTTTCAGTGCTTCGGTGGGCCGAGGATCGGATGCCGCACGAGCGATACGTCGACCACACGCTGAAGTTTGTCCGTGAAGAGGCGCCAGACACCGACGAAATCAGATCGCTCTTACGGGAATTCGGCTTTCGTTCGCTGCGCATCGTCCAGGGCTTGAACGAGGTCACCGGACTGATCGAATATCGCGGGGTCTCGTCAACGATGAGGCTGGGGGCGATCGACGCCCTTGCCGCTCGGCTGAAGACCCTGCCGGCGCTCAAGGGATTTGAGCTGGCGCCGACCGACGAATAGGAGAAGCCATGGAGCTGCAGCCTCGTATCTGGATGGTCCTGGCGTCGCTGAGCGGGCTGATCGCCGTGGCCGCCGGCGCGTTCGGCGCCCACGGTGTAAGCGATCCACAGGCGAAGTCCTGGCTCCAGACCGGCGCACAGTATCAGCTCGTGCACGCGCTCGCGGTGTTCGCGTGCGTCATGCTGTGGCGGCTTGGCGGCGCCGGCGCTCAGATATCAGCATGGCTCTTCATCATCGGCGGACTGATCTTTTCGGGCTCCTTGTACGTCATGGCGCTAGGCGGTCCGCGCATCCTGGGGGCGGTCACGCCGATCGGCGGGGTGCTGTTCATCGCTGGCTGGGCGATCCTGGCCTGGACCGCGGCTGTGGGCGCTCGCGGCACACTGGTTTGACCGGCGAAATCCTCTGGCGGGCGCCCCGACGTCTGTGCTGGATGGACGCCCTTCTTCCGAAGTAGATTGGCCGAATGGAACAGAGTGCAGCCTCCGCCGCAACCGCCTCGGGCGCTCGTCGCAGCCTCTATCCCGAGACGGAGCCCTTCGCGTTCGGCTGGCTGCCGCCCAGCCAGGGACATGAGATCTACTACGAAGAATGCGGCAAGCGGACCGGCCGGCCGGTGGTGGTCCTGCACGGCGGCCCTGGCGGCGCCACCAACCCCACGATGCGGCGGTTCTTCGATCCCAGCCGCTGGCGCATGGTGCTGTTCGATCAGCGCGGCTGTGGTCGATCCCGTCCCAACGCCTCACTCGAAGACAACACAACCTGGGCCCTGATCGAGGACATCGAGCGCCTGCGCGAACAGTGCGGCGTGGAGAAGTGGACTGTGTTCGGCGGTTCGTGGGGGTCCACCCTCGCCCTCGCCTACGCCATCACCCACCCGGAGCGGGTATCAGGCTTGATCCTGCGCGGCATCTTCCTGCTGACGCAGAGGGAGCTGGACTGGTTCTACCAGCTGGGCGCCTCCATGCTGTTCCCGGACGCTTGGGAACGCTTCACGGCTCCGATCCCGCCGGCCGAGCGCGGCGACATGATGGGCGCCTACCACAAACGCCTGATCCTCGGCGACCGGACGACCCAGGCCCGGGCGGCGGCGGCCTGGAGCCAGTGGGAGGGCGACACCATCTCGTTGAGGGGACCGGAGGCGCGGCCGGCCAAGTTCAACGAGGTCGAGTTCGCGACCGCCTTCGCGCGCATCGAGTGCCACTATTTCACCAACCGCGGCTTCTTCCCCGAGGAAGGCTGGATCCTGAACAATGTCAGCAAGATCCGGAAGATTCCTGGCTGGATCGTGCAGGGCCGCTTCGATGTGGTCACGCCGCTGGACGCCGCATGGAGGCTGAAGACCGCCTGGCCTGAAGCCCAGTTCGAGATTGTCTGGGACGCCGGCCACGCCTCCACCGAGCCCGGCATCATCGACGCCCTGGTCCGCGCCGGCGACGACGCCCTGGTCAGGTCCTAGAACAGCGCGCCGCGGCCGCTGGTCACTTCGGTATAGCGGTGTACGCGCACCGCCTGGACCAGGCCGAAGCCGATCATCACCGAGAGCATGACGGTGCCCCCGTAAGACAGCAGCGGCATGGGGACCCCCACGACCGGCGCCAGGCCCATCACCATGGCGGCGTTGATCAGCACATAGACCGCGAAGGTGGCGGTGACGCCGGCCCCGGCCAGCCGGCCGAAGTGGCTGTGAGAGATGCTGGCGATGCGCAGGGCGATGAGGACCACCGCCGCAAAGAGCAGCAACACGGTGAAGCAACCGACGAAGCCGAACTCCTCCGCCAGGCTGGCGAAGATGAAATCGGTCTGCTTCTCGGGCAGGAAGTTTAGCTGGCTCTGCGAGCCCAGCCCATAGCCCTTGCCGAGCAAACCTCCGGAGCCGAGCGCGATCTTGGCCTGGAGCGTGTGATAGCCGGCCCCCGACGGATCGGTCTCGGGGTGGAGAAAGGTCAGCAGACGCTGTCGCTGGTAGTCGTGCAGCACGAACATGAAGGCGGCGGGCGCAGCCGCCAGGACCGCCACCGTTCCGATGGCGATCAGCCTCAGGCTGAGGCCGGCCAGCATCATCACCGCCAGCCCGGTGGCGCTGAGCAGGATGGCGGTGCCGAGGTCCGGCTGGTGGGCGACCAGGAGCGCCGGAACGCCGATCATCCCGAGCGGCAGCAGCAGCTTCCAGGACAGGCGCGCATCATCGGCCGAGAGGGCGTGGTAGAACCGCGCCAAGGCCAGCACGAGGCCGATCTTCATGATCTCCGAGGGCTGGAACCTCAGCACGCCCAGCGCCAGCCAACGCTTGGCTCCGAGGGAGATGTCGCCCGCCACCTCGACGCCCAGAAGCATGATCAGGCCCAGGGCGTAGACCGGATAGGCCATGACGAACCAGACCCTGAGGTCCACCAGCGCCAGCACGATCATCAGCATGAAGAACAGGCCGAAACGGACCATGTGGTCAGCCGCCCAGGGCGTCCATTTGCTGCCGTCGATGGAATAGAGCATCAGCCCGCCGGCGCCGGCGATCAGGCACAGCAGGCCGCACAGCATCCAATCGATGTCGCCGAACTTGACGATCCAGCGGTCCCGTTCGCCTGGGCGGGTGAGCGCGCTGGCGATCATGTCGGCGTCGTCTCCGGCGTCGGCGGAGGCGGAACGGCGCCTTCGGCCGGCTCGTCCGGGCCAAGCGGGGGCGCCTGGGGTTCGGGCTGAACGATGCGGGCCCGCACTTCCGGGTCCTTCAGCAAGGCAACGCGCATGATCTCCCTGGCCCGCGGCGCGGCGGCATGGGCCCCGAAGCCTCCGTGCTCGACCAGCACGCTGAGGGCGTAGCGCGGGTCATCATAGGGGGCGAAGGCAACGAACCAGGCGTGGTCGCGCTGAGCCCATTCGCCGACCGCGCCGTGGGCGCCGCGACCGCCGGCGCCGTAGTTGTGGGGCTGGGCCGTGCCGGTCTTACCGGCCATCTTGACCGGACCCAACCCGAGCTGGGCCGTGAGGGCGGCGGTGCCGGACTCGGTGACCGAAGCCATGGCCGCCCGAACGAAGTCGATGTGCTCGGCGGCGAACGGCAGATCCTGCGCGGCCGCGCCGGAGGGCTGCTCCACACCCCCGATCGACTTGATCAAGCGCGGGTTCAACGCCTTCTTGCCGTTGGCGAGGCGAGCGACCATCACGCACAGTTGCAGGGGGTTGAGGTTCACATACCCCTGGCCGATGCCCATGCTCGGTGTCTCGCCCGGGTGCCAGACCGGATCCTTGGGGAAGGCGCGCCGCTTGTAGGCGGTATCGGGGATCAGACCCGCTTTCTGACCCGAAATGCCGATGTTGAAGATGTCGCCGAGACCGAACTTCCGGGCGGCGTCCGCGATCCGGTCGGGGCCGACCGAGAGCGCCGTCTGGTAGAAGAAGATGTCGCACGAGGTGCGGATGGCGTTGTGCATGTCCATCACGCCATGAGCTTCATCGCAGTGCCAGACGCGGCCGCCCCAGGACCAGGCCTTGTTGCAGACATAGGTCCGGGCCGGATCGACGCCATGTTCCAGGGCGGCCAGCGCCACCATCGTCTTGAACGTGGACCCTGGCGGGAAGGTGGCCGTAAGCGCCTTGTTGAACAGGGGCTTGCGCTCGTAGGTCGCCAGGGCCTGGTAGATGTTCCTCGGCACGCCCTTGACGAACTGGTTGGCGTCAAAGCTCGGGGCCGACAGGAGGCACAGCAGGTCGCCGGTGCGGCAGTCCATCATCACCGCCGCCCCCGACTCCTCGCCGAACACCTCCAGCGCCCGATTCTGGATGTCAGCGTCCAGCGTCAGCACGACTTCCGCGCCCGGGACCGCCGCCACGTCGCCCTTGAGGTCCTTGCGCACCACCCGGCCGCGGGAATCCACCTCGACCTTCTGGGCCCCCGCTTTGCCACGCAGCTGCGCGTCTAGCGCCTTCTCCACGCCTTGCTTGCCGATCCGGAAGCCGGGATGCAGCAGGACCGGATCGGGGTCGGGCCCCTCGCGCTTGAGGTCCTCCTCCGAAACCCTGGAGACATAGCCGATGACGTGGGCGAACGCCCCCCCGAAAGGATAGACCCTTGCCTCCCCCATGTCGGCCGTCACACCGGGCAGTTCGGGCGCGCGCACGTTGATCCGTGAGAACTCCTCCCAGGTCAGGTCATCGGCGACCGACACCGGAACGAAGCGGGCGCTGTTGACTAGGTCGCGCATCACCTGCCGCCGCCGGGCGTCGTCGATGGGCAGCAGCTGGGAGATCCGATCCAGCGTCGCCCTGGGATCGGAGACCTCGTCCTTGGCGATCAGCAGTCGGAAATTCGGCCGATTGCCGGCGAGCTCCACGCCATATCGGTCGACGATCCGCCCGCGGGGCGGCGACACGAGGCGGAAGTTGAACTGGTTGTCGGCCGAAAGGGTCTGGTAGCGTCCGCCCTCCAACAACTGAAGTTGCATCAGCCGGCCGGTCAGGGCCAGCAGGCCGACGCCGGCCAGGCCGCCCATCAGGAAAGCCCGCCGGTGGAACGCCCCCTGACGCTCATTCACTTCCTGGAAGAAGATGGTGGGTTCGTTCGGGCTCATCGGAAGCGGACGTCGGCGTCCTCGAACCGCTCGATCAAGCGATTGGCGAACGGATACAGGAGGATAGTGGGCAGGAATTGCCAGAAGCTGGCCATGATGCTCGGCGCCGTTCCAGAGTCCAGCACGGTGATGGCGTAGCCTGCGAACATCGAGACGAAGACCATGCTGGCGAACCAGCTCCATAGCACCAGACGGCTTTGGCCGCTTATCAGGCTGCGGAAGGTGAGCGAGATCGCGTAGGCCGCCAGGATCGATACGCCCCACAGGCCGATCGGCGCGTACCAAAGCAGGTCCAGGAACAGCCCCATGGCCAGCAGGACGAAGGGCGCCAGGATCGACGGCCGGATCAGCGCCCATGCGAACGCGGGGACCAAAGGAAACACCGGCTCGGGCAGCTGCAGCCCGAACACGCGCAACGGAATGGCGAACAGGATGGACGCCCCCAGGCAGAGCAGCGTGGGGACGCCGATCCAGCGCCAGGGATCGAGCGGACGGCTATCCTGGAAACTCATTGCGGCGTCTCCCCGGGAGGAGACGAAGGCGCAGCGGCGGCAGGCCTGGTCGGCGGGGGCCGCTTTACCGGATCCCGATGGGCGGCGGCCACGGGCAATCCGGCCGGGGACAGCGCGGCCCTGGGTCCGGAAGCCAACGACGAGGCCACCCTGGCCGCGGGATTGGCCCCCGGGGCGGCATCGGCGGCCGCAGGAGATGGTTTCACCGCAGGGGCCGCGGTTGCTGTGCCTGTTGCGGTGGGCTTGGCGTCCTGGCCTGCCTTCTCCGTGCTCTTGGGCGGCAGCTCGCGCAACTTCTCCCCGGGCCCCAGCGGCGGCATGCCGGACGTTTCGAGCTGCTTCTCGTTGACCAGCTCGGTGAAGTCTTCGAACTCCAGGATGCGGATGAAGTCGATGGCGGTGACATCGGCGTCCAGCCTGACCCGCCACTGCCCGTCCAATCCCTTGGCCGCAGCGCCGACCGGCAGGCCCCGGGGGAACACGCCTCCGTCGCCTGACGTGAGCACCCGGTCGCCCTCTCGCACCGGGTTCTGGCCCCGCAGGAAGGCCAGGCGCGGGTTCGAGCCGCCGTCGCCGAGAAGGATGGCCCGCGCATCGGTACGGTCGATCAGCACGGGCGTACGGCTCGCCACGTCGGTGAGCAGCAGCACGCGACTGGCTTCGCCCGTGACCCCCACCACCCGCCCGATCAGGCCGCGATCGCCCATCACCGGATTGCCCACGCGCACGCCCTGGCTGGAGCCGACATTGGCAAGGCGCGTGTTGGCGAACGGACCGCGCGAATCGAGCACGACGCGACCGGTGACCATGGGAATGGGCGGATCGGTCTTCAGGCCCAGGATGGCCTTGTAGCGGGCGTTGGTGTCCTGCAAGGCGATGGCCGCGTCACGCCACCGGCGCAGATCGGCCACCTGCTGCTTGAGCCGCCGGTTCTCGGACACCGCAAAGAGGTAGTCGTTCACGTAGTCGGCCAACTGGCCTGCCCACGTCGCCGGCGCTGACAGAACATTCGCCACCGGTCGGTCAGCTGTGTCGAACACCCGCCGGCCCACCCCGTAAGCCTGGGTCTGCACGGTCTCACGCCGGTCGGAAAGCAGCAGCGCAGCGCCGATGACGATGGCCACGATCACGGACACCGCGGCCGTCCAGGTCAGCGGCACCTTCAGATCGTTGAACGGCCCCTCGCGAAAAGACACAGTTGATCCCTGGAAGCGGTCTCCTGCTTACGCCGCCCAGGCCATCGATGCTCGCGCGAGTTTGCGCAACAGCGTCCTGGCCGACGCGCCGGATGGTCGCAGACGCGGTCCGCGCCGACAACCGGACGCATCTTAGCGACGAAAGTCTACACGATGGATGATTCTAGGACGCCCTTCATCCACTTGGGATGCTCCAGCACCTTGCCGCATCCCAGCGCAACGCATGACAGCGGGTCGTCGGCCACCGTCACCGGCAGTCCGGTGTGGTCCCGGATTTCGATGTCGAGTCCGCGCAGCAAGGCTCCACCGCCCGTGAGCATGATGCCCTTGTCGGCGATGTCGGACGCCAGCTCGGGCGGCGTGGATTCCAGCGCCACCTTCACCGCGTCGATGATCTGAGCGACCGGCTCGGCCAGGGCGTCGGACGCCTGCTTCTCGCTGATGCGCACTTCCCTCGGCACGCCCTGCATCAGGTCGCGCCCCTTCACCTCGATGGCCAGCCCTTCCCCATCCGCCGGAGCGCGGGCGGTGCCGATCTCCTTCTTGATGCGCTCGGCGGTGGTCTCGCCGATCAGGAGGTTATGGTTG
>FTHA01001807.1_pt1 | contig 10250 bp, 7 predicted proteins | sample 1640771 | NCBI WGS metagenome assembly FTHA01 (sample SAMEA3914789, study PRJEB12502) | metagenome | biome: forest; material: soil | place: Canada | collected 2011-07-03 | depth 0.3 m | reverse complement strand
GGCCAGCACCCGGGCGACCTCGCAGAGGGCGTCGAGGCCCAGGCCAGGTCCGCCAAAGCGCGCCGGGCGGTGCATCAGGAGACAATCGAGGATGCTGTTCAGGCCGGCCTGATGCAGGCCCTGACGCCGGCGCGCTTTGGCGGACCTGGCCTGGGCCTCGACGCCCTCTGCGAGGTCGCCCGGGTGCTGGCCCAGGGCGACGCCTCCACCGCCTGGACCATCGCCTTCATGATGGAGCACAACTGGATGGCGGGCCATCTCAGCCTGGAGGCGCAGGAGAGCCTGTTCAGTGAGCGGCCCTACATTCTCGCTGCGGCGCCGCTTCTGCCGTCCGGCGCGGCCCAGCGCGTCCCGGGCGGCTTTCGCGTGTCGGGGACCTGGCGCTACGCCTCCGCCGCGGGCAATTCGGACTGGGTGTTCGTCAGCTCTCTGGTCCAGGAAGCGGGCGAGGGGGTCTCCTACAGCTTCCTGATCCCCATGGCCGACGTCGTCCTCAACGACGACTGGTTCATGTCCGGCATGGCCGCGACCAGCAGCTGCTCGATCACCGGCAAGGACGTCTTCGTTCCCGAGCGGATGAGCATCGAAACCGAGCTCTTCCACTCCACCCACGACCATCCCGGCGCGCATCACGAAGAGCCGCTGTACCGCTATCCCATCCTGCAGAGCCTGTTCTCGATGATGTCGGCCATCATGCTCGGGGCGGCCCAGGGCGCTGTGGAGCTCGGGCGCGAGCGGCTGCCCCAGTCCGCGCCGTGGGGCGTGCCGCGGCTGGATCGGGAGACCGGCAGGATTCGCTGGGGCGTCGCCCACCAGAAGGTCCGTTGCGCGGAGCTGCTCTATCGCCAGCAGCTCGACTTCGCGATCCTCAAGGGCGACGCCGAGGCCCCGTGGACGCTGGTGGAGGAGGGCCAGATGTACCTGGATCTCGTCGCCATTGGTGAGCTGTGCGCGGACGCGGTGCGCCTGCTGCTGGATGGGGCGGGGTCCAGCGCCTTCCAGCTCGACAATCCGCTGCAGCGCTGTCTGCGCGACGTCGACGTCATGGCCAATCACATCGCCTTCGACCGCGACGTGGTGCACGAGCGCGGCTCGCGCTGGCTGCTCGGCCTTGGCCGGAGTCCCAACGATCCATTCCCGCCCCGCCGATACCAGCAGTGAGCAAGGCCATGACTATCCCGTTTGCCCCGCCAGAATTCCAGGTCCTGAACGCGCTCTTCCGCTCGGACCTCGCCGCCCTCGGGCCCCTGTTCGCGGACGGAGTCGTGAACATCGACGCGCCGCGCGTTGGCCTGAGCGTCGGCCCTGGGCAAGCGGAGGCGCTGGCGGAGCGCTGGCCCAGCCTCTTCAACGTGCGGGCGGGCCAGGCCGTGCTCGCCCAACGGTTCACCACCGCTGCTGAAGGACGGTTCGTCTGCGAAGTCATGGCCGAGGTCGCCTCGCGCGAAGGCGCGCCGGTGAGCCTGCCGATCGGCGTCATGGGCGAGCGCGCCGTCGATGGTCTCCTCAAGGAGGTCCGGATCTACCACTACGAGAAAGCCGTCACCGGCGAGATCGGCTTTCGGCCCTCCGCCTTTCCCGTGCGTGAAGACGAGCGCCTGGGCATGGCGGAAGACATGCCTGGGGTGAACGCCAGCTACTTCAGGGCCGCGAACGGCGGCGATGTCGAGGGTGCGCTCGCTCTGTTCACGCCCGACGCCTGGATCGAGATCGGCGGACGTATCTTCAACACATCCGCCCAGCGGCGGCGGATGTACGAGTTCTTCCTGAAGGATGTGGGCATGCAGCTCCTGTTCTCCTGCATGACGTACGACGGCGTGAACTTCGCACTGGAATGGACCGCGGGCCACGCCAACCGTGAGGCGGGTCTCGCCGTCTACGAGTGCACCGGCGAGAACCGGATCGCCTCGATCCGCATGTACGACACCTTCGATCCGGCCAACATCCCCGGACTCACGCAGGGCGGCTGACCAGCCCCAGGCGCTGCGCCCTCGCCACGGCATATGCACGGCGGCGCACCCCGAGCTTTCGGTAGAGTCCCTGCATGTGCCACTTCACAGTGCCCTCGGTCATGCCGAGGGCCTGGCCGACCTCCCGGTTGCTCTGGCCCCTCGCCACCAGCCCCAGCACCCTGAGCTCGGTGGATGTCAGGCTCTCGTGGGCGACCGACGGCGAGGGTCCCGGCGCCGGAACACGTTCCAGGCCTTCGAACTCGCGATGGGCCGCCTCCAGAAGCGATTGCACGAACGCCTCCTCCTCGCTCTCATCCCCGGTCGGCCCGACGCTAGGTCCTGGCAGCAACGTCAATAGCTGGGGGCCTTCGTCCAGGAAGGTGCGCAGGAACCGGCCTGGCGCGGCCGCGGCGATCGCTCGCCAGAGCGCGCGCTGGGCTGCCCGCGTCTCGCCTTGCAGCACCAGGATGGACGCGATCGCCAGATCCCATCGCACCACGGCTAGCACCGCGCGGCGCTGCGTCAGGAGGCTTCTCCAGTGCTGGCAGACATGCAGCGCAGGGGCGAGCCTGCCTTCCGCCCGGGCCAGGCGCACCCAAGCCAGGGCTCTGGCTTCCTCCTGCATCAGGCCCCGTCCCTTCGGAAGCACGTGGCTGGGCGATGCGTCCAGGCCGAGCTCCCGCGCAGCGTGCGCGGCGTCGGCGCCGCGGCCGTCGCGGAGCAGCCAGTGGATGCGTTCTGCGATCTGCAGGCCATGCAACGCCCCTTCCTCCAGGATCGGCAGCGGCCGTTGCAGGACGGCGAAGGCCTGTTGCGGCTTTCCCGCCAGGCGATGCAGGCGCGCCGCGCACAGGCGCCCAGTGAGCACGCTGTCCACGAAACCGTAGCTCTCGGAGGCCGGCAGATAGCGCTCGACGAGGGCGGCGGCCTCGTCGGTCTGGTTCGTTTCGTAGAGCGCCTCAGCCAGGTTCAGCGCCGCCAGCGCCCCGAACTCCGACCGGGAGCCGAACTTCGCCTCCGCCTTGGTCACCTCGGCCTGCAGGGCGCTGATGGCGGGACCGGTGCGGCCCGTCAGGAAGAGATAGCGTGCGTGCAGCCGCTCGAGCGGCAGGTACTGGATATCTTCCTCGACGCGGTAGGCCTCGCTCTTGCCCAGGAGATAGAGACGCTCGAGCTCCTGGAAATTGTACTGCTCGAGCTGGGTGTGGATCATGGAGGCGAAGACGCTGAGGCGGTTTGTCGAGCGGCTGTCGCCGTAGCGGCGCATGAGCGCGCTGCAGAGCTCCCGAGCCAGAGGCAGGTTCCCGCGCGCAAGCGACAGCATCATCTCGCGGTGAGCCAGAAGCGCTTCGAGCCTCTGCGCTTCCTCGCCCTCGATGTCGCCGAGCGTCTTCATCTCCTCGATGCGCTGCGCGCACTCGGCCAGCACACGCGCCGCCTTGCCAAGTTGGAATCCCAGGACGAGCTGCAGAGCCGTGCCGAGGCCGATGTCGGGATAGAACCGTCGCAGGTCCGGCGGGAGCCGGTCCGCCAGGTTCGCAAGATCGCGTTCCAGTCCCTGTCCCAGTAGCGATACGCAGTGGGCGTCCAGCAGCTCGGCGGCCTTGGTTTCATTACCCAGCGCCAGGGCGTGCTCGAAGGCCGCGCCATGGCGGCCCCGCGCTTCCAGCCAGGCGAGGGCCTTCCCGTGCAGCGACCTCAGGTCCTCGGGCCATCGCGCCTTGAGCCTCGCGCGCAGATGATCGGCGAAGAGGGGGTGAAGGCGGCTGCAGCCCTCGCATTCCGCCGAAAGGATGAACACGCCCGCGCGGCGGCACGCGTTCAGGAGGTCAGCCGCGTCTTCCGCTCCGGCGACCGCCCCGCAGAGTTCTGGATCGAAGTCAGCAAGGATCGAGATGCGCTCCAGGAAGACCTGTGTCCCGGCGGGCAATGGGCCGATCGCCTCTTCATCGAAGACGGCGGCGATGGCGCTTCGCGCGGCCGCGGGCGCCGCGCTCCCGGATTGGCGGCGCGCGACTTCCAGGAGCCGATAGCCGGCCGGCCAGCCGAGGAGGCGGGGCCGAAGCGGCGACAGGTCGGCGAGGCCGGCGTCCGGCCCGCCCTCCAGCCGCAGGAACTCATCAGCTTCCTCGTCGCTGAACGCCAGGTCCTCGACGCCGAGTTCGAGAAGCTCGTCCAGGGCCCGCACCCGGCCGAGCCTCAGGCCCGGCTCTCCCCGGCTCGCGATGACCCAGCGGACGCTCGGAGCCCGCAGAAGCAAGGCCTGGAGCACGCCTGGGGCGAGGTTCTGGGCGTCGTCCACCAGCATCAGAGCCGGCGCGCTCCCGCCCACCGCGGTCTGCAGAAGCGCCGAGAGCCGCGCGGCAAGGGTGCCCGCATGGGACGGCTCTCCGGCCGCCGGCGCCACCACGATCCTTTCGAGCGGCCGGCCACGGTCCTGCTCGAGCGCCTCGATCTGGTCCAGCAGGACCGTCTTGCCGTATCCGGCTGGTGCAGTGATCAGGGTGATCGGCACGTCTTCGGCGGCTGTGTATCTGGCCAGCAGCCGCCGGCGCTCGATCGTGCGGCCGCGCCGCCGCGTTTCCGCTCGTTCGATTGCACCAGCCGCCGGCTCGTCGAGGACCATGCCCGAGCGTAGCCCATGCCGGTGGTCGCCGCAGCTATCGAAAGATAGGTCCGCCTCGCCGTGACAGCGGCCGAACCTCTTGCGAGCAGGTGTTGCGGCGCGGCATGGATTGATGAGGATTAGCCGTTTCGACGTCGACGGGAGATGACTTCATGACCAATTTCGGGGCGGCTTTCGCCGCCGTGGTGGCGTTTTCGCTGTTGGTCGCCGGCGACGCCAGCGCCGCGCACCGCCGGGACGATGGAGGCCTGGCGCTCGCGGACCTGATGGCCCTGAGGTATGCCGCCGACCGCGCGGAGATCGAGAACCTGCAGGCGCGCTACATGTTCGCGGTGGATTGGCAGGATCCTGACGCCTACGCTTCCACGTTCACGGAAGATGGGGTGCTGGATTGGGCCGGCGGAGTGGTGAGCGGGCGCGCAGCAATCGCCGAAGAAGTCCACGGCATGCGGGCCACGTTCGCCAAACGCGAGAGCGCCGATGCGCCGAAGCGGCCGGCCCGACTTCGTCACTTCATTTCGAACGTGGCGCTGAAGATCGACGGGGATCACGCCACCGGTCGCGCCTATTGGTTTGAGATCGACAACAACACAAGCACCCGCGCGCCCATCGTCAGCGGTTATGGCCACTACGACGACGAATTGCGCAAGGTGGACGGCCATTGGCTGTTCAGCCGCCGCCGGATCAACAACGAGGTCATGGAGAGCCGCGCCGCGGGCCCCGCCAATCCGGCCTGGTGACCGGGGCCGCGGAGTGAGCCTGGCTACCGTGGAGCGTGGGCGCCGATGAGGGCCAGGAAGGCCTGCATGCTGGCGGTCATGTATTTCTGGCGATGGACTACGCTGTAGAGCTTGCGCCTGAGGTCGAGGTCCGGCGCCCGGACCCCCCTAAGCCGACCGCTCGCAACCGCGTCGGCAAGCGCCACCTTCGAGACGCAGCCGAGCATCGAGCCAGCCTCGACGAGCCTGATGATGGCTTCGATCTGCTCGATCTCCATTCCGATCCGCCAGCGGCTCCAGTGATCCCGCATCGCGCGGTCGAGTGTCTGGCGCGTTCCGGATCCCCGCTCGCGCACCGCCCACTCCTGGGCCAGGAGGTCGTCGATGCTCCACTGCGCCTGCCCCGCAAGCGGATGGTTCCGACTGCAGAAGATGCCGAGCTCGTCGTCGAACCAATCGCTGATGATGAGGTCGACGTCGCCGTAGTCGCCCTCGATGAGCCCAAGATCGAGCTCAAAGCGCGCAACCCGGCCTGCGATGGTCTCGGTATTGCCGACCTCGAGGCTGATGCCGGCGTCCGGATAGAGCCGGCGGTAGCGCTCGATCACCGGCGGGATCAGATAGTTGCCGATGGTCACGGTGGCGCCGAGCCTCAGGAAGCGAGGTCCGCCGCGGCCCGCAAGCAGCCCGTCGATGTCGAGCGCTCGCTCGACCAGCTCGAGCGCCATGGGCAGCAGGTGCGTCCAAGTTCGTTGATGCGCAGCCGCTTGCCCACCCGGTCGAACAGCGGATGGCCGGAGCGACGCTCCAGCTCGGCAAGTGCGGCGCTCGCCGCTGACTGCGACATGGCCAGCTCGTCCGCAGCCGCGGAGATGTTCCCCAGCCGGGCCGTGGCGACGAACACTTCGAACTGGCGGAGCGTGAAGCGCATCGCTTATCGATTTAGCAGATGAGCCATATCGAAGTTACCTGTTTTACATCTAAGGCTGACGGCGCCATCTCTGGCGCGCCAGCGGAGAATGTGCAGATGGCGTCCCTACGAACCGAGCGCGTCCTCAGCGTCAATCACTGGAGCGACGCGCTGTTCAGCTTCAAGACCACGCGCGATCCCAGTTTTCGGTTCGAGAGCGGGCACTTCGTGATGCTGGGCCTGGACCTGGGCGACAGCCGGCTGATGCGCGCCTACAGCATCGCCAGCCCCCATTATGACGACGCGCTGGAATTCCTGAGCATCAAGGTCCCCAACGGTCCGCTCACCTCGCGGCTGCAGCACATCGAGCCGGGAGCCGAGCTGCTCGTCAGCAACAAGGCCGTCGGCACCCTGGTCCTGCGTGACCTGCGGCCCGGACGGAACCTCTATCTGTTTGCGACCGGAACCGGCCTGGCCCCGTTCATCAGCATCATCCAGGACCCTGAGGCGTATGAGCGCTTCGAGAAGGTGGTCCTCGTCCACGGCGTCCGCAGAGTGCAGGAGCTGGCCTATCGGGAGTTCATCACCGAGGCGCTGCCGCGCCACGAGCTCCTGGGCGAGGAGGTGAGCAGCAAGCTCATCTACTATCCCACCGTCACGCGCGAGCCGTTCATGCATGAGGGGCGGATCACCGCCCAGATCAACTCCGGCGGCCTGTTCTCCGATATCGGCCTGCCGCCGCTCGATCCTCGCCAGGACCGCGCCATGATCTGCGGCGGTCCGGCGATGCTCGCCGACATCTCGGCGCTGCTCGAAGAACGCGGCTTCGAAATCTCGCCGGGCATCGGCGAGCCCGGCGACTACGTCATCGAGCGCGCCTTCGTGGAGAAATAGGGGGAGCGCCTGAGCCGCCGCGACCGCGACACCGACAGCTGCGCAACGCGCCCGCATCGGCTCTCACACCGCGCAACGGGGCTGCCCAGTAGCACCGAGCGGCCACCAGGGTAGCGGGTTCGTGGCCTGCCTTGCCGGACGCGCGGCCGGCCGCTGCACTGTGTTGGAGAGGATCCCTAGAAGCCCGACATGAAGGGCGTGGTACGCCCCTTGAGGCGGGGCTTCCCCTGAGCAGACGGTGATGCGTAGTTCGGCGTTCCCCCAGTTTCGATTCGGAGGGCTGCAGGCTGCCGTACGGTTTCAGACCGACTGGAGGAAGCGAAGTGGGGCATCCGAGCGACACCCGACCCCGCCCACCTCGATTAGATATTTCGCAACATTGCCACTTTACCACGAAGGTGTAAGCGGAACAGGCCAAGTGTGAGGGCAGGGGCGGGATGTTCCCTTATCTGCTGGTCTTCCTTGATGCCGAGGGGCGCGTTCACCGGACGCAGGCCATGCTGTGCGTCAGTGACGCTGCAGCCATCGCCTCCGCCTTGGCTGAGAACCATCCGTTTGGGCTCGAGTTGTGGCGGAGCGAACAGGTCGTCTGGAAGTCGAAGGCGGACGAATCCGATCCGCAGAGAGCTGATGGCTGAACCGCGTCTCGCGGTCCATATCGGCATGGTCAAGCATACCTTGACGATAGCTGGAGCGACCTGCAATCTCACGCTCCATTCAGTGTTTGGCGTATGTTTTGCTTGAAGGTCTCGGCGGACTGAATCACGCCGAGGGCCCAAAGGATGATCATCGTCGCGATTGCCCTGATGGCCGCTTCCGCTGTCCTGCTCGTCTATTGCGTCTGGGATGTGCTCGTTGGCCATCCAAGGAATGAGCGCGTGAAGCGGCGGCTTGGAGGCTGAGGACGCAACGAACGCAAAGGGCGCTGGTGCGAGGGAACGGCGACGGGCGTCTAGTCTTCATCTCGATCGCCATCGCCGCGATAGCATTCTGCATCTGGTTCTGGACGGAAGCCGCCGCGACGATAACCAATTGGTTTCGTTGAGCTAGCCGATTCGACAGAGCCGATCAGGCCGCGCCTGGCGCTCGGCGGACAAGCTCATGTTCCCATTATCACCAGGACCTGCCTGTGGGCGCCGACTGGGGCCGCCAATCGCCTTGCGGGAGAACTGAATACAGCTTCACCAATCACCTTGATAATGGTTAACGCACTGATCGGAGTGGGAGGCCCTACGCCTCCCACAAGGCGGAATGCACCTGGTTCTTTTGTGCTTCCCACACTCTGGTCTTGCGTACCGGCCCATGCGCGCTGTCGGGGTGCGAGCGGTGGCTGTGTGATCCAGCAACGGGAGGGCGAAGGCCCTCCCGTTCAATTCCCGACGCTTCTGACGAGCGGGCGCCCTGGCGGTGCGCGCGAGGGCGGCGTTGATGGCGATATCGTATCTCACCGGCGCGGATGGCGTCCTGCTGCAGGTGAGCGGCGCTGCGACCACCGCAATCTATGGAACATCAGCGGCGCAGATCCTCACGGGCACGCTAGCCAATGACGGATTCCGCGGCGCCGGCGGCGGGGACACCCTTATCGGCGGTCTGGGGGACGATACCTACAACGTCTACGATCGTGGCGACGTCGTGGTGGAGAATGTCGCGGAAGGCGTCGATACAATCAACTCTACGGTGTCCTACACCCTGTCGGCGAACGTCGAGAACCTCAACGTCACCTACGACGCCTATGCCGGCGGCAACGCCCTGAACAACGTCATCTCCGGCGGCTCTGGGAACAACATCCTGGACGGGAAGGGGGGCAATGACATCCTCACCGGGAGCGGGGGATCCGACATCTTCGTTCTGGGCGTCGGGTATGGTCATGACCTGGTGACCGACTTCCAGAACGGGGTCGACAGTCTGCGGCTGGACGGGTTCACGCTATCCAGCTTTGCGCAGATCAAGCCGCTGCTGAGCCAGCAGGGCGCGGACGTGTGGCTCAGTGAGCCCACCGGCGAGCGGGTGGTGTTCCGCAATCATCTGGTTTCCGACTTCACCGCCGCCGACTTCATGCTGGCGCTGGACACCTCGAAGCTGCAACTGACCTTCGACGACGAATTCAATACCCTCAGCCTGAACACCGGCGTCCGTAGCGGGACATGGCGCACCATGTTCGGCGGCAACCCCATCGATGGCAGGACGCTAGCCAGCAACGGCGAGATGCAGATCTATGTCGACGCCGACTACACCGGCACGGGAACCACGCCGCTCGGCGTCAATCCATTCTCACTCAGCAATGGCGTCCTGAACATCACGGCCGCGCCGGCGTCGGCCTCTGTGTCCAGCATGATCGCCGGCTACCAGTACACGTCTGGCCAGATCAACACGCGCTTCAATTTCAGCCAGCAGTACGGCTACTTCGAAATCAAGGCCAAGCTGCCGTCCGGTCAGGGGCTCTGGCCCGCCTTCTGGCTGGTCCCGGCAAGCGGACAATGGCCTCCCGAAATCGACGTCTTCGAGCAACTAGGCGGCGACCCGAACAGCATCTACGAGACGAGCCACACGACGGCCATGGGGACACACTCATCCCAGCAGCAGGCCGTCCATGTGGACACCCCGGGCCAGTTCCACACCTACGGGATGCTCTGGGACCAGGACAATCTGGTCTGGTACATCGACGGCATCGAAGTCGGGCGGCAGGCGACGCCAGCCGACATGAACCAGCCCATGTACATGGTGATCAATCTCGCCGTGGGCGGCTCCTGGGGCGGCTATCCAGATGCGACCACGCCGTTCCCGGCGACGATGTCGGTCGACTACGCGCGCGCCTATGCGCTGAACGGCTCGAGCACGAGCTACACCCTGACTCCGCCGACCGTGAGCGCGGACGCCTACGGCACGGCCCAGGATACGGTCCTGACCGTGGCCGCTGCGACGGGAATCCTAGCCAACGACACCGACCCCTATCATTACGCGATGAGCGCGATCGTCACTGGGCTTCCCACGCACGGAACGGTGAAACTGGGGACGGACGGGTCGTTCGTCTATGCGCCGGCCGCGGGCTACTCGGGATCCGATAGCTTCTCCTACAAGGCCTATGACGGATCGCGCTCATCGCGTAATGATAGGGGTCGGTGTCGTTGGCTAGGATTCCCGTCGCAGCG
>FTHA01000831.1_pt1 | contig 10283 bp, 11 predicted proteins | sample 1640771 | NCBI WGS metagenome assembly FTHA01 (sample SAMEA3914789, study PRJEB12502) | metagenome | biome: forest; material: soil | place: Canada | collected 2011-07-03 | depth 0.3 m | reverse complement strand
GGCGTAGACTTCAGCCATGGTCCATCCTCCTTCGTGAAGCAGCTTCAACACTGACTTCGTAGCCCAAGGAGGATGGGCCTACCTCAATTACGCGATGTCCCCGGAACTCAGTAATTATCAATCACACAGTGCACTATAGGAAAAGGTCGATATGCAGTCGCGACGGCAAATCGTCGGATCTCTCCTGTTGCTCCCGGCGCTGGCAACCCCGTTCCGGCAGGCACGGGGGCAGCCCAATTACAAGATTGCGGCCCAGCTTCGCGTTCACGCCAGACAGCGCGTTATTGTGGATAATGACTTTTCCGGAGACCCGGACGGACTGTTCCAACTTGCTCACCAACTGCTATCGCCGTCAGCAGACGTGAGGCTCGTAGTCGGCTCACACCTGGGTATGGGAGATGCGTTCGATCCAACCCCGACCCAATCCGAGAATGCCGTAGTCCTCGCACGCCAACTCATGAGTTGCCTGAATCTGAGCAGCCCGCCGCCCGTTCTGGCTGGCAAAATGGGCCGCTTTTCTTTCAGGAGCAAAAGCTCAACTGAGATTGCCGCATCCCGGATCGTAGCAGAGGCAATGCGCGAAGATACGTCGATACCACTTTTCTATCTTGCCGGAGCAGGGCTGACGGATCTCGCACAGGCGTATAGCCTTGAGCCTCGCATCAGCAAGAAGCTGGTGTTGATCTGGATTGGCGGCCCGGAGCATGCAGATCTCGCATCTGCGGTTCCGGCTCGAAGCGGGATCGAATACAATACCAAGATCGATCTTGGCGCAGCTATGGAGATTTTTAATAACTCTGATATGGAGATCTGGCAGGTTCCACGCGACGTTTACAGAACGATGCTTATTAGCTATTCGGAACTCGACATACGACTAAAGTCATCTGGACGACTTGGTCAGTTTTTAAGAGATCAAATCGCTCGGATTATCACGCTTGGCGAAAATTCCCCGCCGCCTTACGACGTGGGCCTTGGCGAGACCTACATCCTTGGCGACAGCCCATTGGTGACACTTACCGCGTTACAATCTTCGTTTGAAGCTGACAGTTCTTCTAGCAGCTACGTGGTGATTCCAACGCCCAGCTTCACAGAAAGAGGGTCTTACGGACCGAGTATTAGAAGAAGGAAAATGCGCGTTTATCGGAGCATAGACACACGCCTAACTTTTGAAGACATGTTCATGAAGTTTTCCGCCATCGAGAAAGATTAGCCTCTTTGACGGCAATCACTGGGGTGTGCCCGGAATATTCTGGAGCTGGGCCGCTTCGGCGTCCCGCACCAGTTCGAGGTCTATGACGGCGGCCACGTCAACCACATCGCCGAGCGCTTCCAGGCGAAGGTCCTGCCATTCTTCGCCCAGCATCTGGTGATGAAGTAGGCCGGGGGCTGCTAGGCCGCCGCCGGCTCCCCGAACCGATTGGCTTCGGCCTGGCCCTTGCCGACAAGGCCCCAAAGGGCGAAGCCGGCGGAGATGGCGAGAGCGGCCACGGTCACGGGGCCCGTGAGCTGGGCGTCGTGGCCGTACATGTTCAGCCAGATAGCGGCGACGAGCAGGCCGCCGGGGGCGAGCAGCAGCCACGCGGTCTGACCCATGTCGTGCAGGCGCCGGGCGTGGAGCACGATGCCCGGGAACACCAGCACCGCCAGGCACCACTCGCCGTTGCGGCCCTTCACCAGCAGGGCATAGAACGCCGCCGCCGCCAGCAGGGTGATCAGGGCGCCGGTGAACGGACCGCGCGCGGTGCGGCCGTTGGGGCTCGCGTACAGGGTTATGAAGCTCATGACGCCCTCCTCACGCTTCGCCGAGCGTCAGGGCGCTCCGCTGCAGCACCCCCTTGTAGTAGTCGACGTAGGCCAGCATCAGCAGGCCGTTGAGGGCGAAGGCGGCCAGCGCCAGGGCCGCGCCGACGGGCTGGTGCTCCAGGATCGCCGACCAGTAGAGCGCGCAGGTGGAGATGGGCGCCACCACGCAGAGCGCCACCGGGACGAAGAAGCCGGTGAGGATCAGCGCCCCGGTGACCAGCTGTATGGTCATGGCGACGTCGAACAGCCGGCTGTGTACCAGGGCGGCCATCAGCTGCACGGCGAGCGGCTCATGGCCGGTCGGCTCGGGATAGAGGGGGACGAAGAAGTGGTTGACGCCGTTGGCCAGCATCCAGGCGCCGAAGACCAGCCGCCCGACAAGGACGAGATGCTTCATGGTCAGGCCCCTGCCGGCTGGGCGGCGGGCGGCGCGTCAGCGGCGCCGAAGCTCCGCGGCTTGGAGCGCAGGGCGAACATCGAGCGGTAGCTCTTGATGTGGGCCAGGCACAGCAGCAGGTTACAGAGCAGCACCGCCTCGCCGTAGATCGAGGCGCGCGAGCCCCACCCCTCGAGCGGCGTGTCCCAGTAGAACACGCAGAACGAGACCGGCATGCACATCACCAGCGCCAGCGGGGTGAAGAACCCGGTCAGCACGCAGATCCCGGCGAGCAGTTCCACCGCCTTGACCATGTCGAACAGGTGGCTGTCGAGCAGGGCCACGATCAGCTCGTGGCTGAGGGGCTGGCTGCCCATCGGCTGTGGGAACAGGGGATAGAAATGGTTCAGGCCGGCGGGAACCATCCAGGCGCCGAACACAAGGCGCACGAACCACACGGCATACTTCATGGCCGCCTCCCATTGGCTTTTATTGTGTTCGGCCACTTTGGCGTGGCCGCCTTATGGAGCGAAGGTTAGGCGCCGCGCGCAAACATTGTAAATGGCGCGTGTTGTTTCACGGCGGGTCCACTCTGGACCCGAGGCGCATGTCCGCTTCTGGGAACCGCACGACTGGCGGACCCCCGCCGCCCAGCCCATATTCGGCCCGGGCCGCCCACGTCTGACGACGACTTGCCTGGAGCTCCAGATGACCGATACGCCTGAGTACGCGCCGCCCAAGGTGTGGGTGTGGAACAAGGACAGTGGCGGGCGCTTCGCCAACATCAACCGGCCGACCGCCGGCGCCCAGCAGGAGAAGGCGCTGCTGGTGGGACGTCATCCACTGCAGCTCTATTCGCTGGCGACGCCCAATGGGCAGAAGGTCACCATCCTGCTGGAGGAGCTGCTCGCGGCCGGGCACAGCGGCGCCGAGTACGACGCCTGGGTGATCAACATCGGCCAGGGCGACCAGTTCGGCTCCGATTTCGTGGCGATCAATCCCAACTCGAAGATCCCGGCCCTGATGGACCGCAGCGGCCCCGAGCCCGTCCGGGTGTTCGAGTCCGGCGCGATCCTGCTGTACCTCGCCGAGAAGTTCGGGGCGTTCGCACCGGCGGGCGGCGCGGCGCGAGCAGAGTGCCTCTCCTGGCTATTCTGGCAGATGGGCAGCGCGCCCTACCTGGGCGGCGGGTTCGGCCACTTCTACGCCTATGCCCCGACCAAGATCGAGTACGCCATCGACCGGTTCGCCATGGAGGCCAAGCGGCAGATGGACGTGCTGGACGGGCGCCTCGCCGAGTCCCGGTTCCTGGGTGGCGAGGAGTACACCATCGCCGATATCGCGGTGTTCCCCTGGTACGGCGGCCTCGCCGAGGGGAAGATGTATGAGGCCGGCGAGTTCCTGGCGGTGCAGGACTACAAGAACGTGCAACGCTGGACCGCCGAGATCGCCGCCCGGCCGGCGGTAAAGCGCGGGCGGATGGTCAACCGCGTGTTCGGCGAGCCGGCCACCCAGCTGCGCGAGCGGCACGACGCCAGCGACTTCGAGACCAGGACGCAGGACAAGCTGGAGGTCGAGGCCTAGCTATTCCCCTCTCCCAAAGGGAGAAGGGAAAGGTGTGCGTACCCTCCGTCACGTCGGCAGGCACGCGATCAGGTCCGCGACCAGGGGAGATTGGCGGCGGAAGGGCGGCGCGGCGTAGCGGACTTCGAGGGCCTGAATTGGCGCGGAAAGCTGCAGCGGTTCGAGCTTGCCTTCCGAGACCAGCTGGTCCGCGCCGCGCGCGAACAGGCAGGCGAAACTGGAGCCGCCCGAAAGGTGCTCCACGATGGTGGGCAGGTCGTCGCTGACCAGCGCCGAGGTCCAGTCCCGGGCGCCGAGCGGGGCGAGCGCGGCGTCGACCTGCAGGCGCAGATGGCTCTTCGCCGGCAGCTGGACGAAGGAAAAGGCCTTAAGGTCCGCAGGAGCGACCTGTGTACAGCCCGCCAGGGGATGCGTCCGGCTGACGAAGAGCCCGAGGTCCTCACGCCAGCCCATGACGCTGTGCAGCTCAGCGACGGGACCCAGCGAGAGGAAGAAGCCGACGTCGATCTCGCCGTCGGTCAGGCCGGACAGGACGCCCTCGAACGAGCGCCGCTCGATCTCGAGCGCCACGCCGCTGTGGGCGGACCCGAACTGCGCCAGGCGCGACGACAAGGTCTCGGCGATGTAGCCGTGGGCGGCTATCCGCAACCGTGGCCGCGGCTCCGCGGACGACCGGGGGCCCGACCGCAGCTCATCGATGTCGGCGAGGATCTGCTTCGCGCGCCGATAGGCCTGGCGCCCATCCTCGGTCGGCGTCGACACCGCGCCCCGCCGACGGTCGAGGAGAGGGTAGCCGAGTTGCTTCTCCAGGGCCCGCACGTGCTCGCTCACCGCCATCTGTGAGATGGAGAGCCGCTCGGCGCAGGCGCGGAAACTGCCCGCCTCCACCGCATTCACGAAGACCTCGAGCTGGCGGAAGGTGATGCCGTTCATCGGCGCGATAATAAGGCTGGACCTTATCACTTGCCAACCGTGGCCCTCGTTGCTTCGCGCGATGCGCGGCCCCCAGGTTGCGGCACTGGGAGGATCCAATGGACAACAAACTGCTCGATACGAGAGGCAGGGCCTATGGGATGGAGGAGGCTCACTTCGATCCGGTCCTGGCCCTGGTGGGCCCCGGAAGCCAGGGCGGCGAGCTGCTGAGGCGCTATTGGCAACCCATCGCCCTGTCCAGCGAGGCCACCGACCTGCCGAAGATGATCCGTCGCCTGGGCGAGGACCTGATCCTGTTCAGGAACAAGAGCGGCGAGCCGGGCCTGCTCTATCCGCGGTGCGCACACCGCGGAACGAGCCTGCTCTATGGGCGCGTCGAGGACGACGGGATCCGCTGTTGCTATCACGGCTGGAAGTTCAGCAACCAGGGCCTGTGCCTGGACCAGCCGTGCGAGCCTGACGGGGGTCGCCTGCGCGATCGCGTCCGGCAGCCCTGGTACCCGGTGATCGAGGCCTACGGCGCCATCTTCGCCTACATGGGCCCGCCCGAGAAGCAGCCCTTGTTCCCCACGTTCTCCTGTTTCGAGGGCCTTCGGGACGACGAAGAGATCGTGGCGGAGTGGTTCGGCTCGCACGGCGAAATCTCGCCGTTCCCGCTCGATCACAACTGGTTCCAGGTCTACGAAAACGCCACGGACCACTACCACGTGCCCATCCTGCACAGCATGATCAGCGGCAATCAGTTCGGCGATCCCCGGCTCACCTCCAAGATCCCGGAGATCTGGTGGGAGTTCTCCGCCGACCGGGATTCGATCCTCACCTACAGCAAGCGGGTCCTGGACGGCTCAGGCGACGTGTGGATGCGGATCGAGCAGGGCATCATCCCCAATCTGCTCGCGCTGCCGCCATTCCACGAGGATGGGGCCTGCCAGACGGTGACGGCGTTCGTCCCCATCGACGACACCAACTGCATGGCGATGGACATCAACCGGCAGCCGAAGAACTTCCAGATGCCCGAGATGGCCGGGGGCGCGTTCGGCGTCGGCGGAGAGAACAAGATCTGGAGCCAGATGACCCTGGAAGAACACCAGCGCCATCCGCTCGATTACGAGGCGCAATCCAGCCAGGGCAAGATCACGCTGCACTCGCAGGAGCACCTGGCCCGCAGCGACGGCGGCGTCGCCATGCACCGGCGGCTGTTCAAGCAGCAGTGCGAGATCGTGGCCAAGGGCGGTGACCCCGTCGGCGTCGCCTTCACCGAAGCGGGCCGCCAGCGCAAGATCGAGGCCCGCTCCTGGATGGTCGCCGCGAACACCGAGGCGCTGAAGGAGCCCGCCTGATCACGCGGCCGCGCCTGCCCATGAAGCATTGACGCGCGACGTTCGAACGGCTCACTGCCGCGGTGATCGAGCGCGCGGGCAGTGGCGGAGGGGAAGGCTTGACGGAGGCAGTGGGCGTTGGGTCGGCGCAGGGCGGGCCGGCGGTGATCGGGCGTGGCCAGATCGCCGCGGCGGTCATGGGAAACGCCCTGGAGTTCTATGATTTCACCACGTACGCCCTGTTCGCCGTTCAGATCGGCCACGTCTTCTTCCCAAGCCACGACGCCTTCCAGAACCTGATGGCGTCGCTGCTTACCTTCGCGGTGGGCTTTGTCGCCCGGCCGATCGGCGCCGTGGTGCTCGGCGCGTTCGGCGATCGGGTGGGGCGGCGGCCGGCGATGCTGGTGAGCTTCATCCTGATGGGCCTTGGCATCCTGGGCCTTGTGCTGACGCCCGGCTACGCCGTGATCGGCCCGGCCGCCCCGGTGCTGCTGGTGGTCTGCCGCCTGGTGCAGGGCTTCGCGCTCGGCGGCGAGGTGGGGCCCACCACCGCCTTCCTGATCGAGGCGGCGCCGCTGAAGCAACGCGGCCTGATCGGGTCATGGCAGAGCGCCAGCCAGGCCATCGCCTCGCTATGCGGCGCCTCGATCGGGCTGGCGATGACCCACCTGATGAGCGCCCCGGATGTGGAGGCCTACGGTTGGCGGATCGCCTTCGGCCTCGGCGCGGTCGTGCTGCCGTTCGGCCTGGCCATGCGGCGCAGGCTGCCGGAAACCCTGCACCGGCATGAGGCGCCGGCCCACTTCCATCCCACCGCGCGGGGACCGCTCAGCCACGCCAGGCCGATCCTGCTGGGGCTGGCGATGATCATGAGCTTCACCACCTCGACCTACGTGTTGCTGTACATGACCACCTACGCCTCGCAGACGCTGCACATGAGCGCGACCGACTCGTTCGGCGCCTCGGTGGCCAACGGGCTCTGCGGGCTCGTCTTCGCGCTGCTGGGCGGCTGGCTGGCCGACCGCCATGGCCGCAAGCCGGTGATGATCACCGCGCGCACCCTGTTCCTGGCCGCGACCTTCCCGGCCTTCCTGCTGATCGTGCGCAATCATGACGCCGTGACGCTGATCGCCGCGACGGGAGTCCTCAGCGCGCTCAGTTCGACCAGCGTGGGCGTGGCCCTGGTGGCGCTGACGGAGTCGCTGCGCAAGGATGTGCGCAGCACCGGCCTGGCGGTGGTCTACGCCGTGGCGGTGACGGTGTTCGGCGGCATCGCCCAGCCATTCATCACCTGGGTGATCAAGGCCACCGGCGACCCGATGGCGCCGGCCTGGTACCTGATGGCCGCCGCCGCCGTGGGCATCGCCGCGATGGCGCTCCTGAGAGAGACCCGGCCAGCCGTGATCGAAGAGGCCAGGGCGCTGATCCAGACGGCGTAGGACGCTCGAGCGCGCCCTATCCCGCCTTCTCCGCTTCCAGCTCCTTCAGCGCGCGCTCGCGGATCAGGTTCTTCTGCAGCTTGCCTGAGGCGGTGCGGGGAAGGGTGCTGGAGACGATGACGCGCTTGGGGGCCTTGTAGCGGGCGAGCCGGGAGCGGACGTGGGCCATGACGGCTTCGGGGCTGACATCGGCGCCCGGGACCGGGACCACATAGGCCAGGCCGACCTCGCCCCACTGGGGATCCGGGATGGCGACGACGGCGGCTTCGGAGACGACGTCCAGCTCGGCGATCACCGCTTCGATCTCGGTCGGATAGATGTTCTCACCGCCGGAAATGAACATGTCCTTCAGCCGGTCGACCAGGAACAGGAACCCCTCCGCGTCGGCGTAGGCCAGATCGCCGGTCTTGAACCAGCCGTCCTTGTCGAAGGCGGCGCGGGTGGCCTCGGGCTGGTTCCAGTAGCCGATGGTGACGCTGGGACCCTTCAGGCGCAGCTCCCCGACCTGGCCGGCGGGGACTTCCTGGCCGTCGGGGCCGACCAGGCGGAACCGGAGGCTGATCAGGGGCAGGCCCGAGGAGCCGACCTTGCGGCGGATCAGGTCAACATCGTCGATCGGCATGTTGAAGGCGGAACCCACCTCGCTCATGCCGAAGCCGTCGGCCATCACCACCCCGTCGTCGATCCAGCGCTGAACGTTGGCGGCGGGATTGGGCGCTCCGCCGGTGGTCATGCAGACCAGGCGCGACAGGTCCGCCGAGGCGTAGGCCGGATGCTCTCGCAGGGTCTGGGTCATCTGGGTGACGTAGAAGGTGTGGGTGATCCCCAGCGCCGGATCGGACAGCCGCCGGAGCGTCGTCTCCGGATCGAAGCGGGGGGAGATCAGCACCGCGCCCCCCACCGAAAGCGGGGCGCGCGCGCCAGACATGAGCCCGGCGACGTGGAACAGCGGCATGTCGCAGTACATGACGCTGGAGGCATTCAACCGCGTGCAGAGGCAGAAGTTCAGGGTCGAGGCGAAAGCGCCTCGCTCTGACATCATCACCCCCTTGGGCTTGCCGGTGGTGCCGGAGGTGTAGAGCAGGGTCGAGGGCTTGTCCGCCCGAGCGGGGCGGGCGCGCACGGGGCGCTCGGGCGCGCTGGCCAGGGCGGTCTCGAAGGGCGCGAGTTCGAGGTCGAACAGGCGCTCGATGCTGTGGGCGCCGGTGAACTGATCGGCGACCGGGCGGAACTCGGCGTCGACGAACATCAGCCTCGGCGTACTGTCCTGGACCAGCACGGAAAGCTCAGGCGCAGGCAGCCGCCAGTTGAGCGGCACGAAGATCGCGCCCACGCGGATGGCGGCGAAGTGGATCACCAGCAGGTCAGCGCAGTTGCGGCCCAGCAGGGCCACCCGCTCGCCCTCGGGTTCGCCCAGCGCGGCTTCGAGCAGGGCGGCGCAGCGGTCGATCCGGCGGTCGAGGTCGAGCCAGGTCAGGCGCAGGCCCGAGCCCATGTCCTGCAGCGCGAGTCGGCCTGGCTGGATGCGGGCGAAATAGGCCGCGACATCAAGCATTCCGAATGCGTCATCTGGCGCGATCAACGGCGGCCCCTTCGTCCGGCAAATCCTTGGACGATGGTTCTAGTGGGGTTGGCGGCCCGACGCCAATCCGTTCAGCCCAACTGCTCTTCAGCCCACTGGGCAGACTTGGCCAGCGCGCCGAAGGTGAAGAAGTGGACGCCCGAGATGCCGAGGGCGGGGCGCGCCTGCTGAGCCGCACCCACCTCGTCCAGGAGAGCTGCCGGGGTTTCGCCGGTGAGGACGCTGCGGGCGAGATCCTGCCGTTCCTTCAGGGCGCGCATGGAGGCGCCGACGCCGCACATCAGGGCGTATTTCACCAGCGTCGCCCGCTCAGCCGGTCCGGCCACGCCGACGCTGAAGGGCGCGGTGACTCCCTTCGCCCGCATCCTCTCGGCCAGGGCGATGATGGGCTTGGGATCGAAGCAGAACTGGCTGACCAGCCCGACCTGGAGCCCGGCGCGCGCGGCGGCTTCGAGCTTGGCGGCGCGAGCGCTTTCCAGCACATCGTCGGCGATCCGCGGGTGGCCCTCGGGATAGCAGGCGATGGAGATGCGGTTGATCCCCAGCGACTGGAACACGCCGGTCTCGATCAACTCGAGGCTGGAGGTGAACTGGCCGGCCGGCTTGTCGCGGTCGCCGCCGAGCACCAGCGCCCGTTCCAGCCCAGCCTCGCCCACCAGGCGGTTGAGCAGATCATCCAGGGCGGTGCGGTTCTCGATGTTGCGGGCCACGATGTGCGGCACGGGCGTCATGCCGGCGGCGCGCAGCTGGACGGCGGCGGCGACGATCCGGTCGGTGGTCTCGCCCGGGATGGCGGCGATGAACACCTCGGTCCCGGGACGCAGGATGTCGCGCGCGGCGTCGAGGCCCTTACGATCGCGTGCGGTGATCTCTGCCGAGAAGCCGTTCAGCAAGGCGGCGCGCGGCGCGCGGACGTCCGCGCGGCTCGTAACAGTCTCGGTCGGCATGTTCAGATCAGCTCGCGTTTTCTCGAGATCACGAAAGACTCGTCGTTGAACCACAAGGCGCCGTGCTTGCGAAGCACTTCGCGGGTGGCCTTGAGGTAACTGTCGTCGCGCATGGCGCCTTCCAGACGCTGATCCTCGATCTGGGCGACATAGGCGGCGTCGTTCCAGGCGGCGAACAGGGTGGAGGTGCCGATGGAGGCGTTGTCGGAGTCGATCTCGCCGGGAAGGGTGTGCATGTCGTAGCGGAAGATCGACTTGGCGTCCGAGCCGGCGGTGAAGTTGAACAGCCGGGCGGCCTTG
>FTHA01001043.1_pt1 | contig 10286 bp, 13 predicted proteins | sample 1640771 | NCBI WGS metagenome assembly FTHA01 (sample SAMEA3914789, study PRJEB12502) | metagenome | biome: forest; material: soil | place: Canada | collected 2011-07-03 | depth 0.3 m | reverse complement strand
TCCCAGAAGAACTGGTCGATCAGATAGCCGTGGGCGCCGTGCAACTCCACCGCGTCGAAGCCAAGCCGCTCGGCATCCCCCGCCGCCCTGGCGAAGGCGGCGATGATGTCCGCCACCGCCTCTTGCGTGAGCGGTTCACCCAGCGGGCGGTCGGGCGCAATCAATCCGGAGGGGCTGTCGGGCGGGCCGGGTTCGAACCCGAGATCGGGACGGCGCACCGCTCCGACGTGCCAGAGCTGCGGCGCCATCCGCCCGCCCGCTGCATGCACCTCCTCGATCACCCGTTTCCAGCCGTCCAGGGCGTCAGCGCCCCAGAAGCGCGGGATGTTCGGGTCGTTGGAAGAGGACGGCCGCTCGACAACCGTACCCTCCGACAGGATCAGGCCCACCTCCGCCGCCGCACGCCGGGCGTAGTAGGCGGCGACCTGGGGCGTGGGCACGCCGCCGGGCGAGTGCGAACGCGTCATGGGAGCCATGACGATGCGGTTCTTCAGCTCAAGCGACTTGAGCTGGAAGGGTTGGAACAGGGCCTGAACGGACATGCGAGCGGCGGCTCGTCAGTCCACGGAATCGACGAATTCGAAGTCCGGCGGTCCGGGGACCAGCAGGGCGCCGATCGCCGGGAAGATCTCGGCGAAGTGAGGCGTGGCGCGATGAGCCTCCACCGCCGCCTGATCGCGATAGAGCTCCATCACCACATAGGTGTTTGGGTCCGAGCGGCTCTTGCACAGCTGATAGAGCAATGCGCCCGGTTCATCGTCGCTGTTGACCTTCACCGCGAGGGGCTTGAACAAAGCCTCGAACTCCGGGCCCTTGCCGTCCTGCACCTTGAGCTTGGCGATCAAGCCGATCATCGCGGTCTCCATGCCGTTGCCGTCCCGGCATCTAGGACGGCGGCGGGTCGCGGGACAAGCTCGCCGTCGGCTTCACCCCGCCTGGACGAAAGCGCGGGATGAAGCCGACGTGCGATCCGCCATCAGCTCTTCAGGGCCGCACAGGCTCCGCCGAGCTCAGCCTCGAGCTTGGGCTTGCGGTCGGCGCTGGCGTGGTCCGCCTCACGCTTGGCTTCGCGCTGCATCTCGTCGGCCTTGTCCATCACGAAGGCTTCCCGGCCGAACGCCTGAGTCTTGAACCAGGCGCTCATGGCCGCCGCGTCGCCCGCCCCCAATTTGGACGAGCTCGCCAGCCCGACGCACCGGGCCGCCTGGATATAGCTCGCGTCGGTCAGCCGTCCAGGCTGCGCCGCCGCCGCTGTCGCGCCAAGCGCCACCATCATCAGTCCTGCCATTACGCGCATGGTTTCTCCTCCTCAAGCGCCGATGGGCGGACGGTGCTTCAGGGCCACGCTCTAATCAAATTAAATCGAAGTCATCTATTACATTACGGCGAATTAATACTTTCATCGACTCGCATGAGAAAGATTAAATCGAATTCATGTAAGTATGCATTGACCACCTCGAATCCGCAGTGGGCCGTCGACGCGGTCGCCCGGGAGCCGCTAGACTGTGGTCATGGCAGAAGCCTTCAACGACAAGATCCTCTCCGCCGACAAGGCGGATCGCTACACCGAGCTCGCGGCGGAAATCGCCGCCGTCCTCGAAGGCGAGGGCAATCTCACGGCCCGGATGGCGACGGTGTCCGCCATGCTGGCGCAGAGTTTCGAGCGATTCCTCTGGACCGGCTTCTACGTGGTCGATCCGACCAATCCCCGCGAGCTGGTCGTCGGGCCCTATCAGGGGACGCTGGGTTGCCTGCGGATCCCTCTCGGCAAGGGCGTGTGCGGCGTGGCGGCGGCGGAGCGGCGGACCCAACTCGTACCAGACGTCGACGCCTTTCCCGGCCACATCGCCTGCGACAGCCGGTCCAGGAGCGAGATCGTCGTGCCAGTGACCGATCCAACGGGCCAACTGCTCGGCGTGCTCGACATCGACAGCGCCGAGCTGGCCGGCTTCGACGAGACCGACGCCCGTTGGCTGGAACGGATCATCGCAGAGTCCTTTGGACATTGAATCGTCAAGGACAACGCTTCCCTAACCTGAAGCCGCCAGAGTGGGCCCCGTTCTCCACCGGAGCGACCATGATCCAGGCGGCGGTCCAGCATCCCTCGACCCTGTCCGAAGGCGACGCCTCGGCATGGCGGGCGCTATGCGCGGCCGAACCGGCGTTCCGCAGTCCCCTGCTCGGCCCCGACTTCGCCAGGCTGGTGGGCGAGGTCCGCGACGACGCCAGGGTGGCGGTGTTCCGGCGCGATGGACGCCCCGTGGGCTTCCTGCCCTTCCACAAGCGTCCAAACGGCTTCGCCCGCCCGATCGGCTCGGCGTTCTCGGACTATCACGCCCTGGTGGCCGCCGCCGACGATCCCCTGGACGGCCCCGAGGCGCTCGCAGCGGCCCATATCGGCGCCTTCGCCTTCACCGGCCTGATCGATCCGCACGGTTGGTTCCCCCGCGCCCGACCGGCTCAGCAGAGCGGCCACGTCATCACCCTTCGCGGCAGCGCCGACGCCCATCTCGAGGCGCTGCGTTCCGCCAACCCCAAGCGCTTCAAGAATTGGCGCAGACTGCAGAACAAGCTCGAACGCGAGTTCGGCGACCTGGTGATGACCCCCTGCGACACCGACCAGGACGCCTTCGAGCTGCTCCTGGCCTGGAAGCGCGACCAGTTCCGCCGCACAGGCAGCCATGACGTGCTGCGCGCCGGTTGGGCCCGGGCGCTGCTCCAGACCGCCTTCGATCGACGCGAAGGACCGTTGCGCGGGGTGATGACCACCTTGCGAGCCGGAGGCCGACTGGTCGCCGGGCATTTTGGCCTGGCGGTCGGGGGCGTGTGCCACGCCTGGATCTCGTCGATGGACCCCGAATGCGCGGGCTGCGGACCGGGCCAGGTGCTGATGCTGCAGGCCCCCGAAACCCTGCAGGCCCTCGGGCTGGAGGTGTACGATCTCGGCCCCGGCTACGCCCACTACAAGGCGCCGTTCGCCACCAGCGAGGTCGCGATCGCCGACGGTTTGGCGATGGCGCACGGGCCGGCCGGGCTGGCCGCGCGATCGCTCGACAGCGCCTGGACCCTCGCCGGAGACGGCCGGATCAAGGTCGTATGCCGCCTGAGACGGCGGCTCGACCACATCGCCGCGGCCGAAACATCCATGACCGGGCGCGTGCGCGGCTTGATCGACGCCATCGCCGGCTCCGGCCGGCGCTCCGCCAGCCGCGAGCCCGCCCGTCCCGAGACGGCCCTGGAACAGGCTTGAGCCCGGTGACGCCGCAGGTCTGCGTGGTCATTCCCACCCGCGGCCGGCCCCAGTCGCTGTCCCGCGCCGTCCGGTCCGTGCTCGCCCAGGCCGACGTCCCCTTCACGGACATGGAGCTGCTGGTGGTCGACAACGACCCTGCCCGCAGCGCCGAGACCACCGCAAATGGGCTTGCCGCGGGGGCGCCCTTCCCTGTCCGCTACATCTGCGAGCCCACGGCGGGCGTGGCCAGCGCCCGCAACGCCGGACTGGGCGCATCGAGCGCGCCGCTGATCGCCTTCCTCGACGACGACGAGGAGGCGCCGCCGGGCTGGCTCGCCGCCCTGCTCGAGGCGTGCACACGGTTCGAGGCGGACGCGGTGTTCGGACCGGTGCGTACGCGCCTGCCCGACCGAGTCCACCGCCACCGCAGCTACCTGGAGGACTTCTTCTCGCGGCAGGGGCCCGCGCAGGCTCAGCTGCTGGACGGGTATTACGGGTGCGGCGACAGCCTGGTCCGCAGGGCCGCCCTGCCCCACCCCACCGCACCCTTCGACCTGGCCCGGAACCTGATCGGCGGCGAGGACGACCTTCTGTTCCAAGACATGAAGGCCCGCGGCGCCCGCTTCGCCTGGGCGCCGGACGCCTGGGTGTGGGAGCATCCCGATCCGGACCGGCTGAGCCTCGGCTACACCCTCCGGCGCGCCTTCGCCTACGGACAAGGCCCGAGCTTCGCCTGCATGGCCAGAACGCCTCCGGACCGGCTGGGCGCGGGCTACTGGATGGCGGTGGGCCTTGGCCAGGCGCTGGTCTTTGGACTGATTTCGGCGGCGAAGTGGCTCCTGGTCGCGCCTGATCGGGCCCAGACCTTGGATCGCGCCGCTCGTGGCCTTGGCAAGGTGCTCTGGTTCCCGCCCTTCAAGCCCAAGCTCTACGGCCGGCCGGCCGACCTCGCCCGCGGCTGACGCCGATCGCTGTCAGTGGATCTTGACGGCGATGATCCTCGGTTTGCTGTAGGCGCAGCCGGAGATCAGCAAGGAGACCTCCTTGCGATTCAGGAACGCGCTCAGCAGCATAGTGTGGAACAGACTATGGCCGGTGTCGGCCGGATTGGTGGCGTAGCCGGCGTTGGTGACGGCGCACGCGTTCGGATTCACCAGGGGCGCGCTATGGCGCACGGCCATGGTGTCCTGACCCCAGCCCCCTTCGAGCTCCTGAAGTGATCCCCACTGGGTATATTGCGGCGCCGGCTGGGCGGCCGAGGGCGCGGACCAGATCGCGGCCACAAACAGCGCCAGGGTGGCTACGGTCACACGGGTAGCGGGCGCAATCATGTTGAAGTCCCCTCCGAGGGTGGGCGAGCGGCTCAATGCAGCATCAGGGTCAGGCTGGTCGTTTCAGCGACCGCGCATGCGGCCGAGCTGTCCGGGCAGGGGATCCGGCCTTCCTGGATGATCTGGACGATGTCGAACCGCGCGGTGCTGATCGCCGCGCTGGTGCAGCCCGAAATGGCGGTCACCCAGGTCCACAGCGGCGGATTGGGCATACCCGGCACGCGGGCGGTCCAGGCGCAGGTGGACTGGACGCCGGCAATGCCAACCGTCACGCCGTTCGGCGCGGTCACAAGGTCCGGCCCGCCGCTGTCGCCGCCGTTGCCAACCTGGCCCGGCCCGTTGACCGGCAGGGTGTAGTTCGTCGCGCTCGCCGCGTTCGCCGTGAACACCGCCGTCCGGTACTGGCCGTCCTGCCTGGCGGGAACCGGCGGTGGCCCCGGGCTCGCATAAGCGAAGATACCACGGCCGAATTTGGTGTAGGTCAGCGAGGTGTCGGGGTCGCCGACAAAAAAGAGCTGGACGTTGGCCGGTCCGAAGTCGCCCGCGCCGAGGAAGATCAGCGAGACATCCAGCCCGGAGCCACCCCAGTTGCGCACAAGGCGGGTCGGAGTCACGCTCCTGCCAGACCAGGCCGCGGTGATCGGCAGGCTGGCGAGCACCTGGGAAGGGCCGTTTACCGTGCCGGTCGACGTGACGCAGTGATCGGCCGTCAGCACCCAGAACCGGTTCACCAGGGTCCCGCTGCAGCCGCCGCCTACAGTGACAAGGCCGAGATCCTGCTGCGTCTGAACACTGACCGGTGCACCGGCGATGATCCGCTGCTGCAGATGGCAGATGCGCCCCTCAGGCGGGTCGGAGCAGACTGTCTGGGCTTGAGCGGCCACTGACCAGCAGGCGACGCCGACAATTGTGAAGAGTGTTCTCGCCGACCAGAACGGCATCGAGTTGGGCCCCCGATACCCAGACCTTAACCGTATTGGTCACGTCGCTACACGTCAACCTTAGCTATGATCCAAGAACAAGCTTGAGCAGAAGCTATGCCTATTCCAGACTAGACTTTAGGTTTGAGAACCAATTCGGCGTAGCGATTGATTTCAGTGCCGCTGCGCCGCCGATTCATCCCTGATTGTGGGCGCCGCCCGGCTGACAGACACCGCTCAACGCGATGGCGGCGCGTTCCGGATCATCATCGGTCTGAGCGAGATCGCCCAGGGAGCGGATCCCGACCAGGCGCTTGTCGCGGCTGAGCACCGGCATGCGCCGAACCTGCAGCTCATGCATCTGCATCGCCACGTCGTCCAGGTTCTCGTCCGCATAGCAGTACAGGATCTCGCGGCTCATCACCTCAGAGACCCGGGTCTCCGGACCCATGCCCTCGGCCACCGCTCTCACCGCGATGTCGCGGTCGGTGACCATGCCCACGAGGCGATCGCCATCGCCCACCGGCAAGACGCCGGCGTCAATCTCCTTCATCGTCCTTGCGGCGTCGCGGATGGTGTGGGCCGGCGAGGTGAGGCGCACCTCGGTGCTCATGCAGCTGTTCACATTCATGGCGAAACTCCAAGAGAGAGGGCGTCCGGCGTACCGGACGACTCCGCAACGGCTGCCGCGGAGCCCGGGTTTCAGCCTCGCGGCAGAAATCGCTCCGCGCGGCGCGCGTCACCGCGCGGAGATGGCGCACTCAGGCGGCGCGGCGCAGAGGCTCGGGAGGCAAGGTCGCCTGCATGCTGGGCCGGGTCAGCATGCGCGCCAGCCAGGCCTCCAGCGGCGTGTCTTTCAACAGGGCCGAGCCCTCTGGCGTGCCCGCCAGGTAGTCCATCTGCGGCGCCAGGATGATGTCGGCGAGGCTCACCTCGTCACCTGCCATGAACGGTGATCGGCCCAGCAGTCGGTTGAGCTCGCCGAGGCATCGCGTCGCGTTGGGAACGGCAGCCGCGATCGCAGCTTCATCGGGCTTCAGGCCCATCAGCACCGGGCCGACGATACGCTGGAACACCAGCACCGCGGCCACCTGCGGAAACAGGTACCAGTCGTTGATGCCGATGATCTGGTTCATCCGGGCCGCGGCCTTTGGATCCGCGGGCTGTAGCGTCGGCCCCGGGAACACGGCGTCGATGTAGCGAAGGATCGCCTGGGTCTCGTAGAGCCTGAAGTCGCCGTGCTCCACGGCCGGCACGCGGCCGAAGGGATGGCGGGCGAGATGGGCTTCGCCCTTGGAGTCGCCAGGCCCCATCGGCTGCACGCGGTAGGGCGCGCCCTTCTCTTCCAGGGCCATGGCCACGGACCTCACGAAGGGGCTGCCGGGAATGCCGTAGATGATGAACTCGCTCATGTTCTCCTCCTTCTGGAACAGAATCCCGCGCGTCATTGCGCGGCAAGTTGGGCGTAGGCCTCCAGGATCAGGCTCCAGCCGCCTGGCTCGCCGATCGTGTTGCGAACGGCCTCCGCCTTGTCGCCGAAGCGTTCGAGGTTGCGATGCTCGAGGTCGACCCTGGTCAGGTCGGGCCCCTCGGCGATGAACCGGACCTCGACCTCGGTGACCAGGTCCGGATCGAAACGCCATTCCGGCGTCAGCTGCCAGCCCAGGACCAGCCGGGACGGCGGATCCCAGACCATCACATGGCCGAGCTCGCACTCGACGCCGTCGACCCCACGCTCGAACCAGCGCCCGCCGACCTTCGGCTCGATGATGCTGGTTTCCGGGTCGGAAGCGCCGATGTGATGGCTCTTGGGCCACCAGGCGCCGATCCTGGCGGTGAACACTTCAAAGGCCTTGGCCTGGCTCGCCTTCACCGTCACGCTGCGGCGTACGGGCGCCGGCCGGATCGTCTTGTTCACGCCTCGTCCTCCTGATTCCGTTCGACCTCGTCCTTGAAGGCCTCCAGCGCCACCGCCCAGAACTGGTCCAGCCAGATCCTGAGCCCGGCCAGACCCTTTGGGTCGATGTGATAGACGCGCCGGGTCCCGTCCGCCTCGTCGGTCACCAGACCCGCCTCCTTCAGCACCCTGAGGTGCTGCGAGACCGCCGGCCGGCTGACTGGCAGCCCTCGAGCCAGCTCGCCCACCGACCTGCCGCCCGATTTCAGGCGCTCGAACACCTGCCGGCGCGTCGGATCGGCCAGGGCCGGAAACAGCGCGTCTCTGTAAGTCATAACTTACAGTAAGCGGTCACTTATATTGAGTCAAGCCTGGATCCAGCGCTGCGGGTTGTGAGCGGGGCTAACGGGCCGAGTTAGCAAATGTCGATAAATCCAGTGGGGATAAGGGGCTACCGTTCCAGGGTGCGGGCTCCATATCAGCCTGGCGCCCGCGCGTGCGGCCCTACAGTCAGGAGATCCGACTTTGCCCCTGGACAGCCTCCCCAGCCTTGGCGTTCGCCAGCACCTCGCCGCTGTCGACGGTTCGTTGTTGTTCCTCGAGCCCTCGGCCGAGAAGCCCTACAGTTACAACTACGATCCGCCCGAAGGCGTCGCCCGCACGAACACCGTCTACACGCCGTACCTCGTGAGCATCGCCGACGCCCGCCCAATCGCCGACACCCTGTCGCTGGATGTCGATGGGTTCGTCCTCGCCCGCCATGGCTCAGCAGTCACGGACTTCCACGACGATGCCCAGGCGGGCTCGACCGGCCGTTCCGAAGCCGGGGCCCTGGTCGCAGAATGGACCGGGGCGTCAAGGGTCGTCGTATTCGACCACACGGTGCGCCGCCGAGCGCCGGACGCGGCGCGCCAGCCCTCCAACCGCGCCCACAACGACTACACCGAGGGTTCCGGGCCGCAGCGGGTGCGCGATCTGATGGCCGGCGAAGCGGACACGCTGCTGCGCGGCCGTGTCGCCTTCATCAACGTCTGGCGTCCGATCCGTTGGCCGGCGCAGGATTGGCCGCTTGCGCTGTGCGACGCCCGCAGCGTGGCCCAAGACGACCTCATCGCCTCGGACCTGGTCTACCCGGATCGCCGAGGCGAGACCTACGCAGTCGCCTACGCTCCGGACCAACGCTGGTCCTACTTTCCGGCGATGCAACTGGACGAAGCGGTGCTGATCAAGTGCTACGACTCCGAACGGGACGTCGCGAGGTTCGCCGCCCACACGGCGTTCCAGGATCCGAAGACGCCCGCAGACGCACCGCCACGCGAGAGCATAGAGTTCAGGACCATCGCCTTCTTCTAGCGATCCGCGGCGAGGGCGAGCAGCGGCATCCCCGGGCTCTCCTTAATGGTCCGCATCACGAAGCTGGAGCGCACGTCCTTCACGCCCGGGATCCGGCGCAGGCGGTCGAAGACGATGTCGGAATAGGCCGCGCTGTCAGCGGCGCAGACGTGCAGGATGGCGTCGTAGCCGCCCGAGACGATGTAGCAGGACACGATCTCCGGAATTTCGCCCATCTTCTCGACGAATTCCTCGGCCGTCGACGCCGTCAGATAGTCGAGCACCAGGGTCACATAGGCGACGAAGCCGACGCCGATCGCCTCCGGATCGAACCGGGCGCTGTAGCCCTTGATGACTCCTTCAGCCTCCAGGCGCTTGATCCGCCTGGAACAAGGCGCCTCTGAGAGCCCCACCTTTTCCGCGATCTCGACGTTGGTGGTGCGCGCGTTTTCCCTGAGGGCCGCCAGGATGCGCAGGTCGAACTGGTCGAGAACGGGTGCCGTGGCCGCAGGGCGCCTATTTTGCGAGCTTCGGCCCGATTGCGCTGGTTTCATGCTCATTCCTATCGAATAGCGTCGAATACCTGCGGAAGTGTGCTACTTCGAGCCACGGTCCGCAAGGACATTTGGAGGCTCTCCAGCTAGGCTGTCTTTCGAGTTCAGCCCCCCGCAGGAGCGTCGCCATGTTGGCCGCCGTCGAGTCTCTCCCCCACCCTTTTCCGGCGTCGAGCGGCGCTTTCCAGGCTGCAACGGGTCGCAAGACGCCGGCGCCATTGGACTGCGGTGTTCGGGCCAGTTTCGAGCTGTTCCCGCCCAAGACCCCGGCGGCTGAAGAGGCCCTCTGGTCATGTGTGCGGAAACTGGAGCCGCTGGCCCCCGCGTTCATCTCGGTCACCTACGGAGCGAGCGGGTCCACTCGCGCTCCGACCCGCGAGCTGGTCAGCCGCCTCGTCAGCGAGACCCGCGCGCCGGCCGCCGCCCACCTGACCTGCGTTGGCGCGAGCCGTGACGAGATCGACGCCATCCTGCACGACTACTGGAACGCTGGCGTCCGCCACATCGTGGCCCTGCGCGGCGACGCGCCGGAGGGTGCGCAGGGCGCCCCCGCCCGTCACGCCAACGGCTACGCCAACGCCACCCAGCTGACCGCGGCGATCCGCCGGTTCGCCGACTTCGATGTGAGCGTCGGCTGCTATCCGGAAGGGCACCCTGAAAGCCCGTCGCTGGCGCACGACATCGACGTGCTAAAGGCCAAGCAGGACGCCGGCGCCAACCGGGCGATCAGCCAGTTCTTCTTCGACGTCGACGCCTTCCTGCGGTTTGCGGAGAAGGCCTCGAACGCCGGCGTCACCATCCCGATCCTGCCGGGGATCATGCCGGTGGCCAACTTCGCCAGCCTCGCCCGGATGGCCCGCACCTGCGGGGCCTCGCTGCCCAACTGGGTGGCCAACCTGTTCGACGGCCTGGACGACGATCCTGAGACCCGCCGCCTGGTCGCCTGCTCGCTCGCCGCCGAGACCTGCGCACGACTGCAGGACGAAGGCTTCCGGCAGTTCCACTTCTACACCTTAAACC
>FTHA01001992.1_pt1 | contig 10293 bp, 13 predicted proteins | sample 1640771 | NCBI WGS metagenome assembly FTHA01 (sample SAMEA3914789, study PRJEB12502) | metagenome | biome: forest; material: soil | place: Canada | collected 2011-07-03 | depth 0.3 m | reverse complement strand
GGCCCGCGCCGCCACAGCGCATCCATGATCCGGCTTTCGGCTTCGCTGATCTTCGTCATCGGGCTTGACTTAAAAACCACATCCGTCGTTTTCTAAAACCACACCAGTAGTTTTGGCTTGGGGAGCAGCGGATGGCAAGGGCGATTTCAGGACTGGCCGCCGAGGCCTCTGGGCGGTCTGGCCGGGCTCCGGGGGCCTGACGCATGGCCCCTGCCCCACCCCCGGCCCTGGCGAGGATCTATGCGGGTGACCGGCGCGGCCGTCGCAGGACCGTGGCCGACCGCCTTGGCCTGCTGGTGGTCGGCGGGATCGTGCTGCTGGGCGCCCTGATGGCCGGCGGCGGCCTCTACGACCACATCCACCGCGAGATCGTGCGTCCGCGGGCCATGCGGACCTGGATCCAGGCGCGGCAGGTGCTGGCCGGGCGCCTGAAGCAGCAGGACCCGCTCGAGTTCGGCCAGGTCTGGGCGACCCATTCGGGCCTGATCTGCGGGCTGGTGAACGGCCGGCACAGTTTCAGCGGCCTGGCCGGCATGACTCCTTTCGCGGTCGAGGGCGATCAGGCGGTGTTCGCCCTGGATCAGACGGCCCTCGCCTTCGCCCCTTATTGGCGCGACTGCGTCACCGACCAGTGGATCATCGTCCTGCCCGGCTCGATGCAGGCCGGCGGCTGCGCCACCCGGCTGGGTCAGGCCCGCTGCGTGACGGTCGGCGAATGATCGGCGCCGCCTCGCCCCCCTGCGCCACGCGCGAGCGATCAGTACGAGACGCAGGCCTTCTGGCTGACCAGCAGCACCGAGGACTGGTGGAAGCGGGCCTTATAGTCATCGCGGATGTGGGCGATCTTGGCCGGGTCGTCCGGTCCGCCGTCCAGCACCAGATAGACGATCTTCGACGGCTCGCGCACCAGGGTCCCGCCGGGCGCGCGCCACTGACCCTGCACGTCCATGACGCTGAGGCCGTCCGGAAAGCGTGGGGTGATCACGTCGTCGACGAAGCGGCTCCAGTCGCCGTCGCTGACCGCCAGCCGGTCGCCGTCGTTGCGGCCGAACAGCAGCTCGACGGTCTCGGCGCGGCTCTGGCCGGCCGGGCAATGCAGGAGGGTCTGGGCGCTCGCCTGCGGGCCCTCGTGCGGCGTAACGCAGCCGGCCAGGACCAGGGTGCAGGTCAGGACGATGACGGCGCGCATGATTCGGGCCCCCAGGGTCGCGTCGGAGTTCAGATAGCCGCCCGGCCGTCGCGCGGCTAGGCGTTCGGAGGTCGCGGCCTGGCGGCCGGCGTCTCACATATGGCGAGGTCCGAGGGCCTCCAGCCACGCGTCTTCCTTGTGCCAGACATGCACCTGGCCGCATTTGGGGCAGCGAAACCGATATTCGCCCTTGAGCGCCTCGAAGGCCGATGGGCGCAGCCGCAGCACAGTCTCGACCGGGTCGCCCGTCGAAGGGCAATTGATCAGGATGCGGCCGACCACGTCATTCATCGGCGCGGCCGGTAGACGCGCCTCGCTGGGCCCGAACCGCTGCTCTCGGCCTTGTGCCGATAGACCAGCCGCCCACGGGTCAGGTCGTAGGGCGTCATTTCAATGGTGACCCGATCGCCGACCAGCGTCCGGATCCGGTTCTTCCGCATCTTGCCGGCCGTGTAGGCCAGGATCACCTGATCGGTGGTGAGACGAACACGGAACTGTCCACCGGGCAGGATCTCGTCGACCACGCCCTCGAATTCGATCACGTCTTCCTTGGCCACGGGGCCTCCAATTCAGCCGGCCGCCGCCCACGAGAGGCGGCATGATGCGATCGAGGCGGGACCCGGGGGCCAGCGCCCCCGGGCCGCCGCCAGCGGCGATCGCCGATCACCGCCCGAAGGGAAGCTGCTACGCCGGCCGCAGATCGACGGCGGACTCGCGTCCGGTCTTGCGATCGCGCTCCAGTTCGAAGCTGACCTTCTGGCCTTCGCCCAGGCCGCCAAGGCCAGAGCGTTCGACGGCCGACACGTGCACGAACACGTCCTTGCCGCCGTCATCGGGCTGGATAAATCCGAAGCCCTTGGTGGAATTGAACCACTTCACGGTTCCGATAGTCATGAGGGTATTGTCTTTCAGTCGAAGGAGACGTCCGCGCACCGCGCGACCGATCAAATTGTCGGAGAGGTCGAGGGCAGGCCGGTGCTCGATCAAAACCGAGCGCGGGTAAGTCACCGAACCTGAGCGATATTCGATGGGCATCCCATAAAGGGTTGCGGCGGCATTGCAAGCGTCGCCAGCCTTCGGCGGGGTGTCAAAATCCCGTCCAGGGTGCGCGCAATCGCTCCGCAGACGTCAGGAATGCTGCTTGGATTTGTGCTCGGGTTTTCCCTTGCGCTTGGTCGAGGCCATCTTCTTGAGCTCGGTTTCGCTCATCGACTGGGCCATCGAGCGGGAAGCGCCCTTGAGGCTGGACTTCGACGTCTCGCCGCGCTTGGCGGCCAGGGCCGCGCCGGCGGCCTTCTGCTGAGCGGCGGATTTGGCGGGCATGGGGAATCTCCTTTCCAGGGCCGCAACGAATCCGGATGAAGGCCGGTTCCTAGACCCCGATCAGCTCCCGCCCGATCAGGAAGCGGCGGATCTCGTTGGTGCCGGCGCCGATGTCGTAGAGCTTGGCGTCACGAAGCAACCGCTCGACCGGATAGTCCTTGGTGTAGCCCGCGCCGCCCAGGGCCTGGATCGCCTCCAGGGCGCACTTCACCGCGTGTTCGGAGGCCAGGAGGATGGCGCCGGCGGCGTCGTAGCGGGTGGTGCGGCCCTCGTCGCACGCCCGGGCCACCGCATAGACATAGGCCCGGGCCGAGTTCAGGGCGACGTACATGTCGGCCACCTTGGCCTGCATCAGCTGGAACGAGCCGATCGGCTGGCCGAACTGGCGCCGCTCGCGGACATAGGGCAGCACCACGTCCAGGCACGCCTGCATGATTCCGAGCGGCCCCGCCGCCAGCACCGCCCGCTCGTAGTCCAGGCCCGACATCAGGATCTTCACGCCCTGGCCGGCTTCGCCCAGCACGTTCGCCGCCGGGACCTCGCAGTCCTCGAACACAAGCTCGCCGGTGTCCGAGCCCCGCATGCCCATCTTGTCGAGCTTCTGGGCGCAGCTGAAGCCCTTGAAATCCTTCTGGATCAGGAAGGCCGTGAGACCGCGCGCGCCCGCATCCGGATCGGTCTTGGCGTAGACCACCAGCGTATCGGCCTCCGGCCCGTTGGTGATCCAGAACTTGGTCCCGTTCAACACGTAGCCGTCGCCGCGCCGGTCGGCCCGGAGCTTCATCGAGACCACGTCCGAGCCCGAGCCGGCCTCCGACATCGCCAGGGCGCCGACGTGCTCGCCCGAGATCAGCGGCGGCAGATAGCGGCGCTTCTGCTCGTCCGTGCCCCAGCGGCGGATCTGGTTGACGCAGAGGTTGGAGTGGGCGCCGTAGCTCAGCCCGATGGAGGCCGAGGCGCGGGACACCTCCTCCATGGCCACCACATGCTCGAGGTAGCCGAGCCCCAGGCCCCCCCATTCCTCCTCCACGGTGATCCCGTGCAGGCCCAGCGCGCCCATTTCGGGCCAGAGCTCGCGGGGGAAATGGTTGGAGGCGTCGATCTCGGCCGCGCGGGGCGCGATGCGGTCGGCGGCGAAGCGGGCCGTGGTCTCACGGATGGCGTCGGCGGTTTCGCCAAGGCCGAAATCAAGTGAGGGGCCGTGGTTGGGGAGCATGTCCCGACTTACCACGACCCCTCTGCCTGCGGGAGGAGCATCCCTGAACTGAACGCTACGCGATCGCGGCCCGCCAAACTGAACTGGACGCGGCGGGTCTTATGCTTAGGGCTCCTCCCGTCCCCCCAGGCGTTCCAAAAGGAAGTAGACGGCCCCGGCGACCAGCACGATGCCGAGGATCCCGAGGCTCCAGCCCATCACTCCGCCAAGACCGGAGTTCTTGGCGCTGAAGCCGAAGAAGATGCCGCCGGCGAACACGACCAGGCCGACGGCGCCGGCGCCCAACCACAGGGTGATCGGGTTCAGGCCCCTGAGCGGCTCGGTCGGAGTGGCCTCCAGGTCCGGATAGGTCTGGTACTCGTGATGGGCGACCCGGCGGGACTCGGTGTCCTCGAAGGTCATCGGCTCGGGCGAGAACAGGCGCGGCTCGGGCTCGGCGCGCTCGGCGATCGAGGCCTCGGGCCACATCATCGGCTGCTCTTGCGGCGCCGGTTCGGGCGCGGGCGTTTCGATCGCCAGCGGCTCGGGCTCGGGCAGCAGGGTCCAGGCTTCCGGCTCGGGCGGTTGCGGCAGATCGAGCTCGGCCTCGGGCGCGGTGGTGGGAGCCGTGGCCGGCGGAGGCGCCTCGGCGGCCGGCGGCGGCGCGGGCGCCGGCTCGGGCGCCTTGGCGGCGTCCTCGTTCAGGATCGACTGCAGACGCGCCGTGATGGCGTCGGCGGCCACCTGGGTGGCGAAGGGCGGCTCGTAGGCGGCGGGCTTGGCCTCCGGCGCAGGGCCGATCCGCTCGGCGGTGGCCGTCTCGCCCTCGAGCGGGGCGGCGACTTCGACCGGACGCGAGGCCGGCACGTGGCCGGTGATGTCGCGGTCGACCTTGGGACGCAGCACCTGGCTGGGCGCGGGCAGGAATCCGTGGGTCGGGGTCAGGAACAGCGCCTTCTCGGCGGCCCGGCGGCGCACCAGGGCGTCCAGCACGATCGGCTCGCCCTCGAACTCGACCCGGCGCCACATCTCCATGGCGCAGGCGGCCTGCAGCAGCGCGCCTTCGTTCAGCCGGCGCAGCACGTTGGAATGGCGGAAGTTCTCCGGCCCGATGTTGAACACGAAGGCGCAAAGGGCGTCGAACTGGTTCTGGGTCAGCGGCGTATAGACCCACTCGTTGAGGGCGCCGGAGACCTCCATCAGGTCGTAGATCAGCAGCGCCTCGGCATCCGCTTCCGAGACCTCGGCGCCCTGGCGCGCGGTCTTGGTGTGGCCGTAGCCAATGGTCCAGCGGCCATCCTCCAGCCGGGCGGACGTCCGGCGGTAGCCCTCGAACCGCTCGATCAGATCGAGCGCGGCGCGGGAGGCCTGTTGGCGCGATTTCATCGATCCTTGATCCACTTTGGCACAGACGGGGGAGCGTCTGGCACGGACGGAGCAAGATCGACGCCGATTACAACAGAATGTGGGCTGCCCGTGCGCGAACAGCGAAGAAAGCCGTCCTCCCCCCGCCCGAGGCTTCAGGCGGAGGTGGCGTGGTCCCGGGCTATGCCTGGATCATTGCCGCCATGGTGCGGTCGAGAAGACTCGAACTTCCACGGGTTGCCCCACAGCGACCTCAACGCTGCGCGTCTACCAATTCCGCCACGACCGCTCACCGGGCGAGCGCGGGGGAGTAGCAAACGGCGCCCCCCTTGTGAAGCCCGGGCCAGGAGACCCTGTCAGGAGCCCGCCATGAAGTCGAAGACGTTGGCCTCGCCGGTCACGGCGATGCAGATCTTGTCCTCGTTGATCTGGATCTCGCCGCGCGCGACGGGGTGGTTGTTGACCAGGATCCAGACCTCGTCGGTGGTCTTGGCGTCCAGCGGAATCACCGCGCCCCGGCCCATTCGCAGCAGCTGCTGCATCGGCAGGACGCTGCGGCCCAGCACCACCGAGACTTCGACATTAACGGCGTCGACCTGACTCACGCGCACACGCCCCCTTTGGCCCCTTGCATGCCAAGGGGCTGAGGCCACATTGGCCGCACATGCTTGACCGCGCGTTAAATCCCGAAGCCGGCGTGGGCCATTTGATCCGTGAGGACGGCGCGGCCGCGGGCTGGGCGGTTTCGCCGGGCCGGGTCGGCTATGCCGAGGCGGTCGAGGCCATGAAGGCGCGGGCCGCGGCCATCGGCAAGGCGGAGGCCGGCGAGCTGGTCTGGCTGCTCGAACATCCGCCGCTCTACACCGCCGGGGTCTCGGCCAGGCCGGGCGACCTGTTGGATCCAGACCGGCTGCCGGTGTTCCAGACCGGGCGCGGCGGCCAGTTCACCTATCACGGCCCCGGCCAGCGGGTGGCCTATGTGATGCTCGACCTGAACCGGCGCGGGCGCGACGTCCGCGCCTTCGTCCGGGGCCTGGAGCGGTGGATCATCGCCACCCTGGAGCGCTTCAACGTCGACGGCGAGACCCGGCCGGGGCGCGTCGGCGTCTGGGTCGAACGGCGCCAGCCGGGCGCAACCGCGCGCGAGGACAAGATCGCCGCGATCGGCGTCAGGATCAGCCGCTGGGTCTCGTTCCACGGAATCAGCCTGAACGTCGATCCGGAGCTCGGGCACTACGCCGGCATCGTGCCCTGCGGCATCGCCGAACACGGCGTCACCAGCCTCCTGGACCTCGGATGCACCGCCGGCATGGACGAGGTGGACGCGGCCCTGAAGTCCAGCTTCGCGGAGATCTTCGGTCCGGTCGAGGAAACGCCGGCGCCGCTCTAGCGGACGTTCAGCACCAGGGGCGCTTCCAGCGGGTCGTAGGCGTCCTCGACGGGGGCGTGATGGCCGCGATCCTCGACCAGCTCCGGCTCCCGCTCCGGCTCCGGCCCTGGAGCCTCTGCCACGACCTCATGGGCGACCGCCTCGGAACCGGGGTCGTATGCGGCGTGGGCCGCTTCGAGATGAGCCTCCTCGGCGTGCTCGATCCCGGCATGATCCAGGGCCGGCGTCTCGGCCTCATCGACGTTCGGGGGCTCGTCCAACGGCGGGGCCTCGGCGTGCGCCTCGGCAGGCTCGTCGTGAACCTCGTGCGGTTCGGCCGGGACCTCCTGCATGTCCACCGGATGCTCGGGCGCATCGGTCGCGGGCGCTTCGTGGACCTGGACGGGCGGCGCGTGATGCTCGAACGCCGGCTCGGGATCCATCATCATGTGGGACGCGGCCGGCGCGGCCTCCGCCTCGGCCGGGGCGACGTGTTCGGCGTCCCAATCGAAGCGGGAACGCTCGGGGGCGTCGGTGGTGTCGGGCCCATGCGGGACCCTGCCGTATCGATTCCGGTGCTCGGTCCCCTCCAGGAAGAACAGGTCGATCAGCAGGAACAGCCACCCGATCACCGGGATCAGCGCCACCAGCACCAGCGCGCCCGTGCGGCCGCGGTCGTGACAACGCTTGATCGCCGCGGCCAGCCCGCTCCAGAGCGTGAAGATCACCAGAACCCAGGGCGCGGCCCGCAGCAGCGCCTGGCTGAGCTGGCTGGACGGCCCGAAGCCGCCGGGCAGGCCGCTGTCGGCGACGTACATGCGGCCGACCACCAGGGCGATGTCGATCAGCACGATCGACATCAGGACTTCCCAGAAGCCGGGCCGGCTCAACCGCCCTCTGAACCCAAACAGCGCGCCCAGCATCGCGCACTCCCCTCGCCGAATATGATGTGACGCTTGAACTGGGGCCGCCGGCCTGCGGCTGGACCATTAACCATGAATGGACCGCGTCATCGGCGCACGTCAATCTCAGGCGCTCTATCAGGCGAACTCGACCAGCACCTCGTCGGCGGCGACGCTGTCGCCGGGCCCCGGCCCCACCGCCTTCACCACCCCGTCGCGCTCGGCGCGGATGATGTTCTGCATCTTCATCGCCTCGACCACGGCGACCGTCTGGCCGGACTTGATCGCCTGGCCCGGTTCGACCGAGATGGAGACCACCAGCCCCGGCATGGGCGACAGGATCAGGCGCGAGGTGTCGGCCGGCGCCCGTTCGGGCAGTTTCTCGTGCAGCTCGGCCGAGCGGGGCGTCAGCACCAGGAGCCGCTGGGACGCCGCGCGGTGGCGCAGGCGGAAGCCCTCCGCCGCCGGCGCCGCGTGGACGGTGAACGCCCGCCCGTCCAGCTTGCCCCGGAACATCGGCCAGCCCGGGCGCCAGTCGACGTCGCCGAGCTTGAGGCTGCGGCCCTCGTCAGGCAGCTCGATCAGGAGGCCGCCGTCCACGGGCTCCAGGCGCGCGCGCCGCTTGGCGGCGCCGGACGCCACGATCCATTCGCTGCGCATCGCGCCGCCGTTGGTCCGCCGGGACGCCTGCAGCCGGTGCATCCACACCGCCGCCGCCAGCATCAGGTCCGCCTGTTCGGGCGTGGGCGCAAGGCCCTGGAAACCCTCGGGAAACTCCTCGGCGATGTAGCCGGTGGTCAGCCGGCCCTCCCGGAAGCGGTCCTGGTCCATCACCGCCGACAGGAAGGGGATGTTGTGCTCCACCCCCTCGATCAGGAAGTCGTCCAGCGCCCGCGCCATGGCGCGCACCGCCCGCTCGCGGTTGGGACCGTGGGTCGACAGCTTGGCGATCATCGGATCGTAGAACATCGAGATGTCCGAGCCCTCGACCACGCCGGTGTCGTTGCGGATGGTCGTCTCGCCGCTTTCCTCGGCCGGCGGCCGGTAGCGCACCAGCCGCCCGATCGACGGCAGGAACCCCCGGTAGGGGTCCTCGGCATAGACCCGGCTCTCGATGGCCCAGCCCCTGGGCGCGAGGCCGGCCTGCTTCAGCGCCAGCTTCTCGCCCGCCGCCACGCGGATCATCTGCTCGACCAGATCCACTCCGGTGATCAACTCGGTGACCGGATGCTCCACCTGAAGACGCGTGTTCATCTCCAGGAAATAGAAGGACTTGTCGGCCCCGACGATGAACTCCACCGTGCCGGCGGAATCGTAGCCTACCGCCCGCGACAGGGCGATCGCCTGCTCGGCCATGGCCTGTCGGGTGGTCTCGTCGAGGAAGGGCGACGGCGCCTCCTCGATCACCTTCTGGTTCCGGCGCTGGATCGAGCACTCGCGCTCGTTCAGGTGCAGCACATTGCCATGCTTGTCGCCCAGCACCTGGATCTCGATGTGTCGCGGCGAGGTGACGAACTTCTCGATGAACACGCGGTCGTCGCCGAAGCTGGAGGCCGCCTCGGCCCTGGCGGCCGGGAAGCCCTCCTCCACGCCCAGGCGGTCGAAGGCGATGCGCATGCCCTTGCCGCCGCCGCCGGCCGACGCCTTCAGCATCACCGGATAGCCGATGTCCTCGGCGATGCGGATGGCGTGGGCGATGTCCTCGATGACGTCCAGGTGCCCGGGCACGGTCGACACCCCGGCCGCGGCCGCCAGGCGCTTGGAGGCGATCTTGTCGCCCATGGCCTCGACGGCCTCGGGATTGGGGCCGATGAAGGCGATGGCTTCGGCCGCCAGGGCCCTGGCGAACTCGGCCCGCTCGGAGAGGAAGCCGTAGCCTGGATGGATCGCCTGGGCGCCGGTCTGCTTGGCCGCCGCGATGATCTTGTCCATCGCCAGGTAGGACTGGGCCGCGGGCGCGGGGCCGATCGCGACGCTCTCGTCGGCCATCTCCACCGCCAGCGAGCCGGCGTCGGCGTCGGAATGGACCTGGACGGTCTTGATGCCCATGCGCCGGGCGGTGCGGATGATCCGGACCGCGATCTCGCCCCTGTTGGCGATCAGGATCTTCTGGAACACCCGGGCCTCGGTTCAAACGCCTGAACGGCCTCGACTTCTATGGAGGCGCGGGCGGCTCGTAAACCTGATGGACCATTCTATATTGAGGGCAGGGTTTCACCTGGAGCATCCCATGCCCGCCGACGCCGCCCACGCCCCCGCCCTCTCCGCCTCCGGCTTCGACCTCGCTCCGCCCACGGCCGATCAGCTGAAGGCGCTGGAAGCGGACCTCAGCCAGGAGGAGCGCGACGTGCTCCTGCACCATGGGACCGAGGCCCCGTTCTGCGGCGGCCTGCTGGCCAACAAGGAGGCCGGCGTCTACGGCTGCCGGCTTTGCGGCCTGCCGCTGTTCCGCTCGGTGGCCAAGTTCGAATCGGGCACCGGCTGGCCCAGTTTCTACGAGCCCTTCGACAAGGATCACCTGAAGCTGGTGCGCGACACTTCCTACGGCATGGTGCGCATCGAGACCCAGTGCGCCCGCTGCGACAGCCACCAGGGACACGTCTTCCCCGACGGCCCCAAGCCCACCGGCATGCGCTACTGCATCAACTCAATCTCACTGGAATTCACGCCGAACGGCCAGCCCCTGCCCGACCGCCTGGGCCGCGGCGCCCCCGAAGGCCAGCCGGCGGCCTGACGTCCCCCACGGAACCTTGACCTTGGCCGAGGGTTAATCGGCCGACGCTGCTCCAGGAGTCCCCATGCGCAAGATCATCGCCCTTTCCGCCGCCGCCCTTCTCGTTCTCTCGGCCGGCGCGGCCGAAGCCCGGGGCTGCCTGAAGGGCGCGGCCATCGGCGGCGTCGCCGGCCACTTCGCCGGCCATCACGCCCTCGCCGGCGCCGCCATCGGCTG
>FTHA01001791.1_pt1 | contig 10294 bp, 8 predicted proteins | sample 1640771 | NCBI WGS metagenome assembly FTHA01 (sample SAMEA3914789, study PRJEB12502) | metagenome | biome: forest; material: soil | place: Canada | collected 2011-07-03 | depth 0.3 m | reverse complement strand
TGGACGGTGACCACGACGAAGCCGTGCTTCACGCCCCAGCGGCCGATGTTGTCGTAGAAGGCGTTGGCCTCGCGGTCCTGCTGCTCGATCTTGTTGCCGGCGCCGCCGGGCACATAGATGAACACCGGCCGCTTCGCCGCGCCCTTGTCGCCATAGAAGATGTCGACCAGGTCCTTGGGGTTCGCCCCGAACTTGACGTCGCGCGCGATGGTCACGCCCGGATAGAGCTTGGCCTTGGAACGGATGGGCGCGGCGGCGCCGGGCGGCCACCAGGTGTCGTAGTCGTTGGCCGGCATCATCGGCCGATAGAGCTTGGCCGTGCAGGAGACGTCCACGACCTGGCCCATCTTTTTCAGCTGCTGGTAGACCGGCTCGGGGACCTGGGCCTGGGCCGAGTTGGAGATCAGCGCCGTCAGCATCGCGGCCGCGACGGCCGCGCGTGGCCAGTTCCGGGTCATGTTTCCCCTCCAAGGTTCCGGGCGCCCGCTGCCGGGGATGTTCCCCGCTTCGCGCCGGCGCCTCAGCTGCGCCGGTAGTTTGGCCTGCCCGCCGCCGCGTTGGAAGCCCGCTCCCGCACGCTCAGCTCATCATATCCGGTGGCCGGGTCCGGCGGCCGGCTGAATTCCAGCTCCGGCAGGTCCCCAATGACCAGCTCGGCGGTGGTGTTCACCATGCAGCCGCGCGCCAGATGCCCGCCGACGCAGCCGCCATCGCGGCGGGCGAGGGCGATGTGCAGGTGCCCGCCGTCGGGGCCGAGGGTTCCGGTCAGCGACAGGATTTCCATGGGCTCGTCGAAGGTGCGGAAGACCTCGGGCTCGCCGATGGCGCCGGGCATCCGCAGGCGGGCGCGAACGAGGCTGCCGACGCAGGTCAGGATGCAGCCGGCGCCCAATCCGAGCGCCTGAGTCAGGCGCTCCAGCTCTTCCTCGAGGTCGGTCCCCGGCGTCAGGCGGACGGCGTGCACGCGCATGGGCCCGAGCATGCCATCCCGCCCGCGCTGAAAGAAGCTCGGCGCCTCGGCCTACTTCAGCTGGCTGTCCTTGCTGCCCCGGCGGTTGATGCCGGCGACGACGATGCGGCTGTCGCGGCCCGACTGGCAGCGGACGCAGGTCCGCGCGCCTGGAAGGGCGCGGCGGCGGGCCTCGGGGATCTCGTCGCCGCACTCCACGCAGTGGGTGCTGCCCTCGCCGGCCGGCATCCGCGCGCGGGCGGTCAGCACGCCGTCGGTGACGGTGTCCTCGATCTGATCCAGAACCGCGCCTTCGTGCGCCCAGCCAGTGGCCATGTCGTCCAAATTTCCCTATGTCGCCAGCGCCTTAGATAGGAACGGCCCAGCCGGAGTCCAGGGCCGGCCGGCGCCTGCGACCGGTCGAAAGCGCTGGCGCGGCGCATGGGTTCCTGTCAGAACAAGACGGGAACATTGGAGACCGCCTTGGCTCATCGCGCCGGCAGCGCCGATCTACCTCTGCACGGCGGGCGCGTGCCGCCGTGGCTGGCCGACCGGATGACGCGGCTGGGGGCGGTGATCAGCCAGGCCATCGTGCACCACTACGGCCGCGACGAGCTGCTGCGGCGCCTCTCGCACCCGTTCTGGTTCCAGTCGTTCGGCGCGGTGATGGGCATGGACTGGCACTCGTCCGGCATCACCACCAGCGTCATCGGGGCCCTGAAGCGGGGCCTGGGTCCGCTGCAGGGCGAGCTGGGGCTGCAGGTGTGCGGCGGCCGGGGCAGGCACTCGCGCGCGACGCCGGGCGAGCTGGCCCAGGTCGGCGAACGCACCGGGCTCGACGGCGCGGCCCTGGGCGCGGCCAGCCGTCTGGTGGCCAAGGTCGACAGCGCCGCCGTCCAGGACGGCTTCGACCTCTACCTGCACGGCTTCATCGTCGCCGACGACGGCAAATGGGTGGTGGTGCAGCAGGGGATGAACGGCGGCCGGCGCCAGGCGCGCCGCTACCACTGGCTGTCCGAGGGGCTGACCAGCTTCGTCGACGCGCCCCACGCGGCGATCGAAGGCCGCGGCCAGGGCGAGATCGTCAACCTGACCGACCGGCGGGCTGAGGCCTCGCGGCTGGCCCAGGTGGAGCTGCTGACGTCCCTGGGGCCGGACGGGATCGTGCGCGAACTGGCGGCGCTGGAGCCGCCCCAGACGCCGGCCGCCCAGGCGGTGCTGCCGCACCTGACGATGCCGGACCGCCACGACGTCCGGGCCGAGGATGTGGTCATGCGGCGCCTGCACGGCGCCCTGGCGGCGGCGGCCGAGCGGGGACCGGCGGACTTCGCCGATCTCTTGATGACGCCGGGCGTCGGGGCGCGGACGGTGCAGAGCCTGGCGATGGTGGCGGAGGTGATCCATGGGGCGCCCAGCCGGTTCAGCGATCCGGCCCGGTTCTCCCTCGCGCTGGGAGGCAAGGACCGGCATCCGTTCCCGGTGCCGATCAAGGTCTACGACCGGACGCTGGCGGTGCTGAAGTCCGCGGTCTCCAACGCCAGCCTGGGCCGAGAGGAGGCGCTGGGCGCGCTGCAGCGGCTGGACCGGCAGGCGCGGCTCCTGGAGCGCCACGCGCGCGGCCCGGGCCTGGAGGAGCACCTGGCCGCCGAACGCGCGGCCTCGCACGGCCATGGCGGGCGCAGCGTCTTCGGCTGGGAGGCGGAGGCCAAGTTTCCTGCGACAGAATGCCATGGCTAAGCTTGCTCCGCCGGCTGCGGAGACGTTAGGCAGGCGCATCTCCGCAAAGCTTCGAGTGCAGCATGACCCTGGATACCCCACACCAGGCGCGGACGGTCGGTCCGAGGGCGTCGCTCTGGACAGCGCTCGGCGTGGCCGCAGCGCTCGTGTTCTTCATGATCACAGGCGCGCTCTCCTATTCCAACGTCCAGACCCTGCAGGCCGACGCCGACCAGATCGTGCACTCGCACGACGTCATCACCGCCCTGGATGGCCTGCTCTCGGCCGCCCAGGACGCGGAAACCGGGCAGCGGGGCTATCTGCTCACCGGCAACGACAAGTACCTGGAGCCCTATGACGCCGCCCTCGCCAAGGTGGCCTCCAGCGTCAGCGCCGTCTCCACGCTGACGCGGGACAATCCGGCCCAGCAGGCCAACCTGGGCCAGCTGGAGCCCCACCTCCAGGCCAAGCTCGCCGAGCTGAAGCAGACCATCGAGCTGCGCCGCACCCAGGGCGAGGCGGCCGCCCTGGCCGTGGTGAACACCGATCGCGGCAAGGTCGAGATGGACGCCATCCGGGCCCAGCTCGCCGTCATGGACCGGGAGGAGGCGCGCCTGCGGGAAGTGCGCCTGGTCGAGATGCAGGCCGCGCAACGCACGGCGGTGGCGAGCGGGATCCTGGCGACGGTCCTGGGCATGGCGCTGACCCTGGCGGTGGGGCTTCTGCTTCAGCGGGCCACCCAGGCTCGCCAGCGCCAGGCCTGGCTCCAGGCCGGCGAGGTGGGCGTGGCCGGCGCCATGCTCGGGGACAAGTCGATCGCCGAGCTCGGCGACGGCATCCTCGACTTCATGGCCCCCTATCTCGGCGCCCAGGCCGCCGTGCTGTTCAGCGCCGAGGGCGACCACTTCGAGCGGGCGGCGCAGCTGGGCGTGCCTGCCGACGCCAGCGTGCCGACCCGCTTCTCGCTGAGGGAAGGCCTGCTCGGGCGGGTCGCCGCCGACGGCCGGCCGATGGTCGTCCACGATGTGCCCGACGGCTATCTGGCGGTCGGCTCGGGCCTCGGCCGGGACAAGCCCCGCCACCTGGTGATCGCCCCCTTCAGCGCCGACGGCGTGGTCAACGCCGTCATCGAGCTGGGCTTCCTGCATCCCGTCGACGAGCGGATCGAGACCTTGCTGCAGCGGATCGCCGAGCCCGCCGGCATCGCCCTGCGCACCGCGCGCTACAGGACCGAGCTGCAGAACCTGCTAGAGGAAACCCAGCGCCAGGCCGAGGAGCTCCAGGTCCAGAGCGAAGAGCTGCGCGTCTCCAACGAGGAGCTGGAGGAACAGGGCCGCGCCCTGAAGGAACAGCAGGTCCGCCTGGAGCAGCAGCAGGTCGAGCTGGAACAGACCAACAGCCAGCTGGAGGAACAGGCCCAGCAGCTGGAGTTCCAGCGCGACGACCTCGCCCGGTCGAGCGCGGCGGTGGAGCTGAAGGCCCGGGAGCTGGAGCAGGCCAGCCGCTACAAGTCCGACTTCCTGGCCAACATGTCCCACGAGCTGCGCACGCCGCTCAACTCGCTGCTGATCCTGTCCAAGCTGCTCGGCGACAACCCGCAGGGAAACCTGTCGGACGAGCAGGTGCAGTTCGCCCGCACCATCCAGTCGTCCGGCAACGACCTGCTCAACCTGATCAACGACATCCTCGACCTGTCCAAGATCGAGGCCGGCCACATCCAGGTGCAGCCCGAGACCGTGTCGCTGCAACGGCTCTCGCGCGACCTGCGCCAGACCTTCGATCCCATCGCCGGCGAGCGTCGCCTGGCGTTCGCGATCGAGATCGCCGACGACTGCCCGCCCACGATCGTCTCCGACCGCCAGCGGCTCGAGCAGATCCTCAAGAACCTGCTGTCCAACGCCTTCAAGTTCACCGAGACGGGCGGGGTGGAGCTGCGGGTCGAGCGCGCGGGCGAGGGCGGTCTGAGCCTGGCCGTCACCGACACAGGCATCGGCGTCTCCGAGGAGCAGCACCGGAACATCTTCGAGGCCTTCCGCCAGGCCGACGGCGCCATCAACCGCAAATATGGCGGCACGGGGCTGGGGCTTTCGATCTCGCGCGAGCTGGCGCGTCTGCTCGGCGGCGCCATCACCCTCAAGAGCGAGCCCGGCAAGGGCAGCACCTTCACCGTCACCGTGCCCCTGGCCTACGATCCGGGCCTCGTGGAAGCCCGGGGCGAGCCCGCGGCGCCGTCCGCCGGCCCGTCCGCGCCGACGCCTGCCCCGGCGCCGAGAGCGGTCTCCCAGCATGGCGCCGTCGACGACGACCGGGACCGGCTGGACGACACCCGCCGCATCCTGCTGGTGGTCGAGGACGACCGGGTCTTCGCCGGCATCGTCCGCGACCTGTCCCGCGAGGCCGGCTTCCAGTGCCTGGTGGCCGGGACGGCCGAAGAGGCGCTGGATCTGGCCAGGCGCTTCAGGCCGAGCGCGATCGTGCTGGACATCGGCCTGCCCGACCAGTCGGGCCTGGCGGTGCTGGACCGGCTGAAGCGCGACGACGCCCCCCGCCACATCCCCATCCACGTCGTGTCCGCCGCCGACCACGCCCAGACGGCCCTTTCCCTGGGCGCCGTGGGCTATCTGGTGAAGCCGGTGAAGCGCGAGGACCTGTCCCATGCGCTCCAGGCGCTGGAGGCCCAGCTGACCCGCACCGTGCGCCGGGTCCTGATCGTCGAGGACGATCCGGTGCAGCGCGAGGCCGTCCGCAAGCTGCTGGGCTCGAGCGACGTCGAGACCGTCGGCGCCGGCACCGCGGCCGACTGCCTGAAGCGGCTGAAGGAGCAGACCTTCGACTGCATGGTGCTGGACCTGTCGCTGCCCGACGCCTCGGGCTTCTCCCTGCTGGAGACGCTGAGCAGCGAGGGCGACTACGCCTTCCCGCCGGTCATCGTCTACACCGGCCACGACCTGTCGGCGGAGGACGAGCAGAAGCTGCGCCGCTACTCCAGCTCGATCATCATCAAGGGCGCCAAGTCGCCCGAGCGCCTGCTCGACGAGGTTTCGCTGTTCCTGCACCAGGTGGTCGCCGAGCTGCCCGCCGAGCAGCAGAAGATGATCCACGAGGCCCGCAACCGGGACGCCGTCCTGGAAGGCCGGCGCATCCTCATCGTCGAGGACGACGTGCGCAACGTCTACTCGCTGACCAACATCCTGGAGCCGCGCGGCGCGGTGGTGGAGATCGCCCGCAACGGCCAGGAGGCGCTCGACGCCCTGGCCCGTCGGGCATCGGAGGGCGCGAGCCCCATCGAGCTGGTGCTGATGGACGTGATGATGCCGGTCATGGACGGCCTGGAAGCGACCAAGCGCATCCGCCTGGACGGGCGCTGGACCAGACTGCCGATCATCATGCTCACGGCCAAGGCCATGCCCGACGACCAGGAACGCTGTCTCTCGGCGGGCGCTAACGACTACATGGCCAAGCCGCTGGACGTGGACAAGCTGCTCTCCCTCGTGCGCGTGTGGATGCCACGTTAGGGGCCGATGGTGGGTGACGGCGTCGAGGACATCGAGATGCACCTCCTGCTGGAGGCGCTCTTCCGGCGCTATCACTACGATTTCCGCCACTACGCCCAGGCGTCGATCAAGCGGCGGCTGAAGCAGGCGCGCCAGCAGCTGGGCTTCCGCAGCTTCTCGGCGATGCAGGACGCCGTGCTGCACGATTCCGCCATGGTGCCGCGCGTGCTCGACTACCTGACCGTGCAGGTCAGCGAGATGTTCCGCGATCCCGGCTACTTCCGCGCGATCCGCGAGAAGGTCGTGCCGCACCTCAAGACCTATCCCTCGCTGAAGGTGTGGATCGCCGGATGCAGCGGCGGCGAGGAGCTGCATTCCTTCGCGATCCTGTTCCGCGAAGAGGGGCTGCTGGACCGCACGCTGTTCTACGCTACCGACATCAATCCCAGCGCCCTCGAGGCCGCGGCCAGCGGCGTCTATGCCATGGACCGGATCAAGGCCTTCACCGAGAACCACCAGAAATCCGGAGGCAAGTCGTCGCTGTCGGACTACTACACCGCCGCCTATGGCCGGGCCGTGTTCGACAAGGCGCTGCGCAGCCGCGTGGTGTTCTCCGACCACAGCCTGGTCACCGACGCCGTCTTCGCGGAGGCTCAGTTCATCTCCTGCCGCAACGTGCTGATCTATTTCGACCGGACGCTGCAGGACCGGGCGCTGGGCCTGTTCCGCGACTCCCTGGCCCGCAAGGGCTTCCTGGGCCTGGGCTCGAAGGAGAGCATCCGCTTCTCCGACCACGCCAGCGCCTTCGCCGACTTCGTCCGCGAGGAGAAGATCTACCAGCGGCGGGACCCATGAGCGAAGACCGGGTCCAGGCCATCGCCATCGGCGCGTCGGCGGGCGCCATCCAGGCCCTGTCGCGGATCCTGCCCGCCTTGCCCGCGAGCTATCCGATCCCGGTGCTGGTCATCGTCCACATCCCGGCAGACCATTCGGACCTGCTCGCGCCGCTGTTCCAGGCCAAGTGCCGGGTCGTGGTGAAGGAGGCCGAGGACAAGGAGCCGATCCTGCCGGGCTTCGTCTATTTCGGCCCCTCCGACTATCATCTGCTGGTGGAAGCCGATCACACCGTGTCGCTCTCGTCCGACGAGCCCGTGCTCTATTCCCGGCCCTCCATCGACGTGCTGTTCGAAAGCGCCGCGGACGCCTATGGCGAGGGCTTGGTGGGCGTGATCCTGACCGGCGCCAACGAGGATGGCGCCCAGGGCCTGCAGGCCGTGGTCGCAGCCGGAGGCGTCGCCTTGGCCGAGAACCCCGCGGAGGCCTTCGCCCCGGCCATGCCGAGCGCGGCGCTGGCCCGCTGCGCCGGCGTCCGCTCGATGTCGCTGGACGCCATCGCCGCCTATCTCGTGGACCTGGGGGCGTCGTGAGCGGGATGGCCGAACCGATCAATTTACTGATCGTGGACGATCTCGAGGAGAACCTCCTGTCGCTGGAGGCTCTGCTCCAGCGCGACGGCCTGGCCTTCCTCAAGGCCAGGTCCGGCGACGAAGCCCTGGAAATGCTGCTCAAGCACGACGTGGCCCTGGCCCTGCTCGACGTGCAGATGCCCGGGATGGACGGCTTCCAGCTGGCCGAGTTCATGCGCGGCAACGAGCGCGCCCGGCACATTCCAATCATCTTCCTCACCGCGGGCAGCGCGGACACCCAGCGGCGCTTCCGCGGCTACGAGGCCGGCGCGGTCGATTTCATCCAGAAGCCGATCGAGCCTGACATCCTTCGCGGCAAGGCCGGCGTTTTCTTCGACCTCCACCAGCAGCGCCGCCAGATCCAGGTGCAGCACGACGCGCTGGAGATCGGCACCAAGGCCCTGGCCGACGCCGCCAACCAGCTCGAGGCCCAGGTCCGCGAGCGGACCGCCGAGCTCGAGGAAGCCCTGGCGCGGCTGAAGGCCGAGACGGCCGAGCGCGAACGGGCCGAGGCGTCGCTGCGTCAGAGCCAGAAGATGGAGGCCGTCGGCCAGCTGACCGGCGGCATCGCCCACGACTTCAACAACATGCTGACCGGGATCATGGGGGCGCTGGACCTCATGCGGCGGCAGGCAGCCGCCGGCCAGGTCGACAACATCGAGCGCTATATCGACGCCGCGACCACGTCCGCGGCGCGGGCCGCCGCCCTGACCCAGCGCCTGCTGGCCTTCTCCCGCCGCCAGTCGCTCGATCCCAAGCCCGTCGAGATCAACGAGCTGATCGGATCCATGTCGGACCTGATCGAACGGGCGGTGAACGAAAAGACCGACTTCAGGATGGTGCTGGCCCCCGACCTGCCGGCCGCGCTGGTCGACCCGCACCAGCTCGAGAACGCCATTCTCAATCTGGCGATCAATGCGCGCGACGCCATGCCCGACGGCGGCGTGCTGACCGTCGAGACCAAGGTCGTCGATCTGGACAAGGCCGGTGTGGCGGGCCGGCCGGGCCTGACGCCGGGCCGCTACCTGCTGATCGCCGTGTCCGACACCGGCGTCGGCATCGCGCCCGAGCTGATCGAGAAGGTGTTCGACCCCTTTTTCACGACCAAGCCGCTGGGGCAGGGCACCGGGCTCGGCCTGTCCATGGTCTACGGCTTCGTCCGTCAGAGCGGCGGCCATGTGCGCATCCACAGCCAGACCGGCATGGGCACCTCCGTCAAACTCTACCTGCCGACGACGGAGATCCGGCCCGCGGCGCCGCTGGCGCCAGGGCGCGCCGCGCCCCAGGGCGCGGGCGAGCGCGTGCTGATCATCGAGGACGAGCCGGCCGTGCGGATGCTGGTGCGCGAAGTGCTGGAGCAGCTCCGCTACGAGGCGGTGGAATTCGCCGATCCCCTGGCGGCCTTGCCCTACCTGGCCTCGGACGAACGCATCGACCTGATGATCTCCGACGTGGGGCTGCCGGGGATGAGCGGCCGCGAGCTGGCCGAGACGGCCCGGGCCCACCGGCCCGACCTGCCGATCCTGCTGATCACGGGATATGCGGAGAACGCCGCCATCCGCTCCGGCTTCTTGGGCGCCAACATGTCGATGGTCACCAAGCCCTTCTCGCTCGACGAACTGGCGGCGAAAGTCAGCGAGATGATCTCGCCCAGGACCTAGTTCGGGCCCCGGCGTATGGGGCGACGGGCTGGATTCCTGCCCCCGGCCGATTCGCCTGCTGCGATTCACGGCTTGCCAACCAGTCTGTGGATAAGTTCACCCTATGAGAGCCAGCAAGGCTCCAGAGCCATTGGGGCGGGGTGTCAAAACGATGCTGAGGTTCGCAGCCCTCGCGGCTGTCGGCGCCCTGTCGGCGGCCGGCGCCGCACAGACGGTGGTGTGGCTCGACCGGGCCAGCCATCCGGGCGACCTTCGCAACTCGGAGACGGCCATGGCGACGACCCGCGCGTCAGATGCGGGCCCGCCGGCCGACGGCCAGGCGGCCGAGATCGTCAAGGCCGCCGACGGCCACTACTGGGCCGAGGGCCAGGTCAACGGCAAGTCCGTGCGCTTCCTGGTCGATACCGGCGCCACGGCCGTGGCCCTGACCGCCGAGGACGCCTCGCGGCTGGGCATGGATCCCGCGACCCTGAAGTACGGCTACAAGGTGATGACCGCCTCGGGCCAAGCCCGTGCGGCCGAGGTCAAGCTGGCCAGCGTCTCCATCGCCGGCGCCCGCGTGAACGACGTCGACGCCCTGGTCATCGAAAAGGGCCTGCCGTCCTCGCTGCTGGGCATGACCTATCTGGGCCGGCTCTCGAACTTCGAAGCCACCAAGACCGCCCTGATCCTGCGGCCCTAGGCGGCCTCGCGCTCGGCGGGGCGCATCACCGCCTCCAGCGCCTGCTCGATCACCTCGACCCCCGCGCCCGGCCGGATCGCCTCGACCGTGAGGATCCGCCGCCAGGTCCGCGCGCCCGGACGGGCGTGGAACAGTCCCAGCATGTGGCGGGTCATGGCCGGCAACCTCACGCCCTCGGCCAGCTTCTGATCGACGTAGGGCAGGAAGGCCCGCACCGCTGCGTCCGGCCCCACGTCCGGCCCCACCGCTCCATAGATGCGCCGGTCGGCCTGGCCCAGCAGCGCCGGCTCGTGATAGGCGGCCCGGCCCAGCATCACCCCGTCGAC
>FTHA01002080.1_pt1 | contig 10315 bp, 8 predicted proteins | sample 1640771 | NCBI WGS metagenome assembly FTHA01 (sample SAMEA3914789, study PRJEB12502) | metagenome | biome: forest; material: soil | place: Canada | collected 2011-07-03 | depth 0.3 m | reverse complement strand
GGGCGGAGGCGGCGCGGAGACAAGGTCCCACCCCAGAGCGTCCATTTCGCGCAGGTCGAACGCATTGACCAGGTCGACCGTGCCCGTGTCGGCGAAAGCGGCGAAGGAGTCCGCGCTGTCATTCCAGTCGCCGTAGTCGCCGCTCGGATCGGTGTTGAAGGTCCCGAGATTGACGGCCCCGCCGTCGAGCGAGAAATAGCCCGGGGTGGAGCCTACGAAGTCCCGCGTTCCGGCGGCGGCATAGTGGAACAGGTCCAGAAGCGTGTAGCTGTTGCTGGTCGAACCGACCGCCTCGCCGACATTCAGGTAGCGCCCCAGGACTTCGGTCAATTCATGGACGGCGGTGCCGAAGAAGTCGTACTGCCCCCCTCCGACGCCATTGGAATTGTCGAAATCCCAAGGCGTTGCGGCGTCGAATCCGACCGAACCGTCGAGCTGGGTGTCATTGGCGATGAGGCCCAGCGCCTTGGCCTGGGCCGTCGTGACCCAGAAGTTCCCTCCGCCCGTCGGGTCCGTAATGGCGAAATGCGCCAAGGCAGTCGCGTCATCGGCCGACTTGGCGTCGGTGGCGAAGGCGGTCTTCAGCTGCGAATAGGCGAAGTTCTGCAGATAGAAGGAACTCGCGCCGATGGCGTCGCCCGGCAGGGCTTTGCCGGCCAGTTCGCCCCAACCGACATTGATGGTGACGGTGATCGGGTCACTGAATTCGTTCTGCAGGAAATTGGCCGCCGCGTTCATCGCGGGGATGAAGCCGGCGGGCGCGGACGACACGCTGGAATCGAACTGCAGATCGATCGACGACACGCTCGATTCCCTTCACGCCGCTAAGCAGGTTAACTCTCAATTTCATTGCGCCGAAAGCAGGGCGTGAGGGCGCTGGCGGCCGGTTCGGCGCCGATACCAGTCCTAAGTGGCTATGGGGTTGTCTGTCGAGTCACATCACGCCAAGGGAGAGTCATGAGACGGCCATGCTCCTGCTGAAGGCCCCCGATCAAGGCGCCGCAAGACCTGGCGCCCGCTGGACCCGCGGGAAGCGAGGCAGGAACCCAACCGCCAGTTTGGCGGCCACACTCCCCCCGCCCCTTTCAACTAGACGCCGTGGGGCCTTTGCCACTATCGCTAATGCGGCGTCTGTACGTTGGGGAGACATCGATGGACGGAGGGTCGAGCGCCCCGTTGGAGCCGACAACGATCGGCTCATCCGAGGACCGCGTCTGGCCGCTCGTCACCATCGGCCTGCCGGTTTTCAACGGCCAGGAGACGATCAAGCGCGCCGTGGGGTCCCTGATCAGCCAACGGTATCCGAATATCGAAATCGTCATTTCGGACAACGCTTCGACCGACAAGACCGTCCACATCTGCCGCCGCGTCTTGCGCGATCATCCCAATGCTCGGGTCATCGAACAACCTGAAAACCGGGGCCCTCACGCCAATTTCGAAGCCGTCGTCAAGGAAGCGCACGGCAAGTATTTCATGTGGGCCGCGGACGACGACATCTGGAAGCCCGACTTCGTCAGCCGGCTGGTCGAGGAGCTCGAAACCCACCCGGATGCATGCGTGGCCATGACGGCCACCGAGCTGCGCACGCCGGCCGGCGAGCGGATCGACGTCATCCGCTTCAAGGGAACGGCCGATCCGAACGGACTGCCCCCCTCTCGGCTCGGCGCCCTGGTCCTGACGCCCCGCAAGTACAACTACTTCATCTACGGCCTTTACCGGACGCAGATCATCCAGCAGGGCATCCGCACCTTTCCGGCGGTCCTCGGCGGCGATCGCATGTTCGTCGCGCAGTTCGCCATCGGTCACCGCTGGCGATACGTGGACGAGGTCCTTTACCTGCGCACCGATCAACCTGCCCACCGATCAGGCTACAAGCGTGAAGAAGCCAAGGCGGAGGTCAGGCTCGGACAGGTCTCGGCCTTCGCCCGGATGATGGCCGACACCCAGGTATTGCCCTGGTGGCGCAAGCTGACCCTGCCCTTCTACACCGCCGTCTATGCGGGGTTTGTCTACCGCAAGCAGATCACCGCAGCCGCCGACACGTTAAGGGCCTACGGTGAGCGTTTGCCTCGAGCGCTGTCGCCGGCGTCGGTCATACTGGCCGCCGCCGCCGCCGTGGGAACGGGCGTCCTGGCGGCGCGAGGCGCGGCGGCGGCGCCGACGGCCGTTCTGGCAGGGACGGCCGCCCTGTCGTTCCTGGCGGTGCTCGTGCTTCAGCGCAGGTCCGCCGCGACCTCGCTGGACGCGGTGCGCTCGGACCTGAGCGCCCTTCGCAAGATCGTCGACCGCCAGCACGATGTCCTCGCCGCCCAGCGGCACTCCAACCGCAAGCAGCTGGACGCCGCCCTGGCGCAGTTCGGCGATGACCTGCGCCAGACGCTGGACGCGGACCTAGGCGGCCTGCGCGAGCGCCTCGACCGCAATCATGACGCGCTGGGAACCCTGCGGCGCACCAGCAGCAAACAACTGGACGTCGCCTTCGCCGAGTTCCGCGCCCACCTCCGCCTCGCCCTCGACGCCGTCGCGGACCAGACCCGCCAAAGGACGGCCGAGGACATCGACCAGCGCCTCGCGTCCACGCGGCCCGCGATTGTCGGCGACGTCAGCGCAACCTTCTCCGCCGCCCTTGAGAGGGCGGTCGACCAGATCCGTCAGGCGCTCGAACAGGACCGTGCAGGCGCGTTCGAGGACACGATCAGACCCGCCCTGGCCGATCTCGGCGACATGCTGCGCACGCGTGTGGCGGAAGACCAGGACTCCCATTTCCGTGACCGCATTCGCCCGACGCTCGCGGCCATCGCCGATCAGATCCGCCTGCGCGTGGGCGAGGACGCGCAGGCGCGCCTGGAGCATCTGCTTGGTCCGCTCCTGTCGCCGACGCCGGCGGCCGGCCCCGCCGGAGAGGAGCTAGGGCGTCAGCTCGATCAGATCGGCCAGGAGGTGAAGTACGCGACGGACCTTCTGCTCAGTCCGCCGGAGAGCCTTGAGGACTTCCTTGAGGCCCCTACGGCTCTTTACGGCTCGAACCGGCGCAATCAGATGCGCAAGGAGATCAAGTTCGCCCGGACGCTGGAGCAAAGCCGCATTCGCGAGCTCTTCCTGCACGAGATCTTCCCCGAGATCGACCAGGTGTCCCTTCCCATCGGCGCGGTGCACGAGCTGTCAGGGCATCCGAACAAGGTCGATATGCTGTTCGTCTGCGCCATCGCCAAGCTGCGCCAGGCGCGGTCGATCTTCGAGTTCGGCACCTACCAGGGCCGCACGACCTGCTATCTGGCCGAGGCCACCGCGCAGACGAGGGTCACCACCCTGGACCTGCCGATGGAAGGCAATGAGCGTTACGGCCGCTTCAACGGCGACTACTTCCGGGGAAAGCCGATCGCCGAACGGATCGACCAGGTGTTCGTGGACAGCCGCCAGCTCGATGTCGAGCCGCATCGCAGCAAGTACGACTTCATCTTCGTGGACGGCGATCACAGCTACGAGCTGGTCAAGAACGACACGGAGCTGGCGTTCCAGATGCTCAAGCCCGGCGGGGTGATCATGTGGCACGACTATGCCGCGAAGTCCGAGCGCCTCGTGGAATACTTCCAGGATTTCACGACCCAGACGCGGCCCCTGTTCCGCATCCGCCGCACCTGCCTCTTGCTTCACATCGACGGGGTCGACCCTCTCGCCTTCGAGGCGGCGCCGCTGGAGGACTCGCTGGAGGCTGACGGACTCGACCGGGGTCCTTTTCGCATCGAGTCGATCTATCACCATTGACACGGCCGGCCGCCGCCACGACTGCGGCGACAACCATCGGAGCATCCATGAAGGCAGTTATCCTTGCGGGGGGCAAAGGAACACGGCTTGCGGAAGAAACCAGTGTACGGCCCAAACCCATGGTGGAGATCGGCCAGAGACCCATCCTCTGGCACATCATGAAACACTACTCCAGGTACGGCGTGAATGAATTCGTGCTTTGCCTCGGCTACAAGGGATTCATGATCAAGGAGTTCTTCGCGAACTACTTCTTGCATACCTCAGACGTGACATTTGACATCGCTAAAAACCAGATGCACGTGCACGAACGCCACGGAGAACCTTGGCGCGTGACCCTTGTCGACACTGGCGAGGAGACCCAGACGGGCGGCCGGCTGAAGCGCGTGGCGGAGCACCTGGATGGCGACGAAGACTTCTGCTTCACCTATGGCGACGGTTTGAGCGATGTGCCGATCGACGAACTGATCAGTTTCCACCGCGCCAACAAGGCGCTCGCGACCCTGACCGCGGTCCAGCCGCCGGGCCGCTTCGGCGCCCTGGACATCGACCAGACCAAGATCCTCAGCTTCCAGGAGAAACCCCAGGGCGACGGAGGCTGGATCAACGGGGGCTATTTCGTGCTTTCGCCCAAGGTCCTCGACTACATCGAGGGTGATCAGACCATCTGGGAGCGTCAGCCGCTGGAGCGGCTGGCGAGCGAAGGGATGCTGTCCGCCTACCTGCACCGGGGCTTCTTCCAGCCCATGGATACGCAGCGGGACAAGAACCTGCTCGAGGACCTCTGGCTGACCGGCAAGGCGCCGTGGAGGACCTGGTGAACACGCCTTTATCCACGTCCCACAGGTGCCGCTCCTGCGGTTCTGACCGGTTCACCAGCCTGTGCGACCTTGGCATGTCGCCTTTCGCCAACGCCTACGTGAAGCCCGCGGACCTGGACCGTCTCGAACCCTTCTTCCCGCTTCACGCCCTGGTGTGCGAGGCCTGCTATCTGGTGCAGCTGGCGGACTTCCAGTCGCCTTCGGAGATCTTCTCCGACTACGCCTATTTCTCCTCCTTCTCCGAGAGCTGGGTCCGGCACGCGGAGGCCTATACGGTCGCCATGCGCGAGCGTTTCGGCCTGGGCGGCGACAGCCTCGTTGTCGAGATCGCCAGCAACGACGGCTATCTCCTGCAGCACTTCGTGAGGGCGGGCGTGCCGGTCCTGGGTGTCGAGCCGGCGGCCAATGTGGCGCAGGCGGCCACGGCGAAAGGCATTCGGACGCGGGTGGAGTTCTTCGGCGCCGAGCTTGCGGCCAGCCTCGCCGCCGAGGGCATGAGCCCGGACCTGATGCTCGGCAACAATGTGCTGGCGCACGTGCCCCGGCTCAACGACTTCGTGACCGGCGTGAAGCTGCTTCTCGCCCCCCACGGCGTCGCGACGTTCGAGTTTCCGCATCTCGAGCGGCTGATGGCGGACAACCAGTTCGACACCATCTACCATGAGCATTTCTGCTATTTCTCGATCCTGGCCTTGCGGCCCGTGTTCGCCCGGGCGGGCCTGCAGCTGTTTGATGTGGAAGAGCTACCGACACATGGCGGGTCGCTGCGGCTCTATATCCAGCACATGGACACCGGACCGCATCAGCCGACCGACCGTCTCGCCGCGCTCGAAGCGCGTGAGCTGGCCTCCGGCCTGGGGGGGCTGGACGCCTACCGGGCCTTCGCCGAACAGGTCCGCGAGACCAAGCGCCGCCTCCTGGACTTCCTGATCGCGGTCAAGCGCGAGGGCAAGACGGTGGTCGGCTACGGCGCGCCGGCCAAGGGCGTCACCCTGTTGAACTATTGCGGCGTGCGCGGCGATTTCATCGACTATGTGGTCGACCGCAGCCCGCATAAGCAGGGCTGCAGCCTGCCCGGCGTGCACATCCCGATCGAAGCGCCGGAACGCATCGCCGAAACCCGGCCCGACTCTGTCCTGATCCTGCCCTGGAACCTGAAGCAGGAGGTGATGGCGCAGATGTCCCATATCCGGGATTGGGGCGGCCGTTTCGTCACCCCCATCCCCGCCGCCGAGGTGCTGGATTGATCTTTGCGGCCCTGCCGCTCGCCGGCGCCTTCGTGATTGACATCGAGCCGCACAAGGACGAGCGAGGCTCTTTCGCGCGCACCTTCTGCGTGCGGGACTTCGAGCGGGCCGGCCTGAAGGCGGACTTCGTGCAGAACAGCCTGTCACACAATGCGAGGCGGGGGACGCTGAGGGGCATGCACTTCCAAACGCCGCCGCACGAGGAGACCAAGATCGTGCGATGCACCCGCGGCGCCGCCTACGACGTTATCCTCGATCTCAGACCGGACTCGCCCACCTGGCGCCGCTGGACGGCCGTGGAGATCACCGAGGCCAACCATCGCATGGTCTACATCCCCGAAGGCTTCGCCCACGGGTTCAAGACCCTGGTCGACGACACCGTGATCGAATACCAGATCTCCGCCTTTCACAGCCCCGGCTCGGCCGCGGGCGTCCGCTGGAACGACCCCAGCTTCGCCATCGACTGGCCGGCCACGCCCGAGCTGGTCATCTCGCCGCGCGACGCGGCCTACCCGCTGACCGATGGCTGAGACCCAAAAGCCGCTCGTGATCTGGGGCGCCACCGGGCAGGCCCTGGTCCTGGCCGAGTTCGCGCCGGCGCTCGGACTGCGGGTGGTCGCCCTGATCGACCGGGACCCGGAGGTGCGCTCGACCCTGCCTGGCGTGCCCATCTTCCACGGCGTTGAGGGGTTCGACCGGTTCCTGGCCGAGCACGGGGGGGGCGGACTGGCCGGCGCCGCGGCCATCGGCGGGTGGCGCGGCCGCGACCGCCTGGACGTGCTGGCGCTGATGCGAAGCCGCGGCCTCGGCGCCCCCGCCCTCGTTCACCCGCGCGCCTGGGTGGCCGCGGACGCCATGGTGAGTGAAGGCGCCCAGGTTATGGCCGGCGCCAGCGTCGCGACCCGCGTGCGGATCGCTGAGGGAGTCATCGCCAACACGGGTTGCACCATCGACCACGAATGCGACATCGGCGCCGGCGCGCACATCGCGCCAGGCGCCGTGCTTGCAGGATGCGTCCAAGTCGGCGACAGAGCGTTCGTCGGCCCGGGCGCTGTCGTGCTCGCCCGGGTCCGCATCGGCGCCGGGGCGATCATCGGGGCCGGCGCCGTCGTCACAACGGATGTGCCTGACCGAGTCGTGGTCTATGGCTCGCCGGCCAAGGTGATCCGGGCGGTCGAGGACGACCCCGGCCCGGTACAATGAGGAAGTCGCAGATCATGGACCCGCACGACCCCAAGGACCTGGCGCTCATCGAACGCATGGGGGCCGATCCCGAGATCGCCAAGCTGGCGAACCGGCTGTTCGTCGATGCCTGCCGCTACCAGTACTCCTACAATTTCACCTGGCTTGGCCGGCCCATCATCCAGTTCCCCCAGGACATCGTCGCCATCCAGGAGATCATCTGGAAGGTGAAACCCGACCTCGTGGTCGAGACCGGCATCGCCCATGGCGGCTCGTTGATCTTTTCGGCCTCGATCCTTGAGCTGCTGGGCGGCGACCGCCGCGTCGTGGGCGTGGACATCGACATCCGCGCCCATAACCGAGCCGCCATTGAGGCCCATCCCATGAGCCGCCGGATCGACCTGGTGCAGGGTTCGGCCATTTCGCCGGACGTCATGACCGAAGTGAACCGGCTGGCCGAAGGTCGCGAACGGATCCTGGTGATCCTGGACTCCAACCACTCCCATGCGCACGTCCTGAAGGAGCTGGAACTCTATGCCCCGCTGGTGAAGCCGGGGAGCTATCTGATCGTCTGCGACACGGTGGTGGAGGACATGCCGGTGGAGCTGTGCGAGGGCAGGCCCTGGGGGCCCGGAGACAGCCCCAAGACCGCGGTGCGGGCGTTCCTGAAGACCACCAACCGCTTCGAGGTCGACCCGGAATACGAACACAAACTGCTGCTCAGCGTCTGCCCGGAGGGATACCTGAAGTGCGTCGCCTAGACGGCCGCACCACGGTGGGCCGCGAGCCATGATCGTTTCGCCAGAACCGATACCCGTCGCTGGTCCGTCGATCACGGAGCGAGAGGCCGAACTCGCGGCCGACGCCGCGCGCAACGCCTGGAACGCCGACCACTACAAGTTCAACGCCCGCTTCGAGAGCATGTTCGCCGACTACATCGGCGTTCGTTACGCGGTCTCGTTGCCGCATGCGACGGCCGGACTCCACCTGTCGCTGGCCGCGCTGGGCGTGGGGCCGGGAGACGAGGTGATCGTCCCCGACGTCACCTGGATCGCGTCGGTGGCGCCCGTGGTCTACGTCGGCGCCGAGCCTGTGCTGGTCGACATCCGGGCGGACACCTGGTGCCTGGACCCGAAGGCCGTCGAAGCGGCGGTGGGCCCAAAGACCAAGGCCATCATCGGCGTGGACCTCTATGGCGGCGTCTGCGACTGGAACGAGCTCAGGGCGATCGCCGATCGCCATGGCCTGGCGCTGATCGAGGACGCCGCCGAGGCCCTCGGCTCGACCTACCACGGCCAGAAGGCCGGCAAGCTCGGCCGGACGGGCGTCTTCTCCTTCCACGGATCCAAGACCCTGGCCACCGGCGAGGGCGGCATGGTGGTCACCGACGACGAGGCGATCTGGCGCCGCATTCAGGCGCTGCGCGACCACGGCCGCCCCCCCGGCGACCGCTTCTTCCTGAACGACGAGATCGCCTTCAAGTACAAGATGAACGGCGTCACCGCCGCCCTCGGCATCGCGCAGATGGAACGGATCGAGAGCCTCGTCGCCTATAAGCGGGACATCTTCCGCTGGTACGCGGAACGGCTGGGCGACCTGCAGGGCGTCGCCCTGAACGTCGAGCCGCCGGGAACCCTGAACAGCTACTGGATGGTCACCGCCGTGGTCGACGAAGACTACGGCCAGGACAAGTTTGCGATCATGTCGGCGCTGAAGGCCCGCAATATCGATAGCCGCCCTTTCTTTTCGCCGCTGTCCACCCTGAAGGCGTTCGAGGGGCGCGAAGCCTCCCGGCGATATGTGCGGCCCGAGGCCGCCGGCGCGCGAGTGAGCCGCACTGGCGTGAACCTTCCATCGGGATACAATATGACCGAGCAGAGGGTCGATCTGGTTAGTCGTGCGCTGCGGGAAGTCCTGGGGGCTGACGCGTGATGAAAAGGAAGCCGCCATCTATGACCTCGACTGTCGATGCGAAGTACAAGACCGAGATGACCTGGGAGGAGAAAGCCCAGGCCAATCCGCTTTACGCGGTGATGTCGATAAATGAATTCAAATCACGAGGCGGAGACGCGCAGGAATGGAGCCAGGAAGATCTGGAACTGTTCTATGAGAAAGGCCAATACATCTACGAAATCAACCTCAAGCCCCTGTTGAGGAGGGCGGACCTCCCGGGCAAGGACACGTTCATCGTGGAGTACGGCTCAGGCATGGGCCGGATCCTCAAGGCGATCAAGGCGGACGGGTACCGGTGCGCGGGCGTCGACATTTCCAAGACCATGATCGACCACAGCCTGAATTTCGTGCCTGAAGTGCGCGAACTCTATGTGCTCAACGCCAAGGGCCTGTGCGGAATTCCGTCTGGCAGCGCCGACGTCGTGTTCTCCTATGCCGTGCTTCAGCACATCGACACCCTGAGCCGGGTCCGCATCGCCCTGTCGGAGATGTGCCGCATCTGCAAGCCCGGCGGGCGCCTGAGATTCGAAATCTTCACCCCCGAGCGCCCGTTCGGCGATCCGGCGGGATCCGCGCCGCTCGCGGTGCTCAACGGCGAGACCGATACCGTCGTCATATCCATTGGCGCGCCGGGCGGGTCGCCACACGCCAACGTCAAGACGCTGACGCACACCCACTGGAACGGCGTGCCCCTGTCACTCGGGACCGTAAGGACCATCCTGGAGGAGTTCGGGGTCTACATCACCGGCATCAGCCAGGATGTGCGCCAAGACATCATGTTCTGGATCGACGCCAAGAAGGCGAGCCCGGCCTCGGACGAGGCCGCCTGAGTTACAGGACGACGTCCGTCGAACTGAGCCCCGAGTGGTCTCCCAGGAGCGTGATGCGGGCGTCCGGCGTGGAGTCTGAGTCCGTATAGAGCCAGAGCGTCGTCTGGTTGCTGCCATTGTCGTAGCTGACCACGAGGTCGCCGGTGTGGCCGGGGGTCGCGCCGATGTGAAAAGCCTGGTCGCCAGGGCTCACTGAGTCCGCGTCGATGCCGGCGAGGTAGATCCGGTCGCCGGGCGAGAAGTCGGTGATCAGGTCCGGGGCCGCCACGGTCGAGTCGCTGAGGGCGTCATAATAGAAGGTGTCGCTTCCCGCCCCACCGATCAGCACATCCGCGCCCGCTCCGCCGGTGATGTCGTCGGCGCCGCCGCCGCCGTTCAGCGTGTCCCCGCCGGTCCAGCCGAACAGGTGGTTGTTGGAGTTGTCGCCGACGATGGTGTCGTTGAAGGCCGAGCCGAACACGTCCTGGATGTTGATCAGCCAGTCGCTGCCCGCCCCGCCGGTGCCCTGGTAAGAGTCGGT
>FTHA01001268.1_pt1 | contig 10317 bp, 9 predicted proteins | sample 1640771 | NCBI WGS metagenome assembly FTHA01 (sample SAMEA3914789, study PRJEB12502) | metagenome | biome: forest; material: soil | place: Canada | collected 2011-07-03 | depth 0.3 m | reverse complement strand
TCTTCACGCCCTCGCCCAGCACCTTGCGCGCCACCGCGCCGGCCGCCACCCGCGCGGCGGTCTCGCGCGCCGAGGCGCGGCGGCTGCCGCGATAGTCGCGCACGCCGTACTTGGCGAAATAGGTCCAGTCGGCATGGCCCGGGCGGAACGAGGTGGCGATGTCGGCGTAGTCGCGCGAGCGCGCGTCCTGGTTCTCGATCATCAGCGAGATGGGCGTCCCGGTGGTGACCTGGACAGGCGTGCGTTCGTCGGCGAACACGCCCGAGAGGATGCGCACCTGATCGGCCTCGCGCCGCTGGGTGACGAACCGGCTGGAGCCCGGTCGGCGGCGGTCGAGCCACGGCTGGATGTCGGCCTCGCTCAAAGGCAGGCCGGGCGGGCAGCCATCCACCACGCAGCCCAGCGCCGGCCCATGGCTCTCACCCCAGGTGGTCACGCGGAACAGATGGCCGAAGGTGTTGTGGGACATGCGGTCCCGCTTCTATCCGCTGCGCTTCAGGCGGACAAATCCGCCGCTCAGGCCGCCCGGCGGGTGGTGAAGCGGCGCAGCAGCGCGCGGCCGCGGCTTTCGTGCAGGATCAGGCCGACCACCAGGTCGCCGGCCGGGTGGTTCCCTCGCGGCGGCAGGCCCTGGCCCTTGAAGCGCACCATCACCATGCCGCCTTCTTCGGCGGCTCTCGGCATGAGGACGACCTGACGCCCGCGCGGCGTATCCACCTCCAGGCAGGCGCCGGCGTGCAAGGTGGCCGCGCTGATCTCGACCTCCAGGCAGACATCCGAGCCGCGGACGGTCAGGCCGGGCTCGGCCGACACGGCGATCTTCAGCATGAGGTCCGCGCCGCCGTCGGCGCCGGTCAGCTTCAGGGTGTCGCCGCTTCTGAGACCCGCGGGCAGGTGAACGTTGAGCCGCCGGCCGGGGCCGGTCTGGATGGGGTGCTCGCCGCCGAACAGGGCCTCGGTGACGCTGATCTGCACGCTGAGCCGCCGCAGCGCGTTGGGCCTGGCCTCGGCGGGTCGCCGCACCAGTGTGAAGACCAGTGGGGGAGGGACCACCGAGCTCAGCAGCTTGTGCGCCTCGATCACCTGGCGCAGGCGCTCGACGTCACCGCCGTCGCGGTCCGGATGGGCGGCCTTGACAGCGGCGCGGTAGGCATGGGCGAGCGCCGCGACGTCCGCGCCCGGACGGACGCCCAGAAGCTCTCGCGCCTCACCCAGGCTCATTGCGCCGCTTGATCCGCTCATATCCACCAATATGGCCGTACTGGTTGAATGGGCGGTTAAGCAGCCCGCTATCGCGGTATAACGGTTCCATGAGTCGCAGCACCGGTCGAGCCGGCTTGATTCCGCCATCTCCGAGCGAGGCGGACTACCAAGGTCACCAGGCCGGGGCGGAGGGATTCGACGCGGCTTCCGAGCCGTTCGCGCTATTCGCCGACTGGCTCGAGGAGGCCACACGCCTCGAGCCCTCCGATCCCAACGCCATGACCCTGGCCACCGTGGACGCCGAGGGCATGCCCGACGCCCGCACCGTGTTGCTGAAGGGCGTCGATGAGGCGGGCTTCGTCTTCTACACCAATCTCGCCAGCGCCAAGGGCCGGGAGCTGGGCGTCAATCCCCGGGCGGCCTTGCTGTTCCATTGGAAATCGCTGCGCCGCCAGGTGCGGGTGCGCGGAACCACCTGCCTGGTCAGCCATGCGGAGGCCGACGCCTATTTCGCCACCCGGGCGCGCGCCAGCCAGATCGGCGCCTGGGCCTCCGAGCAATCTCGGCCCATGGAGGAACCGCTCGCCCTGGAGAAGGCGGTCGCGCGTTTCGGCGTGAAGTTCGGCCTGGGCGACGTGCCGCGGCCGCCCGGCTGGTCCGGCTTTCGCCTGGCCCCTCTGGCCATCGAGTTCTGGCGCTCGCGGCGTTTCCGCCTGCACGAGCGCCTCGCGTTCAGCCGCTCCAGCCTGTCTGAACCCTGGCGCGCCGCGCGCCTCTTCCCCTAGGGCAGGAGAGCGTCCGTTCACAGCGCGGCATTGTCCCTGGGGGCCGACGGCAATAGGTTTGCAGGTGCGGGCTGGGGAGTCCCGTTCTGATGCAGGCGTCTGTGCAACCCTGGGCCCTGACCGTCGACCGCATCCTCGATCATGCGGCCGCAGCCCGCCCTCGTGTCGAGATCTTCACCGCCGCCGCGCTCGGCGCGCCGAGCCGGACCGACTATGCCGAGCTTGCCGTGCGCGTGCGCCGCCTCGCCGGGGCGCTGGCCGCCGACGGCGTCCGGCGCGGCGACCGTGTCGTCGTGATCGGCGCCAACACGGCCTGCCAGCTCGAAGCCTGGTATGCGGTCATGGGACTCGGCGCGGTCTGCTGTCCCTTGAATCCATCATTGCCGCCCGAAGCCCTGGCGGCCCAGCTGGCCGAGGCCTCGCCCAGGGCGGTGTTCATCGAACCGGCTCTTGCGGCGGCCGTCGAGCCGGCGCTGTCGAGCCTGCCGCGCCTGGAGCGCGTCATTCTCATGGCCGAGAAGGACGAGCCGGCGCACAGCCCCCTGCACAAGGCGATCGGCCAGGACGCCTATGTCGACCTGGGATCGCCGCTCGACTGGGCCAACCTCGACGAGACCGCACCGGCGGTGGTGATCCGCACGGCCGGCTCAGGAGAGCCCGCCCGCACGGTGACCTGGTCGCACCGGTCCTGTGTGCTGGAGGCCCTGATCGCCGCCGGACCCGACGCGCTGGGCCTCTCGGACCATGAAGCCATCCTGCCGCTGGTCCCGTTCTGGCGCGCTGCCGCGTGGGGCGTGCTGTTCGCCGCGCCGACGGTCGGCGCCAAGCTGGTGTTGCCGGGCCGCAGGACCGACGCCCAATCGATCCGCGTTCTCGCGGACCGGGAAGCCGCCACCCTGGTGATCGGCCCGCCGGCCGAGCTGCAGGCGCTGCACGACCAGTACCGCTCGGAAAGCCGCCAGCCCAACGGACTGAAGCGGGTGATCGCCGTCGGCGCGCCCTGCCCATCGGGCCTGGCCAAGGCCTGGCGCGACAATTTCGGCGTGGAGACCAGCGCCGCCTGGGGGCTCGCCGAGAGTTCGGCCCTGGGCACGGTCTACCGCCCCGGATCGATGGGCGACTCCCCGCCGTTCGGGATGGAGCTGCAGATCGTCGGCCATGACGGCCGCGCCATGCCGCGCGACGGTGCGAGCGTCGGACGGCTGCGCGCCCGAGGCGCGGTGATCGCCGGCAACGCGGCGGGCGCGGGCGTTGACGGTTTCGTCGACACCGGGGACCTCGCCAGCATCGATGCGGAGGGCCGGGTCCGGATCCTCGGCCGCGCCGACGCCCTGGTGCTCGCCGCCGGCGGGCTCGCGCCGGCCGAGCTGATCGAAGCGGCTGCGCTCGATCACCCGACGACAGCCATGGCCGCCGCCATCGACGCGCCAAGCGGACTGGCCGAAGACGGCCCGGTCCTGGTGGTCGCCCGCAAGGCCGGCGCTGCGATCACCAAGCCCGAGCTGTTGAAGTTCCTGGGCGATCGCCTCGGCCCGGCCACGCCCAAGGACGTGCTTTGGGTCGACGGCTTCCCGCTCGACCAGGCCGGGCGGGTCGATCGGGTCGCGCTGCGCGAGCGGCTCGAGCGGCTGGGGCGCCCGGGCGAGCCGATCGTGGCGCCCGCTCTGCTCGCTGCCGCCGCGGCCGCCGAGGTTGCCGAACCGCCCGAAACAGCGCCGCCGCCTTCCGTTCAGGCCGCGGCCGAGGCGATCGCCGCCGAGCGCAGCCTCGAGCCTGCCGCCGCCCTGGCCGCCACCGCCGCCGCGGCGCCCGTCGTCTATCTCGCCGAGCACGATGCGCCTGCGTCGGATCGCTCGGATCAGGATTGGTCCGGCCATGATCCGGTCGCCGCCGAGCCTCCCGCGCCGTCCGCAGGCGCCTCGATCGAGGCGCCGGGCGCGCCGGTCGCCCCCGTCGAGGTCGCGACCGAACCGGAGCCGCCGCCGCCGTCCGGGCTAGCCGGCGACGAAGAGCCGGCGTCGCCGTCCCCGCCGCCGCCCGTTGTCGCCGTCGCGCCGCAGGAGGCCCCACGTTCGACCGCGCTGGCTCTGTTGCAAAGCCCCGCGCAGGCTGTGCTGGCCGAAACGGCCGCGCCCGAGGAGCCGATGCGGCAACTGCGCGTTCCCGGCCCGCCGCCCGAGGCGATCGGCGGCGTCGAGGACTTCCATCCGGCCCCGTCCCGGCGCCGGAGTGAGGGCGCGGTCTGGGCGAAATGGTTCCTGACCCTCACCTCGATCATCGCGGCCATTCCGGTGGCGCTGGTGGCGGCGATCGCGATCGCGTTGCGCCTCGGGCTGATCGACTGGCGCTCAGGTCTTTCCGACCTGACCCTGGACTGGCCCTATCGCTTCGCCCTGGTGGGACTGGTCAGCGGCCTGCTCGCCATCTTCGCGGCCCTGTTCGCCGGCTTCGGGCGCTTCTGGCGCCGGGCCCTGTTCAGCCTCGCGGCGCCCGTCGCCGTGATGGGAGGGCTGATCTGGCTCAGCCTGATCCAGCAGGCCTATCCGCCGCTGCACGATGTGGCGACCGACTGGAACCATCCGATCCCGTTCAGCCACGCCCTGATCGCTGCGCGCGGACCAAGGGCCAATCCGGTGGAGGCCGACCCGGTGATCGCCGCCGATGGCGGACGCTTCATGAACCGGCGCGTGGCTGAAGTGAACGCCGACACCTGCCCGCAGGCCCACTCGATCGTGCTGCCGGTGACGGAGGCGGAAGCCTTCAACCGGGCCAAGACCGCGGTCACCGGCGCCGGCCTCACGGTGCTGACCGACGAGCCCGAAGAGGGCCGCATCGAGGCGACTGGCTCCAACCTGTTGTTCGGGTTCAGGAACGACCTGGCCGTGCGCATCCAGCCGCAAGGCGGCGAGTCCAGGATCGACCTGAGATCGTCGAGCCGCGAGTCGCCCTACGATTTCGGCTCCAACTGCGCACAAGTGAGCCGCCTGGTGGCGATGATCCAGGGCCAGTGACGGCCTCAGATGAGGCGATAGGCGCTGTCGGGCCCTGAAGGCCCCTGGCAGGCGACCCGGCCGGTCGCGACGAGATGGATCAGGTGCGCCAGCATCGAGTGGGCGGCGGCCGGGTGCAGCCGGGGGTCCACGTCGGCATAGATGATCGGGACCATCTGGGCGATGCGATCGCGCCCCTGCGCCAGCTGGTCCAGGATCTGGGCTTCGCGCGCCAGCCGGTGCGCCTTATAGGCCTCCAGGAACGGCGCGACCTCGACCACCGGCGGGCCGTGCGTGGGCCACAGCCGATCGAAGCCCCGCGCCGCGACCTTGTCCAGGCTCGCGTAGTAGGCGCCCATGTCCCCGTCCGGCGGGCTCACCACCGTCGTCGACCAGCCCATCACATGGTCGCCTGAGAACAGCGCGTTCTCCTCGATCAGCGCCCAGCAGAGATGATTGGAAGCATGGCCTGGCGTGGCGACGGCCTCCAGGGTCCAGCCCGGCCCGCGCAGGCGCTGGCCGTCGGCGACCAGCTGGTCAGGACGGAAGCGGTGATCGTGTCCCTCGTCCAGACGCAGGGCGCCGTCCGGGGTTCCCGGCGCAGGCAGCCCCCAGATGCTCGCGCCGGAGGCCTGCGCCAGCGGCGCGGCCAGCGGGGAGTGGTCCAGGTGCGTGTGGGTGATGGCGATGGCGCAGATCCGCTCACCTTCCAGCGCGCGTCCGATCGCGTCCAGATGTTCGGGCAGGTCGGGGCCAGGGTCGATCACCGCGACCTCGCCGCGGCCGACCAGATAGGTCCCGGTGCCGGTGAAGGTGAAAGGCCCCGGATTGCGGGCGATGATCCGGCGGATCAGCGGCGAGACCTGGTCGGGCCGGCCGTACTCGAAGGCCATGTCGCGGACGAACGGGATCATCGCCGCGCGCGGCCCGGCTCTTGCCCAGGAGCAGTCCAGGAAGCTGAAGGATGCACCGTCATGGCAGGTGATCTGGCCATTTTCGTATCAAAGCGGCTCCAACGGGCGGCGGCGGCGATCCTGTGTCTCATGTCGTTACAGGCGCTGATCATGCTCTCGAGCTGCCATCCCGAGATGACGCCCCAGGCCTCGGCGGCCCGGGTCCAGATCGGCGACTAACCGCCGAGCGCGCCCGAAAGGTCGTAGCCGGCTTCCGCGCCGAGCTCGATCAGCTCGCTGCGCGAGCGCTTGCCCGCTTCCGCCTGGCCCAGCGACCATGCGGTGATGCAGCGGGTGCCCGAACGGCAGAACGCCAGCACCGGCCCCGGCGCGCTCTCGGCGGCGTCGAAGGTGGCGCGGGCCTGCTCCGGCGTCGGCCGTCCGGCGAACGGGATGTGCACGTAGTCGAGCCCGGCGGCGCGGGCGGCCGCCTCCATCTGCGCGTTCGAGGGCTGTCCGGGGACTTCGCCATCGGGGCGGTTGTTGATCAGCTTGACGAATCCCTCCCGCGCAATCTCGGCGACGTCGCCCGGCGTGATCTGGGGCGCCACGGCAAAGTCGTCCGTCACCCTGCGAATGTCGGCCATGTCGGTCTCCTGCGCCCCGTCCGAGCGCAAGATCGGCCCTGCGCAGAGGTTTCGCAACCGCCGCCAGGTGTCCTAGGCTCGACTTATGCTGAGCTTTCTGCTGCGGCGCCTGCTGGTGATCGTCCCGACCCTGCTGGTGGTGATCACCCTGGCGTTCTTCATGATGCGGGCCGCCCCCGGCGGGCCGTTCGCCAGCGACCGCAGGCTCTCGCCCGAGATCGAGCGCAACGTCATGGCCAGGTACGGCATGAACCGCCCGCTCATGACGCAGTACGTCAGCTATCTGGCCGGGATTGCGCGCGGCGACTTCGGGCCCTCGCTCAAGTATCGGGACAAGAGCGTCCTGGAAGTCATCGGCCAGGGCTTTCCCAAGAGCCTTGCGCTGGGTCTCTCGGCCCTGGTCCTCGCGCTCGGAGTCGGCGGCCTGATCGGCGTGCTGGCGGCGATGCGGCGCAACCGGGCGGCTGATCACGCGGCGATGGGGCTGGCCGTGCTCGGCGTGTGTCTTCCGGCGTTCGTGACCGCGCCGCTGCTGGTGCTGGTCCTCGCCTCCGGGCTCGGCTGGCTGCCCACCGCCGGATGGCCGGGCGCGGGACAGGGGCTCGGCGGGGTGCGCTATCTGGTGCTGCCGGTGATCGTCCTGGCCTTGCCGCAGATCGCGGTCATCTCCCGGCTGATGCGGACCGGCATGGTCGAAGCCCTGGCGTCGAACCATGTCCGCACCGCGCGGGCCAAGGGCTTGCCGGAAAGGGTCGTGGTGCTCCGCCACGCCCTGCCTGCCGCCGCCTTGCCGATCGTGAGTTACCTGGGACCGGCGTGCGCCGGTCTGATCACCGGCTCCCTGGTCGTGGAGCAGATCTTCCAGCTCCCGGGGCTCGGCAAGAGCTTCGTGCTCTCGGCCCTGCAGCGCGACTACACCGTCGTGATGGGGGTGGTGATCCTCTACGCCGCCCTGATCCTGCTGTTGAACCTGGCGGCCGACCTGATCCAGGCCGCGCTCGATCCGCGGGTGCGGCTCACGTGAGCGGCGATGGCCTCTCCCTGGCGCCCGGCTCGCGGCGCGGCGCGCGCCTGATCGAGGCGGCGGGACGCAGCCTGTGGGACGAGGCGCAGGAGCGTCTGGCGCACAACCGCGCGGCCATGGCCGGCGCCGCGATCCTGGCGGCGCTGGCGCTCGCGGCGCTGATTGGACCCCTGCTGCTGCCCTACGGCTACGACCAGATCAACAAGCAGGACGTCTGGCAGGAACCGCTCACCGGCGCCCATCTGCTCGGGACCGACGCGCTGGGTCGCGATCTGCTGGCCCGGCTGCTGGTCGGCCTGCGGGTGTCGCTGGCGATCGGCGTGGTGGCGACCGCCGTGTCGCTGTTGGTCGGCGTCGCCTGGGGCGCGGTCGCAGGCTACGCCGGCGGACGGATCGACGAGGCGATGATGCGCATCGTCGACGTGCTCTATTCCCTGCCCTTCATCTTCTTCGTGATCCTGCTGATGGTGGTGTTCGGCCGCAACTTCATCCTGATCTTCCTGGCCATCGGCGCGGTGGAGTGGCTGACCATGTCGCGCATCGTCCGCGGCCAGACCCTGTCCTTGAAGCAGGCGCCGTTCATCGAGGCGGCCCGCGCGTCGGGCCTCACGGCGCGGGCGATCATCGCCCGCCACATCACGCCCAACCTGCTCGGCCCGGTGGTGGTCTACGCGACCCTGACCATCCCCTCGGTGATCCTGGCCGAGAGCTTCCTCAGCTTCCTGGGCCTCGGCGTTCAGGAGCCGCTGGCCTCGCTGGGCGTCTTGATCTCGGCTGGCGCGCAGGACATGGAGATCGCGCCCTGGCTTCTCGTCTTTCCGTCGCTGGTCATGGCCGTGACCCTGTTGTGCTTCAACCTGATCGGCGATGGGTTGCGCGACGCCATCGATCCGAAAGACCGCTAAACGCAGGAGACGCCCGATGCTGGAGCTCTATCACTTCGAGCCGGCGGCCAATTCCATGAAGCCGCTGCTCTGCCTCTCCGAAAAGGGGATCGATTTCGTCAGCCGCCAGCTCAATCTCGAGGGCAAGCGCTGGGAGCAGTACTCCGACTGGTTCCTGAAGATAAATCCCGACGGCCAGGTCCCGGTGCTGGTGCACGATCACAAGGTGATCATCGAATCCACCGTGATCAACGAGTACATCGAGGACGTCTTCCACGCCGTGCCGCTGCGGCCCCACGATCCCTACTGGCGCGCGCAGATGCGGATCTGGACCAAGTACGTCGACGAGTACATCTGCCCGGCGCTGACCGTGATCGGCGCCAATTTCGCCACCCCCTTCGCGCAGAAGATCGACAAAGCCGAGATGGCCGAGATCCTCTCGCGCATCCCGCTGGACGGGCCGCGCAAGAAGTGGGCGACCGTGTCGTCGACGGGCTACAGCGAAGAGGACGTCGCCGACGCCCGCCGCCGGCTCAACACCGCGATGGAGAAGGCCGAGAAAGCCCTGTCCGAGCACGAATGGCTGGCCGCGCCCACCTATTCGCTGGCCGATGTGAACGCCTACTCCATGCTCTCCGGCGCCGAGCGAGTGCTGGGCCTGACGGCTGAAGCGTCCCCGCGCGTGGTCGACTGGCTGCGGCGCATGGAGGAGCGGCCGGGCGTGAAGAAGGCGCTCTCCTATCCCGGCCGGATGCGCCCGCCCCCGACCCAGGCGGCGTGATCCTGCTTCGCCCCCGCCTTCGCCGAGGCTTCGGCGGGCAGGAAGGCTTCGCAGGACTGGCCCTCTTGCTGGCCTTGGCGAGTTGCAACGGCGCGCCCGAGCGGCCGGCCTGCCCACGCGGCCGGGTCTGCCTGGAGTACGGCAACCTCTCCGATCCGACTTCGCTGGATCCGGCCAAAGTCAGCCTCGTCAGCGAGGGCGTGGTGCTGGGCGACCTGATGGTCGGGCTGGTCGAGGACGGCCCCGACGGCCGGCCCGTCCCGGGGATCGCCGAGCGCTGGGAGACGTCCAGGGACGGCCTGGTCTGGACCTTCCACCTGCGTCCGGCGCTCTGGTCGGACGGCGCGCCGGTGACGGCCGGCGACTTCGTGTTCGCGCTGCAGCGGACGCTCGATCCCAGGACCGCCTCGCCCACCGCCTACCTGCTCCATCTCCTGGCCAACGCCGAGGCGATCAACGCCGGCAAGGCGTCCCCGTCCAGCCTCGGCGCCCGCGCGCTCGATCCGCAGACGCTGCAGCTCACCCTGGCGCATCCGGCGCCCTATCTGCTGCAGATCGCCAAGCACTCCAGCATGTATCCCGTGCCGAGCCACGTGGTCCGGCGGTGGGGCGAGGCCTGGGCGCTGCCCGAGCACTACGTCTCGGACGGCCCCTACCGCCCGATCGCCTGGAAGCTCGGCGACCACATCGAGGTGGTGAAGAACCCCCGTTTCTTTGACGCCGCCCACGTCTGCGTCGACCGGATCGACTACGACCCGACCAATGACGCCGTCTCGGCCGAGCGGCGGGTGCTGCGCGGCGAGCTGGACCTCAACACCTCGATCCTGTCGAACCGCATCGCCCACCTGCGCCGGGGCGCGGCTGCGCCCTATGTCCGCATCCATCCCTATCTCAGCGTGGTCTACCTGGCGTTCAACAGCCGCGACGTGGCGGCGCTGAAGGACGTACGCGTGCGCCAGGCGCTCAGCATGGCGATCGACCGGGAGTTCATCACCGGCAAGCTGCTGCGGGCCGGCCAGGCGCCCGCCTACGCCTTCGTCCCGCCCGGCGTGGCCGGTTATCCGGGCGGGCCGCGCGCCGCCTGGGCCGGCTGGTCCCTGCCCAGGCGCC
>FTHA01000698.1_pt1 | contig 10320 bp, 12 predicted proteins | sample 1640771 | NCBI WGS metagenome assembly FTHA01 (sample SAMEA3914789, study PRJEB12502) | metagenome | biome: forest; material: soil | place: Canada | collected 2011-07-03 | depth 0.3 m | reverse complement strand
TCGACTTCACCGGCGACAGCAAGTCGCATCAAGTGCTCGTGGGTTCCGGCGACACCACGGTGTTGATGGGATCGGGCGGTGGGAGCGCGCACCTGGGCGCCGGCAATGACGTCGTGATCGGCGGGAACGGCAAGGACTCGATCACCTTCGGCCCGGGCCTTGGCACGGCGACGGGCGGCGCGGGGCCGGACGCGTTCATTTTCGTCAAGGGCCAGATCGCCGATCCGAGCCTGCACGGCGGACAGTACGACACGATCACTGATTTCGTCGGCGCGGGCGGCTGGGTCCCCGGGCGGGACTTCATCTGGTTGCAGGGGTTCTCGCACAGCTCGAGCGTGACCTACGAGGGTGACCTCTCGAGCGATCCCACCGCCCACCTCTACCGAGTGGACGACGGCGCCTATCACGCCGAGTTCGTGCTGCAGTACGCCGGCCCCGGCGTGGCGCTGGCCTATGGGCAGTACGGGTTCCTGTAGGCAGACATCGACAACGCCCCCGGTCCGTTCGAACCGGGAGCGTTGCGGCTGACGTCGGGGGCGTCGAGCAGCGGAAAAGCGTCAGCCTCCTGGGTTTCAGGCGACGGCTGTCTCGCTTGCCGCCGACCGCGTCCCAAAGCATAGCCGCCATTGGCTTCTACAGACGCGTCGGAAACTTGCGTCCCAGGCTGGCTGAATGCTCAAATCCGCCGCTGATGACAAAGTTGCGGCGAGGAAGAGTGTCGTTGTCTCTTGTGGCCTTACTGCAACAGTCAACTTGAAGGCGATCCTGGGGCCGCCTAGCCGACCGCGACGACCTCAACTTCGCCATCGCCGACCATGGCGACATCGCCCAAAGTCTTGCCCAGGAGCGCGCGGGCCAGGGGGGAGACGTAGGACACCGACCCCTTGGCCGGATCGGCTTCGTCTTCGCCGACGATGCGGTAGGTCTGGCGGCGGCCGTCCTCGCGCTCGAAGGTGACGACGCCTCCGAAGCGGACGGTGTCGGCCGGAGCATCAGGCTCGAACAGCTGCGCACTGGCGCGGCGAGCCCCATAGTAGCGCAGGTCTCGGGTGGCGCGGGCCATGGCGGTGCGGTCGGTCTGGACGTCGTCGGCCGCCTGGGCGGCGTTGTAGGCGGCCCGTGCGGCCGCCAGGGCCGCATCGAGCTGGGCCAGGCCTTCGGGCGTGACAAGGTTGGGGTGCGAGGAGATCGGGCGGTCCGGCAGGTCCGCCGCGGCGGACTCGCTGTCCTGCTCTTTCGTGAAGGCGACGCTCATGCCGGCCTCCGCCGCGCGCATTGACAGCGGCCTTCATCCGCTCGGCGCGCTGCAATGTCCATGGTCCAGCCCCGTTGGAAGTGGTGAGGCAGGAACACGCGGGCGCGAGCGTCGTTCCCTGGCCCACGCCGACCGGCGGGCGCACTTGACCGGGGGCCCCCAGAACAGGCACCATAGTCACATCAGGTGATTTGCATCCAGCGCCCGCCCGGGACACTCGCGGCGGGTTTTTCGTGTCGGTGCGCCGATCCGCGGCGCCTAGCGGCACAGCCCTGAACCCCCGCCCCTCGACAAGGATCCTGCATGAATCCTCGACCCTACGGGAGAGCGGCGGGTCCGCTCGGCCTGCCACTCACTCCCGAGCCGCCAGCGACGGCGCCGGCCGTGGGACCGTCACGCCCGAGCCTGCTGGACGTCGTTGGCGCGCGGATGCTCGGGCGCCTGGCGCCGATCGTCCAGCAGCAGCTTGGCGTCCGGCCAGCCGCGGGCGGCCCCGACTCTGGCGCGGAATTGTTAGCGGAGGCGAACCCGAACGAGCCACCTCCTTCGCCTCGATATCGTGTGCCGATCCTTCCTGCCGCCATCCAGGTCGCACGCCAACCTGCCGCCGGCCGGGCTCCAGGAAACTCCGCTCCGCTTGCATCGTCACTGGCGAACGGAGTTGCGTCGGGCAGGAGCGGCGACGATGCTCCTGGGGACTCTACGGTCGGTCGCTTCGAGGCCTTGCCCCCACGCACCCAAACGGCCATCGCTGACGTCTACTTCAATCTTGGTCCCAACGGTGCGCCCGACCTCTGGCGCCAGATCACGACGGGCGACTGGAACGGCGCGCAGAAGAACCTCGTTCGCTTCCACGATCGCCACTCAACTCGTCGCAATGAGGATGCAAACCTGCTGGCTAACGACATGCAAGCGGGGACGCTGCCCCAACCCCGCCGTCCGTCGACTCCCGTTGCGGAGGTCCGCGTGTTCGCTTAATGTTCCGGCGCATGGGCAGGATTTCGAGTGTCGTTCTCCTCCGGTGGTTGTCGTCATTCATCACCGTTCTGGTGTTTGAAGCTGGCCCGCCGCCGCTCGTCGCCGGCGCTGCCGTGAAAGCCAAGACGGATCCGTTCTACGAACTCCACGGCAGGGCGCCCTATGAAGCTGTCCGGCGGTTCGTTGGATCAAGGAGGGGTGACTACATCCTTCCCAACGAACTGCTCATCTACCAGTTCGGGGAAGGGTGGGGCGGCTTTACCGATCCAGTCGAACGGCTGGCGGCCGGCCGGCTCCTGATCGCGGGCTGCCGATTTCACAGCTGTCCGGAGAAGGCCGCGGTCATTGTGTCGAAAGACCGAAAAGCGGAGGCGCTGGGCCTGATCCACTTCCACTGCCACTATGCCCCCAAGCCTCAATGGGCCCGGGACTACGAAAAGAAATACCGGGAGCGCCCCCGCCGGTTCGAGACGTGCGATCCCACCTCGCGCCTGACCATGTTCATCGGAGCCAGCCGGGACGTAAAGTACGACTCGGAGATACTGATCCGCTGGGCCAGCACCCAAGACCGGCCGGGAATTCCCTCCGAAACCATCCTGAACCGCTGATCCGTGGAAGACGGCTGTCGGCCTAGCGGCGTCCGCGGCCCCTGCTGGAGCGACGATGCCTAAGAAGCCCAAGCCCGAACCTGAGCCCGAAGCTCCAGAGACAGCTGTTTTTCCGGAATCGTCCGCCGGGCCTGTCACGCTTACCTCCATTGTGAAGTCACTGGAGCGGATCATCGAGCAGGGCGAACAGATGAAGGCCGCTGCGGGTCTGCAGGCGGCGCGAGCGGCGGTGATGGATATCGCGCGGCTCAATGGGCTGCTCGCGGAGCGCCCGACGTCGACAGGTCCATCGTTGGAGGAGCTGCTTGCCGCCATTCCCGATGACGACGACCACCTCGATGGCGAAGCTGGCGCGGCTGAAGCGTGAGCTGCCCCACTTCGCCGCCAACTGCCTGAACATCCGCACCAAGGACGGCCGCATCACCCTGCTGACGCTGAACCGGGCGCAGCGGTATCTGCACGAGCGGCTCGAGCGACAGCGGGCCGCGACAGGCAAGGTGCGGGCGCTGGTGCTGAAGGCGCGCCAGCAGGGCTTTTCCACCTATATCGGCGCGCGGTTCTATCATCGGGCCTCGATGCGGCGCGGGCGGCAGGTGTTCATCCTGGCCCACGAGCAGGCGGCGGCCGAAAACCTGTTCTCGATGGTCGGTCGGTTCCATGCCGCAAATCCCCTGGCGCCGGCGACGGGCTCGGCCAACGCCCGGTCGCTGAGCTTTCCGGGTCTGGACGGCGGCTACACCGTCGGGACGGCAGGGGCGGCGGAGATCGGCCGCTCGCGCACCCTGCAGTACCTGCACGGATCGGAGGCGGCGTTCTGGAAGAATGCGGCGGGGCACTTCGCCGGCCTGGTGCAGGCCGTGCCCCACCAGGCCGGGACCGAGATCATCATCGAGAGCACCGGCGACGGACCACAGGGCGAATTCTTCGAGCGCTGGAGGCAGGCCGAGGCGGGAGTGGGGGATTACGACGCGATCTTCGTCCCCTGGTTCTGGAGCGAGGACTACCGCCGCCAGCCGCCGGCCGGCTTCGTGCTCGACGCCGAAGAGGCGGACTACGCCGGCCTCCATGGCCTCGACCTTGGACAGATGGCATGGCGCCGCGCCAAGCTGGCCGAGCTGAGGGACCCGTTGCTGTTCATGCAGGAATATCCGGCCACGGCTGTGGAGGCCTTTGCCTCGACGGGAGACGACAGCTTCATCCGGCCCGCGGCCGTGCTGGCCGCGCGCAAGGCGACGCGAGAGGGGCTGGGCCCCCTGGTGCTGGGCGTGGACCCAAAGCGCGAGGGCTCGGACCGGTTCGCCATCGCCTGGAGACAGGGACGCAAGGTGCTGAAGGTGACGGGCGACGCCAGCCCGGTGGACACCCTGACGGCGGCCGGGCGGATCAAGACCATCATCGACCAGGAGCGGCCGGCGCGGGTGTTCATGGACGTCGGCGGCAATGGCGGGGCGATCGCCGACGTGCTGCGCAGCTGGGGCGAGCCCTACGCCTCGCGCGTCCGGCTGGTGAACTTCGGCTCCGCGCCGCTGGAGGGCGAGCGGATGCTGGCCGACGGCACGCGCGGGCCGGGCCCCAAGAACCGGCGTGCCGAGATGTGGGAGCGATCCCGTGACTGGCTGGAGGACGAGGGCGGCGTCGACCTGCCGGACCTGGACGGCCTGCAGGCCGACGCCTGCGCCCCCGGCTATTCGTACGATGCAGGCCAACGCCTGGTGCTGGAGAGCAAGGAGCGCATGTCAGCCCGCGGCGCCCGCTCGCCCGACCTGTGGGACGCGATCGCCCTGACGTTCGCGGAGCCGGTGGTGGAGCCAAGGATCGCACCCGCTCGCCCGCGGCTGCCAGTCGGAGGGTGGATGGGATAGCCGGCCGAAGGCGTTCAGGCGTACGTGTCGATCCGAACACCCACGCCGGCCTGGCTCGAAGGCGCCTGGCTCGAGTTGGCCTGGCCGGCCGCGGGCTGAGCGCCGTTCAGGTTGCTCAGGGAGCCGCCGTAGGTCACTGCGGGGCTCCGGCCAGCCGTAGGATCGCTCTTGGCGTCGACGCCGTAGGGGCCGGATTGGGGATGCGCAGGGTCGATGCCCTTCTTGGCCTCGTCCACCTGCGTGCAGTTGTTGCACGCGTAGCCGTTCACATAGACGGGATGGGCGTAGTCGCCGCTGATCGCCAAGGTGTTCTCCGGGCAACGGAGACGCCTATGGCCCAGGTGGGCTTGCCGCTTGGTTAAGTTTGGAAGCGCGCCGGGCCGCCATGGGCCGGTCCGGGGAACGGATAGGACGACTCGGCAGACAAGCCGAGCCGCCACCATCACGCGTCACGCTGCCCATTCGCCGCGCGACGCCGCCCTCATATTGGGGAAGGCTGTAGGTTTCGTTAACCTTGGCCGTAACGGCCGCGGTGCTCAGCGCCAGGAGCAGACGCGGTGGTGATGGCGCATGTAGCAGACCCGGTGATGATGACGATGATGCCGCCCGCCGATGATGGCGCCGGCCACACCGCCGACGACTGCGCCGGGAGGGCCGGCCACTACGGCGCCGCTGCCGGCGCCGATGGCGGCCCCGGTCACGGGACCGGCGAAGGCCACGGTGGAGGAAACCGCCAGCAGGGCCGAGGCCGCCGTGACGAGAATGAGCTTATGCATGGGATCGATGTCCTGATGATTGGCGCACGCAAAGAGCGCGGTTCAGGCAACGCTTGAGCGTGGCTTTGGTTCGCCGGGCTAGGTCACTCCGCTCGACTGGTCTTGAGAGACAGGGCCCCGGCGGCGCGATCCGCCGGGGCCTGGCCGCTCGTCAGTGGTGGCAGCGGTCGGTGCGGATGTGGCGGCCGTGGCTCCAGTGCCAGTAGGTGGCGCAGCCGTTGCGCCGGTATTCATAGGTGGCCCCCTGGTTGTCGTTCCGATGGTCGCGGACACGATTGTCCTGGACGCGATTGTCCTGGGGGTCACGGCTGCGATCCTGGGCGTGGTCGCGTTGGTCGGTGGCGCCGTAATCGGCGTGGTTGCGCGTCTCCTGGGCGGACGCAGTCGCGCCCACTGCCGCGCCGGCGATGGTCATCGCCGCAAGCGCAATGAATGTCAGCTTCCTCATGTCGAACTCCTTATTTTGGGGAAAGTCCCCATGGACCCGACCCTGTTTGTCCCTAATGCGCGGCGATCGCGCTCGATCCGTCGCGGCCCCAAATCAGGCGCGGGACCTTGGCGCTCGGAACCGGGGCCACCGCGCCGGGTTGTTTGAGCCGGGTTGTTGGAGCGGAGAGGCGCCAGACCTCTACGGATCCATTGCAAGGAAAGGCGTGGACATGTCACTGCAGCAGGACCTGATGACGATCGAGCGGTCGTTCTGGACTGGCGGCCCGGAGGCCTATGAGGCGAACGCCGACAAGGAATGCCTGGTGGTGTTCACCGAGATGGCCGGGATCATGTCCCGGGACGACATCGCCCGGACCGCCGAGAAGGGTCGTTGGAGCGACGTCTCGATGGAGCCCAAGGGATTGGCCGAGCTCGACGACACCTCGTCGGTGGTCAGCTACGAATGCACCGCCAAGCGCAAGGATGGGAAGCCGTACCACGCGCTGGTGAGCAGCGCCTATGTGAAGCGGCCGGAGGGCTGGAAGCTGGCCTTCCACCAGCAGACGCCGATCCAATAGAGGGCGGGCCGCCGCTGGCGGAGCCGGATTGCCCAAATTGCGGTAAGGGGAGGTGATGGCCTCCCGCGAACCCGTCCTCAATCCACTGCCGCTCAGGTCCCTGCGACCGACCCAGATCTCCGTCGGTTTTCGCGAGGTCAAGGAGAAGCGCCGCCAGTGGCGCGCGCAGGCGGGGGACAAGGGGTCCGAGTTCCTCGGCCGGCTCATGGTTCCGGTCGTCTGGGGCCCCAAGGAATTTCACTACGTCATCGACCACCACCACCTTTGCCGGGCGCTGCTGGAAGAGGGTGTGAAAGACATCCTGGTGAACGTGGTCGCCGACCTGCGGGCGCTGCCGGGCAAGTCCTTCTGGGTCTATCTGGACAACCGCAGCTGGTGCCATCCCTACGACGGGAACGGCGTGCGCCAGGGCTTCGAGGCGATCCCCAAATCGCTCGCCGAAATGACCGACGACCCCTATCGCAGCCTGGCCGGCGAGCTCCGTCGCGCCGGCGGCTTCGCCAAGGAAGGCATTCCGTTCAGCGAGTTCATCTGGGCGGATTTCCTTCGCCGGCGGATCAAGCCGAAGCTGGTGGCCGGCGATTTCCCGGCCGCTCTGACCAGGGCGCTGACGCTGGCGAAAGGCGATGACGCGAAGTACCTGCCCGGCTGGTGCGGCCCCGATCCGATCGACTAGGGCGGATTGACGGAGCCCCCTCCAAAGGGCACAATTAATACATCAGCTGATTTGCATTCGACGCCCGCCCGGGACCTCCGTGGCGGGTTTTTCGTGTCTGAATAGCGCTCAACTGGTCTCGGCGCTCCGCGGCCGAACCCAGCACAATCCACCAACGCAGCTGTCCTCGGGGGCGGTCCTTTCGCGTGGAGCCACAATGAATCCACCGACGTCTGCTGGGCGTGCGGTCCGGTCGCCTAATCCCGGAGCTCAAGCGGCCTCTCATGGACGCCTCCGTTCGCTGGGCCGCGCCAGGGGGCGCTAGGCCTGGGCGACGCCCGCGGACTTGCGCGTGGGGGCCTCGCGGGCGGCCTGGCCTCGTCCATCCGAGGCTTCGGGGAAGCGGCGGACGCCTTCGACCGGCTTGTCGTCAAACCCACCCTGGATCCCATCGTTGATCTGGTGGGCCTCGACTACGAACCAGGACCAATCGGTTCGTCGGTGGCGGGCCGAGCCGCAAAACCATTCGAGCAGGCCTCTGCTCGCGCTCCGAAGCCGGCCAACCTGGCCCAGCGCGCTTGGACTCAGGCGTTCGGGCTGGCCCCTGTTGTTGCATCAGGAGCGGCGGCGCCGGAGGCGGCCGGCGCCCTCGTGGCCGGTCAGGCCGCTGACGATCAGGCGGAGCGAGCGCGTAGGGCGAGACGCTACGCGACTCCGGGCGCCGATGCGGCGATCCTCTCGGATGCCGGGGCCCAGGGATTGCTCGGGAACGTTCAGGTCGGCTACATCCTAGGTGACACAGGCGTCTCCGGCATCATCAACCACTTGCCGGAGCGTCTGCGGCCTTGGGGCGCCAAGATCCTCGCAGATCTGGCTGTGAGCGGAGCCGGCCAATACTCACTGGGAGCAAGTCAGCAACTCGGCCGCAACGCAATCACCAAGGCCCTGGTCGATCGCCGACAGCCATTGGACGACGGCGTCGCGGATGCGGGGCTGACAAGCGCAATTGTTGGTCCCGTGTCGCACCTGGGCGCGAGGGGCGCGACCGCGGCGCTGCGCTCAACTGGCCAGGTCAGCTCGGCGCTCCTAGCTGATCGGCGGAGGGCTCCGGCGGCATACGACCTGATCAACCGTCCCGCCGGCGTCGGGCAGTGGTCACGCACTGCGCCAAGCGCCGGCAACGTCCTCGGTCTTTCGATGGGGGAGCAGCAACTCCGTGAGCCATCGGGCCAGTTCTATAGTGTAGCATTCGAGACCCCGCTGGAACGAGATCTCTGGGCGAGGGTTGCGGACGTTCACAATAACCGGTCCAATGCCGCACTTGACGCCACATTTCAGTCCCATCCAGAATTCGCCGCTAGCATGGAGGATATTATCCCGGGAGTGGCAGCCGCCGTGTCGCAGCGGGCGGCCGGATCGTGCCAAACAACTGGATGTGGCACCACGAGGTCGAGCCGGGTGTAATGCAGCTCGTCCCGCGGGGCCAACACACACCCGGATCCAAGTTCTGGAAGACGCTTCACCCGAACGGGAGAGGCGGTTATGCAGTATGGGCGCGCCCTGCCGGCGCGCCAAAGCGGTAGAGCGGTGCGAGACCTTACCGAACTTAACATCAATGAGGGCGGGCAACCCGTAACACGCCCAGCGCCCACGGATGAACAGATCGAGGCATTCGAACGCCACTTCGGTTTGGAGCTGCCTGTCGGCCACATCGCGTTGTTGCGCTTCTCAAACGGCGGGCACCCTGAACTCAATCTCGTTGAGCCCGTCGGAAGGCCTGGTGCTGCGGCCTGGGGCGTCGGCCGCTTCCATCATCTGAGTGACGATAGAGAGGCGTACGAGAGCCTGTGGAAGGCGATCCAGGTGTGGCGGCCATTCCTTGGCCTCTACGCACTCCCGTTCGCAGACGATCAGAACGGTAATGAATTCTTCCTTGATCTTCAGTTCAATCCTCCACCCGTCAGAGCATGTATTCACGACGAAGGGTTTCGGACCGTGGACATCGCGCCGTCCTTGGAGGTGTTCATAGATCGGCTGAAGCTTGATCCGGATGCGATATAACCTCAAGCTTGATCTGCATTGGCGAAAAATCAGTCGTAGTAGGTAGTTCGATTGACGGAGCCCCCTCCAGAGGGCACAATCAATACATCAGCTGATTTGCATCCGACGCCCGCCCGGGACCTCCGCGGCGAGTTTTTCGTGTCCGGACGGGTGAACCTGGTTGCGGCTTGGGAAGCTGCCCGAACGAAGGGCGCTCCCCTCACAAGCCATTGATCGAAAACAAAAAGCCTGGGTCCCCGCTTTTGCGGGGATGAGCGGAATATCTGGTTTGGCGCGGCTTGGCTTCCCACGGCGTGCGCGGCCAACCCCTCGACTTCCAAGGAACATCGCAATGCTGGACAGGGCCGTGCAGGTCTATCGCCGCACTGACGGCGGATTTGGGGTCAAGGCGGATGCGGCGCCGCTGGTGGCGGGGCAGATGCTGATCGCGCGGGGGCTGAGCGCGGACGACGCGCTGGAGCTGATCGAGGAGCTGTCGCAGGCCGCGACGGGCCAGGTCCGCGGGGTGGACGGGCATGGCTGACAACGACGAGCTGCTGGCCGAGGCCCAGGAGTGCTTCCGGCTCTGTGAGGAGCGTGAGGCGGAGAACCGGATGGCGGCGCTGGACGACCTGCGCTTCGCGCGCCTGGGTGAGCAGTGGCCGGCGGAGATCCGGCGCAAGCGGGAAGAGGAGGGGCGGCCCTGCCTGACCATCAACCGCCTGCCAGCCTTCATCCGCCAGGTGGTCAACGACGCGAGGCAGAACAAGCCGCAGATCAAATGCCACCCGGCCGACAGCGCGGCGGACGTGGAGACCGCCGAGATCCTGAACGGGCTGATCCGCAACATCGAGGCGACCTCCAAGGCGGACGTCGCCTACGACACCGCCATCGAGAGCGCGGTGACGATGGGCTTTGGCTATTTCCGGATCAACACCGGCTATTCCGACAACGACAGCTTCGAGCTGGACCTGCGCGTCGAGGCCGTGCCCAACCCGTTCAGCGTGTGGGGCGACCCGTGGTCGACTTCTTCGGACAGCGCCGACTGGAACGAGTGCTTCGTCGCCGAGACCCTGCCGCGCGAAGCCTTCGAGCGCCGCTGGAAGGGCGCCCAGGCGGTGGACTGGTCGGGCGGCGGC
>FTHA01001718.1_pt1 | contig 10321 bp, 5 predicted proteins | sample 1640771 | NCBI WGS metagenome assembly FTHA01 (sample SAMEA3914789, study PRJEB12502) | metagenome | biome: forest; material: soil | place: Canada | collected 2011-07-03 | depth 0.3 m | reverse complement strand
GGGCGACGACATCTATTACGTCTCCAACGTCCACGACACGATCGTGGAAAACGCCGGAGAGGGGGTCGACACCGTCAATTCGACCGTTTCCTACACCCTGCCCGCCAACGTCGAGAACCTGACGGTCGGCTACGACACCTATGCCGGCGGCAATGCGCTGAACAACATCCTCATCGGCTCGACCGGGAACAACATCCTGGACGGCAAGGGCGGCGCGGACGTCCTCACGGGCGGCGCTGGCGCCGACATATTCGTCCTCGGCCAGGGGTATGGACACGACGTCGTCACCGACTTCCAGAACGGCGTGGACCGGGTCCGGCTGGATGGGTTCGGCCTGACCAAGTTCAGCCAACTGCAGCCCCTGCTCACCCAGCGGGGCGCCGACGTGGCGCTCGATCTGCCCTCAGGCGAAGAACTGCTGTTCCGCAATCACGCCGTCGCGGACTTCGCGGCCAACGACTTCATGCTGTCGCTGGACACGTCCAAGCTGACCATGACGTTCGACGACGAGTTCAACACGCTGAGCCTGAACACCGGGGTCCACAGCGGAACCTGGCGCACGATGTACGGCGGCAACCCGATCCAGGGGCGCACACTCTCCAGCAACGGAGAGAAGCAGATCTACGTGGACGCCGACTACACTGGCACGGGGACCACCCCGCTCGGCGTGGATCCATTCTCGATCCACAACGGCATCCTGGACATCACCGCCGCGCCGGCGTCGGCCTACGTCTCCAGCATGATCGCCGGCTACCAGTACACCTCGGGCCAGATCAACACGCGCTTCAATTTCGGCCAGCAGTACGGCTACTTCGAGGTCAGCGCGAAGCTGCCCGCCGGTCAGGGCATGTGGCCCGCGTTCTGGCTCCTGCCGACCAGCGGAGCATGGCCGCCCGAAATCGATGTGTTCGAGATGCTCGGGAAGGACCCCTCGACCATCTTCGAGACGGCGCACAGCACCGCCATGGGACCGGTGACCTCCAAGCAGCAGACCGTCCACCTCGACAATCCCGACCAGTTCCACAAGTACGGAATGCTGTGGGATCAGAACAGCCTGGTCTGGTACATCGATGGCGTCGAGGTCGGGCGGCAGGCCACCCCGGCCGACATGAACCAGCCCATGTACATGCTGCTCAACCTGGCGGTGGGCGGCTCCTGGCCGGGCGATCCGGACGCCACCACGCCGTTCCCGGCGACCATGTCGATCGACTATGTGCACGCCTTTGCGCTGAACGGCGCGGGCACCAGCTTCACGGTCACCCCGCCTGCCGGGAACGCGGACAGCTACACCGCCACGCAGGACACCACACTGACCGTCGCGGCCGCTTCCGGCGTGCTCGTCAACGATACCGACCCCTACAACTTCGCCCTCAGCGCGTTGATCAGCACCAATGCGAGCCACGGGACCGTCAAGATCGCGTCGGACGGCTCGTTCGTCTACACGCCGACCGCCGGCTACAGCGGCGCCGACAGCTTCACCTACAAGGCCTACGACGGCTCCCAGCAGTCGGCGGCGGTGACCGTCAACCTGACGGTCAATGCATCGACAGGCGGAACCACCACCACGACCACGACAACCTCAACGACGACGAACCACGCCCCGGTGGCGGCCAACACGGCTGTTTCGGGCAATGAGGACGCCGTGGTCTCCGGGACCGCATCGGCCACCGACTCGGACGGCAACGCCCTGACCTACAGCCTGGTGAGCGGCCCTCAGCACGGCGCGCTGACGTTGAACGCCAACGGTTCGTTCTCCTACACGCCGAGCGCCAACTACAACGGAGCCGACAGCTTCACCTTCAAGGCCAACGACGGGACCGTCGACAGCAACGTCGCTACGGTCGCGCTGACGGTGAACCCGGTGAACGATCCTCCGGTCGTCAGGGCGGATATGGCGTCGGTCGTCGCGGGCGGGACGCTCTCGATCTCCGTCGCGACGCTGCTCGCGAACGATACCGACGTCGACGGCGATGCGCTGACGGTGACGGCGGTAGGTCCCGAGGGGAGCACCCACGGGACGGTCTCCCTGGCGAATGGGATCGTCACCTTCAAGCCGACGGCGGGTTTCACCGGCGCCACCGATTTCCTCTACTACGTCAGCGACGGAAAGGTGACGACGCCAGTCACCGGCGCGGTCAATGTCACGGTCACCGCTCCCGTCAACGCTGCGCCGGTCACCGGCGCCGACGCCTACACCACCAAGGAGGACACGGCCCTGACGGTGGTTACGCCGGGCGTCCTGGCCAACGATTCCGATCCGAACGGTACGGCCCTCAACGCTGTGCTGGCTTCCGGTCCCAGCCACGGGACCCTCTCGCTGGCCGCCAACGGCTCGTTCGCCTACACGCCGAGCGCCAACTACAACGGCGCCGACAGCTTCACCTACAAGGCCTCGGATGGTTCGCTCCAGTCGGCCGCGACCACCGTCAACCTCACCGTCACCGCCGTGAATGATGCGCCGGTGGTCGTCGCCGATGCGGTCACCACCACCGCGGGCAGCGCCCTCTCGATCTCGACGGCGACCCTGCTCGCCAACGACAAGGACGTGGACGGCGATACACTGACCGTCACCAGCGTCAGCATGGGCGCCAATCCGCACGGGACGGTTTCGCTGTCCGGCGGCGTCGTCACCTACACACCCACCGCGGGCTACTCAGGCGCCGACAGTTTCGTCTACACGGTGAGCGACGGACACGTGACGACGCCGGTGGCCGGGACCGTCAATGTCACGGTCACGGCTCCCGCCGCGACGGTGAAGACCCTGACGGGCACCAAGGCTTCCGACACTTTCGTGCTGCACCCGACCGACTTCAATGTGCTGGCGGTGGGAGTCCAGGTCGCGATCAGCCCGTTCGGCGGCGCCGCCCTCAACCGGGCCGCCGGCAAGGACAACGACTTCCTGCAGCTGTCGGGCTTCTCGACGGGGTCCACCCTGTCCTGGGATCACGACTCCGCGACGGACTCTCACCTCGGGTACTACCGGCTGCACGACGCGGTCAGCAGCCACGACTTCATGCTGTCCATCTACTCCACCACCAACAAGCACCTCGCGGCAGCCGACTTCGGCTTCATGTAGGGGCGCGCCTTTCAGGCATTTCCGACGTTTTGGGCTTTCCAAACGCCTCCGTTCGTGGGAGCGGCGATATTGACGCCGTCAACACACAAGAACCAGGAGGGACGAGCCCATGCTCAAGCTCTACAGCTTCGGACCCGGAGCCAATTCGCTCAAGCCGCTGTTGGCGCTCTACGAGAAGGGCATCCCCTTCGAACAGCGGTTCCTGAACCCGGCCAACTTTGAACATCACGAGCCTTGGTTCACCAAGATCAACCCAAACGGCCAGGTGCCGGCGCTCGATCACGAGGGCAAGATCATCACGGAATCGACGGTGATCTGCGAGTACCTCGAGGACGTGTTCACCGACACGCCAATGCTTCGTCCCGCCGACCCCTACCTCCGCGCTCAGATGCGGATCTGGACCAAGTGGGTGGACGAGTACTTCTGCTGGTGCGTCTCCACGATTGGCTGGTCGATGATGGTCAGCCGCATGGCCAAGGCGATCTCGGCTGAAGAGTTCGAGAAATACGTCGAGCGCATCCCCTTGCACGAGCAGCGGGTGAAGTGGCGCCGCGCTCGCGACGGCTTCCCCCAGGACCTCCTGGACGAGGAAATGCGCAAGATCGGATACTCGGTGAAGAAGCTCGAGGCGCGCCTCTCAGAGAGCCCGTGGCTGGCCGGGCCGGACTACACCCTGGCCGACATCTGCAACTTCGCCATCGCCAACGGCATGCAGCACGGCTTCTCTCAGCTGGTGAACGAGAAGGACACGCCGCGCCTGCTGGACTGGATCGCGCGGATCAACGAGCGTCCGGCCTGCAAGGAGATGTTCGCCAAGACCCAGCGTGAGAATCTCGCCCCGCCCGAGACGGCCAAGGCCGGCGCCTGATCCATCTGTTCGGCTATCGGCGAGCGATCGCCGGTAGCGTGGACGGGCTGTCTCAGCGAGCGTCCGGGTGGCGCAGCGCCTGCTGGGAAGCGCGCCAATTTGCGATGAAGTAGGACCGCACTGCGTGAAGACCGGTCGCGATCGAGTTGAGCAGGCCGCCCAATGCGGACGACGCCGAAGCATCGTCGGCGCCTGAGCTTGCCGGACGGCTGTCAAAGCGCTCCGCCTCGGCGCCGGCCGCCACCGAAGACCTTGATGTAACTGTCGTCATTTGAACTGGACCCCCAACCAAGAGGTCCGGTCTGCAACAGCTGTGCCATGGTCAACCGGTTGCGGAGCCCCACCACCAGGTCCCGTCAGGATCAGTCCGGCGGATCGTGGCGCCGCGGTATTCCAGGAGGTTCAGATGGGCCAGCGCCTCGCCGGTCGCCAGGCCGAGATCATCCGCCTGCAGCGGGCGGCGGAACAGGGCGGGGAAGATGTCCACCACCCGCCGGGGTTCGGCGAGCAGGCCCTCGATCCGCCCCAGCGCCTGCTCATGCCGCTCACGCAGCATCGCCAGGCGGCGGTCAAGCCCCAGGAACGGTTCGCCATGGGAGGGCAGCACGAGGGAGTCTGCCGGCAGGCCCGCCTCGAGCTTCTGGATGGAGGAGAGCCAGTCGTGCAGCGGGTTTGCCGCCGGCTCGGTCGGGTGGACCGACACGTTGGAGGAGATGCGCGGCAGGACCTGGTCGCCGGAGATCAGAACCTTGTCGTCTTCCCGGAACAGGCAGGCGTGTTCGGGCGAGTGGCCCGATCCTACGACGACGCGCCAGACCCGATCGTCGATCGCCAGGGTCTGGCCGTCGACCAACCGTTCGAAGCTCGCCGGAAAGGCGTGGATGCGGGCGCCGTATCGGCCGAAGCCGGCGCGGTAGGCGTCGATCTGGTCCTCGGTCCAGCCGGCCGACCGATAGAACCGCTCTCCCTCCGGCGGCGCTTGCCGTCCTGTGTCGGCGATCAGCACCCGGCAGGTGGTGTATTCGAGCCGGGTCATGTGGAGAGGTGCGTTGAAGCGCTCGACCAGCCATCCGGCCATGCCGACGTGATCGGGGTGCATATGGGTGGCGATGATCCGCCGGATGGGCCGCCCGCCTAGCGGCCCGCTCAGCAGCTCGGGCCAGATCGCCCTGGCGTCTTCAGTGGCCAGGCCCGTGTCGACGATCGTCCAGCCGTCGCCGTCCCGAAGGGCCCAAAGATTGATGTGGTTGAGCGCGAAGGGCAGGGGAAGTCGGAGCCAAAGCACGCCTTCGGCCACCTCCAGCCCTTCGCTGGGAGGCGGCCGTTCGGCGAACGGATAGGTCAGGGTGCGGCCGCCCTCGTTGTCGGCGACGCCCTCGGACGTCAGCGCCTCGGCCGTGGCTTTCGGGCGGGCCCCCAGGATCAGCTCTCCGGCTTTCCGAGCGCTTCCATCAGCTGAGGTACAGCGACCTTGTAGTCGGCGACGAGGCCGTAGTCGGCGACCTGGAAGATGGGCGCATCGGCGTCCTTGTTGATGGCGACGATGACCTTCGACTCCTTCATGCCGGCCAGGTGCTGGATCGCCCCGGATATGCCGATGGCGACATAGAGGTCTGGGGCGACGACCTTGCCGGTCTGTCCGACCTGGTAGTCGTTGGGGGCGTAGCCGGCGTCCACCGCCGCGCGCGAGGCGCCCACGGCCGCCCCCAGCCGGTCGGCGAGGGGCTCGATCACCCGGTGGAACTCCTCAGCCGAGCCGAGCGCCCGTCCGCCAGAGACCACGATCTTCGCTCCGGCGAGTTCCGGCCGCTCCGACTTGACGACTTCGTCTGACACGAAGCGCGAGCTGGTCTGGGCAGGCGGCGCATCGACGGTCTCGATCGGCGCGGAGCCTCCCTCGGCCTGGGGTTTGAAGGCGGTGGACCGCACGGTGATCACGGCCTTGGAGTCCGACGTCTGCACGGTCTCCAGCGCATTGCCGGCATAGATCGGCCGCACGAAGGTGATGGCGTCCACCACCGCGATGATGTCGGAGATGAGGGCCACATCCAGCTTCGCGGCGACCCGCGGGGCGAAGTTCTTGGCGTCGGTGTTGGCCGGCGCAAGCAAGGCGTCGTACCCGGCCATCAACGGGAGCACGACAGCCTCGACAGCCTCAGCCAGCCCGTGGCCGAGCGCCTCGCTCTCGGCCAGCAGCACCTTGCGCACGCCGGCGATCTTGCCCGCCTGGTCAGCGGGCGCCCGCGCGCCAGCGCCCAGCACCAGCACGTCGATCTCGCCTGACAGGGCCGCGGCGGCGGTCACCGTCTTGTGGGTCGCGTCGCGGAGGACCGATCCGTCGTGGTCGGCGATCACAAGCACGGCCATCAGAGCACCCCCGCTTCAGTCTTCAGTTTGGCCACCAGCTCGGCGGCGCTTTCCACCTTGATCCCCGCTTGTCGCTTGGGCGGCTCGCTGACTTTCAGAACCTTGAGGTGTGGATGCAGATCCAGCCCCAGGTCATTGAGTTGCTTGGTCTCCATCGGTTTGGTGCGCGCCTTCATGATGTTGGGCAGTGAGGCATAGCGTGGCTCATTCAGGCGCAGGTCCGTGGTCACCACCGCGGGCAGATCCACCTCCACGGTCTGCAACCCGCCGTCGACCTCACGTGTCACCACCGCCTTGGCCCCATCGATCACGATCTTCGAGGCGAACGTCGCCTGCGGCCAGCCCAGCAGGGCTGCCAGCATCTGGCCGACGGCATTGTTGTCCCCGTCGATGGCCTGCTTGCCCATCAGCACCAGGTCGGGCGACTGCTCCTCGACAATCTTCTTCAGCGCCTTGGCGACGTTCAAGGGCTCCAGGTCCTGGTCGGTCAGCACCAGCACGGCCTTGTCGGCCCCCATCGCCAGGGCCGTGCGCAGGGTCTCCTGGCATTGCTGCACGCCGATCGAGACGGCCACAACTTCGGTGGCCACGCCCTTCTCCTTCAGCCGGACAGCTTCCTCGACCGCGATCTCGTCGAACGGGTTCATCGACATCTTCACGTTGGCAAGGTCCACGCCGGACTGGTCCGCCTTCACCCGCGCTTTCACGTTGTAGTCCAGCACCCGCTTCACGGGCGTGAGGATCTTCATTCGCTCATTTCCCTCATACGAACTCGACCAGCACCTCGTCCGCGGCGATGCTGTCGCCGGGGCCCGGGCCGATGGCCTTGACCACGCCGTCGCGTTCGGCGCGGATGATATTCTGCATCTTCATGGCCTCGACCACCGCCAGGGCTTCTCCAGCCTTCACCGTCTGGCCCGGGCCCACCGCGATGGAGACCACCAGGCCCGGCATCGGCGACAGCACCAGGCGCGAGGTGTCCGCTGGCGGACGCTCGGGCAGGCGCTCATGTAGCTCCGCGGATCGCGGCGACAGCACCAGCACCCGCTCGCGGGCGGCCCTGTGGCGGATGCGGTAGCCTTCGGCCAGGGGCGCAACCCGGACCGTGAACCCTTCGCCGTCGAGCCTGGCCTTGAACAGCGCCTGGCCCGGGCGCCAGTCCACAGCCTCCAGCAGCAGCGTGCGGCCTTCATCCTGGAGTTCGATCGAAAGCCCGTCGTCTTCTGCGCTGACCCGCGCTCTCCGGCCTCCCTTGCCGACGGTGATGATCCAGTCCTGCCGCAGGTGATTGCCGTTGGCCCGCCGTGACGCCTGCAGCCGGTGCATGTAGGCGGCGACCGCGGTCATCAGGTCGATCTGCCGGTCGGTGGGCTCCAGGCCGTGGAAGCCGTCGGGGAACTCCTCGGCGATGTAGCCCGTCGTCAGGCGGCCATCGAGGAAGCGTGGCTGGTCCATCACCGCCGACAGGAAGGGGATGTTGTGTTCGACCCCCTCGATCAGGAAGTCGTCAAGCGCCCTGGCCATGCCTGCGGCGGCGGTTCGGTCCGACCCGTGGGCGCACAGCTTGGCGATCATCGGGTCGTAGAACATCGAGATCTCGTCGCCCTCGCGCACGCCAGCGTCGTTGCGGACCTGGAAGCCGTCCCGTTCGCCCTCCGCCGGCGGTTGATAGCGGACCAGCCGGCCGATCGAGGGCAGGAAGCCGCGATACGGATCCTCAGCATAGACCCGACTCTCGATCGCCCAGCCGCGGGGTTTCAGGTCGGCCTGCTTTAGCGACAGCGGCTCGCCAGCCGCAACGCGGATCATCTGCTCCACCAGGTCTACGCCGGTGATCAGTTCGGTGACCGGGTGCTCCACCTGCAGCCGGGTGTTCATCTCCAGGAAGTAAAAGTTCCGCTGCCCGTCGACGATGAACTCCGCCGTGCCGGCCGAGTCGTAGTCCACCGCCTTTGACAGGGCGATGGCCTGGGCCCCCATGGCCTGGCGCGTCGGCTCGTCCAGGAACGGGGAGGGGGCTTCTTCGATGACCTTCTGGTTGCGCCGCTGGATCGAGCATTCCCGCTCGTTCAGGTGGACGATGTTGCCGTGCTTGTCGCCAAGCACCTGGATCTCGATGTGGCGAGGCGAGGTGACGAACTTCTCGATGAACACGCGATCGTCGCCGAAGCTCGACAGGGCCTCGGCGCTGGCGGCGGGGAAGCCTTCCTCCACGTCCGAGCGGTTGAAGGCGATCCGCATGCCCTTGCCGCCGCCGCCGGCCGACGCCTTGAGCATCACCGGATAGCCGATGTCCTCAGCGATGCGGATGGCGTGGGGAACGTCTTCGATCACGTCCAGATGGCCCGGGACGGTGGACACGCCCGCCTGGGCCGCAAAGCGCTTTGAGGTGATCTTGTCCCCCATCGCATCGATGGCCGTGGGATTGGGCCCGATGAAGGCGATGCCTTCCGCCGCCAGGGCGCGGGCGAACTCGGCCCGCTCCGACAGGAACCCATAGCCAGGGTGCACCGCCTCGGCGCCGGTCTGCTTCGCTGCGGCGATGATCGCATCGACCAGCAGGTACGAGGCCGCGGCCGGCGGCGGACCAATGAGCACAGCCTCGTCGGCCATCTCGACCGCCAGTGACGAGGCGTCGGCGGTGGAATGGACCTGGACCGTCGCGATCCCCATCCGGCGGGCGGTCTTGATGATCCGCACGGCGATCTCGCCGCGATTGGCGATCAGTATCTTGGAGAACATCCTGGAGCTCACAGCGGTATGTTCTCGTGTTTTTTCCATGGGTTGGAGACTTGCTTCGTGCGTAGCCCCTTAAGCGCCCTCACAATGCGCCGGCGGGTTTCGCGGGGCATGATGACGTCGTCCAGGTAGCCGAGCGAAGCGGCGACGAAGGGGTTGGCGAACCGGGCCTTGTACTCGGCCTCGCGGGCCTTGAGCTTTTCCGGATCCTTGGCGTCCTCGCGGAAGATGATCTCCACCGCGCCCTTGGCGCCCATCACGGCGATCTCGGCGGTGGGCCAGGCATAGTTCACATCGCCGCGGATGTGTTTCGAGCTCATGACGTCATAGGCCCCGCCGTAGGCCTTGCGGGTGATCAGGGTCACCTTGGGAACCGTCGCCTCGCAATAGGCGAACAGCAGCTTGGCGCCGTGCTTGATCAGTCCGCCGTACTCCTGGCGGGTGCCCGGCATGAAGCCCGGGACGTCGACGAAGGTGACGATCGGGATGGAAAAGGCGTCGCAGAACCGCACGAACCGGGCAGCCTTGCGGCTGGCGTCCATGTCGAGCACCCCGGCCAGCTGCAACGGCTGGTTGGCGACGATCCCCACCGGCTCACCGTCCATCCGGCCAAAGCCGGTGATGATGTTCCTGGCATAGCCTTCGGAAATCTCGAAGAAATCTGCCTCGTCGACGACCTTGGTGATCAGCTCCTTGATATCATAGGGCCGGTCGGCGTCGGCCGGGATCAGGCTGTCCAGCGAGGGCTCCTCGCGCTCGGGATCATCCAGGGCCTGGCGGATCGGCGGCTTGTCCCGGTTGGACAGCGGCAGGAAATCCACCAGCCGCCGGACCTGGGTCAGGGCCTCCAGATCATTGTCGAAGGCCCCGTCGGCAACGCCCGACTTGGTGCAGTGGACCCGCGCCCCGCCGAGCTCCTCGTGGGTGACCTCCTCATGGGTGACGGTCCTGACCACGTCCGGGCCGGTGACGTACATGTAGGAGGTGTCCTTCACCATGAAGATGAAGTCCGTCATGGCCGGGGAGTAGACGTCGCCGCCGGCGCAGGGGCCCATGATGACGCTGATCTGCGGGATCACCCCCGACGCCATCACATTCTCCAGGAAGATGTCGGCATAGCCGGCGAGGCTCTCCACCCCCTCCTGGATGCGCGCGCCGCCGGCGTCGTAGAGGCCGATCACCGGGGCGCCGACCTTCATCGCCTGGCGCTGGATCTTCAGGATTTTCAGCGCATGGGCGCTGGAAAGAGAGCCGCCGAAGACCGTGAAATC
>FTHA01000699.1_pt1 | contig 10322 bp, 10 predicted proteins | sample 1640771 | NCBI WGS metagenome assembly FTHA01 (sample SAMEA3914789, study PRJEB12502) | metagenome | biome: forest; material: soil | place: Canada | collected 2011-07-03 | depth 0.3 m | reverse complement strand
GAGGCGGTTTGCTTTCTGTGGCGCTATCCCTGGGGTCACCCCCGGCGGGCGTTACCCGCCGCCTTTTCGCCGTGGAGCCCGGACTTTCCTCCCTCCGCCGCAAGGCGAAGAGCGACCGCCCGGCCGTCTGGTCCATATTCAACGTGAGGACTTGGCGAGGCGGGGTCAAGAGAGGGAAGATTCAACCACGAAGACACGAAGGACACCAAGGCGCCGCGGAGCGGCTTGTTCTTCTTCGTGATCTTCGTGAGCTTTGTGGTGAATCCTTATGTCAGGCCGCTGCGCGGAGGATCGCCATCAGGCGGGCGCGGGTCTCACCGTCGGCGACGCCGTCGACCTGGGACGGGCGCCAGTGGCGCTGGAAGGCGGTGACGATGGTGGCGGTGTGCTGGTCGAAGCGGCCCGAGGGCGCGCTGTCGTAGCCGAGCCGGGTGAGGCCGGCCTGCAGGGTGTAGACGCCCAGGCCCTCGTCGCCCTCGGCGAGGGCGGCGCCGGGCGGGATCGGCGGTTCGGCCCATAGGCCGTGGCCCGCTTCGGCGAGCCGCTTCCAGGGGAACAGCTCGCCGGGATCCTGTTTGCGGTCAGGGGCCACGTCGGAGTGACCGAGGATGCGGTTGTCGTCGATGTCCCAGCGCTGGCGTATGTCGTCCAGCAGCGCGATCACCGCCTCGACCTGGACTTCCGGAAACGGCCGGTAGCCGAACTCATGGCCCGGGTTGACGATCTCCACGCCGATCGAGGCGGCGTTGCAGTCGCGCTCGCCCTTCCAGAACGAGACGCCGGCGTGCCAGGCGCGGCGCTCCTCGGGGACCAGCCGGAACACCCGGCCGTCCTCTTCCACCAGGTAGTGGGCCGAGACCTTGGCGTCGGGATCGAGCAAGCGGTCCAGAGCGGCCTGCCCGGTCGTCATGCCGGTGTAGTGCAGGACGATCATGTCCGGCGGAGCGCGGCGAGAATCGAAGTTGGGGGACGGGGCGTCGATCGGCTGCATGGCGCCGGTCTAGCGGCGTCGGGCGGCGAGTCCAAGGCGAGCGCTTGACTCCTTGCTAGTATACTAGCATCCTAGCCGACGTGGACGACGAGGACGTCAAGCAGTTCAATGTGTACCTGCCGATCGGGCTGATCCGGCAGGTCAAGCACCACGCCATCGAGTCGGAGCAGTCCCTCTCGGCGCTGGTCGCCGATGCGCTGCGCGCCTACCTCGCCGCCCGATCGTCCAAAGGAGACCTGACATGACGACCCAGGGCATCGAGGCGGTACTCCTGACCACCCACAACTGGGGAAAGGCGGCGAAGTTCTTTCGGGCGCTGGGCTTCGATCTGGAGTTCGAGACCGACCACAACTCCGGCCAGCTCCGCAACGGCGCCGGACCCTACCTGTTCATCGCCGAAGTCCCGCAGACCCAGGAGCCGCAGGCGCATGTGGTCATGAAGGTGGCCGATGCGGAGGCGTTTCACCCCGAGGCCATCGTCGAGGTGGTGACGCCGTTCGAGCCCACCCACTGGGGAACCCAGGAGATGACCGTCCGCGACCCCGACGGGCGCATCTGGCGGCTCCAGGCTCCGGCCAAAGCTTGAGCGACGGCCATGGACGACAAGCAAACGGTGGCTCCTGAAAGCACGGCGGTGCGGGTCGCCCTGTGGCGCGCCCTGCATGTTCAGCTCGACGCACCGCCGCACGTGCTGGAAGACGAAATCGGTCTGCGGCTGGTCGCGCCGGGAGACGACTGGCGCAGCCGTCCGGACATGGACCCACAATTCTCCAGCCGCTCGCGGTCCGCCGTCGTGGTCCGCGCGCGCTTCATCGAGGACCTGGTCGTGGAGCAGGCTGGCCGGGGCGTCGGCCAGTACGTCATCCTCGGCGCCGGCCTGGACACCTTCGCCCAGCGCCGGCCGGAGATCGCCTCCCACCTGAAGGTCTTCGAGGTCGACCAGCCGGGCCCCCAGGCCTGGAAGCGGCGGCGCCTGATCGAACTTGGCCTCGGCGTCCCGGAGTGGCTGCGGCTCGTTCCGGTCGACTTCGAGGCGGACGGCGCCTGGCGCGAAGGGCTGGAGACCGCCGGCTTCGACGCCAGCCAGCCGGCGGTCGTCGCCTCTGCTGGAGTCAGCATGTATCTCACCCGGGAAGCGATCACGGCCACGCTGCGCCAGGTCGCGGCCTTCGCCTCGGGATCCACGCTCGCGATGACGTTCATGCTGCCGCTGGAGCTCGCCGATCCCGAGGTCCGCGCCGTGCTGCAGCAGGCGGTGAAAGGGGCGAAGGCGAGCGGGACGCCGTTCCTCAGCTTCTTTGAGCCTCAGCAGATGCTGGACCTCGCCCACGACGCCGGCTTCAAGGACGCTCGGCACATCTCGGCGGCCACGCTGACCCAGCGCTATTTCGCGGACCGGACAGACGGCCTGCGCCCAAGCTCAGAGGAAATGCTGGTGGCGACCAGCTAGCGGCCGCGTTCGTCCCAGCCGTAGGCGACCCAGGAATGGCCGCCGATGTGGCGCGCCTCGATCAGGGTCGGATCGCGGGGCCGTATGGCGCTGCGGGCGCGATAGGCCATGGCGCCGAGCGAGATCATCACGGCGGACAGCAGGCCGATGACGACGACAGTGGCGGCGAAGAAGACGGCAAGGACGGCGGCGAGCGCGGCGGCGGCGATCGTGGCGAGAGCGCCGACGATCCACATCAGGCTGGTCATGCCCGACTGGCGTCCCGCTGGCTTACCGCCGGCATCGGCGCGCGGCTCCATATGCGTCTCCAGGCCCCCACCCCGACAACCACAACTATGTCGGCTCGCGGACCGCCGCCGTCAACGGGCGGGAACGGCAAAAGTTCAAATAGCTTCCGCGGCGAGCAGTCCGCGGCGTTCGCGCATCACCTGATCGAAGGCGGCGTTGAGCGAAGCGGAGCGCGCCTCGGCCAGCACGGCGTGTTCGGAGGAGAACCCGCGCGACGCGGCGCGGTCGGGGTGCGAGTCGGACAGCGCGCGGCGCCATGCCGAGCGCACCGATTCGTCGGAGGCGTCCGGGGCGACGTCGAGCACGACGTAGGGATCGTCCGCCGGCGCGCCCAGGTGCTGGGAGCGGATGCGGCGGAAGGTCAGGGGCGACAGGCCGAACAGCTCGGCCACGCGCTCGAGGTAGGAGATCTCGTCGCCGGTGACGACCCCGTCGGCCTTGGCGACATGGAACAGACCGTCGAGCACGTCTTCCAGGACGCCGGGACAGCCGCGATAGCGCCGTGCGATCTGCTTGGCGTAGCTCTCGAAGCCGCGCGTTGTCTGACGGGCCAGATCGTACAGCCGGTGGACGTCGCGCTCGGCGGCCGCGTCGGACTGGAACACCTCGGAAAAGGCCCGGAACTCCCCGTGGTCGGCGCGTCCGTCAGCCTTGGCGAGCTTGGCGCCCAGAGCGGTGACCGCGGCCGAGAACGTGGGGTCCTCGCCGGGCAGCCCGTCGGGGCACTCGGTGCATTGCGCCTTCGCGGCTCGCGGGACAGCGAGGCTTGATATGGTGCGCCAGAAGTTCATCGGAGTAGGTCTACTTTATGATTCTGGCGCAACCGTGACAATGGGAAATAGCAACAGCGACTGCGACCAATGGCGATTCTGGATCGATCGCGGCGGCACGTTCACCGACGTCATCGGGCAGACCGACGCCGGCGGACTCCGCACGCTGAAGCTTCCTTCGGTTTCCAGCCGCTACGAGGACGCCGCCGTGGAGGGAATGCGGCGTCTGCTGAACGCAGGGCCCGGCGATCCGTTTCCCGCGGGCCGCGTCGCCGAGATCAAGATGGGCACGACGGTCGCCACCAATGCCCTCTTGGAACGCAAGGGGGCCCCTACCCTGCTGGTCACCACCCTGGGCTTCGCGGACGCCCTGGTGATCGGCGACCAGGCGCGCCCGGACCTGTTCGCCCTGGATATCAAGCGGCCGCCGTCGCTGTTCACCAGCGTGGTCGAGGCGGACGAACGGCTTGGGGCTTCGGGAGAGATAGTGCGGGCGCTGGACCGCGAGAGGCTCCGGGCGGACCTTGCCAGGGCCCGGGCCGGCGGCCTCACGTCGGCGGCGATCGCCTTCCTTCACGCCGATCTGAATCCTGATCACGAGATCGAGGCGGGGCGGCTCGCGCTGGAGGCCGGCTTCGAGTTCGTGGCGCTGTCGCATCAGGTCTCGCCCCTGCCCCGCTTCCTGCCGCGCGCCGAGACCACCGTGGCGGACGCCTATCTGACCCCGGTGCTGAGGGCCTATATCGAGCAGGTCGCCTCGGCCGTCGCCGGCGCCCCGCTCTATTTCATGACGTCGGCCGGCGCCCTGGTGCGGGCGGAGGCTTTTCGCGGCCGGGACGCGGTGCTGTCGGGACCGGCCGGCGGCGTGGTCGGGGTCGCCGGCGTGGCGCGGCAGGCAGGGCGCGGGGCCGTGCTTGGCTTCGATATGGGCGGCACCTCAACCGACGTCTGCCGGTTCGCCGGCGCCCTGGAACGGCGGGACATGGCGAGGGTCGCCGGGGTGAGGCTGCGCGCGCCGATGCTCGATGTGGAGACGGTCGCGGCCGGGGGCGGCTCGATCCTGGACTTCGACGGCCTGCGGGCGCGTGCGGGGCCGGCGAGCGCGGGCGCCGATCCGGGCCCAGCCGCCTACGGACGCGGCGGACCAGCCACAGTGACCGACGCCAACCTGGTGCTGGGGCGGATCGACCCGCGCTTTTTTCCCGGGGTGTTCGGGGCGGCGGGGGACCAGCCGCTGGATGTCGACGCCTCGCGTCGGGCGCTGGAGCAGCTGGCGCAGGCCATGGGCGCGGACAGCGCCGAGAACGCCGCCGAGGGCTTCATCGCCGTGGCGGTTGAGCAGACCGCCCAGGCGATCCGGCGGATCTCCACCGAGCGGGGGTTCGATCCGCGCGGCCACAGCCTGGTGGCGTTCGGCGGGGCGGCCGGGCAGGTCGCCTGCTGGGTGGCCGAAGCGCTGGACTGCGGGGAGGCGCTCTGCCCGCAATACGGCTCGCTGCTGTCGGCCTGGGGCATAGGCCAGTCGGCGCTGGCGAGCCTGAAGCAGGCCGGCCTGGAACAGGCGCTCGACGAGGCCGGCCTTCAGGCTGCGTCGCGCGCCGCCGAGGAGCTGGCGGTCGAAGCCAGGGCAGCCCTGGCGGCCCAGGGCGCTGACGCCGCCAACACCGAGACACGGCTCATGCTCCACTACGACGGCGCCGACGCCGTCCTCGCCGCTGCGCCCGGGCCGGTCGCGGATGTGCGGTCCGCGTTCGAGACCGCCCACCTGCGCCTGTTCGGCTTCATCGAGCACGGGCGTCCGATCCTCATCGGCAGCGTCGAGGTGGAGGCGTCCGAGATCCGCGGCGCGTCCGTCGACGCCGCCGACGCGACGTCCGCCGAAGCGCCCCTCGCCCCAGCCCAGAGCATGGCGCTCTACATGGACGGACGAGCCCACCCCGCGCCCGTGGTCCGCGCCGAGGCTCTGACGGCGCCGCTCGACGGACCGGCGCTGATCGTCCGGACCGACACCCAGATCGCCGTCGCCCCGGGCTGGCGTGCGACCCTCCAGGGCGACGGACTGATCCAGCTCAGCCGGCTGGCCGGCCGTTCGCGCGCGGTGGCCGAAGACCCATCGAGACCTGACCCGGTGACGCTGGAGCTGTTCAACCGCCGCTTCATGGGCGTGGCCGAGGCGATGGGCGCGGCGCTGGAGCGGACGGCCCACTCGGTCAACATCAAGGAGCGGCTGGACTTCTCCTGCGCCCTGTTCGACGCCGACGGCGGCCTGGTGGCCAACGCCCCGCACATGCCGGTACACCTGGGCTCCATGGGGGCCAGCGTGCGGGCGGTGCGCGATCGCCATCCGCGCCTCCAGCCGGGCGAGGCCTTCGCCCTGAACAACCCCTACGCCGGCGGCACCCACCTGCCGGACATCACGGTGGTCATGCCGGTGTTCGTGGATGATGCGGGCGAGGCCGACTTCTATGTCGCCGCGCGGGGCCATCACGCCGATGTGGGCGGGGTGCAACCCGGCTCCATGCCGCCCTTCTCGCGCACCATCCAGGAGGAGGGCGTGATGCTGGACGCCCTGCCGATCATGCGTGGAGGCCGGTTCCTGGAGGCCGAGACACGCGCCGCGCTGACGGCCGGACCGTGGCCGTCCCGCGCGCCCGAGCGCAACCTGGCGGACCTGAAAGCTCAGATCGCCGCCTGCCAGGCCGGCGCCGCGACGGTCACGGCGATGATCCAGACCCACGGCGGCGCAACGGTCGCCCGCTACATGGGCTTTGTCCAGGACAACGCCGAGGCCTGCGTGCGCCGGGCGATCTCGCGGCTGCACGACGGCGAGGCCCGGGTCCCCATGGATGGCGGCGGCGAGATCGTGGTGGCGATCAAGGTGGACGCGAAGGCCGGCGAGGCCGTGCTGGACTTCGCCGGGACCAGCGGCGTGCTGCCCTCGAACTTCAACGCCCCGACCTCGGTGGTCCACGCCGCGGCGCTCTATGTGTTCCGCACCCTGGTGGACGATGAGATCCCGCTGAACGCCGGCTGCCTGAAGCCGCTGAATATCAGCGTGCCGGAAGGATCGATGCTGGCGCCGGCGTGGCCTGCCGCCGTCGTGGCCGGCAACGTAGAGACCAGCCAGCACGTCGTCGATGCGCTTTACCAGGCCCTCGGAGTCATGGCCAACGCCCAGGGCACCATGAACAACCTGACCTTCGGAGACGACGAGCGCCAATACTACGAGACCCTGTGCGGCGGGGCGGGAGCAAGCGCCTCGGCGCCGGGGGGTTCGGCCGTGCACACCCACATGACCAATTCGCGCCTCACCGATCCGGAGATCCTGGAGCGGCGCTTTCCCGTGCGGCTGGAAGCCTTCGGCGTCCGCCGTGGATCGGGCGGGGCCGGCCTGCACGCCGGCGGCGACGGCGTGACCCGGCGCATCCGCTTCCTGGAGCCCATGCAGGCGGCGCTGCTGTCGACGCGGCGGACCTTCGCGCCGCAGGGGATTGCCGGCGGCGGCGCAGCCAAACCAGGAGGCGAGCGTTTGATCGCCGCCGACGGCGCCGCTAAGGACTTGCCGGGCTGTTTTTCCATCTCCGTCCAGGCGGGCGAGGCCATCGAGATCCAGACCCCCGGGGGTGGCGGGTTCGGCGGTCGAGGCGGTCTCGACGATCCGGCGGACAGATAAGGACCACGCATGGCTTTCGCCGCATTCGCCTCCGCCCTCGCCCTGCTGGCCTCGGGCCGATCGAGCTTCGCCATCGCCCAGGCCGACCCGCCGCCGGGCGCCGCTCAGAGCACGCCGGCCGCGAAGGTCGACGGCGAGGATCCATTCCCATCCGGCGCGCCGACCGACGACTACGGCTTCATGGGCTGGTGTTACGGCGCCCTGGCAGGACACATGGCGCTCTACACAAAGGTCCTGCCCAGCGTGCGCAGCATCGAGGCGGCCTTCCCCGACAGCAGCCGCCCGATCGATGAGGTGATGGCGGATTACACGGCGCAGCACGTCGAGGGGGATCGGCTGCTCCGTTCCTGGGACCGGGCGCTCAGCGTTCTTGAGACCACCGGAAGGACCCACGGGCTCAAGCGGACCGCGGTGGTGGCCAAGGGCCGGGAGGTGTGGAGGGGCTCCGACGCCGCCGATGCACGGCAGCTGGCGCAGCTGTGGATGTCCTGGGGCCTGCCGGGCCGCTGCAGCAGCACCGCCGAGCGCCTAGCGCCCCGGGCGAAGTAGCACACCAACTTCCGTCGAGCTGTCAGCTCTTGCGGTCGGCGGCCCAGATCTTCACGGTCAGGCCGTCCTTGGTCTTGGCCGGCAGGGTCAGGACCTTGGGCCGCTTCAAACCGGCGGCGGTGAGCCAGCGCGCCATTTCGTCTTCGGAGAAACCGAGCCTGCGGTGCTGATGCGCCTCGCGCAGGACCTCCAGGCTGTGCGGGGCGAAGTCGACGATCAGCAGCCGCCCGCCAGGGGCGGTGAGCCGCGCAGCCTCAGCAACCGCAGTGGCGGGATCGACGAGGTAGTGCAACACCTGGTGCATGACCACAAGGTCGCCGGCCCCATCCGGCAGGCCGGTGGCGAAGACGTCGCCGTGGCGCAGCTCGCAGTTCTCCAGGCCCGCCTCCGCCGTCCGCACGCGCGCGATGTTCAGCATCTGGTGGGATGAATCGAGGCCCAGCGCCGCCTCTGCCCGCGGAGCCAGCAGGATCAGCATGCGTCCCGAACCGGTGCCCAGGTCGATGAGCCGGCGGATGCGGCCCGGCGGCGCCGCAGCCAGGACCGCTGCTTCCACATCGGCGTCAGAGACGGAGAACGACCGCAGCTGGTCCCAGCGCGGCGCGTTGCGCTCGAAATAGGCCTCGGCCTTGGCCGCCCTTTCGGATCGCACCGCCTTGAGATGGTCGCGATCGCGCGCCAGAGCTGCGTCGCGCGGGTCGATGGCGCTGAGCACCTGGTCGACCACAGCCCGTCGCGCCGGATCGGCTGCGAGCCTGTAAAACACCCAGCCGCCGTCCGGGAACCGTTCAACCAGCCCGCTGGCTGTCAGCAGGCGCAAATGGCGGGAGACGCGGGGCTGACTTTGCTCCATGATCTGGCAAAGTTCCATCACCGCCAGCTCTTCATGGGCGAGCAGGGCCACGATGCGCAGCCGCGACGGCTCGCCCGCCGCGCGCAGCACATCGACAGCCGCATGGAGCCCAATGGACATAAGGATATAAACATATCTTTATGTGATAGTGTCAAGGTGAGGCTATGAGTGCGTCCTGCGACCCCTCTCGGCGCCATCGCAGGACAAGGTGGGCCGGAGTCGCTGTCGGGCTCGCCGCGGGGGCGTGCGTCGGCGCCGGCGGAACCGGCGCCCTCGCCGCGGAGTCGCCGAGCGCATCCGCTCAGGCTCGGCCTGAGACCTCCATCGAAGATCCGCTCGAGCCGGTGAACCGGTCGATGTTCAAGGTGGACTCGGCGATCAACCGGCTGCTGGCCGGCCGCTTCCGGGTGATCGGCACGGTGAAATGGATCCCGGCCCCGGTGCGCGCGGGGCTGTTCAACGCCTTCGAGAACCTGGAGGAGCCGGCGACCTTCGCCAACGACCTGTTCCAGCGCAAGCCCGGCAAGGCGGTGAAGACGGCCGGGCGGTTCGGCGTGAACTCGACTATCGGCGTGGTCGGCGTGTTCGACGTCGCAAGCGGCCTGGGGATCAAGCGGTCGCGCGAGGACTTCGGCCAGACGCTGGCGGTGTATGGGATCACGCCCGGGCCCTACATCTACGTCCCGCTCTCCGGCCCGGTCACCCTGCGCGATGGCCTGGCCGGGATCATCGACGGCTATTTCAGCCCGCGGCACTGGCTGCCGATGACCGAGCTGGAGAACCAGGCGATCGGGGTGGTGCGCTACGGCGTGCAGCCCTCGACCATCGGCATCCGCCAGGTGGCGAGGGGCGCGGCGGTGGCCGGCGAAACGAAGGACGAATACGCCACGTTGCGGCAGCTCTACTACGACCAGCGCGCCGACCAGATCGCCGATCGCCCCAACCTGGCCGATGACCCGGTGTCGGCGTTTCCAGAGGCGAAGGCCAAGCGGTCGTCCGCGCCGCCGCGGTAGACCGATCTGCGTCTTGACGCAGCGCTCTAGAAGATGAAGTCCGAGCTCGACAGACTGGAGTGGTCGCCGACGAGCAGGATACGGCCGTCCACGACGCCATCGTTGTCGACGTAGAGGTCCAGGGTCGTCTGGTTGGTTCCGCTGTCGTAGCTGACCACGATGTCGCCGGCATGGCCCCCGCCGCCGCCGAGGTGGAAGGCCTGAACCCCGCCGGTGGTCGTATCCGCGTCGATGCCCGAGAGGTTGATCAGGTCGCCGGTCGAGAAGTCGGTGATCAGGTCCGGCGTCGAGGGCGCGCTGTCGGATAGGGCGGCGAACACGAAGGTGTCATTCCCGCCGCCGCCGGTCAGGACATTGGCCCCGTTGTCGCCGCTGAGAACATCGTTGAAGGCCGAGCCGGTCAGGTTCTCGAAACGGATCAGGGTGACATTGCCGGCCCCGCCCGTGTCCTGGCCGCCGGTGTTGGCGAGGTTCACGCTCACCGCCGATGTCGCCGAGGCGAAGGACGCCGTGTCGCTCCCGGCCCCGCCGTCCAGGATATCCGTGCCACCGCCGCCGCCGTCGATGGTGTCGTTGCCGTCGCCGCCAATGATGATGTTGGCGTTGGAATCGCCGGTGAGGCTGTCGTTGAAGGCAGAGCCTGTCAGGTTCTCCATCCGGATCAGGGTGACGTTGCCGGCCCCGCCCGTGTCCTGGCCGCCGGTGTTGGCGAGGTTCACGCTCACCGCCGATGTC
>FTHA01001401.1_pt1 | contig 10337 bp, 5 predicted proteins | sample 1640771 | NCBI WGS metagenome assembly FTHA01 (sample SAMEA3914789, study PRJEB12502) | metagenome | biome: forest; material: soil | place: Canada | collected 2011-07-03 | depth 0.3 m | reverse complement strand
TCGCGCAGGTCCCTGCCCCGCGTTTCCGAGCCGAAGCCGCTGATCAGGATCATCGCCAGGAGACTCGGCGCGGCTACCGCCAGGGCCGCGGCGCCGAGCCCCGGGACCGCCGAGACGATCGCCAGCGCCTGGGTGATCAGCCCGCCCGCCTTGCTGCAGGCGGCCACCCAGCCGGTCGCCCGCCCGCGCACGGCCAGAGGGTAGTTCTCGGCCGTATAGGGCAGCAGGATGGCCAGCACCCCGTTCGAGCCCACCACCAGCATCCCCACCGGCAACAGGGGGCTGGAGTTGGTCCGGTCCAGGGCCAGGAAGAACACCCAGATCAGGCCGATGACGGTCAGCCCGAGGCAGACCACCAGCGACCACTTGGAGCTCCACTTCGAATAGAGCAGCGCGGTCAGGGCGGCGGTCGGCAGCGCGATCAGGGCCGACTGGCCGAGCAGCTGGCTCGACAGGGTCATGCTGTATCCGCGCGCCATCAACTCGTTGGGCAGCCAGAGCAGCAGGCCGAAGTTGACCAGGCTCCAGCCAAGGGCGGTGACGCTGAGGGCGATGGTCTTGGCCACGTAGGCCGCCGGGAGCGGCGCGGAAGCCTTCTCAGCATCCGCCTCCTGGCTCTCGCCCGGCGCCAGCAGCCTGACGCTCGAGCCGAACCGCTGCATGACGCCCTGGGCGTCGATCCTGCGGCCGAGCGCCAGGAGGAACTTGGCGGACTCCGGGATGAAGCCGTTCAGGGCGATGAGCAGCAGCCCGGTCGGCAGGTTCAGGAACCACATGATCCGCCAGCCGAACGCCGGCTGCAGCAGCGCCGACGCCCAGCTCGCGGCGAGATAGCCGCCGGCGCCGCCGACGCCACCGACCAGGACGAGGCTCCAGCCGCGGTGCCGCGTGGGCATCGCCTCCGCCAGCAGGGCGTAGGCGATCGGCAGCATGCCCCCCGCGGCGGCGCCCATCAGGAAGCACATCACCACGTTCCACCAGAGCGAGGGCATGGCGCCGCAGATCGAGGTGCCGACGAACATCACCGACGAGAGCAGGATCGACGCCCGCCTGCCGTAGACGTCGGCGAGGACGCCCCAGATCACCGAGCCGACCACCGTCCCGGTCAGGGCCGAGAACGGCAGCCAGGCCACCACCGACTTGGGAACGCCGTACTCGCGGATCATGCCCGGCACCACGAAGCCGAGGCTGGCCGGCTTCATCACGTCCACGACCAGGGCGATGACCAGCACCGCCATCAGGCCCCAGTGCGCCCGGGTCAGGGGCGCGTTCTCGGGCGGACTCACCACCAGGCCGGCGGCCTGCGCGGGGGCCGCAGCGGCCCGTTTCGGCAAGAGCCCATAGCCGGCGACGCCGATGCCCGCGACGATCAGGGCCATGCCGCCGATCATGCCGGAGTCCATCGGCATGCCGGCGAGCCGGAAGCCCATGTCGCGGGCCATCCAGTACATGGGCAGGTGCAGCGCCACGCCGGCCGTCACGATGGCGCAGCCCGCCCAGAAGGCCCAGAGCGAGCGCCGGTCGGAGAAGATCCGGTAAGGCGCGGCAAGCGTGGTCGCCTCGGCGGCTGCGGTCATGGCGTTCCCGGGTTCGGGCGAGGCGCGGCGCGCGGCGGCCGCGGCGGGGCCGCGCGAAGGGCGGCGGCGATGGCGTCGCGCATGGGCTTGGGCCGGAAGTCGCGGTCATAGAGGCAAGGGCGGCGGGGCAGACCGTCCGGGCGCGGGGCGCGTCCGTTGAGCCAGGAGAAGCGATCGGTCATGCCCCAGGCGAGCACGTCCCGCGTCTGGGGAAAGCTCAGGGTGAGGTCCAGATAATCGCGCACGTAGGCGGCGGCGGCGGCGTCCCGTCTCGCCGGGTCCGCCGGGAGGGACCGGTCGTTCATGTCGAGCTCGGTGACCAGGAAGTCGTAACCCATGGCCGCGGCCTCCTCGAGGAAGGACCGCCAGGCGGCCGGCTGGGGCGCCCCGGGCGCGCCTTTCAGGTCGCTGTCGCCGCCGAGATGGCTCTGCAGCCCCAGCGCGTCGACCGGAACGCCGTCGCGCCTGAGGCGGGCCAGCAGCTTCAGCACCCCTGCCCGGTGCCGTTCGTTGCCGGCCTCCCACTCCATGTAGTCGTTGTAGACGAGCTGGCAGTCCGGCAGCGCCTCGCGCGCGGCGTGGAAGACGATGTCGATGACCTTGTCGCCGAGGTGGCGGGTCAGCACCGTCTGGCGCATCTCGCCTGTGTCCGGATCGATGGTTTCGTTGACCACGTCCCAGGACCGGATGCGGGAGCCGAAGCGCCGGCAGACGGTGTCGACGTGGGTGGTCAGCAGCCGTTCGGCCGTGGACGCCGGGCGCGAGCCGAAATCGAAGTCGTTCAGCCAGGCCGGAAGCCAGCGGGTGTTGTGCCAGAGCAGGTTGTGCCCCCGCACGTCTAGGGACCGCTCGGCGGCGAAGGCCATCAGCCGGTCGGCGCGGGTGAAGTCGAAGGCGTCCGGCCCCGGCCTCAGGGCCTGCATCTTCATCTCGTTCTCGGGAACGATCAGCCCGCACTCGCCCGTGACCAGGGCGGCGTAGTCCGGATTGTCGATCGACCCGCCATCCCGGCGCGCGCCCGCGGGCCCGGCGGCGATGGCGCTGCCGAAGCGGATACCCTTCGCCGCCGCCAGCTGGTTCAGGGATGGCGAGGGGACGAGAGGCGCCGCCTTCGCCGACGGCCAGGCGGCGAGAGCCGCGCCCCCCAACGCGGCGGCCATCGCCTGCCGGCGCGACGGCGGCGGATTGCGCGAGCCCGGCATCGCCCCCCTGCTCCGGCCGGCTCAGCCGACCATGTGCTCCAGCTCCCGGCCCTTGGTCTCATGCACCGCCGCCCTGACGAAGAAGAAGGAGACCAGGGCGCTGGTCGCATAGAAGCCGTAGGTGCCGACAAGGCCGAAGGAGGCGGCCAGGGCCGGGAAGCTGACGCTGATCCCGAAGTTGGCGATCCATTGACCGAAGCCGGCCACCGCCAGGCCCGAGCCGCGGATCTGGTTGGGGAACATCTCGCCCAGCATGACCCACATGACCGGGCCCCAGCTCATGTTGAAGAAGATCACATAGGCGTTGGCGCTGATCAGGGCGATCAGGCCGGCCTGGCTGGAAAGGTGGATCGAGCCGCCCGCCAGGCTGCCGGTGGAGAAGGACGCGGCCATCAGCCCGAGCGTCACGGCCATGCCGGCCGATCCCAGCAGCAGGAGCGGCTTGCGGCCGACCTTGTCGATCACCGCGATCGCCGCGAGGCAGGACAGGATCGACAGCGCGCCGGAGAGGATGTTGATCTTCAGCGAGTCGTTCTCGCTGAAGCCGACCGACTGCCAGAGCACCGAGCCGTAATAGAAGACGATGTTGATGCCCACGAGCTGCTGGAAGATGGCCAGCCCCAGGCCCACCCAGACGATCGGGCGGATACGGCCGCGGGTGCTGTCGATCAGGTCCGACAGCTTGGGCCGGTGATGGTCGCCGGCGAGCGAGGCGCGGATCTCGTCGACCTTGATGCGGCCGTCCTCGGCGCCGATCAGGCGGGTGAGCACCTCGAGCGCCTTCTCCTCGCGTCCCTTCACCATCAGGAAACGCGGGCTTTCCGGGATGGCGAGGAGCGAGAACAGGAACACCGCGGCCGGGATGGTCTGCATCCAGAACATCCAGCGCCAGGCCGGCAGGCCGCCCCAGAGCAGGGCCGTCGAGCCGCCGGCGGTCTTGGCCAGCAGGTAGTTGACCAGGAAGGCGCCCGTCAGGCCGGTGATGATCATCACCTGCTGCACGCTGGACAGGCGGCCACGGATGCGGGCGGGCGTGACCTCGCTGATGTACACCGGCGCCAGCACGCTGGCGGCTCCCACGCCCAGACCTCCGACGAAGCGGGCGATGATGAAGACGGTGGCGGAGTCGGCGAAACCGGCCGCGAGCGCGCTGACGATGAACAGGATCGCCGCGATCAGCATCACCCCCCGCCGTCCGAGCCGGTCGGCCAGCCGTCCGGCAAGGAAGGCCCCGACCGCGCAGCCCAGCAGTATGGCCCCGACGGTGAAGCCGGTGCCCAGCTTGGAAAGGTGGAACGCCTTCTCCAGCCCTTCCTGGGTGCCGTTGATGACGCCGCTGTCGTAGCCGAACATGAAGCCGCCGATGGTGGCGACGGCGACGATGGCGCCGATGAAGGCGTGATTGATCCGGGCCATGGCCGCACTGTCGCCGGCTAGGGCCTCGGACACGGATTGCGCACTAGTGGCCATCAGACCCCCCGGTTCGAGCCAAGCTCGCGTTTCCATTCCCCGTCCCTCGCCGTTCGTGCGGCGAGGGTTTGGAGGATGCTAATGTTAGCGCCAACAGCATGCAAGGGCGCAGGGGACGCGGCCCCCCTCAACTCCGCTTCAGGGTGTTCAAGATGCGGGAGCGGATGACGCCGTAGTTGTCGGGGTGGAGCGGCCCCAGGATACCGTGCCGCTCGGGCGGCAGGTGCGCGAGGGGGTGGCCGTCAGGGCGGAAGACATAGTGGTCGAAGAAGGCGCGCCAGGCTGCGCGCTCGGCCGGCGGGCGCTCGCTGACCGCGATCAGGGCCAGCATCAGGCTCATGTAGGGCGCGTCCGGCCCCGAGGCGAAGGCGTCCCACCAGTAGTTGGCCATGGCGTTGACCGGCGCTGAGGACTCGACCCGGTGCCACCAGAGCTTGGGCAGGTAGAGGGCGTCCCCGGGTTCGAGCTCCGCCTGTTGCGACCTCTCCGCCACCCGTTCGAACCGCGGGTAGCGCGCCGGGTCGCGGGGCGAGGACCCGGCGAGGCTTACCGGCTGGCCGGCCATGGTGTGGTCGATCGGACCGACATAGAGGTCGGCGATGGCGTCCGGCGGATAGAGAGTGAAGCTGCGCCTGCCGGCGATGACGCAGGCGAGATTGTCGAGGGTGTCGTAGTGGCAGGCCACCTGCGCAGCGTGGCCCAGCCAGAGCCTGGGCGGCGTGGCCGCGTCCAGCAGCGGCATCGGGTTGCGGGCCGCGAAGTCCGGCGCGCAGAGCGGGGTCGGGACCGAGCCGACGTAGGCGGTAGGCTCACCCTCCCCCGCCGGCTTCAGGATGCGCCCGAGCGCCGCCCGGAACGGCTGGCTCTCCTGGGTGAAATTGAAGCCGGTCAGGTCGTCGTCATAGTAGTAGCGCCCCTCGATCTCGGCAGCGCCGACGAAGACGTTGACGGGCGCGTCGGTCGCCATAGGGGCGAGGTAGTCAAGGATCCCGCCGGCCTGCGCCGCCTGCACGGCCGGCCAGGCCGCCACCAGGCCGCGGATGATCACCGGCGCACAGCCGCCGACCACGCCGGAGACGAAGGCCCCCCTGTCCAGCGCCTCGTCCGCCCGGATGGTTCGCGGCGCCTGGGCCATCGCGCCCCCTAGAATCCGAGGCCGGCGCTGGCCTCCAGCTTGCGGGCGTTGCGCCGCTCGATCAGCGCCGGGATCTGCTTCTGCGACACCATCATGGCGTGGATCAGCAGCAGATAGCCGCGCCGGAACAGCTCGACCACGACCTCGTCGCTCAGCGCCTCCAGTCGTTCGCGGGCGATGGTGTAGAGGCCCTGGATGTGGTGGTGCGCGCCGTCGTCGAAGGCGATGTCCAGGTCGACCGCCTCGATCAGATCGTGCTTCAGCAGGGTCTCGATAAAGGCCTTGGACTGCTGCTGGCCTCCCGTCAGCTGGCGCAGACTGCCGACGACGCTTTCGAGATAGGCCGTGGGCTTGCCGTCGGCGTCGAACACAGCCGCCCCGTCCGGCGCGCCGACGCGCGGATGCTCGAGATCGACGGCGACGTCCGGGCCGGCGGTGAAGAACGGCATCCGTTGCAGACTGAGCGGCCGATGCCCCTGGTAGGCCTCCCCATTCAGGAACAGGTTCTCGCCCTCGTCGAACCCCAGCATCGCCCCGCAGTAAAAGGCTCCGGTCTCGGCGTCCTTGGAGAAGAACAGGGGGCAGACGGTCGCCATCTGGGTGAACTCGCCCGGGATGACCGCGGCGAAGCGCTGGGCGTCGCCCAGGCTCGCGGAGGGCCGGCCGTCGACCCGGAGGCCGCGGTGAGTGCTGGCGTCCAGCTTCACGATCTTGCTCATCGGCTGGCCCCGCTCCGATCAGATGCGCTGAAGGCCGTGCTGGTCGATCTTGCGCAGAAGATCCCTGTGCGCCGGCAGCTGGCTGCGCATCTGCTGGGCGTTGCGGATGTTGTCGTTCATCAGCTTGGCCGCGCGCTGCGCCGAGTCCGCGAGGTCAGCGGGCAGGACGCTGGTCTCGTAGCCCATGCCATAGAGCACATACTGGTAGCTGGCCGCGGGGAAGACCTCCTCGAGGCGGTCGAACTCGTCGAACATCCACGGCGACTGGTAGCGCCAGAGTTCCATCAGATCCTTCAGCCGATCGGGGATGCTCTCCGCCGCGACGTTGTCGCGCCAGAACGGCGTGTCGCGCCGCTTGGTGGCCGCGTAGTGCAGCTTCAGGAAATCGATGATCCGGCCCCACCGGTAGGAGGTGGTCTCGTTGAACCGCCGGGCGATGGTGTCCATCACTTCGCGGCAGGGCGGCGTCTGTTCGGCCAGGATTCGCGCGGAGAGCTCGATCAGCACGATTGCCGACGATTCCAGCGGCTCCAGGAACCCGGCGGAGACGCCGATGGCGACGCAGTTGCGTTCCCAGTAGCGCTCCCGGTGACCGGCCCGCAGCGGGATCTTGCGGGCGGTCAGGCCCTCCGCCGCCGGGCCGATATAGGCGCGAAGCTCCGCCTCGGCCGCTTCGTCGTCGATGTGGCTCGAGGAATAGACGTAGCCGACGCCGCGGCGGGTCGGCAGCCCGATGTCCCAGATCCATCCCGCCGATTGGGCGGTCGAGATGGTGTGGCTGGCGACCGGGCTGTCGTCCTTGGGATATGGCACCTGCATGGCCAGCGCCGTGTCGCAGAACAGGACCTCGTCGCAGGGCTTGAACGGGACCCCTAGCGTCTTGCCGATCAGCAAGGCGGCGAAGCCCGTGCAGTCCACGAAGAGGTCGCCTGGAATCCGTCCGGCCGGCTCGGTGATCACCGCGGTGATGTCGCCGTCCTCCGCCTGCTCCACCGACTTCACGTCCGCCAGCACGTGCCGGACGCCCAGTTCCGTCACGCAATGCTTCTGCAGGAAGCCGGCGAATTTCCCGGCGTCCAGGTGATAGGCGTAGTTCAAAAGGCCGTCGTATTCCGGCGTGGCGATGGTCTTGGGCGCAAGGTTGGCTTCGCAGACGAAGCCCTGGGCCGAGACCGCGTCGCAGAAGCTGACCTGCCCCCGCTTCTCCAGCCAGTGCGGTACCAGATTGAGCTGGGTGAAGCCCTGCGGCAGCGCCAGCGGATGATAGTAGAAGTCGTCGTCCAGGCCCGTGGTCCAGCGGGCGAACTTGGCTCCTTGCTTGAAGGCCGCGCGGCACTCGCGGAAGAAGGCCGTCTCCGAAACCCCTGCCCGCTGCAAGGTGGTCCGCATGGTGGGCCAGGTGCCCTCGCCCACCCCGAGTATGGGGATGTTGGGCGACTCCACCAGGGTCACCGAGAAGCCGCCGCGGGCGATGCGCTCCTTGTGGCGCGCGGCGACCACGGCGGCGGTCAGCCAGCCGGCGGTCCCTCCGCCCACAATGACGATCGACGTTACCGGTCTCATAAGCTTCACTATCTCGGGCCAATCCGCCGGGCCCGTCAATCGACCGCTCTAAAGAGGAGAGCCGCCAGGCGAACCTGGCGGCTCAAGTGGCCGAGGGAGGGCTCGGACTAGAACTTCATCCGGACGCCGAAGGTGAACCTCGGTCCGAAGTCGACCACGTCCAGCACCTGGTCGGAGTAGCGCCCGTGGGTGCTGAAGGTGGAGTTGTTGACGTTGATGCCTTCGACGAAGAACGTGTAGTGGTCCTTGAAGGTGTAGCTCGCGCTCAGGTCGACCTGCAGGTTCGAGTTCACGAAGGTCGGCTCGGACCCGAATTTGGAGTTGTTCTGCGCCTGGCCGAAGTGGTCGATGTACTCGCCTCTCCAGTTCAGCGCGGCCCGGAACGACCAGCCGTACTTTTCCCAGAAGCCCACCGCGTTGGCCGAGTTGGCCAGGCCGGTCACGGCGAAGCCGCTCGTGGTGAGGTCGGCCGGGTGATACGGCTTGTTGGTGCCCACGACGGTGCCGTTCAGCTGAACGCCGAAGCCGGTGTCGCCGAAGATGTGGGTGATCTGGGCCTCCAGGCCGTAGACCGTCGCCGAGGGCCCGTTCACCTGCGAGGTGATCGAGAACGACGCCGGCTGGTTGGTGGTCGGGTCGATGACGCCGTTGATGTTGCCCTGGACCGTGCCGCCCACGATGAAGTTCGACACCTCCTTCACGAAGCCGTTCAGCACCGCATAGGAGCCTGGCGCGTAGTACCACTCGAGCGCGAGGTCGAGGTTGTCGGAGGTGTAGGGCTTCAGGTTCGGGTTGCCCCCCGTGGCCTGCAGCGCCCCGACCCGCTGGGTGCCGGGTATGTTGTTCACCGGCGTCAGGAAGTTCAGCGGCGGCCGGGTCAGGGTGCGCGAGGCGTCGAACCTGAGCTTCAGGCTCTCGGTCAGGCCGAGGGTGACGTCGAGGTTCGGCAGGATGTCGCGATAGGAGTTCTTCGCCGTCACCGTCGACTGCGGACCGTAGGCCACCAGGAAGGCGGTATGGTCCGAAGGCTGGATGGTCAGGCCGGTCGGCTGTTGGCCGATGCCGGACGTCGACAGCTCGGTGTCCTCCGCCCGGATCCCGACGTTCCACCGCACCGGCATGCCGCCGAGCTCGGCGTCGCCGGAGAGGTTCAGGTAGGCCGCGTAGATCGTCTCGCTGATCTGCTGGAAGCTGCCCGGGTTCAGGATGATCCGGTAGGTGCCGTCGAACGCCGGCGTGCAGCAGTTCGTGTTGGCCCCCGGGATCACCTTCGTCTGCGGATTGCCCAAGCTCTGCAGGTAGTTCTGCACCTGGTAGGGATCGAACACCAGGATGTTGGCCGGCAGCTTGTTGCTGTTGGCGAAGCCGGAGATGAAGTTCGCGGTCGAGAACGACCGGTTGAACCATGACTGGTCCAGCGCCACGCCGCCGGGGTTGTTGGAAGCCGGGCCGTAGCCGGAATAAGCCTGCCAGTCGTTGTTGGCGAAGTCGTCGTAGCCCGAGAGGGTGCGATCTTCCTTCAGCCAGTTGAAGCCGAAGTCGGCGCGGATGTGCTCGCCCTTCCAGTCGCCGCCGATCTTGAACTGGTTGATCTCGTCGCGGTTGCGGTTGCTGCCCATCGGCAGCACGTGCGAGCCGATCAGGCCATTGTTGATGAACTGGGCGGTGTTCCCGCCCGGGCCGTAGGCGGTCGGGTACGGCAGCTGGCCCGCCCCGATGCCGGCGATGCCGATGTTCACGCCGTGCGTCCCCGTCGGCGACGACGGGCCATAGCCCACGTCGACGTCGATGCTGCTGAGCTCGCCGCCCGGATTGAGCTGGGCGAGGGAGTGGCTGAAGTCCGCCATGAACGAGAGGTCGTCGCTCACCCGCCACTTCACGTTGGCGCCGATCTCGTTGAGCTGGATCAGCGAGGCGTTCACCTGCGACTGGAAGTCGGTGGGCGTGTTCACCTGGACGAAATTGGTCACCGTCCCGTTCGGCGACGCGGTGATGTTGGTCAGCGACCCGCCGTTGAACCAGACGCTGTAGCCGTACTGGTGCTGGACGATGCGGTCGCGCGAGTAGTTGTCGTCGACGGTGACCGTGATGTCGTCGGTCGGGCGGAACTGCAGGACGGCGCGCCCGTCATAGCGCTTCTCGTCGTTGTGCTCCTGGTAGATCCCGTAGTCCTGGATGAACCAGCCGTTCTGTGGCCCCGACGGCGGCGAGGCGAACTGGGACGGGTCGAAGGTTGTGCCTTCCCAACCCTGGACGTTGACGTGATCGGCGACGTTCTTGGTGTCCGAGTAGTGGAAATCCACCAGGACGCCGAACCGGTCCTCGGCAAAGGTGTCGCTGAACAGGACGCCCACGTTGGGGGTGACGCCGCCGCCGGTCGGCGACAGCGAGCCCGAGGCGGTGCCCGCGAGCTGCATGCCGTTGTGGTCGAATGGCTTGGGGAACTTGATGTTGATGGTCGCCCCGAGCGATCCGCTCGAAAGCGAAGCATCGGGCGTCTTCAGGATGTCCACCTGGCCGACGAAGTCCGCGCCGACCGAGCTGAAGTCGAAGCCGCGGTTGGCCAGCGCCGTGGCGATCTGGCGGTCGTCGTAGAGGGTCTGGTTGTAGCTCGGCCCGAAACCGCGGACGGTGATCTGGGTGTCGTTGCCGGCGGGGTGCCCACCTCGAC
>FTHA01000936.1_pt1 | contig 10337 bp, 6 predicted proteins | sample 1640771 | NCBI WGS metagenome assembly FTHA01 (sample SAMEA3914789, study PRJEB12502) | metagenome | biome: forest; material: soil | place: Canada | collected 2011-07-03 | depth 0.3 m | reverse complement strand
GGGTGCTGACCCCCACCTCCGCCCACGGCACCAACCCCGCCACCGCCGCCCTCGCCGGCTACGCCGTTCAGGAGATCCAGCAGACGCCTGACGGCCACGTGGACCTGACGGACCTTGCGGCCAAGCTGGGCCCCGACGTCGCCGCGGTGATGGTGACCAATCCCAACACCTGCGGCCTGTTCGAGCGGGACATGATCGAGATCGCGCGCCTGACTCACGCGGCGGGAGCGTTCCTCTACTGCGACGGCGCCAACTTCAACGCCATCGTCGGCAAGGTCCGGCCCGGCGACCTCGGCGTCGACGCCATGCATATCAACCTGCACAAGACCTTCTCGACCCCCCACGGCGGTGGCGGCCCGGGCGCGGGCCCAGTGGTGCTGTCGGCGGCGCTGGCGCCGTTCGCGCCACTCCCTTGGCTGGTGCGGAACGAGCAGGGCTGGACGTTCAGCGAACGGGCCGAGGGCGCCAACGCGCAGGCCACCGGTCGGCTCAGCGTCTTCCACGGCCAGATGGGCATGTTCGTCCGCGCCCTGGCCTACATGATCAGCCATGGCGGTGACGGCCTGCGCCAGGTCGCCGAGGACGCGGTGCTGAACGCCAACTACCTGAAGGCCCGGCTGCAGGACCTGATCACACCGGCTTTCGACGGCTGGTGCATGCACGAAGCCCTGTTCGACGATGGTTGGCTGGAAGGGACCGGGCTCTCGACGCTGGACATCGCCAAGGCCCTGATCGACGAGGGCTTCCACCCCATGACCATGTACTTCCCGCTGGTGGTCCACGGCGCGATGCTGATCGAGCCGACCGAAACCGAGCCCAAGGCCGAACTGGACCGCTTCGTCGACGCCCTGCGCCGCATTGCCACGGCGGCGAAGGCCGGGGAGGGGGAAACCTTCAAAACCGCCCCCCACAGCGCGCCGCTGGCCCGGCTCGACGAGACGTTAGCCGCCCGCAAGCCCAAGCTGCGCTGGATATCCCCTCTCCCATAGGGAGAGGGAGGGGCCCGCGCGTAGCGCGGGAGGGTGAGGGGATACACCCTCACCGACCCAACCCCTCATCCTCCCACGCCTCCGGCGCTGGCCCCTCCTTCTCCCTATGGGAGAAGGGATTCTGCTCTATTCGGCCGCCGCCGCGAACGGGGGGTCGATGGTGGAGGGGGCGCTCGGCCAGCTCTTCATCTCCCGCAGGCACTCGCGGGCGAACAGGTGGATGCTGCGCATGCAGTCCTCGTGGGGCATGCCGCCGGTATAGAGGTGGGGCATCATCCCCTGCGGATCGTGCTTGCCGCGAACCTCGTCGAGCTGCTCCAGGACCTGCCGGGGAGTGCCGAAGATCGAGCTGGCGACAACGCCTTCCATCGCCTTATCGACGTCCTCCTCCTTCATGACCACGTTGCTGTAGCTCTCGTAGCCCTTGATCGAGCCGTGGTGGGGCGAGGTCAGCTCATAGTTCTTGATGGCGGCGCGGAAGGTCTTGGTGGCGTAGGTGCGGGCCAGGCCCTCGGCCTTCTCGGCGCTTTCGTCGATGAAGCACAGGTTGGACATGAACGGCGACACCGGCGGCTCGTTCGGGCGGTTCTCGAGCCACGACTCCATCCAGGCGTCCTCGGCGGTGATCGGGTCGTTGGCGACCTTGCCGGTCTCGGTCGGCGCCTGGGGTGTGAAGGTCCGCGGCTTGCCGCCCACCATCGGCTGGCCGAGGTAGAGCCGGCCGAGGCCGAGCTTGGCGGCGGAGACCATCGACGGCGGCGAGCCGGCGGCGCAGAAGGCGCGCCCCTTCAGTGAGCGGATCGGCCGGGGCCGGATCTCCCGGCGGGGCTGCTTGAAGATCTCGCCGCCCTCGATATAGCCGGTTTCCATCGCGTTCATGACCATGGGGACGATCTCGTCGAACAGCTCGCGCGCCTTGGACTGATCGACCCTCAGGCCTGCGTATTCCATGCGGGCGAGGCCGCGTCCGAAGCCGATGATCGCCCGGCCGTCCGACAGGTGGTCCAGCACCGCGATCTGTTCCGCCAGCCGCACGGGGTCATGCCAGGGCACCACCACCACCTGGGTGCCCAGACGCACCCGCTTGGTCTTGCCGGCGAGCCAGGTCAGGTACTGCAGAGGGTTCGGAGCGATCGAGTAGTCGCTGAAGTGGTGCTCGGTGATCCAGACGGAGTCGAAGCCGAGCTCCTCGGCCAGCAGCAGCTGGGTCATCTCTTCCTTGACGAAGCGGACGTCATCCACCGGGGTATGGTTGGCAAAGCCGCTGGCGAGGCCGACGTGCATCAGAGTCTCCCAATCATCTCTTCGCCATCCTCGACAGGGGGCGGAGTTCGTTGTCGTAGCAACCAGCTAATCACGCCCACGCCATCGCGGCAATCGGCAGGCAACCTGTCAACCCGCCCCCTTGCCTAGGGCGCCAGGGATGGAAACTGTGCGTCCAGCATCGGGGGAAGGGAGTCGGCGAGGCCGTCCAGCGGGCCGGAAGACAGCAGCAAGATCGCCTCCTCGCCCGTCAGGCTCGCTTCCAGGTCGGCCATGGAGTCGGTTCGCCCGCACATGGGAGACACCGCGATCCCCGCTGCGCGGATCCGGTCGGTGATCTGGCCCTGGCTGAGTTGATGGTGGCTGGTCGCGCCATGCTCGGGCGGCGGCAGCAGCAGCACCCGAGAGACCCCCTCGAACACGCTGTCGTACCACCCAAGGCCTTCCTGGTTGCGCCAGCTGAAGGTGTGGGGCTCGAACACCACGACCAGGGGACGGGCAGGGAAATGCAGCCGCATGGCGTCGATCGCCGAACGGGCCTTTTCGAACGACGAACCGAAGCCTTCGTAGACCGGCGCGCGCGAGACGGTGGTCTTCTTGTCCAGCCGACGGGCGACGCCGCGGAACCTGCGGGCGGCCCGGGCCAAGGCCTCGGGACCGATCAGGCCAAGCTCCGTCAGCAGCGCCGCCGCGCCGACGATGTTCTCGACGTTGTGCAGCCCCAGCAGGGGGGTCTCGATCGCAATGCGCCCGCCGTCTGGCGTGTGCAGCTGGAAGCGGGTGATCTCGCCCACCTCGATATCCTGGGCGAAGTAGCCAGATCCGGGATCGAGGCCGTACCAGACGACCTGGCGCCCTTCGGTCAGCCGCCGCAGGGCTTGATCGCCCCGGGCGCAGACGAGAAGGCCCTTCGGCGGCAGGAGCTCCAGCAGTTCGCGGAACGGCGCCTCATAGGCCGCCTGGGTCGGGAACACGTTCACATGGTCGTGGACCAGCGAGCTGATCAGCAGGTGGCTCGGATGGTAGAGCAGGAACTTCGAGCGCATGTCCCCGCCGCCGATGATGTACTCGTCGCCCTCCAGCAGCATCTGGGGATCGCTTCCCCAGTGGCCGGTGGCGTCGAGGTCGAGTGCGATGGCGCCGACGAAGTATCCGGGGTCCCGGCCCGCCTCGCGCAGGAAGCTCGCGCACATGGCGGTGAGGGTGGACTTGCCGAAGCTGCCGGCGATGACCAGCGTCTCGCGGCCCAGGGTGTGGCGGCTGAGGAATTCCGGGAAGCTGAGGCGCTCCACGCCGCGGCGTTCCAGCTCGACCAGCTCTGGATTGCTGTCCATGTGCAGCTTGGCGCTGGCGCCGACGATGGCGAGGTCGATGTCAGCGGGCACGAGGGTGGCGTCGAACCCGACGTGATACGGGATCGCCTGCCGGTCCAGGTAGGTGCTGATCGGCGGGAACACGCCCTCGTCGGAGCCGCAGACGTAGTGGCCTTCCGAGGCCAGCATCGAGGCCAGGGCGCTCATGCCGGCGCCGGCGATACCCAGGAAATAGACGTTCATGCCAAGGACGATTCGCGTGGCCCACCCCTGGGGCAGCTATAGCCGGCTGCGGCGCCGGCCACACCACTTTCGAATGGCGCCGCGCCGAGCGCCGGGTCGCGCTTGTACAGATTATCGTACATATAGAGAACGCCTTCTTGGGAGCCGAAGATGGACGTCCTCAGCTATTCAGACACACGAGCCCGGCTGAAGACGGTCATGGACAGGGTCGTCAGGGATCGGAGTCCCGTAGTGATCACCCGTCAGAAAGCCGAGGCCGTGGTCATGGTGTCTCTGTCGGACTGGAACGCGATGGAAGAGACGGCCCATCTGCTGTCGACTACGGCTAACGCTCGGCGTCTGGCTGACGCCGTTGCCGAGCTGGAGGCGGGCGAAGGCGAGGAGCGCGCGCTCGCCAGACCGTGAAGCTGATCTTCGCGCGATCCGCGTGGGATGACTATCTCCATTGGCAAGCGAGCGACGCCAACACTCTCGAACGGATCAACGACCTTATCGGCGAGATTGAAGGGAGGCTATTCGGCCGGGACCGACTGCAGGGCCATCGGTTCCTGCGCCTTCGCCCTGGGGATTGGCCCGCAGGGGCCTAGCCACGCCGAGATGTAGCCGCCCAGAGCGCCGGCGTCGCCCGTTCGGGCATTCAGGCCGATGACGCCATCTGGCCGCACCAGCAGCAGCCTCCGCATTGCGCCAAGGGCCGCGCGTGCTGCCGCGTCGGCGGGCTCGATCCTGGCGATCCGCAGCTGGCCCGCCCGGCGCAACACTGGGTCCAACGTGGCCAGGTCGGCCTGCATCGGCACGAGCAAGGTCCAGGCATCAACGGTGAGAAGTTCGTGGAGTCGTCGGGTAGCGCCGGCCGATAGGACGTTCACGTTTGGAACGCGGTCGCCAGGCCGCGGTCGCCCGCCGCCGCCAGCGGAGACCGACATCGGGCTGGCGCGCCGGTGCAGGGTGAGATCGCTCAGCATGAGCTCGACGGCGCTCTGCGCGCCCTCCAGCTTGAGCAGGCCGGGCAGGATCAGCCCAAGGCCGGCGGCGAGCGCGCCCGGGAGCGGACGTTCCAGCAGGTCCAGCTCCATCCTCGCGATCAGGGCCGTCGCCTGCGCCCGCTGTTCGCGGCCATAGACGTCCAGCAATGTCTCCGGTCCGCGTTGCCCGACGACGGCGGCAAGCCGCCAGGCGAGGTTGCACGCGTCCTGCACGGCCATGGCCATGCCGTGTCCCCCGACCGCCGGCCAGACGTGGGCCGCGTCTCCCGCCAGCAGCACCCGGCCCACCCGCATGTGCGCGGCGATACGGCGTTGGAAGCGTGCGCGGCTGAGCCAGTCCGCGTCGCGCAGAGCGACTGGAGCCCCGCCCATCATCCGCCCGATGAGCGCCTCCATCTCCGGCAGGCTCGGCGCCGAGCTGCGCTGGGGCTCGTCGATGGTCTTGAAGCAGTAGAAACGACGCTGGCCGCCCGGCATGGGGAAGCTTCCCAGCGCGTGGTTCGCCGCCAGGAACAGGGCGCCTTCCCGCGGCTCATATGGCCAGTCCAGCCGCGCCTTGACCTGCACGACCTCCAGATTGCGCGCGGGGGAGCCGTCGAACGCCACCCCCAGCCGCTTTCGAACCTGGCTGCGCGCGCCGTCGCACCCGACCAGCCAGGCCGCACTGGCCGCGATCGTCGAGCCGTCCTGAGCGGTGAGCGTCGCCTGCACGCGGTCCTGGCGGGGCTCGAAGTCGACCAGCGCTGTTCGCCACAACACCCTGCCGCCCCGCCGTTCGATCTCGGCGAGCATCAGGTGCTGCAGGACATGTTGCTCGATCAGCAGCGGGCAGGGAAAGGCGCTGTCGTTGGCCCCGAACCTCAGCGCGCCCAGCCGGCGACGGCCCATGAACAGACCGGTGGTCTCCAGCGGCGTCGAGGCTGCGCGCAGGGCCGGTCCCAGGCCCACAGCCGCCAGCAGTTCCGCCTCCCGCGGCCAGACCACCGCGGCGCGCGGCTCGGCGATGGGCTCGGGCGCGGCGTCCACGACCAGGGCGTCGACGCCCAGCCGGGTCAGCGCCAGGCCCAGCGCCAGCCCGGCCGGGCCAGCGCCGGCGATCAGCACCTCCGCGTCGAGGATTCCGGCCATGGACGGGTTCAGCCGGCCGCCTGGACGGTCTTGGCCCTTACCTTGGCCACCTGATCCGGCTTCACCGGCGGCGCGGTGTTGCCCCAGGCGTTGCGGACATAGGTCAACACCTCGGCCGTCTGTTGGTCGTCGAGCTTGGCGGCGTACCCGGGCATGGCCAGCGGCTTGGGAAAGGCCGCTGTGGTCGCGGTGCGGGTTCCGCTCAGGGTGTAGCGGATCAGCGTCGTCGGATTGGCTGCCTGGACGTGAGGCGAGCCCTTCAGTGGCGGCAGGTCCGCCATCTCGCCGCTGGCGCCGGCGTCGTGGCAGCTGGCGCAATGGGCGGCATAGACCGCCTGGCCCCGGTCCATGACGGCCGGATCGACCTTCACCGGCCGCGGCGGCGGCGAAGGCGGCAGGCTCTTGATGTAGGTCGCGACCGCGGCGACGTCGGCGTCCTGGAAGTGACTGACCGAGCCTTGCACCACGTTGGCCATCAGCCCGCCGGCGGCGGTGGCGCGGTTACGGCCGGTCTGGAGGAACCGCACGAGGTCCTCGTGGCTCCAGTCGCACAGGCCCGTGCGCGGATCGGCCGTCAGGTTGGGCGCGAACCAGCCCTCGATCATCCCGCCCTGGTACGGCCGGCTGCGGCTGTCGGCCTCCAGGAAGTTCTTCGGCGAATGGCAGGCCCCGCAGTGGGCCAGGGACTGGACGATGTAGGCGCCGCGGTTCCATTCGGTGGACTGGCCAGGATCGGGGCGGAAGGTCCCCTCGCGGAAGAACAGGGCGTTCCAGATCACCATGGTGCCGCGGATGCTGAACGGGAACGCCAGCTGGTTGCGGCGGGGCGCGTTGCTCACCGGCGCGACGGTGCGCAGGTAGGCGTAGAGGGAGTCGGAATCCTCGCGGGCGACCTTGGTGAAGTAGGGGTAGGGGAAGGCCGGATAGAGGTGCGCGCCGTTCTTGCTGCGGCCCTTGTGCAGGGCCCGGTAGAAATCGTCCGCGCTCCAGGTCCCGATCCCGGTGGCGTCGTCCGGCGAGATGTTGGCCGCCGCCACGGCGCCGAACTTGGTATGGAACACCGCCCCGCCGCCAAAGGGCCCCTTGTCGCTCCGGTGACAGCCGCCGCACTCTCCCAGCGTCGCCAGATAGCGTCCGCGCGCCACCGCGTCGCTGTCCTGCGCCTGCGCTCCGGTCAGGCCGATGCCGGCTAACGCCACCGAGATGAAAAGAGAAACCAGGCGCCGGCTCTGCAGCCTGCGCCTTTCGGCCCCAGGGCCGTATCGATTGTGCCGCATCGCCCCGCCGATCTTCTGGGGGCCCCTAGAACCCTGAGCTTATCCGATCGGAAGCGACAGGCCAGCTCAAATGCGGGGGGTTGCACCGGGCCTTCGCGGGGCCACGCTGAATCCCTTCTCCCGTGGGGAGAAGGAGGGGCCCGCGCGAAGCGTGGGAGGTTGAGGGGGTACGCCCCCGACGTCCTAACCCCTCACCCTCCCGGTCCTGTGGACCGGGCCCCTCCCTCTCCCTGTGGGAGAGGGGAAATCAGGCGGCGCGCGCCGCTGCCTCTGCGCCGAGTTGGAAGCGGCTGACCAGGCGGATGAGCTCTGCCGCCTCCTTGTCGAGGGCGTGGCTGGCGGCGGTGGACTGCTCGACCATCGCCGCGTTCTGCTGGGTGACCTGGTCCATATGGCTGACGGTGGTGTTGATCTCGGAGAGGCCCGTCGCCTGCTCCTGCGACGAGGCCGAGATCCCGGAAATCAGCTCCGAGATGTCCGCCACCTGGCCGACGATCTGTTCGAGGGCGCCCCCGGTCTGGTGCACCAGCTCCACCCCGTCCTTGACCTGGTTGGAGGAGGTGGAGATCAGCGCCTTGATCTCCTTGGCGGCTTCGGCCGAACGCTGCGCCAGCGCCCGCACTTCCTGCGCCACGACGGCGAAGCCCTTGCCGGAGTCGCCGGCGCGCGCAGCCTCCACGCCCGCGTTCAGGGCCAGCAGGTTGGTCTGGAAGGCGATCTCGTCGATCACTCCGATGATCTGGCTGATCTCGTGAGCAGAGGTCTCGATCGCGGTCATGGCAGTGACCGCCCGGCTGACCACCTCACCGCTTTGCTCGGCATGTGTGCGCGCGGCCGTCACGACGCCGTCCGCCTGCCTCGCGCCGCCGGCCGACCGCTTGACCGTCGCCGACACCGCGTCCAGCGCCGCGGCGGTCTGCTCGAGCGAGGCCGCCTGCTGCTCGGTGCGCCGCGACAGGTCGTCGGCGGCAGAGCTGATCTCGCCGGCCCCTCTCTGCAGGCCGGTGGCGGCCTCGGCGATGATCATCAGGGTCTGCTGGAGCTCGGCCATCGCCGAATTGAAGTCGGTCCTCAGCTTTTCGTACTCGGGCGCGAAGCTTGTCTGCAGGCGGAAGACCAGGTCCCCGTCCGCGAGCTTGTCCAGTCCTTCGGCCAGGGAGCTGACGACGAAGGCCTGCTGCTCGGCGATCCCTGCCCGCTCGGCCTCATTGCGTCGGCGCTCAGCCTCGATCTGTCCGGCCGCCAGGCGCTTGTCGGCTTCGGCGCGTTCGAGCGCGACGGCGTTGTCCTTGAACACCTGGACGGCGCGCGCCATGGCGCCGATCTCGTCCTTGCGCCCGGCGCCGGATACCTGAGCGTTGAGGTCGCCCGACGACAGGCGGTTCATCGCCGCGGTCATCATGGTCACGGGACGCACCATGATCCGGGTCAGCAGCCAGGCCATCACCAGCGCCAGCACCGCCGAAAGGGCGACGCCGAGCAGCACCACGGCCCGGCTCAGCTCGATGGCCGCGGTCGACGCCGCCGACAGCTTCGACTCCCGATCCGACGCCGTCTTGGCCAGGCCGGCCAGGGCGTCTTCGGCCTTGCTCATCACTCCGTCCGCCGCGCCGCTGGGCCCGACCATGGCGACGGCCTGGGCTCGGGTCGCCGGATCGCGCGACAGCTCGACGCCCCGGTCGACGATACTGGCCTTCCACTCCGCCGCGCCGGCCTCCAGCTGCTGGACCAGCTGCAGCTGGCCGGGCTGGTTGGCGGCGAGCCGCTTCAGCGCGGCTGTCTGCTTGAGGAAATTGGCGCGGTGCTTGTCGATCCGGCCAAGGTAGTAGGCGTCGCCGGAAAGCAGGAAGCCGCGGAAACTGTTCTCCTGGCGAGCCAGGTAGAACTTGGCGCCATCCGTGGCGCTGACGATGGCCAGCTCACTGGCCGCCGCCTTGTGGCTGGTGTCGGCCTTCTGCACGGCAAGGATGGATACGCAGCCAGCCGCAGCGATCACCAGCACCAGAGTTCCGAAAGTAATCCCCAGCTTGTGCGCGAACTTGAGATCGGTCAGACGCATGGCGCCCGTGGCTCCCCCTGAATTCTCGGAAGTAACCAAGGATTCACGAAAGAAACGTTTACGGGCTGGATAGCTGGCGACGGCCTCGAACTCAGGCGTCCTCGGTGTCGATCTCCGGCTGGGTGTTGGCGTTGTATCGCGGGCCTTTGACGGTGGACGGATTGATCAGGGCATCCAGGTGCGCCAGCACGTCGTCGCCCAGGCGGACGTCGTCGGCGCCGGCGTCTTCCTCCAGGTGCGCCAGGCTGGTGGTGCCGGGGATGGGCGTGATGAACGGCCGCTGGGCCAGCACCCAGGCGAGGGACAGCTGGGCCATGGTGCAGCCCACCTCTGTGGCGATGGCCTTGAAGCCGGTAAGGAGCTGCAGGTTCCTCTCCCAGTTCTCCCCCTGGAAGCGCGGCATGGGCTTGCGGATGTCGCGGGGTTCAAATGTGGAGGGATCCAGCCGCGTGTCGGTCAGGAACCCGCGCGCCACTGGGCTGAAAGCCACGAAGGTGACGCCCAGGTCCTGGCAGGCGTCCAGCACCGCGATCTCGGGATTGCGGGTCCACAGCGAGTATTCCGACTGGATCGCGGCGATGGGGTGGACGGCGTGGGCCTTGCGTAGGGTCTGGGCCGACACCTCAGACAGGCCGATGGTCCGGATCTTTCCGGCCTTCACCAGGTCGGCGAGCGCGCCCACCGCTTCCTCGATCGGCGTCTGCTTGTCCCAGCGGTGCAGGTAGTACAGGTCGATGACGTCGGTCTGCAGCCGCTGCAGGCTCTCGTCGCAGGTCAGCTTGAGTTTCTCTGGCCGGCTGGAGATGGTCCGCTGGCCGTCTTCGATCCGCAGGCCGCACTTGGAGGCGAGGGTGAACTCCCGGCGGCGGTCCTTCAGGGTCTTGCCGACCAGGGTCTCGTTGGCGCCCACGCCATAGAGGGCGGCGGTGTCCAGGTGCGTGTAGCCCAGCTCCAGCGCCTGCAGCAGCACCTTCACCCCGGCCTCTTCTGATGGAGGAGAGCCATAGGCGTGCGACAGGCTCATGCAGCCGAAACCGATGGCGGAGACGTCGAAGGGGCCGAGCTTGCGTGTCTGCATG
>FTHA01000986.1_pt1 | contig 10341 bp, 8 predicted proteins | sample 1640771 | NCBI WGS metagenome assembly FTHA01 (sample SAMEA3914789, study PRJEB12502) | metagenome | biome: forest; material: soil | place: Canada | collected 2011-07-03 | depth 0.3 m | reverse complement strand
CGGCGCGGCCAGGCCGGCAGGCGCGGGCTGGAGCGCCGCCGTCGCCAAGGGAGCGGCAGTCGCCGCCGAAGCCGGCACGCTGGCGGCGGTCGTTGGCGCGGGGCCGATGGTCGAAGCGGCCTGGGAGGCGGGATCGGACGGGGGCGACGGGGATGCGGCGGGCGGCGCCGTGGACGGCGGTGCGGGGCTCGCCAGCGCGGCCAGGATCTGCAGGGCCGCGGCGGACGACAGCATGGCGTTGGCCATCGCCTGGGGCGCGGGCGGCATCGTGCTGTCGGAAACAGAGGCCTTGGATTTGGACGGCGTGGCCGGATCGGAGCCGCCGGCCGGGAGCGGCGCCGACGCCGCCCCGATCGTGGGCGAGGCCGCCTGGGCGGCCTGGGGATCGGTCGCCGGCGCGGCCGGCGCGCCGGATCCCGGCGAGACCGTCCAGAGCAGGGCCGGCGCCTGCAGCGCGGTCGCCGGCTTGGGCGGGGTGGCGGGGGTGACGACCCCGGCTTGCGAGGCCTTCGCCCCGGCCAGCAGCATGGCGCCCGAGCTCGGCGCGGCCAGCACGCTGGCGAGGAGCTGGCTGAAGCCGCCGTCGTCAAGGCCGCCCTGCTCTCCGCCTGGACCCGCGCCCGCCTGGCCGCCGAGGCCCGCGCCGGACGCAGCGGCGGCCTCGCCCTGCGGATCGAGGGCGAGCTGGCCCGCGGCGGGGCCAGGCATGAACGCTGCGGCGGCGGCGGCTTGCATCCGTCTCGTCGGTTTCGGGGTGAAAGAGGCGCCTGCTGCGCCGATCGGTTCGCCTTCGCCGTAGCAACGGCCGCGCCAACAGCTCAGGTCGGCGTAATCTATTGATTTACCTTAATATTATTTCGACCCTCAAAATTGGGCCCCGGTCGGGCGCGGACGAAATTGCCGGGCGGCAGGGCCGGAATGGCCGGCCTCCCGGGACTGGCGCCGGTCTTGCGCCTGTCAAATGCGCTCGCCGCAGCTCCGGAGGTCCGGTCCATGCAAATCAATGACTTAGCAGAACGCCTGAGGGGCGCGGCGCCTGCGTCCCGGCGGATTCTGCCGAGCGGCGGTCAAGCTTTGCCGACGTGGGGAACCCTGGCGTGTCGCTGAACTCGATCCTCGGCGCGGCGACCTCGGGGCTGTTCGCGGCCCAGACCCAGCTCAAGGTCGTCTCGGACAACATCGCCAACGTCAACACCCCCGGCTACGCCCAGGAGGTGGTCCAGCAGACCCCGGTCGCGGGCTCGGACCTCGCCGGCGGGGTGCAGGTCGGCGAGATCACCCGCACGGTCGATCAGTTCCTGCAGCAGGCCAGCCTGACCGCCCAGGCCCAGTCGGGCAGCTCCACCGCCATCTCCAACATGATGGACCAGGCCCAGGCGCTGTTCGGCGACCCCAGCGCCTCGACCAGCTACTTCAGCCAGCTCGAGCAGACCTTCTCCGACATCACCTCGGCGGTTCAGAGCCCGTCCTCGAGCGTGCCGCGCGACCAGGTGGTCGCCGACGTCCAGAACTTCCTCGATCAATCCTCCTCGATCTCCTCGCAGCTGCAGCAGCTGTCGGTCCAGGCCGACAGCCAGATCTCCGACAGCGTCAGCCAGGTGAACAGCCTGCTGTCCCAGATCTCGCAGCTGAACCAGTCGATCGTCGGCGAGAAGGCCTCGGGCGGCGGGGCGGCCGGGTCGCAGAACACCCAGAGCGCCCTGGTCGACCAGCTGTCCTCGCTGCTCGACGTCAAGATATCGTCCAACGCCAACGGCGGGGTCGACATCCGGGCGGGAGACGGCTCGCTGCTGGTCGGCAGCGGCGGCGCGGCCACCCTCGCCTATTCCAGCTCCGGCGCCACGGCCGGCCAGCTGCAGGTCACCCAGCCAGGCGGCGCGGCGCGGCTGCTGACCGCGGGCAGCGGGACGCTGCAGGGCCTGCTGGCCATGCGCAACCAGCAGCTGCCGTCGATCTCGTCCCAGCTGGACCAGTACGTCAGCCAGGCGGTCGACCAGATCAACCGCGCGCACAACGCCTCGACCGCGGTCCCGCCGCCCAACACCCTCACCGGCCGCGACACCGGCCTGGACCTGCCCACGGCCATCTCGGGCTTCACCGGCAAGACCTCCGTCGCCGTGGTCGACCAGAACGGCGTGGTGCAGCAGCAGGTCGACATCGACTTCGGCGCCGGGACCATGACGATCAACGGCTCGTCGGCCACCCCCGCCAGCTTCACCCCGGCGACCTTCCTCAGCACCTTGAACACCCAGCTGGGCGGCCAGGCGACGGCCAGCTTCAGCAATGGCGCCCTGTCGATCCAGGCGACGTCCGGCGATGGCGTGGCCATTGGCGACGATCCGACCACGCCGTCGAGCAAGGCCGGCCGCGGTTTCAGCGACTTCTTCGGGCTGAACGACCTGATCACCTCGACCGGCTTCCCAAACACCAGCACGGGGCTGAAAGGGACCGACCCGAACGGTTTCAGCGCCGGCGGCGTCGTCACCCTGAGGCTGCAGGATGCGACCGGCGCCACCCTGCGCATGGCCCAGGTGGCCGTGCCGGCCGGCGGCTCCATGAACGACCTGGTGGCGGCGCTGAACTCGTCGCAAACCGGCGTCGGCCTCTACGGGGCCTACAGCCTGAGCACCAGCGGCCAATTGACCTTCACGCCCAGCCAGCAGGGCGTGTCGGCGACGGTGCTGGGCGACACGACCCAGAGAGGCGCGGGCGGGCCCTCGGTCAGCCAGCTGTTCGGCCTGCCGTCGACGGGCCAGACGCCGCTGGCCCAGAGCTATTCGGTGCGCGCGGACATCGCCGACGACAGCTCCAAGCTGGCCCTGGCCGAGTTCGATCCGACCCTGGGCGCGGGCAGCCAAGCGCTCACCGTCGGCGATTCCCGCGGCGGCCAGCTGCTGGCGAGCGTGAATCAGCAGACCGTCCAGTTCAACGCCGCCGGCGCGGCGGGCGCGGTCAACACCACGCTGTCCAACTATGCGGCCCAGTTCGCCGGCGCCATCGCCCAGCAGGCGTCCAGCGCCGACAACGCCAACACCAACGCCCAGTCCATCGCCACCGAGGCGTCCAGCCGCCGCTCGTCGGTGGAGGGCGTCAGCCTGGACCAGGAGCTGGTCAACCTGACCACCTACCAGCAGGCCTACAACGCCTCCGCCCGCCTGCTGCAGGCGGTGAGCCAGCTCTACCAGACCCTGTTGAACATCCAGTGAGACGAGCGCCATGGAACGGGTGACCACCTTCAGCGCCTACAACTCGGTGATCAGCAACCTGCTGCAGGCCGAGAACAACCAGAACCAGGCCGATATCCAGGTCTCCAGCGGCAAGGTCGCCTCCGACCTCAAGGGCTTCGGCGCCAACGCCGAGGCGCTGACCGCGGCCCAGGCGCTCAAGACGCGGGTGGACGGCTATGTGAACACCGCCACCAGCGTCGCCTCCCAGCTCACCGCCCAGGACACCGCCCTGACCGAGGTGTCCGATGCGGGCCAGAACGCGCGCCAGGCCATCGCCCAGGCCATCGCCAGCGGCAGCTCGGCCGGCCTGATGGCCTCGCTGCAGAGCGCCTTCGGCCAGGCCGTGGACGGGCTGAACACCCAATACAACGGCAGCTATCTGTTCTCGGGCAGCAAGGTGACCACCGCCCCGGTCTCGACCCAGACGCTGGACCAGCTGGTCCCGCCCGGGACCGTGTCGTTCAACAACGACCAGCTGGCGAGCTCCGTCCAGCTGAACGAGACCACCAAGGTGCCGACCGGCATGCTGGCCAGCAACATCGGCACGCCCCTGTTCCAGGCGTTCCAGCAGGTCGCCGAGCTCAACGCCGGCTCCGACGGCCCGCTGACGGGCGCGCTCACCAGCGCCCAGCAGACGGCCCTGACCAACCTGTTGCAGACCTTCGATTCCGCCAACAGCGGCCTGACCGAGACGGTCGCCCAGAACGGCCTGGTGCAGAACCAGGTCGACGACATCCAGGCGACCCAGCAGCAGCGCCAGACCGACCTGACCTCCACCATCGGCGACATGGCCAACGTCGACATGGGCCAGGCCTCCGCCCAGCTCGCCCAGTCCCAGACCGCCCTTCAGGCCTCCGCGCGGGTGTTCGAATCGCTGCAGAGCACCTCGCTGCTGAACTTCCTGACCGGCACGAGCGGCTAGCGCCGCTGGCGAGGGAGCCGGCAGGCGCGGTAGATAGGGACCATGTCAGGCGGCCACGCGCATCACGGGCACAGCCACGGCCATCACCACCACCACGGGCCGCCCGCGGAGGGCGACTGGCGCTGGCTGATCGGCGTGGCCCTCAACGGCGGCTTCGTGCTGATCGAGGGCGGCGCGGGGATCTTCGGCCACTCCATGGCCCTGCTGGCCGACGCCGGGCACAATCTTTCCGACGTGCTGGCGCTGGCCATGGCGGGCGGGGCGGCCTGGCTGGCGCGGCGGCCTTCGGGGCCCCGGCGCACCTACGGCTTCGGCAAGGCCACGGTGCTGGCGGCTCTGGCTAACGCGGTGATCCTGGTGTTCGCCTGCGGCTTCATCGCCCGGGAAGCCATCGAGCGCCTGGGCGCGCCCACCGCCCCCTCCTCGCGCCTGATGATCGGCGTGGCCCTGGCCGGGGTGCTGGTGAACGGCCTGACGGCGCTGCTGTTCACCCGCGGACGCGCGCACGACCTGAACGTCCGCTCGGCCTTCCTGCACATGGCCGCCGACGCGGCGATCTCGGCCGGCGTGGCTGTGGCCGGCGGATTGATCATCCTGACCGGCCGCGCCTGGATCGACCCGGTCACCAGCCTGGTCATCCTGGCGGTGATCCTGTTCGGCAGTTGGGAGGTCGTGAAGGAGGCCTTCGACCTGGCCCTCGACACCGCGCCCTCGGCGGTCGACATGACCGAGGTGCGGGCCTTCCTGGCCGCCTGCCCGGGGGTCAGCGCGGTGCACGACCTGCATGTGTGGCCGCTGTCGACCACCGAGACCGCCCTCACCGCCCATCTGGTCCGCGCCGACGGCGGCGGCGACGAGTTCCTGAGGGGCGTCTGCCGCGAGCTGAACCACCGCTTCCGCATCGGCCACGCCACCCTGCAGGTGGAGACCCTCAGCCTGGAAGACTGCGAGGAACTGCACGCCTAGCGCGGACGCAGCCGCCGGCCTCAGAATTCCTGCCGCGTCGGACGGTAGAGGATTTCGTTGATGTCCACCTCGTCCGGCTGGCCGATGGCGAAGGCCACCGCCCGGGCGAAGGAATCGGCGGGGACGGCGTTGGCCCGATAGAAGCTGTTGAGGCCTTCGCGCACGTCCGGCTCGGTCGCGCTGTCCGGAAGCTCGGTGTCCACGGCGCCCGGCGAGATCACCGTGGTGCGTATGTTGTAGGGCTTCACCTCCTGGCGCAGGCCCTCCGACAGCATCCGCACCGCGACCTTGGTGGCGGCGTACACCGCTCCGCCCGCGCGCACCTTGTGGCCCGCCACCGAGGACACATTGATGATGTGGCCGGCCTTCTGGCGCTGCATGTGCGGCAGGGCTGCGGCGATCCCGTAGAGCACGCCCTTGAGATTGACGTCGATGGTCTGGTTCCAGTCGTCGATCTTGCGTCGCTCGAGCGGCGACTGGGGCATCAGTCCGGCGTTGTTGATCATCACATCGACACGGCCGAAGGCTTCCACGGCGGCGTCGACCAGGCGCTGGACCTGATCGGGGTCGGTCACGTCGGTCTGCACCGCCAGCGCCCTGCCTCCCGCGCGGGTCAGCTCGTCCGCGAGGGCCTGGATGCGGTCGATCCGTCGTGCGCCCAGCACCACGCAGGCGCCGTCGGCGGAAAGCCGCCGCGCCGCCGCTTCGCCGAGCCCGCTCGAGGCGCCGGTGATGACCACGACCTTGTCCTGGATGTTGTCCGTCATGGGGTTCTCCTCAGCGGCCCACCAGCGCCTGCAGGCGGGCGGGGTAGCGATCGCCCTGCACCTCGATCTGCGAAAGCGCGTCTTCGATCTGGGTCAGGTCCTGGACGGTCAGCTCGACCTCGGCCGACGCCAGGTTCTCTTCCAGCCGGCTCCGCTTGGTGGTGCCGGGAATGGGGACGATCCAGGGCTTCTGCGCCAGGAGCCACGCCAGGGCGATCTGCGCCTTGGTAGCCCCCTTCGCCTCGGCGATGCGGCCCACGGCGTCGACCAGCGCCTGGTTGGCCCGCCGGGCGTCGGCGGCGAAGCGCGGCACGGTGTTGCGGAAGTCGTTGTCGGCGAAACGGGTGGACTCGTCGATGGCGCCCGTCAGGAAGCCCTTGCCGAGCGGGCTGAAGGGCACGAAGCCGATGCCCAGTTCCTCGCAGGTCGGCAGGACCTCCGCCTCCGGCGCCCGCCACCAGAGCGAATATTCGCTTTGCAGCGCGGCCACCGGCTGAACCGCGTGAGCGCGGCGGATGCTCTGCACGCCCGCTTCCGAGAGGCCGAAGTGCTTGACCTTGCCTTGCTGGATCAGGTCGCGGACCGCGCCGGCGACGTCCTCCATCGGCACGTCGGGGTCGACCCGGTGCTGGTAGAACAGCTCGATCCGGTCGGTGCGCAGACGCTTGAGCGCCGCCTCGGCGACGGCGCGGATGCGTTCGGGGCGGCTGTCCGGCCCCTGCGTGGGGTCGGCGTTCTTGAAGCCGAACTTGGTGGCGATCACCACCTGGTCGCGAACCGGCGCCAGGGCCTCGCCGACCACCTCCTCGTTGACCCAGGGGCCATAGGCCTCGGCCGTATCGAAGAAGGTGACGCCGAGATCGACGGCGGCGCGGATCAGGCTGATGGCCTCGGACTTGTCCGTGGCCGGGCCGTAGCCGAAGCTCAGGCCCATGCAGCCGAGGCCGAGCGCCGAGACCTGTAGGCCGTCGCGGCCCAGGGTGCGGATGTGCATCATATGATTCCTTGCGGGGGGATGGGGTCAGTTCGACCTGGGGCCGGCGAGGTACTGCTCGTCGGAAACCTGCTCCATCCAGGTGACGAAGACGCCGTCCAGAGCCTCCTGGATGGCGATGTGGGTCATGCCGGTGGTGGGCGTGGCGCCGTGCCAGTGCCGGTGGCCGGGCGGGCACCAGATGACGTCGCCGGCGCGGATCTCCTCGATCGGCCCGTCTTCGCACTGGGTCCAGCCGCAGCCGGCGGTCACCACCAGGGTCTGGCCGAGCGGATGGGTATGCCAGGCCGTCCGCGCGCCGGGCTCGAAGGTGACGCTGGCGCAGGCCACCCGCGCCGGCGCCGGCGCCGTGTTCAGGATGTCGAGCCGGACGGAGCCGGTGAAGTATTCGGCCGGACCCTTCTGTGAGGGTTGCGACCCGACGCGCTTGATCTGCATTGGCGGTCTCCTTGGGTGGCTGCGGGTGAAACCCCGAGCCGGCGGCAATGTTCGGAGGCCTATCTAATCCCGCGCGTTTGATGAGATTAGATGGCATAACGTGCATGAACTCATGAGGTCAGCTCATCAATGCCGCGCGCCGGCCTGGATGACCTCGCCGCCTTCGTCGCCGTCGCGCGCGAGCGCAGCTTCACCCGCGCCGCCGCGCGGCTGGGCGTTTCGCCTTCCGCCCTCAGCCATACGCTGCGGGGACTGGAGACGCGGCTGGGCGTGCGGCTGCTCACCCGCACCACCCGCAGCGTGACGCCCACCGAGGCGGGCGAGCGGCTGCTGGCCTCGGCCGGACCGCGCCTGGACGAGATCGACGCCGACCTCGCCGCCCTCGGCGACCTGCGCGAGCGGCCAGCCGGCACGATCCGCATCAACACCAGCGAGCGCGCCGCGGAGACCATCCTGTGGCCGGCGCTGGAACGGCTCCTCCCCCTCTATCCCGACATCAAGGTCGAACTCGCCGTCGACCAGAGCCTGGCCGACATCGTCGCCGAGCGATGCGACGCCGGGGTGCGATTGGGGGAACAGGTCGCCAAGGACATGATCGCGGTGCGGATCGGGCCCGACATACGCATGGCGGTGGTCGGCTCGCCCGCCTATTTCGCCGCCCACGCCCAGCCGCGGACGCCCCACGACCTGGCCCACCACGCCTGCATCAACCTGCGGCTCGCGACCCTGGGCGGACTCTATGCCTGGGAGTTCGAGAAGGACGGCCGCGAGCTCAGGGTCAGGGTCGAAGGACAGCTCACCTTCAACCGGGCGCCCCTGCTGGCGCGGGCGGCCGCGAACGGCTTCGGCCTGGCGTGCCTGCCGGAGGACCACGTCCTGGACGACATAGAGGCCGGCCGGCTGGTGCGGGTGCTGGAGGACTGGTGCCCGCCGTTCGCCGGCTATCACCTCTATTACCCGAGCCGCCGGCAGCTGACGCCGGCCTTCGCCCTGATCATCGACGCCCTGAGGTACAGGGCGTGAGGCTCAGCCGCGCGCCCGGCCCAGGTGCGCGGCGAAGAAGCGCTTGAGTTCGGCGGTCAGCTCGGCGTCCTCCGGCGCCCCGCCGCCGAAGCCGCCGTGGGGCATGGCTTCCCAGACATGGAGCTCGGCCGGAGCGCCGCCGTTCCGCATGGCCCGGTGCAGGCGCACGGTGTCGGAGAGCAACAAGTCGCGCGTGCCGGTCTGCAGCAGGGCGGGCGGGAAGCCCTTGGAATAGTCGCCATAGACCGGCGACAGGTAGGGGTCCTGACGGTCGTGGCCGCCGGCATAGACGGCCCAGAACTCGGCCATGGTCGCGGCCTTCAGGAAGTCGAGCTGGTCGTTGATGCTGACCGTATCGCTGATCATCGCCCCGTCGGTGCAGGGGGTCATCAGGCCCACCGCGGCCGGCCAGGGCAGGCCCTCGTCGCGGATGCGCAGGCCCGCGGCGGCGGCAAGGTTGCCGCCGGCCGAGCCGCCGGAGATCACGACGTTCTCGGGCCGGTGGGTCTTCAAGAGCTCGCGATAGACGGTGACGCAGTCGTCCAGCGCCGCGGGAAAGCGGTGGAAGGGCGGATAGCGGTAGTCGATCGACCAGGTCTTGTAGCCGAGCCGTCCGGCCTGGGCCGCGCCCTGGCCGGCGCAGGCCTCGCCGCCCATGAAGGCCCAGCCGCCGCCGTGGATATAGATGTGGGCCTTGTCCGCGTCCGAAGCCGCCAGGTCCCGCGGCGTGGCGACATAGACGGCGACCCCGCCGATGTCGGCCTTCTCCACCGTCGCGTTGGACTGGGTCAGCATCATCGCCGACAGCGGCGCGAAGGTCTCCGCCACCTGGTCGATCGCCACGCGCCAGGCCGCGAGGTCGTCCGGATCGATGCGCTCGCGCTCGCCGGCCCAGAAGGGGGTGTTGAGGTAGTCCCGCGCCGCCTGGCTGACCGCCTGGGGCTCGGGGATCAGCTGGGGCTGCAGTTGCACCCCGCCGGTCTGGGCCGCTCCGTCCATCTCTGTCTCTCCCTTGCCGCCGTCCGCCTAGCCGAACCGGGCGCGGTCGTGCGGTTGATCGAAGTTCACCGGCGTGCCCTTGGGGATCACCCCCCAGCGGTTCACGCGCTCCAGCGAGTAGTAGTTCTGCACATAGAGCCGGGGCTTCACCGTGCCCCCGACCTTGGGGATCGAATGGAGGTCGAGGGTGTAGTTCCAGAGGTTCGGGAAGTCCCTGAGCTGCTGGCGGTTGCACTTGAACAGGGTGAAGTAGGCCACGTCGAACCGCACCAGGGTCGGGAACAGCCGCCAGTCCGCCTCGGTGGGCTTGTCGCCGGTCAGGTACCGCCGGTCGGCCAGCGTCGCCTCGATCTTGTCGAAGGCCCCGAACAGGCCGTCCCAGGCCTCCTCATAGGCCTCCTGGCTGCGGGCGAAACCACAGCGGTAGGCGCCGTTGTTGATGTTCGGGTAGATCAGGTCGTTCCACGCGTCGATCTCGCCGCGGAGCGGCTCGGGATAGAAGTCCAGCTCGTTGCCGGCCACGCCGACGAACTCCGAATTCAGCATCCGGATGATCTCGGAGGACTCGTTGTTGACGATGGTGTTGGTCTGCTTGTCCCACAGCACCGGGATGGTGACCTTGCCGGTGTAGCCGGGATCGGACCGGGCGTAGGCCTCCCACAGATAGTGGAAGCCGTTGATCTCGTCGGCCGTGCAGTCCGGATAGTCGGGCCGCTGCTCGTAGGTCCAGCCGTTCTCGCGGAAGGCGGGCAGGCAGTAGGAGATCGAGATGGCGTCCTCCAGCCCCTTCAGCGCCCGGTAGAGGATGGTCCGGTGCGCCCAGGGGCAGTGGTAGCCGACGTAGAGGTGATAGCGGCCGGCCTCGGCTGGAAAGCCCGAGGAGCCATCGCGGGCGATGCGCCCCCGGAAGCTGGAGGCGATGCGCTGGAACTGGCCGCCCTGGCCGGTCTCGGGCGGATCCTCGTCCGTCCACCTGCCCTCGATCAGATAGCCCATGCGCGCGCG
>FTHA01001076.1_pt1 | contig 10342 bp, 7 predicted proteins | sample 1640771 | NCBI WGS metagenome assembly FTHA01 (sample SAMEA3914789, study PRJEB12502) | metagenome | biome: forest; material: soil | place: Canada | collected 2011-07-03 | depth 0.3 m | reverse complement strand
CGCCGGAGATCACCCGGCTGACCAAGCAGTTCCTGAACGACCCGGTGCGCATCGAGGCGTCTCCGCCCGCCACCACCGCCACCAATATCACCCAGCATATCGCCCGCATCCCCGTCAGCGACACCAAGGCCAAGCGCATGGCGCTGCGGGCGCTGGTCGGCATGGCGCATGTGAAGAACGGGATCGTCTTCTGCAATCGCAAGACCGAGGTCGATATCGTCGCCAAGTCGCTGCGGGCGCATGGCTTCGACGCCGCCGCCATCCACGGCGACCTGGACCAGAGCATGCGGACCAAGACGCTCGACGCCTTCCGCAAGGGCGAGCTGAGGCTGCTGGTGGCGTCGGACGTCGCGGCGCGGGGGCTGGATATCCCCGACGTGAGCCACGTGTTCAATTTCGACGTGCCGCACCACGCCGAGGACTATGTCCACCGCATCGGTCGCACCGGGCGCGCCGGCAAGCTCGGCGAGACCTACATGATCGTCACCCCGGCCGACAGCCGGGGCTTCGACAAGGTGTCCAAGCTGATCGGCCAGACCCTGGACGAGGTGAAGCTCGATCTCGACTGGAGCGCGGCCGCTTCTGATGAGCGTGGCGGCAGTCGTGATTCGGGCCGGCGCGAAGAGCGTTCTGGCCGCGGTGGGCGAGGCCCCAGGCGCGAGGGACGCGGCCCGTCGTCGAGGTCCTCCGAGCCCGCATCGCAGCAACCGATCCAGACAAGCGAACCCGCACAGGCTGCGCCCGTTCAAGAGGCGCCGGCGGCCCTGTCCGAGCCGGAGGCGCCGCCCAGGCGCGAACGGCCGCCCCGCCGAGAGCACGATCGTCCGGCGCAGGCTCAATCCCGCGAACATCGCGGCGACCGCCCGGAACGCTCCGAACGGCGCGACGACCGCCTCGAACGCTCCGAACGGCGCGACGATCGCGCCGAGCGGGATGAAGGCGGCAAGGTCGTGGGCTTCGGCTCCGACGTCCCAGCCTTTCTCACCCGCGCTCCGCCAAAGACCGAGCCGGCCGGCGCCGAGGACTAGATTTCCCCTTCTCCTATGGGGCGAAGGAGGGGCCCACGCGATAGCGTGGGTGGATGAGGGGTAGGACGACGGGGGCGTATCCCCTCACCTTCCCACCCGCTCTGCGGTCGGGCCCCTTCCTCTCCTGTGGGAGAGGGATTCACTCCGCGGCCTCCCTCAGCAGCGTGTGGGGAAACAACCTTTCGAACTGGCCCAGCGCCTGGGCGTCCAGGCGGACGGACAGGTGCACGCCGCCGGTGTCGTCGTCGGTGCGGCCCATGACCCGGCCGTGGCGGTAGAGCCAGGCCATGGCGTCGCCTTCATCGGCTCCCAGCTGCGCCTCGATGGGGGCGCCCTGGTCGACCAGCTCGGCCAGGAAGGCGAGCAGATGGTCGCATCCCTCCCCTGTCGCCGCCGAAACGGCCACCACCGGCTGGGCGGATGAGCCCGCGGGTGGGCGGCCGCGCTCCAGCAGCTCGGCGCGCTCCGCCTCAGGCAGCAGATCAACCTTGTTCCAGACTTCGATCACGGCCCGGCCGGACTCACGGTCGGCCCCGATCTGGGCGAGCACCGCCTCGACATCCTCGGCCTGGGCCTGGGACTGCTCGGCGGAGATGTCGCGTACGTGCAGGATGATGTCGGCCTCCTGCACCTCTTCCAGGGTGGCGCGGAAGGCCTCGACCAGCTCGTGCGGCAGGTCGGAGATGAAGCCCACGGTGTCCGACAGGATCGCCGGGCGCCCGCTCGGCAGCTGGACCGCCCGGACCGTCGGATCGAGCGTCGCGAACAGCAGGTTGCGGGCGTCGACCTTGGCCCCCGCCAGGCGATTGAACAGGGTGGACTTGCCGGCGTTGGTGTAGCCGACCAGCGCCAGGCTCGGGAACGGCACACGCTTGCGCGCCGCGCGGCCGAGACCACGCGTGCGGCGCACCTGCGTCAGGTCGCGCTTGAGCTTGGCGATCCGGTCGGCGAGCAGCCGCCGGTCCGCCTCGATCTGGGTCTCGCCCGGACCGCCGAGGAAGCCGAAGCCGCCCCTTTGCCGCTCCAGGTGGGTCCAGGTACGCACGAGCCGCGACCGCTCATAAGCCAGGCGGGCCAGCTCGACCTGCAGCCGGCCTTCGCGCGTGCGCGCCCGGCGGGCGAAGATCTCGAGGATCAGCCCGGTCCGATCGATCACCTTGACCTGCCAGGCCCGCTCGAGGTTGCGCTGCTGGACCGGGGTGAGGCTGTCGTCGATGACGGCCACATCCACCTCCAGCGCCGCGCAAAGGCTCGCCAGCTCCTGGCTCTTGCCCTTCCCGAACAGGGTCGCGGGCGTGACCGTCCGCACCGCCGCCAGCTGGCGATCAACCACCTTCAGGTCCAGGGCCTCAGCGAGGCCGACGGCTTCCTCGAGGCGTTGTTCCGGGGACCGCGAGGCGGCGGCCCCCGATCGGATGGGGTGGATGACGATGGCCGCCTGGGGTTGCGGCGTTCGGTCGACGGTGCGTTCGGTCAATCTTCGTCCTGGTCCGCCGAGGGCTCGTAGAGCTGTACCGGCTGCGACGGCATGATGGTGGAGATGGCGTGCTTATAGACCAGCTGCGCCTGCCCGTCGCGCCGGAGAAGCACGCAGAAATTGTCGAACCACGCGACCACGCCCTGCAGCTTGACGCCGTTCACAAGGTAGATGGTCAAGGGGATCTTGGATTTGCGGACACTGTTCAAAAAAGTGTCCTGGAGGTTTTGTTTCTTGTCGTTCGGCATGGGGATCGCGCCCTCTGTTTTGATCGGAAGCCTGTGCTTCCACACACACATGTGAGTTTACGGCCCCAGCCCCGCCCCCCGCAACCGCGACGGCTGCTCAGGCGACGCTGGCGCGCGCGTGCCTCAAATATAGGTCGCGGAGCCGGCTCGCCACTGGTCCGGGCGTTCCATCGCCGATTTTCGTCCCGTCGATCCTGACCACGGGCATGACCAGCGTCCCGGCCCCGGTGATGAAGGCCTCTTTCGCCGTCCTGGCCTCCTCTGCACTGAACGGCCGTTCTGAAAGCACGAGCCCTTCCTCGGCGATGATGTCCAGGAGGCTCCTTCGGGTGATCCCGCGAAGGATGTTGGCGTTGAGGTCGCGGGTGCGGACCGTTCCATCCTGGTCGACGATCCAGGCATTGCTCGACGCCCCTTCGGTCACGAGGCCAAGGTCGTCGACGAACCACGCTTCAGCGGCCCCGGCGTCACGGGCCGCCTGCTTGGCCAGCACGTTGGGCAACAGCGCCACGCTCTTGATGTCGCAGCGGGCCCAGCGGATTTCCGGCGTGGTGATCACGGCAACGCCCTGGGCGGCCCGCGCCTGGGTCGCCGGCCAGTCGATCGACTTGGCGGTGATGACGATCGCGGGCGGCGTCGGACGGGTGGGAAAGGCGTGGTCGCGCGGCGCTACTCCCCGCGTGACCTGGAGGTAGACCAGACCGGTGCGCACGCGATTGCGCCGGATCGCCTCCCGGAGCACCAGGGCCAGGGCGGCGGCGCTCATCGGTTCGGGGATGCCAAGTTCGCCGAGGGAGCGTTTCAGCCGCTCGAAATGCCCCTGGGCGTCCGACAGCCGTCCCTCGAACACCGCCCAGACCTCATAGACCCCGTCGGCGAACTGGTAGCCCCGGTCCTCGATGTGGACGCAGGCCTCCCCGTGGCGGACGAAGCGTCCGTTGACGTAGGCGAACCGCGACATCAGAGGTCCTCTCCGTTCTCGGCTCCACGCGAAGCCACGCCGAGGGACTTCAGCTTGCGGTGCAGCGCCGAGCGCTCCATGCCGATGAAGGCCGCCGTCCGGGAGATATTGCCGCCGAAGCGCATGATCTGGGCGTTGAGGTACTCCCGTTCGAACACTTCGCGCGCGTCGCGCAACGGCAGGGCGATGATCCGCTCGGCGCCGACAGCGCCAGCCGAGCCGGACGTCGCCACCTCCGAGGGCAGCATGTCGGCGCTGATCACCTCGGAGGGATCGCCCGAGGCGAGGATCAGCAGCCGTTCGACGTTGTTGATCAACTGGCGGACATTGCCGGGCCAGGGATGGACCTGGAACGTGGCGATGGCGTCCTCGCCGAGCTTGCGCTTGGGCAGGCCGGTGGCCTCGCTGATCCGGTCCACGAAGTAGCTCACCAGCTCGGCGATGTCGTCGCGCCGCTCGGCCAGGCCGGGCACCCTCAGCGGCACCACGTTCAGGCGATGGAACAGGTCTTCGCGGAACCGTCCTGCGCCGATTTCGGCCCTGAGATCGCGCGATGTGGAAGAGACGACGCGCACGTCGACCTGCACGTCGCCGGCGCCGCCCACCCGCCGGAAGCGCTGCTCCACCAACACCCGCAGGATCCGCCCCTGGGTCTCCAGGGGCATGTCGCAGACCTCATCGAGGAACAGGGTGCCGCCGTGTGCGCGCTCGAACACGCCGATCTTGCTGGGGCTGCCCCCTTCGCCTTCCTCGCCGAACAGCTCGATGTCCACGCGTTCGGGCGTCATGCCGGCGGCGGCGATGGCCACGAACTCGCTTCGCGCCCGAGGGCTGCCCGTGTGGATCATGCGGGCGACCAGTTCCTTGCCGGAGCCTGGCGGACCCGAGATCAGCACGCGGCTATTCGCCGGCGCCACCTTGGCGATGGTCTGCCTCAGCTGCTGGCTGGCCTGGGAGTGGCCGATCAGTCCCTCCGGCGCCAGGGCCTGGGTGCGCAGGCGGCGGTTCTCGCGCTTCAACGACGCGGTCTCCAGCGCGCGCTCGATCACCAGCAGCAGCCGGTCGGACTTGAACGGCTTCTCCAGGAATTCATAGGCGCCGCGCTTGATGGCGCTGACGGCTGTTTCGATGTTGCCGTGTCCCGAGATCATGATCACCGGCAGGTCGGCATCGAGCTGCTTGACCATGTCCAGCAACTCCAGCCCATCCATGCCGCCGCCCTGCATCCAGATGTCGAGCAGGGCCAGGGCGGGCTTGCGGGCGCGGATGGCGGCCAGGGCCGAGGCCGAATCCGGAGCGGTGCGCACGGCATAGCCCTCATCGGTCAGGATCCCGGAGACGAGCTCGCGGATATCCGCCTCATCGTCCACTACAAGGATGTCGGTCGCCATTCCGCGCTCACCCCACGTTCGCGCCAAGCGGCGCCGTTTTCGAAACCACTGCCGTCACGGGAAAGCGCAGTACTGCCCGCGCCCCGGGCTTTCTTGAGGCGTCGAGCAGGGCGAGCTCACCGCCGTGCTCCTCCATGATGCGCTTGACGATAGCCAGCCCCAGGCCGGTGCCCTTCTCGCGGGTCGTCACATAGGGCTCGGTCAGCTGCTCGCGGTTTGCGCTGGGAAGGCCGATGCCGTTGTCCTCGATCTCAAAGGCCAGGTTCCGCGCGTCCAGCAGCAGCCGGGCTGTCATGCGGCCCTTCAGTCCAGGCGTCGCCAGGCGACGGGCGGCGATCGCCTCGCCCGCGTTCTTCAGCAGATTGGCGAGGGCCTGGGCGACCATCCGGCCATCGCATGACAGAGTGATCTCCTCGGCCGGCTCCTCCAGTTCGAGCTCGGTGTCCGGATCGGCGACGCGCTGGGAGAACACGGCCTCACGCAGCAGCTCGTTGGCGTTGTGGCTGTCGAATTTCGGGGCCGGCATGCGGGCGAAGGCCGAGAACTCGTCGACCATCCGCCCGATGTCGCCGACCTGGCGGATGATGGTGTCGGTGCAACGTTCAAAGATTTCCGGATCGCTCTGGATTTCCTTGCGATATTTGCGGCGAAGGCGTTCCGCGGACAGTTGGATCGGGGTCAGCGGATTCTTGATCTCATGGGCGATCCTGCGGGCGACGTCGCGCCAGGCCGCGCTGCGCTGGGCGGTGACCAGCCGGGTGATGTCGTCAAAGGTCAGCACCAGCCCCCCTTCGGCCGTGCCCGAAGCGCGAACCCGCAGCCTCAGGGTTTCCCCAGTCCTCACGAGATCGATCTCCGCCTCCGCGTCGCCGCCGGCGCGGGTCGCCGCCGTCGCCACCGTCTGCAGTTCAGGCGCTGCGTCTTGCAGTGGCTCGCCCAGGGGGTCGCCGCTCAGGCCGAGCAACAGGTGAGCCTGCTGGTTGGCCGCCGAAATGCGGCCCTTGGCGTCTACGCCCAGCACACCGGCGCTGACTCCGGCCAGCACGGTCTCGATGAATTCCCGGCGCGACTCCGCTTCCAGGCTGGCGGCCTTCAGCGCCGTTTGTTGAGCCTGAAGATCACCCGTCATTCTATTGAATGCACGGGATAATACTGCAATCTCCTCGGGATCATTGTGAGCTTCGACCCGAGCGTCGAGATCTCCTCCGGAAACCCGATGCGCAGCAGCCACCAGGCGCGCGATCGGCGCGGAGATCGCGCTGGCGGCGCCCATGCCGAGCCAGACGGCGCCCACCAGGAGCAGCAGCACCGTCTCGACATAGGTCAGGAAGAACGTCCCCTGGATCTGCTGGCGGTTGGCTGCGGCGTCCCGATAGGCCTGCAGCGCGCCGGTTCCGGCGAACAGGTTGGCGAAGATGTCGGGGTCGACCCGGCGTACGACATAGAGATAGGCGTCGTCGTAGGCCTTGAGCCGGAACAAGGCGCGGATCAGGTCCGCCCGTTCGAAGGTCTTCATGGCGACGTCCTGGTTCGCCGCCTGGATGGTGTGGATCGGCGGGACAAGGAAACGTGGCGCCGTGTCGTTCTCGGCGCTGGCGACGATGCGCCCCTCGTGGTCCACCACGTAGGCCGCCGACAAGTCGCGGTTGGCGGCCTGGGCCTCGAGCAGGCGCCCGTAGTTCACCGGGCTCGCCTTGAACAGGGGGGCCGCGCGATCAAGGTCGGTGGCCATGGCGAGCACGTCGCCGCGCAGGGCGTAGGTCTGGGCGTTCACATAGGACCGGGCGACCTTGGCCGAATTCTCCACGACGGTGGAAACCCGCTTGGAGAACCAGTTGTCCACGCCGCGGGTGACGAGGGCGCCGAAGACGATGGCGACCACGATCGCCGGCAGGAAGGCGGCCAGGGCGAACAGGCCCACGAACCGGATGTGCAGCCGGGCCCCGGCGTTGAGCGATCGCTCTCCGAGCAGCTCCAGGACGCTCCAGCCCACCGCCGCGGCCAAGGCCAGGATGAGCACGAGGTTGCAGAGCACCACCGCCAGCATGGTGCGGCCGGCCGGACCGATCGGCCCGGCCCCCGGCGCGCGCGCTGTCAGATAGACGGCGGCGAGCGTGAGCAGCACCGCGACGGCATAGCCGAAGCCAAGCACAAAGCGCGGATCCAGGCGCTCCCTGAGAGCGCGCAGCAAGCCAACCGGGTCGGCGGGGTGAGGCGGACCGGCGCGGGTCATGGCCGGGAGACTAGCGGCGCCTGTGCCCTGAACTCAACAGCAATGTTGCAGAGATACGTCAGGCCTTGGAGCGCACCGCCTGCAGGCCCAGGTCGTGGATCTTCTTGCGCAGGGTGTTGCGGTTCAGGCCCAGGATTTCCGCCGCACGGATCTGGTTGCCACGGGTGGCTGCCAGGGTGAGCCGGATCAGGGGCGCCTCGACCTCCTCGATCACCCGGTCGTACAGCCCGCGCGGCGGCACGCCGTCGGGCTGGGAGGCGAAATCGGCGGCGAGGTGGCGCTCGACCAGGGTCGAGAGGCTGACCGGACCCTCGCCGGTGGCGGCGCGGCCGGTCTCTTCCCGCAGCTCCCGCTCGACGATCCGGGCAGTGATCACGTCCTCCGCATAGAGGGCGCACATGCGGCGGATCAGATTCTCCAGCTCCCGCACATTGCCGGGCCACGGATGGACCTTCATCCGGTCCAGGGCGCCCTGGTCGATGGTCTTGGCGGGCAGGCCCTCGCGGTTGGCGCGCAGGAGGAAGGCGCGCGCCAGTTCGGCGATGTCCTCGGTGCGGTCCCGGAGCGGAGGCAGGCGGACCGGCGCAACGTTCAGCCGGAAGAACAGGTCCTCCCGGAACAATCCCTGCTGGATCAGCCCGCGCAGGTCGCGATTGGTGGCGGCGATGATGCGTACGTCTGCTGGACGGGTGGTCTTGGGATTGATGGCCTTTTCCGAGCCGTCGATGACCCGGGTCAGGCGCGTCTGGGCGTCGAGGGGCATGTCGCCGACTTCGTCGAGGAACAGAGTTCCGCCGTCGGCCTCCACCAGCTTGCCGTTGTCTCCATCTCCCCGGCCGAACAGCTCGGTCTCGACCCGCTCGCGCGGCGTCGCCGCCAGGTTCAGCGCGACGAAACGGCCGTCGCGGCGTCGGCCGAGGTCGTGAAGGGCGCGGGCAACCAGTTCCTTGCCGGTTCCGGACTCGCCGGTGATCAGCACGGTCAGGTCTGCGCCCACCAGCCGGGAGACGGTGCGATAGACCTCCTGCATCGCCGGGGAGCGGCCGATGAGGGGCAAGCGCTCGTCGCGCACGGCGCGGGCCTGCGACTTGGCCACCTCCGTGTCGGCCGGCCGGGCCAGCGCCCGCTTGGCGGCGGCCGTCATGTCGTCCAGATCGAAGGGCTTGGGGACATACTCATACGCCCCGATCTCCGCGGCGTTGACCGCGGTGAGCAGGGTGTTCTGGGCGCTCATCACGATCACCGGCAGTCGCGGCCGCTGCTTGCGGATGCGTGGCAGGACGTCGAAGACGTTCTCGTCTGGCATCACCACGTCGGTGATCACCAGGTCCCCCTCCCCGTCGGAGACCCACTTCAAGAGTGTGGAGGCGTTGGATGTGGCCCGGACCTGATAGCCAAGACGTGAAAACGCCTGGCTCAGGACCAGCCTGATCGATGCGTCATCATCTGCGATGAGGATCTTGCTCTGGATGGTCATCTTTTAGGCTTAGCCTGCTCCGTTACGCGATTGCACGGGCAACAACACCCTGAAGACGGTGCGTCCCGGCTCTGACTCGAAATCGACCAGCCCGCCATGTGCGGCGACTAGTTTCGCGACAAGTGCGAGTCCAAGACCCGTTCCCGCCGCTTTGGAGCTGACAAAGGGCTCGAACAACTGATCGCGAAGATTTTCCGGCACGCCGGGTCCGTTGTCCTGAATCCGGACCTCCAGGGGCACGGCCTTGGCTTGGCGCGCGTCGCCGATGCGGACCCTCAAGCCGTGACGATAGGCTGTGGAGATGACGATTTCTCCTCGGCCGTCGCCGCGGCCATGCGCGGCCTCGGCGGCGTTCTTCACCAGGTTGAGGAAGATCTGGACCAGCTGGTCCTCGTCCCCGAGGATTGGCGGCAGTGAAGGATCGTAGCTTTCCTTGAGCTCGATGCCGTCCGCCACGCCATTGGCGGCCAGCGCCCTGACCCGGTCCAGGATGGCGTGGACGTTGACCGGCTGTGGGTCGATTGGGGTGTCCCAACCCAGCTCCTCGACGCGATCGACCAGCCTCCGGATGCGGTCGGTTTCCACGACAATCAACTCTGCGAGGGGCATGTCATCCGCCCGGACGCCAGTTTTCAGCAACTGCGCCGCGCCGCGGATCCCAGCCAGGGGATTTTTTATCTCGTGGGCCAGCATCCGGCCGAGACCGCCGATAGAGCGCAGGCTGTGGGTGTCGAGCGACCGGCGGGAGGCGTGTGTCCCTACGGGCCTCAGGGTGAGCAGGACCGCCCCGTCCCCTAATGGCGCCGCCACGGCGTCTGCGTGGAAAGGCGCCTGGCCCAGCACGGCGATCTCCACGTCCCGCTCCCGGGCGGTAGATCCCGTTTCGCAAGCGCGGTTCATGAGCTGGACGATCTCTTCGGCCGAGGCGATGGCGTCGCGCAGGCGGCCACGGGTGAGCAGGCCCAATCCCTGGCCGAACAGGGTCTCCGCCGCCTCGTTGGCGGCGCGGAGTCCGCCATCCGCGCCTATGATCAAAGCGGGATCCGCGGCCGCCTCGAAGGCAGCGGCCTTTAGGGTATCCGACGCCGGCATTGGCCCTTGCCTACTTTTTGAACAATTGCACAGATGAGTTTTTAGGCAATTTATGGGGGCCTTGTCCACCCTGGACATTTTCAGGGGTCTCGCTGAAACAGAGCCATGGACTTTTCAGCCGTCATTGCCGCCGCCGGATCGGGCAGCCGGGCGGGCGCCGGACCCGCAAAGCAATGGCGCCTGCTGGCCGGCCGGCCCGTCTTGCGCTGGTCGGCCGAAGCCCTGGTTGGCGCTGGCGCAGGTGCGCTCGTGGTGGCGGTGGCCGCTGGCGAGGAGGCCCAGGCGGCCGAGGCTTTGGCGGGCCTCAGGAATGTGCGGATCGTGCGGGGCGGAGCCGACCGCGCGCGGTCCGTCCAGCTCGGGCTTGGGGCCCTGGCCGAGTCAGCGCCGGCGGCCGTTCTGATCCACGACGCCGCGCGCCCCTTCGTGACCGCT
>FTHA01001876.1_pt1 | contig 10353 bp, 12 predicted proteins | sample 1640771 | NCBI WGS metagenome assembly FTHA01 (sample SAMEA3914789, study PRJEB12502) | metagenome | biome: forest; material: soil | place: Canada | collected 2011-07-03 | depth 0.3 m | reverse complement strand
GGATGGCTCCCTGCGCATGCCGCGCGCCGAACAGGGTGATCTCATAGGCCTCGGCCGCGAGGTGCGAGCCGTCCTGGAAGACCACGGCGGGAAAGGCGAAGCCGCTGGCCTTCTCCTGCTGGCCGCGCAGGGCGGTGATCCGTTCGCTGAGGACCGGCTTGAGCGTCTGCCAGTGGGCGCTGAGCTCGCGGCCGAGGCCTATGAGATCACCCTGTTCGGCGCGCGGCATGCGCAGGGAGCCATCCATCCGGACAGGACCCTGGCGGTCAAGTCGTCGACCTCGAGCCAGGCAGTGGACGGGATCGAGGCGCGCGATCCCGCCTTCGGGATGCCCGCCGTCTGGATCGAGGCCGGCCTGCGCGATCGCGCCCAGGGCCTGGGCTACACCCTGGTCGATCCGATCACCGTGCTGATCACCCACCTGGGCGAGGTCGTGCGCAGCGAGTCGCCGCTGCTGCTGTCACGGGCCGACGTGATCGAGAAGCTCGACGGCGTGCGCTCACGCCAGCCTGGGCTGGTGGAGGAGCTGGTCCCCGCGATCATGACGGTCTCGGACATCCAGCGGGTGCTGCAGAACCTGCTGTCCGAAGACGTGTCCATCGCCAACATCGACCTGATCGCCGAGGCGCTGGTGGACATCGGCCGGACCACCAAGGACCCGTCCGACCTGACCGAGCTGGTGCGCCAGCGCCTCAGCCACGGCATCTGCCACGGATTGCGGGCCGGCCGCGACCAGCTGTCGGTGATGAGCCTGAATCCCCGTGTCGAGGCCCAGATCACCGACAACATCCGGCGCAGCGACGGCAAGGGCGCTTTCGTCATCGATCCCCGCCTGGCGGAGCAGCTGATGCGCAAGCTGATGCCGATGGCCGACGCCATGATGCGGCAGAGCCTGGCCCCGGTGCTGCTGTGCGGGCCCGAGATCCGGAGGCACCTGAAAACGTTCACCCGACGGAATATCCCGCGGCTTGCGGTGGTCTCCGTGAACGAGGTGCCGCCCACGATCGACCTGCAATCGTTTGATATCCTTACAATCGAGTGAGTTGTTTCATGGGCCCGGATGCGCCATGCCATTCAACGTGCGTCAGTTGTCTTCCAGGGGGTCTTGCGTCCAGGTTGGTCCTGAACTAGCGTAGCTGTTATGGGTGGCTTTGTAGACGTCGCATCAGTAATACTCGCTCGCACCGAGCGCCGCGTTGAGGTTTCAGCGCAAAACCTGTCGAATATCACCACGCCAGGGTACAAGAGGCGCGTCAGTTTCGCGTCAATTCTTACGAACGGCAGCACAACAACGGATCAGTCGGTGTCGACGGACTTTTCTGCCGGCAAGCCGATCAACACCAGCAATCCCTTTGATCTGGCCATCGTGGGCGATGGATTCTTCTGCGTCCGCTCGCCTGAGGGCCTGCTCTACACCCGGCAAGGGCAGTTCCGCCGCGACAGCGACGGCCGGGTGGTGACGGCCCAGGGCTATGCGCTGCAGTCCCAATCGGGCGGCGACCTGACGCTTCAGGGCGCCGCCATGCAGGTGCAGGCCGACGGGACCGTGCTGGAAGACGGCGAGGCGCGCGCCCGCCTCGCCATCGTCGACGTCAAGGACCGCCAGTCCATGACCTACGCCGACGGCGGCATGTTCAAGGTCCCCGACGCGGCCGTCGCGCCGATGGACGCCCCAACGGTCCGCCAGGGCATGCTGGAAGCCTCGAACGTATCCACCGGTGACGAGATGGTCTCCATCATGGAGGCGCTGAGACAGGCCGAGTCGGGCCAGCGCCTCGTCACCCTCTATGACGACCTCATGGGCCGCGCGCTCACCGTATTCGGGCAGGTATGAAATGAACGGCGCTTTCTATATCGCCGCGACGGGCCTGGGCGCGGAACAGCGCGCCCTCGATGTCGTCGCCAACAACATCGCAAACATCAACACGCCCGGGTACAAACGCTCCCAGATGCGGTTCTCGGAGCTGGTGTCCTCCGTGGCCCAGCCGACCGATCCGACCAGCGGCGCGACCGACCCTTCCCTGACAGGCGCGATGGTCGATGCGACGTCCCGGGTCTTCACCCAGGGGGATCTGAAGCCCACCGGACAGCCGCTCGACGTCGCCATCAACGGCGACGGCTTCCTGGAGCTGCTTGGCCCCGGCGGACAGGTCATGCTGTGGCGCGGCGGCTCGCTCAAGGTGGACGAGGACGGATACCTGGCGGCGTCGAACGGAATGCCGCTGAAGGCGATGATCTCGGCGCCGCTGAGCGCAACCTCGATCACGATCGGCACGGACGGCAAGGTGCAGGCGATCGTCGGCAACGACGCCAGGCCGACGCAGATCGGGCAGATCGATCTGGTGCGGGTCAAGGACACGGCGACACTGCAGGTCATGGGAGAAGGCCTGTATCAGCCGGCGAACGACAGTGACCTGATCACCGCCGCGCCCGGCGAAGACGGGGCGGGAGTCCTGGTCGCCGGCTCCATCGAGAGCTCGAACGTCCAGCTTTCGGACGAGATGGTCACCCTGCTGCTGCTGCAGCGCGCCTACGCCGCCAACGCCCAGGTCGTCCAGGCGGGCGACCAGCTGATGGCCATCGCCAACAGCTTGCGACGATAAGGGCGATCGTATGGGGGCCGGCTACATCGTGATCATCGGACTGCTCGCCGCCACCGCGGACGATCCGTCGGCGCTCGCCTTCGTGCGGAACGCGACGGTGGTCTGTGACGAGGTCGCGCTGGGCGACATCGCCGACGTCACCCGGCTGCCCCCCGGCCTTCGCGAGCGGGCCGCCGTCCTGCCCGTGGCCCGGCTGCGGGCCGGCCAGGGCCATGTCGTGCTTGCGGCCCGGCGCGTGGCGGAGCGCGCCAGGGCGCTGATGCCTGCCCTCGGCCCGTGGCTGACGGACCCAACCGATCTGGCGGTCACGGTGCGGCGGGGCGGGCCCACGGCCCGGGCGGCTACGGCCACGGCCGCCTGCGCGCGCCTGGAGCGGCCGGTCGCCGCGGGCGCCGTCCCGGCCGAACAGGATCTCACCCCCGCCGCCTGCGGCGCGGAGCCTTCGCTCGACCACACCCTTCGCTACGATACCCGGATCGGGATGGTCCGGGCGGCGCGGGACCTGAAGGCCGGCGAAACGGGGATTTCGCCACCCGCCTTCGCGCTCGCGCAGGTGACGGCCGGCCAGCGCCTGCATGTCCGCGCCCAGGTCGGGTCCGTGACCGTCCAACGGGACGTCGAAGCGGTCCGGACGGCCCGGGCGGGCCCACGCCTGTTCGTTCGCACGGCCGACGGCGCCGTGTTCTCGGCTCGCTCGGCGGACCTCACGCCATGAGCCGTTCGTTCGCATCCGGTCACGCGGGCGCCGCACTGGCCACGGTCATCGCCCTGGCGCTGTCCTGGCCGCTCGGAGCCCAGGCCGCCAACCTCTACCGGGCGGGAGCCTGGCCCGCGCTGGCGTCCGACCGGCTGGCCGACCGCGTCGGCGACAGCCTGACGGTCATCATCGATCAGAACTCCGCGGCGTCCAACACCGCGCAGCTCAGCTCCAAGAAGGCCAGCCAGGCCGGCGGCCAGCTCACGGCAGGCACGAACTTCGACAAGTCGGCCAACCTGAATCTGAGCGGCGGCTTCGACGGTTCGGGCCAGAACGGCCGCACCGACCGGATCGCGGCCGAGATCAGCGTGGTCGTGGACGCGCTGCTCGCCAACGGCGATCTGCACGTCGCCGGATCCCAGACCCTGAAGATCAACGGCGAGCACACGACGATCAGGGTTTCCGGCAGGGTCCGGCGCGCTGACATCTCCAGCGACAATACCATCTCCTCGACCCGCCTGGCGGACGCAGCGATCGACTACGATGGGACCGGCTTCGTGGCCAACAGCGCCAAGGCGGGGATCCTCAGCCGCCTGCTCAACGTGTTGCATCTGCCATGAGAAGCCTGATGCAAGCGGCTGGCCTCGTGGTCGCCCTGGCGCTGTGCGGCGCCCAGGCCCGGGCGGACGAGGTCCGGGTCAAGGATCTCGGCCGCTTCCTCGGATGGCGGGAGAACGCGCTGGTCGGCTACGGCATCGTCACCGGATTGGCGGGCTCGGGCGACTCTCCACGCAGCGAAGTAACGCGCCAGGCCCTCAAGAGTGCGTTGAGTCGCCTCGGCGCCAACGTGACCCTCGATCAGATCCAGAGCCGCAACGTAGCCGCGGTGGTGGTGACGGCCACCCTGCCCGCCTCGGCCAACGTCGGAGACCGGATCGACGTGACCGTGTCCTCGGTCGGCGACGCCCGCAGCCTGGTGGGCGGATCCCTGTTGATGACGCCGCTGGTCGGTCCGGACCAACGCCCCTACGCCCTCGCCCAGGGCGCCCTGGTGGTGGGAGGGTATCGCTTCGACAGCAACTACACGCGCCAGCAGAAGAACTACCCGGCCTCCGGCCTAGTGCCCGGCGGGGCCACGGTCGAGACATCCGTCGCATCCGACCTGCTCGGGGAGGGCGGGGCCCTGACCTTCATCCTGAAGGACGCCGACGCCACCACAGCCGAACGATTGGTGACCGGGATCAACGGCGCCATGGGTCCGGGCGTCGCGCGCGTCCGCGATGCAGGCGCCGTGGTGATCACGACCGCGGCCGCCAACGGCGACATCTACCGACTGATCTCCCGCGTCGAGAGCCTGACGATCAATCCCGACGGGCTGGCGCGCGTGGTGGTCAACGAGCGTTCGGGCACGGTGGTCGCGGGCGGCGGCGTGCGCATCTCCAGCGTAGTGATCTCGCAAGGAGACATCCGCGTCTCGGTCAAGATCGACAACCAGGCTTCGCAGCCTCCGTTCTTCGTGGGCTCCGGCGCCGACGCGCGCAGCCTGATCGTCACCAACACGCGGCTCGACGTGGCCGACTCCAAGGACGCCGTGGTCAGCCTGCCGAATACGACGGTGGCGGACCTGGTCGAGGGCCTGACCCGGGTCCACGTCGACACCCGGGGAGTCATTTCCGTGCTCCAGGCCATGAAGGCCGCCGGCGCACTGCACGCTGACATCATCGTACAATAGGACACCGACTTGGACCCCCGATCGACCGACCTGATCATCAAAGCCCTGGACGGCCTGTACACGCGCTCGGCCGTGACGGCCGAGAACATCGCCAATGCCGGCACGCCGGGCTACCGGCCCCTGCGCGTCAGCTTCGAGGACGCCCTGGCCGCCGCGGCCCAGCGGGGCGGGCAGTCCGTGCAAGCCCTCGAGCCCCGCATCGAACGCGCCCCCGCCCCGCTGATCGGCGATCCCGGGGTTCGCCTGGACATGGAGCTGGCCACCGCATCGTCCACGGCGCTGCGCTACTCCGCCATCCTCGATGTGCTGGGACGCGAGATGCAGACCGAAGCGCTGGCCATCACGGGGAGCCGCTGACATGCAGGCGATGGAGATCAGTCGGACAGGGCTGGACGTCGAATGGCGGCGCCTGGAGGTGATCGCCGGCAATCTGGCCAATGCAAACACCACGCGCACGGCCATGGGCGAGCCCTACCGCGCCATACGCCTGGTCTCGGGGCCGAGGGGGAATTTCGCGCAACACCTGCAGAACGGGACCGCGGCCGAGGCCCTCTCCGGCGTGGCCGCCTATGGCGTCGAACCGATGAACCTGCCGCCGCGGCGGGCCTATGAGCCGGGCAACCCGCAGGCCGACGCCAACGGCTTCGTCACCTATCCGGGCTTCGACCACGCGGGCGAGATGACCCTGATGGTCAAGACGGCGCGGGCCTATGAGGCGAACATCGTGGCGATGAACGCGGCCCGACAGATGTACCTCAAGGCGATGGACCTGGGTAAGCGGTCATGAGCGCGTCCGCCATCGCGGCGATCAGCGCCGCCACCGCTCCCGAAACGCTCCTGTCGGCGTCCGGCGTTTTCGCGCCAACCCACGCGACCGGCGCGACGTCATTCTCGCAGATGCTGTTGAACGGCGTCGACAACGTCAACCAGAAGCTGATCAACGCCGATGCAACGGCCAAGTCCTTCGTCCTGGACGACTCCGTGCCCCTGCACCAGGTGACGTTCGCGCTCGAGCAGGCCCGGCTTTCGCTGGAGCTGATGATGCAGGTGCGGTCGCGCCTCGTCGAAGGCTACCAGGAGTTGTCGAGGATGCAGTTGTAGGGCCCCGGACAGATCCATGAGTCTCGTCGAAAGTTTCAGGGCAGCGCCGCAGCGGCGCCAGCTGGCGATCGTGGCGGCGGCCGCCGTCGCCATCGGCGCCGTGCTGATCGCCGCCTACTTCCTGTTGCTGCGTACGCCCTATGCCGTCCTCTTCACCAACCTGCGCACGATGGACGCCGCAACCATCGTGGCCGAGCTGGACAAGAAGAAGGTCGCCTACCGCCTGGAAGACGGCGGCGCCACCATCAGGGTGCCCCGCAACCTGGTCGACAGCACCCGCCTGGACGTCATGAGCCAGGACCTGCCGATCAAGGGCACGGTCGGCTTCGAGCTGTTCAACAAGTCGGACATGGGCCTGACCGAGTTCGCCCAGAAGATCAATTTCCAGCGGGCGCTGCAGGGCGAGCTGGCCCGCACGATCATGACCATGGACACCGTCGACACCGCACGCGTGCACCTGTCGATCGCCGATGAAACGGTGTTCCGAGGGGACCGCCGGCCTTCCAAGGCGTCGGTGACCATCGTCGCCCGCCCGGGCAAGGCGCTCTCTGAAAACACCGTGCGGGGCATCCAGCGCCTGGTTGCAGCGGCGGTGCCCGACCTGGAGGTCGGCGACGTCGTCGTGCTCGACCGGGACGGCAAGGTGGTCAGCAACGATGTCGGGCCTGAAGCGCCCCCGTCACCACAAGGCCAGGAGCGGCAGGCCGTCGAACAGTACTACGCTGCAAAGATCAGACAGGCGCTGGCGAGCGTCTACCAGGGTCCGCTGGAGGTTGTCGCCACGGCCGGTCCAGGGCCGAACCCGCCGTCGAGCCAGGCGGACGCGGCGCCCATGGCCGACTGGTCGCCGAACGCCCGACGCTTCCCCCTGAGCGTCGCCGTGTCCTTCCCCGCGCTCCCCAGCCCGCAGGTCCAGCAGGACATCCGCCGCGTCGCCAGCCAAGCGGTCGGTCTGGACCCCGCGATGGGCGACATCCTGGCGCTCTCGACCTACAGCCTCCCCACCGGGCCCACCCTGGCCGGCGCGGCCACGCCCACCCTGCCAACTCAGGCGCCCTCTCCTGTGGAAAGGCCGACGACCGGCCAGCGCCTCACCTGGGACCTGCCGCCCGCGGCGTTCTGGGAAATGCACGTCATCCCGTTGCTGCTCGTCCTGCTGGCCGCCGCCTTCCTGCTCCATCGTTTCCGCGCAGGGCCGCGCCGCCTGACGGCTCGGGAGCGCGCGCGCTATGCTCGCCGCCTGCAGGCCCTTCTGGACGATGGAGGCGCCCGTGCCGCCCCGTGAATCCGATCGGGCGCTTAGACGCCTCGTGGCGGAGTTGGCCACGGTGTCCGCCGAAGACGTCGAGGACATCCTGTCCCAGCTGAAGGAGCCTGACGCCCGGGAGGTCCGGACGCTCCTGGCAAGCTACCTTGCGGCGGATGGGGACAGCCCTGGACCGGTGTCGCCGGAGCCGGGTCCTCCGCTTCCGATCAGGATCGACGGCCTCTCGCCATGGCTCTCGGCCCGGCTCGGGTCGGCCTCGGATTCGACGACACCCAGGCGCCGGTCGGGCGCGCGCCCCAGTCTGGATCCCTACGGCCGCGACGCGGGCCTGGCGTTCAGCATGACGCCCGTGGCGCTCGACGCCTTGCGGTCCTGCGCCGCCGCCCTTCAGCTGGAGCTCGGGCCCGCCCCTGCTGCAACGCCGCCGCCTCCTCAGGGAGCGCTCGCGTGGCTGGAGCGCCTCCGGCGCGGGATGACTGGGACGTTCGCCGCGTCATGACGCTTGTGATCAAATCCAGCGATGCAGCATTCATCTCGGCGAACGTGCGGTCGTTCGCCGCGGCGAACGGACGCCGGCCGCCCGAGCCCGTTCACGACCACGTGGTTCCGGCCGAAGTGCTGGCCCTGCGCCGGGAGCTGGAAAACCTGTCGCATCAGCTGGATCAGAAGGCCGCCGACGTCGAACGCCTGCAAGCGGATGTCGCCCGCGCCTACCAGGACGGCGAGGCCGAGGGTCGCGAGGCCGGGCGCAAGGACGCCGACGAACGTCGCTCCGAAGCGCTGGCGATGCTCGAGACCGGGGTCGGGCGCGCCGTGGAGCAGTTTTCGCGAGAGCTGGCTTCCCTCGAACGCCTATCCGCCCTGCTCGCCCGCGAGGGTCTGGCGAAGGTGCTGGAGGCGTCAGGACCGCGCACTGAACTCGTGCTCGAGACCATCAGGCGTCACGTTCAGACGCTCGAAGCCCGGAGCGTCCTGCGCATAGAGGTCTCGAGCAAGGACTTCGCCGACGCGACGCTGCTGAGGGAGCTTGCCGGGGCCCTCGGACAACCGGCGTTGGACGTCTGCGCTTCGGATCGGCTGGCGAGCGGCGACTGCCTGATCAAGTTGCGCCTCGGCGCCCTCGAGATTGGAATAGACCAGCAGTGGGGAAGGCTGAGCGCGGCCCTGCAGGACCTGGCCGAGCCGGCGCCCCCCGGATGAATACCCACCCGTTCCTGGAAAAGCTTGGCAAGATCGACGTGGTCGCACGCAGCGGACGCGTCGTGAGGATCCTGCCGACCTGCGTCGAGGCTGACGGACCCAGCGTGCCGATCGGCTCGCTCTGCATGATTGAGACGACAGCGGCGTCCGGGCGGACCGGCGCGGGCATGGCCCTGGCGGAGGTCGTCAGCGTCCATCGCGACAATGTCGTCCTGGTCCCGTTCGAAGACGGCGCTCCGACGTTTTCGGGCGCGCGCGTGGTCGCGGCCCCCGAGCCTGACGCCGCGCCGGTAGGCGACGCCTTCCTCGGCCGGGCGGTCGACGCCTTGGCGAGGCCGATCGATGGGGGCAAGGCGATCCGCCCCGATCGTCACGCCCTGCTGGAAGGCACAGCGACGACGCCGCTGGCCAGGACGTCACCCAAGCGGCTCCTGCACACGGGCGTGCGGGCGATCGACGGGCTCCTGACCCTGGGTCACGGGCAACGCGTTGGAATCTTCGCCGCCAGCGGGGTGGGCAAGACCAGCCTGATGGCGCAGCTCGCCCGGCAGGTCGAAGCTGACCGGTGCGTCATCTGCCTGGTCGGCGAGCGGGGGCGCGAGGTGGAAGCGCTTTGGTCCAACGGGCTGTCCGCGGAGGCTCGGGCCAGGACCACCATGATCGCCGCGACCTCGGAGCAGGCCGCCGCCATGCGCGTGCGCGCAGCCGAGTACGCCCTCACGCTCGCCGATCATTGGCGTCAGGAGGGTAAGCATGTCCTGCTGATGCTGGACTCCGTCACGCGGCTGGCAATGGCCATGCGGGAGATCGGCCTGGCGGCGGGCGAGCCTCCCACGGTGCGCGCCTACACGCCGAGTGTATTCGCCGCCCTGCCCAAGGTGGTCGAGCGGTGCGGAGCGCTGAAGACGGGCGGGTCGATCACCGCGATCATGACCGTGCTCAGCGAGACCGACGAGGTCGACGATCCGGTTTCGGAACTGATGCGATCCCTGCTGGACGGACACATCGTCCTGTCGCGCAGCCTGGCCGAGCAAGGGCATTTCCCAGCGATCGACGTACCGCGGAGCGTAAGCCGACTGGCGCAGGATCTGATGAGCGATCGCCAGCGCTCCGCCGCAGAGAAGGCGATGGCCTTGCTCAGCGCCTATGAATCCTCCCGCACGCTGATCGAGACCGGAGTCTACGTCCGGGGCGCCAGCGCCGAGATCGATCGCGCGCTGGAGCGGCGACCGGCGCTCCTCGAGTTCCTGACCCAGGCGCAGGACGAGCAGGTCCCGTTCGCCGCCTGCACCACGGCGCTTGCGGCGGCCGTCGGAGGGGGAGCCTGACATGCGCAGCCGCGATGACGTCAAGACGATGAAGAAGATCGCCGAGGTCCGCGCCATCCAGCGCCAGACAGCGGAGTTGCGCGCGGCGACCGCCGCGGAGCTCGAGCGCAAGCTCGACAGCCAGCGAAGCGACGCTGTCGCGAGACTGACTGACGATGAAGGCCGCTGGTCCGCAAGCCTGTCTTCGTCGTCCCTGAATCTGCATGTCCTGGGCGCCTGGGCGGCCGCGATCCGCACCGGCCAGGCGGACCTGCGCCACCTTGACTCCCGCATCCGGGAAGCCAGCGACCAGGGAGACCGGCTCCGGGCGGATTGGCGCAAGGCGATCGCCTGCTCGGACACTGCAAAGGCGATGGCGCGCAAGGCGCTCATAAGGCGGGAACGTCGGCGCGAAGAAGCCGCACTCGCCGATTTCGCCGATTTGC
>FTHA01000909.1_pt1 | contig 10355 bp, 10 predicted proteins | sample 1640771 | NCBI WGS metagenome assembly FTHA01 (sample SAMEA3914789, study PRJEB12502) | metagenome | biome: forest; material: soil | place: Canada | collected 2011-07-03 | depth 0.3 m | reverse complement strand
TGGAATCCGCGAGCCGGTGACGATCAGCTCACTGGAGCCGGCCTCTTGCGCGAGGGACTGACCGGACGCGGCGAGCGTCATGCCGCAAATGATGGAAGACGCCAGAAGGCGTGTGCGAGTGATCTTCAATTTGACCTCCGAATGGGCGGGGTCTCTGCGAGACCTCGCCGCCCTTGGACTTGCTGTGTCCCGGAGAGAAGGTGTTCAGCCCCCGGTTGGGGCGGAAGCTATTGACCTCGGCAGGACAAGGTCAACGCAGCTCACAGCCGTTGTGAATCGACGTCTCCAGTCTGTAACATCTTCATCACACGGGCGCCGCAATCTCGGCAAGAGAACGCCCCAAATTGCGGCGCCTGCGGAAAATCCTACCTTTGCCGAATTTCCCCGGTTGCGGGAGCCCTCGTGTTGGCGGGGCGCCTCAGGGGCGACTCGCCGTACGCTTCCAGACAGTTCGCAGCCTCAGCGGGTTTTCGCCATGCACAGGAAACGGGCCCTGTGGTTGTCGGTGATGTTGTCGATCCAGCCGGTCACCCTGGGGTTCACCAGATTGCGGCTGACGCTGAAATAAACCGGTATGATCGAGGCGTCGTCCAGCACCAGTTGTTCGGCCTTGGCCAGAAAGTCGGCTCGCCTGGCTGTGTCCGGCTCCCGATCCGCGCGCGCCAACAGGGCGTCGAAGGCGGGATTACTGTAGTCGCTGTAGTTCTGTTGCCCGGTGCTGGACTGGAACAGGCCCAGGAAGGTCAGCGGGTCGTCGAAGTCGAAGACCCAGTTGGCGACTCCCACCTGGAAGTCGCGGGTCTTGTAGGCGTCATAGGCGATCTGGGCTTCGTTCTGGACGAGCGTGGCGTGCACCCCGATTGCTCTCCAGTCCGCCTGGATGGCTGGCGCGAAGAGCATGGAGTCGGAGCTGTTGGGCAGCTTCAACTCGATCTCCAGCGGCCGGGCAGGACCATAGCCGGCGGCGGCCAGGAGCTGGCGCGCCGCCGCCTGGCGCCGGGCCAGCGGCCAGGCGGCCCACAGCGTGTGCGGCCCGGACCGATAGTTGGCGATCCCGGGCGGCACGAAGGCATAGGCGGGCGTCTGGCCCGCCCGGAGCAGCTTGCCGGTGATGAACTCCCGGTCGACGGCCATGCTCAGCGCCTGACGCACCCGCACGTCCTTGAGCGACGCGACGTCGTGGGTGTTGAACGGCAGATAGGTGGTCGCCAGGTAGGGCGCGGTGTGGACAAAGGCGGGCATGCCATGGGCGCCCCGCAGATAGCCGACGCGGTTGGACTGGAACGCGGTGTTGACGTCCAGCTCCCCCCTCCGGACCCGGCGCTCGGCGGAGATGGCGTCGTTGGTCGGATAGTAGTCGATCCGATCGACGCAGACCTTGGCCGCGTCAAAGAACAGCGGGTTCTTCACCACCTCGATGTGGTCGCCCAGCTTCCACGACACCGGCCGGAACGCACCGTCCGAGACATACCGGCCCGGGGCGGCCCAGGCGTCTCCCCAGCGTTCGACCATGTGCCTGGGCACCGGATACATGCTGGCGTGCTTGGCGATCTGCGGCAGATAGGGCGCGGGATGTTCGAGGGTGAGCTGGAGCGTGTGCGCATCGAGCGCCCGCACGCCGAGCTCTGACGGAGCCATCGAGCCGCCGTTCACCGCCTGCGCGTTCTTCAGGAAATAGAGCAGGTAGGCGTAGGGCGAGGCCGTCTTCGGATCCATGATCCGCCGGTAGGAAAACACGAAGTCATCCGCGGTCAGCGGCGTCCCGTCCGACCACAGGGCGGGCCTCAGGTGGAAGGTCCAGGTCAGGCCGTCGGGCGAGGTCTCCCAGGAGCGGGCCACGCCCGGAATCGGCTTGCCGTCCGGGCCATCCTGCACGAGGCCCACCATGATGTCGCCGAGCACCACGGCTTCCGCCACCAGACTGGTCTTTTGGGGATCGAGCGAGGTCGGGTCGTAGCTGTTGCCATACTCCAGGCATACCTTCCCGGCGGGACAGGCCGGACGCTCCACGCCCGCGCTGCAGCCGGCCAGCGCCAGCACTGCAGCCGCCAGGGCGAGGAGGCCGGCTGGTCTCACGCAGCGCTTGCCGGCGGGCGCATGCGGCCCGGATAGGACAGGGCCTTCTTCACGCCGGGCCGCTGCTCCATCCGCCGGAGCCAGTCGAAGGTCCTTGGCGAGGCGCTTTCGCTGAGGTGTTCCGGAATCACCCGCTCAGCGCCCGAGGCCATCGAGAAGGCGTTGACGTCGGCGAGCGAATAGGTCGGCGCGGCCAGCCACTCGTGCTGGCCCAGCGAGGCTTCCATCCTCTCCACCGTGACACCCAGCTTGCGGCGGGCGTCGGCCAGATCCTCGGCGCTGTAGCCAGTGGAGGAAACGGTCGCCCATTTCTTGCGCGGACCGTCGAGGGGGATGCGGTCCAGGACCTTCTGCATCTCCGCCTTGTCGATCTTCTGCGCCATGGGGCTGGCGAAATTCGCGCCGATCACGGTCAGCGCCGGGCAAAAATATTCGTCGACGAACTTGGTCCAGATCCGCATCCGGGCGCGCCAGTAGGGGTCGGACGGCCGCAGCGGGTTCTCGGGGAAGACGTCCTCGATGTATTCGTTGATGACGGTCGACTCGGTGACGACCCTGCCGTCGTGAACCAGCACCGGGACCTGGCCGTCCGGATTGATCTTCAGGAACCAGTCCGAATACTGCTCCCAGCGGCGGCCCTCGAGGTTGAGCTGGCGGCTGGTGAACTCGACTCCCTTCTCGGACAGGCAGAGCAGCGGCTTCATCGAATTGGCCACCGGCTCGAAGTGGTAGAGTTCCAGCATGGGCGTTTCCTCGGCGTCCTGGACCATCAGTGATCCTTAGGGTCGATAGCGTCTCTAAGCCCATCGCCGACGAAGTTGAAGCACATCAGCGTCACGACCATCGCCACGGAAGGGGCCACCAGCAGCCAGGGGGCGACCTCCATGTCCTGGGCGCCCCTGGAGATGAGCACGCCCAGCGACGTCAGGGGCTCCTGCACGCCCAGCCCAAGGAAGCTCAGGAAGCTCTCCGCCAGGATCACCGCCGGGATGGTCAGGGTGACATAGACCACCACTGGTCCCAGCAGGTTCGGGACGATGTGGCGCGCCACGATGGCCGGGGTGGTCAGGCCCGCGGCGCGGGCCGCTTCCACGAACTCGCGTTGTTTCAGCGAGAGGGTCTGGCCGCGCACGATCCGCGCCATGGTCAGCCACTCCACCGCCCCGATAGCCACGAAGATCAGGATGAAGTTGCGGCCGAAGGTGACCATCAGCAGGATCACGAAGAAGATGAAAGGCAACGAATAGAGCACGTCGACCACCCGCATCATCAGCTCGTCGATGCGGCCGCCGAGGTAGCCGGCCGTGGCCCCCCAGGCCACGCCGATCACCAGCGACACCGACGTGGCCACCACGCCTATGGCCAGGGAGACCCGGAGCCCCACCAGCAGTCTCGCCAGCAGGTCGCGGCCCAGGGAGTCCGTCCCCAGCGCGTGTGCTCCCGTCAGCGGGGCGACCCAGACGTCCTCCTTGTTGATCTGATCGTAGGCATAGGGCACCAGCCAGGGCCCGACGATGGCCGCGGCCGCCAGCAGCACCAGCACGATCATGCTGGCCAGCGCAGCCCGGTTGCGCAGTAGCCGCCGCCGCGCATCGTCCCACAGGCTGCGGCCCCTGAGCGGTGCGTCAGGCGTCGTCACGAGAGCCTGACGCGTGGATCGAGCGCGGCCTGGATCAGGTCCGAAACCAGGTTCAGCACCAGGATCAGGGTCGCGTAGAGGATCACCACCCCCATCACCACGGTGTAGTCTCGCTGCAGGGCCCCCAGGACGAAGCTCTTGCCGAGGCCAGGCAGCTGGAAGATCTGCTCGACCACCAGCGAGCCGGTGATCAGGCCGGCGCACGCGGGTCCGAGGTAGCTGACCAGGGGCAGGATCGCCGCCCGGAGCGCGTGTTTGAACACGATGGTCGTCTCAGGCAGCCCCTTGGCGTAGGCGGTGCGGATGTAGTTGGAGCGCAGCACCTCGATCATGCCAGCCCGGGTCAGCCGCGAGATGATGGCGATCTGCGGCAGCGCCAGCACCGTCACCGGCAGGATCAGGTAGCGGACCGCGCCGAGGCCCAGGCCCTCGCTGGGCCAGCCGGCCGTGGGCAGCCAGCCGAGCCTGGAGGCGAACACCAGCACCAGCAAAGGCGCCGTCACGAAGGTCGGGATGCAGACGCCCAGCACCGCCAGGGCCATGGTCCCGTAGTCGATCGACCGGTTCTGCCGCAGCGCCGCCAGGACCCCCAGCGTCACGCCGACGACGCTGGCGATGATCAGCGCCGACAGCCCGATCGTCAGGCTCTTGGGAAAGCCCTCGCTGATCACGTCGAGGACCGTCTTGTCCTTGTACTTAAGGGACGGGCCGAGGTCGCCGCGAACGACGCCGCCGAGATAGGCCGCGTACTGCACCACCAGGGGCCGGTCCATGCCATAGCGGGCCAGGACGTTGCGCTCGATCTCGGGAGACAGCTTGCGGTCGGTGCTGAAGGGGCCGCCAGGCGCGGCGCGCATCATGAAGAACGCCAGCGTCACCACCAGGAACAGGGTGGGGACGATCACCAGCAGGCGGCGAACGACGAAGCGCAGCATTGCGGAATCCAGCGCCCCGACGCGCACCCGAGCGGGCGGTTGCGAAACTTCCACCCAGGCCCGATGTTGTCAACGAACGCCGCCCCCGGAGCACAGCGCCATGGCCGACATCCGCAAGGTGACCGACGACTTCTCGGTCGCGCCCCAGCTCGCCCCGGCCGACGTGGCCGTCGCGGCCAGCCAGGGCTTCGTCAAGCTGATCAACAATCGCCCGGACGGCGAGGTCCCCGGCCAGCCGACGAGCGCGCAGATGGAGCAGACAGCGCGGGCTGCGGGACTGGACTATGTCCATATCCCTTTCGTGGGCCGGCCTTCGCCTGCCCAGGTCGAGGCCATTCGCAACGAGGCCGAAGACGCGGATGGACCGGTGCTGGCGTTCTGCCGTTCGGGAACGCGGTCGATCACCGCCTGGTCGATCGGCCAGGCCGAGGCGGGGTTGCGTTCTCGCGACGAGTTGCTGGAGCTTGGGGCCGGGGCCGGCTACGACCTGTCGGCGGCCCTCGGAAGTTAGAGCGAGTTGAGATGAGATTGAACCACCTGCGTCGAGTTGGGAGGTCTGCTCCGCCAGGCGCGACGCGACGGGCGATGCGGGGCATCGTCCTAGCGGCGCAACGCCGCGGGCGGGCCTCCCAGCTCGACCCGGCGGCGCAGGCGATTCAATCTCACCTCAACTCGCTCTAGGTCAGCGCCCGATATGCACCCGCGCCGCGGCGCCCGCAGGCGTCATCTCCGGATGACAGCTGGACAGTGAGATGGTCGCCTGTAGCGCAATGAGACACAGCGCGGCCGCCGCGACCTTCTGCAGCCGCTTTGAAACGAAAATGGCCAGTTCTTCCGCCATGGGACCCTCCGCGCTCCGCGCCTGTCCGTCCCCATGGCAAGCTCCGGGCCGACCGGCGGTGGGGGCATGATCCCCTTCGTCCGCCAGTTCAGCTTCGAGTACGGCCGGCCCGACCAGGTCTCGCCGCGGATCCGGCGGGTCATCGCTGAAAACCCGGGCCCTTTCACCTTCACCGGCACCGGGACCTACATCGTCGGCGAGGGCGAGGTGGCGGTGATCGACCCTGGGCCGGACCTGCCGGCGCACCTGCAGGCGATCCTGAAGGCGACGGCGGGCGAGCGGATCAGCACGATCGCCATCACGCATACGCACCTGGATCACTCGCCCCTGGCCGCGCCCCTGGCCCGTCAGACCGGGGCGAGGGTGTTCGGCCTGCCCGCGCCGAGGCTGGAGGAGGCCGCGATCCGCCTGGACGAGGGCCATGACAGGGCGTTCCAGCCCGATGAGGCCGTGGCCGACGGCGCACGCCTGACAGGCCCCGGCTGGACGCTGGAGGCGGTGACCACGCCAGGGCACGCCTCCAACCACGTCTGCTGGGCGCTGCTGGAAGAGGACGCCCTGTTCTCAGGCGACCATGTGATGGGCTGGTCCACCACCGTGGTCAGCCCTCCGGACGGCGACATGGGCGCCTACTACGCCAGCCTGGACAAGGTCGCCGCCCGCAGCTTCCGGACGCTGTGGCCGACCCACGGACCGCCGGTGACCGACGTCGCGCCGTTCCTCGCCGCCTACAAGGCCCACCGGCTGGAGCGCGAGCGCCAGATCGTGGAGCAGGTGCGGCTCGGCCGCGCCCGCATCGCCGAGATGGTCCCGGTGATCTACGCCGCCGTGGATCCGCGCCTGCATCCGGCGGCCGCCCACTCGGTGCTGGCCCACCTGATCCACCTGGAGCGCGCGGGGATCGTCGCCGGCGACGGACCGCCGGGGGCCGCACGCGCCTACCGCCTGGTTCAGGGATAGAGCCGACGGCTGGTCCAGGACTCGGCGGCCGAGGCGCGGGAGAACTGCAGCCGGTCGTGCAGGCGGAACCGGCTGCTGCGCCAGAACTCCATCGCCAGCGGCGTCACCTTGTAGCCCGACCAGTTGGGCGGCCTCGGCACCTTGCCCAGGCCGAACTTCAGCCCGAAGCGGGCCACCGCCGCCTCCAGCGCCAGCATGCTCTCCAGTGGCCGCGACTGGGCCGAGGCCCACGCCCCGAGCTGGCTGCCGCGCGCGCGGGTGGCGAAGTAAGCGTCAGCCGCATCGTCCGGAACCGCGCTCACCAGCCCGCGCACCCGCACCTGCCGGCGCAGCGACTTCCAGTGGAACACCAGCGCCGCGCGCGGATCGGCTCGGAGCTGCTCGCCCTTTGCGCTCTCCAGGTTGGTGTAGAAGACAAAGCCGTCCGCATCCGCACCCTTCAACAGGACCATCCGCGCGTCCGGCATGCCGTCCGCGTCGATCGTCGCCAAGGTCATGGCGTTGGGATCGTTGGGCTCGCGCTGCGAGGCCTCCTTCAGCCAGGCGTCGAACAGGGCGAACGGGTCGGCGCCTTCGGTCACGGGCTCCGTTCCGGTCTCGTGGCGCTGGTAGTCGGCCTCGGTGGGTGAGGGCGGGATCACTTCGCTCATGCCCGCTTATAGCGTGGATGAGGCGCGGTGCGATCGGGACAGGTTCAGGCTTAACCGCGCATTGACTCACCCCGGCTAGACCGCGGGGATGAGTAGTCAGAACGCTACCCTGAGCGCAGCAAGCGCGCGCCGGTTGCTGGACCTGCCGCCGGACGCGGATGTGGCCGCCCTGTCCAGGGCCTATCGGCTCGCCGTCAAGGCCGCCCACCCCGACCGTGAAGGTGGCGACGCCGAGCGCCTTCGCCAGGTGATCGAGGCGCACCGGCTGCTGAAATCGCTGGCCGGAACGCCGCTCGTCTTTGCTCCCGCGCGCCGGCCCCGCGCCGCTGCGCGCCGCACGCCCCTGCTGCTCAAGATCAGCGTCTGCGAGGCCCTGTTCGGCGGCGAACGGCGCCTCCAGCTGGAGGACGGCCGCAAGGTGGATGTCCAGCTGCCCGCCGGCCTGAGGGCGAGCGACGTGCTGAGGCTGGCGGGCATGGGGTCTGGCGGGCTCGACATGCTGGTCCAGATCGTCATCGCCTCCGAAAGCGGTCTCAGCATCCGCGGTCACGACCTGTGGCTGGAGCTCTCCGTCGAGCCGCGGTTGCTGCGCCGCGGCGCGCGCCTCCAACTCGCCACGCCCCGTGGACAACGCACCTTCCTGGCCCCCAAGGGCGTGGAGCGCGGCGCCATGGTCCGCCTGCGCGGCGAAGGGCTGCCGGCGCGCGACCAGCGGCCGGCCGGCGACATGATCGTGCGCTTGCGGGCGGCGGAGCCTGCCGACGAGAGCGCAGCGCGCAACCTGCTGCGCCGATTTTCCGCGCGCTGGGCCGCCTGAGCGCCCCCGGTTTGTGAGGCCCGCGCCTTCAGGCTAGAAGCCGAGCCATGTCGCACAATACGTTCGGCCATCTGTTCCGCGTTACGACCTGGGGCGAGAGCCACGGGCCGGCGCTCGGCTGCGTGGTCGACGGCTGCCCGCCGGGGCTGTCGCTGACCGAGGCGGAGGTCCAGCACTGGCTCGACCGGCGCCGGCCCGGCTCCAGCCGGTTCGTCACCCAGCGGCGCGAGCCGGACCAGGTGCGCATCCTCTCCGGCGTGTTCTCCGACGACCAGACCGACGGCCAGGTCACGACGGGGACGCCGATCTCGATGATGATCGAGAATGTGGACGCCCGTTCGCGCGACTATTCCGATATCGCCCGCGCGTTCCGGCCCGGACACGCCGACTATCCCTATTTCGCAAAGTACGGCGTGCGCGACCATCGGGGCGGCGGCCGCTCCTCCGCGCGGGAGACGGCCGCACGGGTGGCCGCGGGCGCGGTCGCCCGCAAGGTGCTGGGCGAGGGCGTGCGGATCCGCGCCGCCCTGGTGCAGATCGGGGCCCACAAGCTGGCGGCAGGCGGGTGGGACTGGGCGGAGACGGAGAACAACCCCTTCTGGTGCCCTGACGCGGCGACCGCCGGCCGCTGGGAGGATTATCTCGACGGCGTACGCAAGGACCTGTCCTCGGTGGGCGCGGTGGCCGAGGTTCACGCCGAGGGCGTTCCACCCGGCTGGGGCGCGCCGCTCTATGGCAAGCTGGACGCCGAGCTGGCGGCCGCCCTGATGTCGATCAACGCCGCCAAGGGCGTCGAAATCGGCGAGGGCTTCGCTTCGGCGGCCCTGACCGGCAAGTCCAACGCCGACGAGATGCGGATCGGCGCCGATGGCGTGCGGTTCCTGTCGAACCACGCCGGAGGGATCCTGGGGGGCATCTCCACCGGCCAGTCGATCGTGGCGCGCGTGGCGTTCAAGCCCACGTCCTCGATCCCCACCGAGCGCCAGTCGATCGACGAGGCGGGCGCCGAGATCGATCTGAAGACCACCGGCCGGCACGACCCCTGCGTCGCCATCCGCGCCGCGCCGGTGCTGGAAGCCATGACGGCCTGCGTCCTCGCCGACGCCTTCCTCCGCCACCGCGCCCAGACCGGCGGCGGCGCGTTCGAGCCGGGAAAGACGGGGCGTCGCTAATCCGCTCCCCCGCCCACACTTCTCCCTCCCCCTCAAGGGGGGCGGGAGAAGAGGAGGATCGGGGGCGAGGGAAGAGTCTAGAACCTCAGGAACCGCACTTCCTTGACGTTTGGCAGGGTCTTCACGCGGCCGAGCAGGGGATCGTCGGGGGGCTGGTCGACGCCGACCAGGGCGATGGCGTCGTCGCCGGTGGCCATGCGGCCGAGATAGAAGGTGGAGATGTTGATCCCGGCGTCGCCGAACAGGGTGCCGAGGCGGCCGATGAAGCCGGGCCGGTCCAGGTTGTTGACGTAGAGCATGTCGGGACAGAAGGGCGCGTCCAGATCCATGCCCTTGATCTGGACGATCCGGGGCACGCCGCCGATCACGGTGCCGGCCAGGTCGACCTTGCCGCCGGCGAAGGTCACGGTGATCTTCATCAGGCTGTCGTAGGTGGGCGACAGCTCCTGGCGGGACTCGGTGACGGTGACGCCGCGATCCCTGGCGATGGCCGGCGCGGAGATCACGTTCACCTCCGACAGGATCGGCCGCAGGATCGCCGCCAGGGCCGAGGACGTCAGCGGCTTGACGTTCACCCGCGCCAGATCCCCTTCGTAGAGGATCTCCACCGAGCGCAGGCCTTCGTCGACCATCTGGCCGGCGAAGGATCCGAGCCGTTCGGCGAGCGCGATGTAGGGCCGCAGCTTCGGCGCCTCGTCGGCCGAAATCGAGGGGCTGTTCAAAGCGTTTGACACTGCCCCCGTGAGCAGGAAGTCGGCCATCTGCTCGGCCACCTGCAGAGCCACGTTCTCCTGCGCTTCCAGGGTCGAGGCGCCCAGGTGCGGGGTGGCCACGAAGTTGTTCGCGCCGAACAGCACGTTGCTGGTGGCCGGCTCCTCGATGAAGACGTCGAAGGCGGCGCCGGCGACGTGGCCGGAATCGAGCAGATCGCGCAGGGCCGCCTCGTCCACCAGTCCGCCGCGGGCGCAGTTGACGATCATGACCCCCTTGCGGGTCTTCGCCAGGGCCTCGCGCGAGAGGATATTGCGGGTCTTGTCGGTGAGCGGGGTGTGCAGGGTGATGACGTCGGCGCGGGCCAGCAGCTCGTCGAGTTCGACCTTCTCCACCCCGAGCTCCACCGCCCGGTCGAGCGAGAGGAAGGGATCGTAGGCCGCCACCTTCATCCGCAGCCCGTTGGCCCGGTCGGCGACGATCGAGCCGATGTTGCCGCAGCCGATCAGGCCCAGGGTCTTGCCGTAGAGCTCGACCCCCATGAAGCGGTTCTT
>FTHA01000415.1_pt1 | contig 10356 bp, 9 predicted proteins | sample 1640771 | NCBI WGS metagenome assembly FTHA01 (sample SAMEA3914789, study PRJEB12502) | metagenome | biome: forest; material: soil | place: Canada | collected 2011-07-03 | depth 0.3 m | reverse complement strand
GCTTGCCGCCGCTGCGACGGCCATCGGCCTTGCCGCAGCAATGCCAGCCTCCGCTACGGTCTGGACATCACAGGCCGCGTTTGACGCCGCCAATCCTGGCCTGAACCAGGTTACCTTCCCCGGCACCGGGGCGGCGCCAAATGGATACACGCTGGGCGGCGTGACGTTCTTCGGCCCCTTCCTCAACAACATCCCCGCGGGCGACGACGGTGCAGCGGTCAACATGCTGATCGACAATGAACTGGGCGGCCAGATTGGCATGGCCTTGCCCGGATCCGATGCCATTGGTCTGCTGTTGTCCCAGGGACTTGGATTTGCCGGTGCCCCGCTCACGTCAGCGCCCGTGTCGCTGGTGGCCTATAATGGTGCGACAGTCGTCTATTCGGGAACGCCCATCGCTGGCGACTTCGCATCCCTGACCTTCTTCGGCCTCTCCGGTCTTGGTCCGATCACGTCACTGACGATCAGCACGGACCCGACGGATCAATTCCCGGGGATCGGTCTGGTCGAATACGGCTCGGCCGTGCCGGAGCCCGCCACCTGGGCGATGATGCTGATCGGTTTCGCTGGCCTCGGCGCAGCACTACGTTCGACGCGCCGCAGAGCTCAGGTCCAAGCCGTCTAACGTTCGATCCGAGACCCCAAACGAACGCCGCGAGCCGCGAGGCTGGCGGCGTTTTCGCATTCATTTACGGCAAAGGACAATCGGACGAACTTCAGACGTCTAGGAGCGGCTTCTCCGAACATCGGACAAGGCGGGAGAGTCGATTTTAGTGCGACGCCGCAGGACAGCCCCGACAAGGGCAACCGCCAACACCGTGATTGACCATGTCGCGGGTTCAGGAACTCCAACTCCGCGGGCGTAATCAATCGTTGTGAACTGTCCACCGACGTCCACGTAACCTTGGCGGTTCGTTCCACCGAGAACGATCCCCGTAATCTCGCCGTTATCATTGATCCCGAGAGGGTCCGTCTCCTGGGCGGCCGGATCGTCAGCAGAGCTGAATGAACCATTGAGATACGAGAAGGCGTGGTAGCCCCCTCCAGGCTGGAGATAACTCCCGACCGCCTCGCCCAAATTGTTTATCCCTGTGATCATCGTGTAATTGGCGGCACCTGGATGATCCACGACCTCATAGGTTCCACCATTGAGGAGAAAGCCGTGAGGTCCGTTGGCGTCGACATAAAAGCCAGCGACAGTTCCGACGTCGTTCACGCTCAGGGGTCTCGTGTAGAGTGAGCCGGGCACTGCAATATCGGTAATTGTCCCGGCGACGTCTAAATAGCCTTCTGAACCTCCTGAGATGTCTCCATAGACACCTACGAGCCAACCCTGATCGTTAAGGCCGTAGACGGTCGTGAAATCTGATCCGATGCTGACAACCGCCAGATTCCCCGCATCGAAAGTAAATCCCCGGAAGCCCTCGCTCCCACCAAACATGGTCCCTGCAACCACTCCATTGTTGTTTATTGCATCGGGCTGAAGCTGGCTACCGCCAGAAGTATCCACTAGATCAAGAAATTTCCCGTGATCATAGATAAAGCCATGATCGGAAATGGAATCGGTCCAATATCCCGCAATTGTACCCACGTTATTTATTGCTGTGGTGTAGGTCCAAACCTGAGCCGCACAGGCAACCGAAGAGTGCAAGGTAGATAGGCCAAATATTAGCGCCGAAGCCCATCCCGTGCGCTTTCGACAACCCATCCATTCGGCCATCACAATCGAGACGCAACGAAGCAATGCTCCTCGGATCATGCCTTCTGTGGTGTCGGCCATGGATTGTCCCCTTTCGACATCGAGACAGCCTGCGGGCGAATGGTCAAGGCTTGCTCGCGCTGGGTCAGTGGACCTGGGCGGATCGGGCTCCAGCCGCTTCTGGACCATCGACAAAAGTCGTGCGCGGACGTTCGCTGAGCAATCGCGAGTTCGCCTTGGGCGATCCTAAACCGAGCCCGACCCGAGCTTGGACGTTCACGCGCCAGGCCCCCACATCGCGAAGTACTGAGCCCAGGTGATCTTGCCCGTGCTGGCGGCGGCGAGATCGGCGCGTTGAGCCTCGCACATTCCTGACCGGTTTGGCCGAAGTGGCAGAGGCGGCGCTGCAGCTGGCTCCGGCCGTCTCGTGAGCCTCGACGCGATGAGGGCGAGCGAGGTCGGGGCCCTTTCCAGCCGATTGGAAGTTGGAGACGAGCTCACGCCCATCGCTGAAGAGCATAGTCTGCGTTCGACGAACGATGCGCAGTGGTACATCCAGGCGAACGTCATACCGCGCCCGGCTATGCTGAAGACGGCCACGGCCAGGCGGCGCGTCGCGTCTGTGGCCGCGCGGCGGAAAGTGGATGAAATTACACGGCCTGACTTTGTCAGCGGCTCCGGGTGCGGCCTCCACCGGGAGCCTCGTTTTGCGGGCTGGGTCCGTCTCTTTGGGCGGCTGCCCCGCCCTGGGCTTCGTGGAGACGGTCGAGCCTTGCCTGCATCGCGTCCGTGATTTCGACATTGGCGGGAGTGCTATCCGCGGCCCGGTTGCTGCGATCATCGCCGCGTTCGTCACCGCGACGCCGGCGATCGTCGTCGGCACGCTTACGCAGCTCGCGGCGATGTACCTCTTCTGATGCTTCTGGTGCAGCCGTCTCAGGCTGCTCGCGCCGGGTCTCGCCAGCCTCGATGCGCTCCCACGCGCTGTCGCGCCCGGCGCGCTCATTCAGCTCTTCCTGCCTGCGCTTGTGTTCTTTGAGGGCGGCGCGGGACTGGCTGACATAGTCGCCGCGTCCATGAGCCTTCTCGCGTTTGGCCTCGTCGCTGGCCTCCTGCGCCTGACGCTGCCGCTCTTCGATCTGAGCCCGGGCTTCATCGACTGAGGGGGCGCTCTCGCGGTCGAGAGGTGCCATGAACTCGCGAAGTTCAGACGCCTTCACGCCATCGATGCGCCGGGCCAGGCTGTGAACGCCGCCGCCCTGATCGACGATGACGAAGTCCCGGCGGTCGCCCTTGGCGAGCTGGTAGCCGTGCTCTTCAAGCGCGGTCTTGAAGGCCTCCGCCCCGTCGCTGGCGCGGAAGAGGCCAGAGACCTCCTGCTTGACATCCTTGCCCTTGATGCCCGTGCGTTCTTCCTGGCGCAGCTCGGCGCGCGATGGCGTGCGATCGGGACGCGCAATCTTGCCGTCCGGGCCCTCACGCTCGGCGTGGGCGCCCTGGACTCGCTCATGGCCAAAGCGCCGTTCGAGGTCGCGGGCGACTTCCTCATGGCGACGGTAGTTATGGCCGTCATGGGCAGCCGTCATCGTCTTGATGTCGATGCGCGACCAGACCACGTGAAGATGCTCGCGCCCTTCCTTCTCATGCAGCACGACGACGCGGGCATGGTCCTCAAGGCCCATCTTCTTCTCCAGCGCATCGATCGCTTCACTGCGCTGCTCCGGCGTCAAACGATGCGGCGGCTCCGGGCTGATGGCCGCGTGATAGAACGGCTTCGTGCAGCGCGTGCCTGACGCCACGGCATCCATCTCGATGAGTGCGCCACGGAGATCCTGGGCGATGGTATTGTGGGTTTCCAGGACCTGCACACGCTCGTTCTTCTCGGCGTTGCCGAGATGGGAGGCGAGCGAGCCGGGCCCTGCGCGGGATTTGCCCTTGATGATCATGTCGGGCTCACAGGCGCGCGTCCGAGCGCCGACAGGATCGCATCGCGCAGCAGGCCGAGGCCGCTGAGAGCCTCGGCCAGATCATGTCGTGCGACCGGCTGCCCTGCGTTCGAGGCTCTGGCCAGCTGGTTGAGATTGGCCCCGATATGGCCGAGCTCACCCAACAGGCGCGACAACTCGTGGCGTGCGACCGGCGGCCTGCGCACCTGCCGCGGTGTCCTTGCACCCAGCAAGACGAGGCGGGCATAGCTGCCCGAGGTCAGGCCCGATCGTTCGGCATGTGCGTCGATGGTGGAGCGCTCCATCGGCGTCAGGCGGATGTGCAGGTCCGCGGAGCGCTGGCGCTTTTCGCTGCCGCTTCTCCCTACGCGCGTTGCGCTTCGGGAGACGGAGGCGTCGCCGCTTCTACCGTGACGAGGGTCCACGGGAGCAGAGCTCCCTGGCAAGCCTTCCGCGCGGAGCCCATCCGCCTTCGCCGAGGCTTCGGCGGACAGGTCGGGCGAAGCGGGGCGCGCGGTGTCACCGCGCATGGCTTGCCCTTCCTCTTATTTGCCCTTCGCTTCCTATCGTATGCAGGAATCGAAACTCAGGCTCAGCACAGGTTATCACGCACGGTTGTTGGCTGCTGAACAGGATCGCATGCTGAGGGCTGGTCAGTGATGAACGGTGATCAGTTGCGAGCGTCATGGGGGCATCTCCCGGAAACTTGGGCTCCGGGCTTCGACTAGGGTCTGCGGGAAGTGTCGCGGGAGACTTGGTCCGCCGACGCGCGGGCGGATAGCACAGGCCGCCGTTCGATGTGGAATGCCCCTGTATGAAATTTTGCGGAGCGCAGTCCTTTGCGCCCACCTCGTCGGCACGTCATTTGCCCTTCACGGATGGACACTGCCCGGCCTGGCGGCGCCGGCGGCGAGAACCCCCACCTGTAACGGGAGGACCAGGTGTCTTCGCCGCGGGGGCCGTCGGGGTCATGCAGAACTGAATCTGAAACTGGGACGCCCCATCAGCCGTCTTGGTATCTGGGGCGTCATTCGCCTTGTCGATCTTGTGCTCAATCGCATCGACGGCCACATCGTTGAGGTCCTTTCCGAGCTGACCAACGACAGCGGAAATGACCTTGGGCGTTACGCCGGGGAGCTTCGCCGCCTGCAACATGCCAGTGAGGAAACTGCCGTTGACCGTCAGCCAGTGGCCTGTCGGCTCGGACCGAAGCCGCGCCAGCAAATAGGCCCGCGCCGCCGTTCTGGCAGGATCCCTATCTTCTGGATGGTCGAGTGAACCAGGTGCCGACGACGATGCTGATACAGTCGCGGTGGCGCCGGATTTGGCTTCTGACTTTTGGCGCGCGCCGTTCCAGTCGTGAAGCAGCCAGAGCACGGCCACGACGGTGGCTAGCAACAGCGCGAGAATGGTGACCCCGATCCAGGCGCGCCGGATTCCAAGTTCCGCACGGTCAAGGAAGACCCGCCTTCGCCACAGCTGTTCGGGAGTCGCTCCTTCTTTTTCGTTTGGGTCAGGCTCACCCCAGATACTCATGATCCGCCTCCTCGTTTCGCGCCCGATCCTGCCATGCCCAGCGCCCTCACATCTTTGGGCACGTCGTCGCGTTCGGTGAAATCCGCCACCTCGGTGATGAAGCGCGCGATCCCGGCTTTGTCGGACGGCAGGCGCACGAACATGCGGCCCTTGCCGAGCTGCTCGAACTGATGCGGCATGATGTTCTCGCGGCGCTGGCGGCTGATCGAAGTGCTGTGCCGTCCTTCGTGGTCTTCGGTGTCGCCCCGCACCTCGATGGTGCGCTCGCCGGAGAGCTTCGCCAGATATTCCGACGTCGTGGGATCGCGCGGACCGTAAGCCGTCAGCGCGCCTGCCGATGTGAAGGTCTCCCAGTTGTCATCGTACAAGCCCTGCAGCTGGGTGATGTTCTGGACCACGATCCAGAACTTGATGCCGTAGCCGGCGTTGAGCTGGACGCCGGTCTCGACGCTCTGCATGCGACCCAGCTGCGGGAATTCGTCCAGGATGATGAGCGTGTCGGGACGGCCGGTCTGACCTTCTGTTTTGCGTAGCGCCTCGATCGCGCCCGCGATCACCAGGCGCAACCATTTGGCGTGGGTCACCAGGCGCACCGGCGGCAGCACCAGATAGACCGTGACCGGGTGTTGTTTGAGGCGGCTGAAGTCCACCCCCGGCCGGGCGAGATCACGGCTGACCGGAGGGCTGTCGAGGAAGTTCGTCTGCGTCTTCGCCGACCGAATGAATGCGTTCAGCTCACGATCGTCCGGGCTTATGGCCTGAAGCGCGGAGAGCTTGGTCCAGAGCGCTGGGACCTCGAACATGTCCGCCGCCATGAAGACGCAGGGCCGTCCTTCTTTGGTGTTGCCCATCTCATCGCCGAGCAACAGGTCGCGCCACTCTTTCGGCGTCCGCGCCAGGTCGGCGCGGATCTCGCCGAGCGAGGCGGCCGGATTGACGAGGCGGTGGTAGAGAATGAGCCCGGCGACGACGTCCTGTGCGCCCTGCTCGAAATGCGGATCGCGCTTGCTCTCGATCGGACATATCGCTTCGGCGACGACCGTGGCGTCGTCGATAAAATCCTCCGACACAGGGTCCAGCCAGCGCATCGGATTGTAGCCCGAGCTGATCAGGTTCAGCCCCGGCACGGCCTCTAAGAGCCCGAACGGATCGATGGCACAGACATCGCCGAACCTGGCGCGGTGGGCCGCGGTCCACCGCGCCAGCTCGCCCTTCGGATCGACGACGATGATCGAGCGGCCGGTGTCATAAATCAGCTCCGGCGCCAGCAACCTGCGGCCCTTGCCGGAGCGCGTCGGACCGATGGTCAGGATGTGCTCAGGCCCGTCGAACTTGACGCGCCAGGCCCCGCCGTCCGGCTTTCGCATCACCTCGCCGTCCATGATAATTTCGTCGAGATCGGTGAGGCCGTTCTTTGCCTTGAGGGGTGCGCCAAGATCGATCTCCGCCACCAGCCCGCCTAACGCAGATGTTCGTTGGTGGCGGGATCAGGCGCAGGCGGCGCGCCGCCGAACGGCGTCGATGTGGCGCGGCTTCGTTGCAGGAGATGCCAGACGAAGCCGATGACGAGGATGAGCACGAGTGCCGCGCTGTAGTAGAGCGCGGCGGCTCTCGGATGATGGCGGTAGACCTCGATCCAGGGCACGAAGTTCTCGGGCTTGTTACAGAAGGTCTGGCCGTCAAACAGGTCTCCATTGGCGATCATGTCCTCGCCGACGCAGCCATTGACGCCGCTGAACTGAATACCCCCCCACTCCTTGGCGTAGTAGCGCAGGAAGAGGGTATGAGCGCCTACGATCACCGAACCCGCGCCGAACAGGCCCGCCAGGCCCTGAAGGGCGGCAAGGCCAAAGTGAAGCAGGCGGCCGGGGCCTGGACTCTCGGACATCACGATCCGCCGCTACTGCGTATCGGAGTTGTCGTCCGACGCGTCCGGTGCGGCCCCGGTCCCAGGGCAGCGCGCGTGCACGGGGTGGGACGCGAGCTTGTCGACGTCGAAGAAGTTCTGATTGATCGCGAAAGAGCTGGTGCTGTCCACCGAGCTGCGCGTCACGGCCCAATTGCCTCTGAACTTGATCAGCTCCAGCGCGATGGCGCCCGATCCTCCCATATCGAACAGATCGCTTTCGACCTGGCCGAGGGCCTGGCCAACGATGTCGTCGGTGTTGCGTGGCTGGCGGTCCGGGCCATCTTGCCAGGGTCCGTCACCCTCGCGGTAGAGATGCGCGATCATCGAAATCCGCGCCATGTAGCCGACACCGTTGGCCCTTTCGGCGTCGGTCACCCGGATCGGGACCAGATTGAAGCGCACGCCCTTGTATTCGAGCCTGCTCTGATGGCCGGCCTGGACATCGTTCAGCATCCCGGAGCTGTCGAAGACCGAGCCTGCGTAAACGTAAGAGGCCCCGCATCTGGTCAGGATGGCATCCCAGACCTTGTGCGCCTCCACGGCCGCGGGCGATGCCGGAGGTGCTGCGTCGACCTCCGGCGCTGCGAGGGTCCCAAGGCAGACAACGGCCAGGCCGCACGTGGCAAGCGTGACCCTGAACTTCCCACGAGGATTCTGCATAACCACCCCCACAGCTTCACCGATATTGATGTATCCATGCTCAGCCGTAGGGTGAGTCGTTTGCGTGTCAAACGCCGACTTGCGCGGAAAACGTGTCAGGCGGGCTCGGGTTGAATACGGGAGCAACCCGAGCCACTCCGTGACCCGCTAAGGCGTCACGTCACGCCGGGCCTCGCTCCGCCCGCGCGATAGCCAAGGCGCAGGTATGGGCGATGTGGCCATTCGTGGTCGCACATGGGCGCCCATCGGCAGTCGGGAGCAGCACCGGCAAATCTGGCGCGGCACGCAGTGCAATCAGCGCCTCACGGAGGGCTGCCAGCAGTTCGCTCGCCGCGAGCCGGAGCAGAAGGTCGGGATGACGCCATGCCGCCTGGAGTTGGCCGCGATCGTCCCACACCTGGATATGCTCGACCCCGTCGAAGTGGCCGTAGCTCTGGAAGTCCAGCAGGCCCGGATTGAGATCGGCGATCCGCCTGGCTTCAGCCAGCGCCTGGTCCGGACTAACTGCGCCGATGTCGCGGCCGGCCCAATCGGCGGTGGTTTCAAAGGTCACGGTGTATTTGGTCATTTGAAATCTCCTAAGTTTGAATTGGAAAAGGAAAGGGCCGCCCTTGTGGGGCGGCCCGATCGATCAGGCTTGCTCTTCGAGTTCGGCTTCGCTCTTGCGAACCCGGACGGTGATCTTGCCGTCGACGGGAAGGGCATCGAGCACGAGGTTGAAGCTGCCGTCCCGGTTGGTCCAGGCGGAGCCGATCGCGACCCAGAAGGGTTTGCGGACTTCGCCGCGGTCACGGACGGTGAAGCAGGTGTGCGTTGGTGTCGTCATGGTCGTTCTCCATCGTTTGTCGCCGCGCCCGATTGCGCGGCTGATGGAGACCGCTCACGCCCAAAGTTGCCGCGCGGTCACGCCCCTACACGGTCCGATGCGTCAGCGAGGAGTGGTGCGGGCCGGGGCTTGGCCGCCTTCAGCGGCACGGATGGGCGTAGGTTTCCATCCTTCAGCCGCACGGGTCGCGCAGCGATCAATAACGGGAGAGGCAGCCGACGACACAGGCATCACACTGCTAGTGCCGGCCGCACCGCAATTGGAGTGTCAATCCTCGCCCCGCAGCCGCAAGGTGCATGGAAGTGTGAGTTCTAATCGAGGCCATGCTGTTCCTGGGCAACCCAGCAAGTGGGTCGGTCATGACATCCAGCACCAACAGCGCCCTTGCTATCTAGGCGCGATTGCAGACATACTTGCCCTGGGGAAGTTGTGGTTGACCAAAGTGATGGGTCGCCAAACGGGGGCGAGCATGACGTCAATTCAGATCACACCGGAAAAGGGCATCGCAGCCTTCTTCGGCTTCGGGCGGGTAAGTACGAATTTTCAAACAGAAGTCTTAGCTGGACTTTCGACCTACCTTGCCCTCACGCCCTCCTTCATCTTGATTCCATCCGTATTGAGTAAATCCGGTCTGGATCCCAGTGCAGTACTATTCGCAGTTGTAGTTGCGGGTTCTTTAGCCACTATTGCAATGGGTCTTTGGGCTAACTTGCCATTTGCAGTGTCGGCTGGAATAGAGACCGCCGGATTCTTTGCGTACGTAGTTTGCGGCACACTTCATATGTCATGGCAGGACGGACTCGGTGCCGTATTTATTTCGGGCATTCTGTGCCTAATCTTCACTGCGGTTCGGATTAGAAAGGACATTATTGAGTCAATACCGTCGGGCCTAAAGACTGCGATCGGCACTAGCGTAGGCGTATTCGTTGCTACTATTGGGTTGAATCTAGCCAACATTCTGAACTTTACCAACGGTCGAATCGACCTCCACTCCCTTTCCGTCGCGTCACTACAAGCATATCCGGCGATAGTACTTTATGTGGGCTTGGCCTTGAGTGTCTTGTTTGGCCTAACGCGACTAAGGTTCCCAGGCGGACTTCTCGTGGCGATCCTGGTGGCCTCAGGACTGTGCGCATACTGGGGAATCAAATCAGACACTCCGGCCAGCATCTCTCCGAAGATGCTGGGTGCTGTAGGTCAGCTTCATCTCGGCATTATAACCGACCCGAGGTTCTGGTCTCCGATCCTAGTCTTCTTCGTAATCGACTTTCTGGGAGGTATAGGAAAGTTCATTGGTCTGACTGCGAACACCAACATACACGATGAACATGGGAATGTGCCCAACCTTTCACGCGCGCTGTATGTTGACGGAGCAGGCACAGTACTGGGCTCACTGCTCGGTACTTCGAGTCTGATTGCATTTATCGAGAGCGCTGTAGGCATAAAAGCTGGCGGTCGTACTGGGCTCACCGCTCTTGTGTGCGGCGTCCTTATGGCGGCGAGTATTGTATTGGCTCCCCTGATGCAATGGGTGCCCTCCCAAGCCATAGCAGGGGTCCTTTTGTTTGTAGGTTACCTCCTGCTTCCGGGCATCGGAGGAAGCGGAAACAAGCAGCAGGTGTCGTTGTTTGATGTGACCGTGGCCCTAGCAATGGGACTGATCGCCTTCTTGACGTTCAGCCTCGACAAATCGCTTGCTCTGGGGTTCTGGGCGTACTTTGGGAGAAGTTGCATCCAAGGCGACGGGACCCGAACGGGCCGGATTTGGCTCGGCGGAATT
>FTHA01001020.1_pt1 | contig 10362 bp, 9 predicted proteins | sample 1640771 | NCBI WGS metagenome assembly FTHA01 (sample SAMEA3914789, study PRJEB12502) | metagenome | biome: forest; material: soil | place: Canada | collected 2011-07-03 | depth 0.3 m | reverse complement strand
GCTTCCGACGACATCCTCAAGCTCTTCGCCTCGCTGTTCGGCGATGGTCCGGCGTACCAGCCGTTCGGCATCCCGAACCAGCCCTACCAGATGTGCTGGGTCGACTGGATTCTGAAGGCCGGCGACGCGGTGGGACATGCGACCCAGCCAATCTACAGCCGCTTTTTCCGCAAAGCCCTGGCGTTGGGCTTTGTCGACATCAAGCACAGTCAGCCGGGTACGAGGGTCGATGTCCTCTGGGGGAATCCGGGCGATCCCCAGATCGAGCTGGGAGCTACCGTGGCCCCGGCCCCCTACAAGCAGACCGACAGGCGGGCGGACCTGCGACAGATATGATCGCCCCGGCGACTTCGGTCAGCACGCCTCGTTACAGCTGGATGAGAAAGGGCCCGGTTACAGGCGCAATCTGGACCTGAATAGGCTTGGGCTCACGCCCAGGCTGGCGCGGAATGCGCGGGCGAAGTGGCCGCTGTCGGCGAATCCGCAAAGCCAGGCGATTTCGCCGACCGGGGTGTCTGCATGACGCTTGTCCAGCAACATCTCGCTGGCGCGGGCGATCCTCGTCTCCATGAGCACGGTGCAGAACGATGGGCCGCCCATCGCCATAACGCGATGCAGATGCCCTCGGCTGATGCCGACCTCGTCCGAGACCACGCGTGGCGACAGGTGCAGATCGTAATAGCGATCCCGGACGATATCGACGATGCGGTCAAAGAGATTCCGCCGTCCTTTGGCGGCGCCATCCGGATGATCGGCGATCATCGCCGTCAGGACCCCGATGTGATCGGCCAACATGGCGCGAGTGGCCGACTGGCTGGGTACGCCCGCGGTAGAGACGGCCGCCAGCATCTCGGCGAGCGGTCTCGACCATCGGACATCCGCGCCGATCGGCCGGCCAAGCAGCGCCTGCGGCTGCGCGACCCAGCGGCGCAGCCATTGTTCCGGCATTCTCGCGGTCAGGCATTCGCCGCCTTGCGGGAAGCCCATGGAGTACCGGCTGCTGTCGTCGAGAAGGATCAGGCTTCCGGGTGCGAGCAGGAAGTCTTCGCGGTAATGCCGAATCTGTATCGGCCCCCTCCGAGCATGGACGAGAACGACATGGCCCGCCAAGCCCGCGCGCGAACAGCGTTCGACCCTCAGGGGTTGGCAATCATAGAAATGCAGATCGATCGGTCCCAGGCCGAAACGGCGCCAAGCGACAGCAAACGGCGCGCCGCAATCCACACTGATCCTGGTGCCGGAGATCTCGGCCGAGATGACTCGGTTCCATTCACTGAGCGCGCGTTCCCGGGTCAGGCCTGTGCTTGCCCATTCAGTATCGAGGTCGCCTGTCGTCCACATGGCGTCACGTCGCTTTCGACCCGCCTCGATGCAGTCGTGCGTCGAGGCTCAGTGTTGTCATCAATAGCAAGACGGGGGCCCCCCTCACATCCGGACGACGTCGCCTCTCAGACTGTCACCCAAAGGACCTCTTCCTCGGGGAGTTGCTCCCCTTCGAACGTGACTTCGATAAGGATGCCGTTCGGGTCGCGGTGCTGGACCTGAACGTATGGCGTTTCCGGGACGGGGATCACCGAGTAGGGCAGGCCACGGTCCTTGACCTTCGCCAGGTAGCCGCTCAGGCCCCTGCCAGCGAAAGAGAAGTGGTCGAACAGCGCGGTGGCTCCAGGCGCGCCGGCGGTGACCTCGACGACATGCAGGATCGGCATGGTTCCGTCCGCGGCGTAGAGCCAGACCCCAGGTCCGGGAAAGGGCGGCCGGGGGCCCGAGCGTAGCCCCAGCATGTCTGCATAGAACGCGGTGGTAGCGGCGACGTCGAGCGTGCGGATGGCCACGTGGTGCAAAGCAACGCCTTGCATGTCGACACTCCCTGCGATCAGGCTTGTTTAGGCGCTTCCAGGCTCCGAAGGCGTGCGACCTCCCTCCCATAGGGCTTGACGCCCAGCAGGACGATCAGGAGCGACGCCGGAACAAAGAGCGCGGAAGGCACGAAGATGGCCCAGCGGATCTGGGCTTCGTCGTGGAACACATAGTCAGTGAAGACCGCGGTGATCAGCGGCGACAGGGCGACGCCAAGGACGCTGTAAATGAAGAGATAGAGCGCGGTGATCTTGCCGCGATACTCCGCCGGGATCACGGTCTGGATCGCCGCATTCTGCGACGGCATCGCGAATCCGAGGCTGAACATGCCGAAGGCTCCGACCGCAAAGGCGAGCCATGGGTTCGGCATCAGCACCGCGAATACGGAGGGAAGGCCGATGAGGCGGCCGACCACGTTCACGCGCATGGCGGCGTCGTCATGGGTCTTGGCGAACCGCTCGGCCGTGATCACCCCGGTCAGCAGGCCCAGGGGCATGGCGATCATGGCGGACGCGCCCATCAGCCCGGCGAGCTGCGCCGGTCCCCAGCCGTAGGTCCGCTCATAGAAGATCGGCATCCACTGCATCGCGCCGCCGCTGAGGGACACGATGAACAGCGCGCCGAACAGCGGCAGGAACACGCTCCAGTGCTCCCTCATGTACCGGATGGCGACGCCGTAGTCCTGGATCGCCACGAGCGGCCCGGGCCACGGCCTGGCGGTGGCGGCTGTTCCTTGGATCTGGTTGGGGATCGAGCGCCGGACAGGATCCTTCAAGGTCAGCAGCACCAGCAGCGACAGCAGGACGGACGGCATGCCGACGATGATGAAGATCAACTGCCAGCCACGGATGGTTCCGATCGGGGTGTCCAGCGGCGACATGTGAAGGAACCGGGCCATCAGGAAGCCGCTGACCGCCAGGCCGAGCGCGGGTCCTATGACCGAACTCAGCATCAGGATCGCCGAAGCCCTGGGAAGTCGTTCGCGCGGGAACAGGTCGCCAATGATCGAATAGGCGGTCGGTCCACCGACCGCCTCGCCGGCCCCGACGACAAACCGCGCCATGAACAGCCCAGCGAAGCTCTGGGCTAGGCCGCAGAGCGCGGTGCCGAGGCTGAAGGTGATGATCCCCAGCGCCAGGATCCACCGGCGGCTGTAGCGGTCGATGAACCACGCGATCGGCACGCCGACCAAGGTGTAGAACAGGCCGAACGAGACCCCGAGAAGGAGACCCAGGTCGGTGTCAGACAGTCCCAGGTCCGCTTTGATCGAGCTCGCGAGATAGGGGACGATCGCGACGTCCACCTGGGCGAAGGTGGATGAGACGATGAGGATGATCAGCGAGTAGTAGGCCAGGCGCGAGTTCGGCCAGGGCGCCTGACGGGCGGTCGCCGGGGTGCCGGCGGGGAGCCGGTTGTCACGATCTTCGCCGCCACTGACCACTACGGCATCGACCGGCACGCTCGGGGTGCTCATCGGCGTCTCCTCCGTCGTCATTTGTCCTCAGGCGTCGTGATGTGCGACGCCCGAGCCCGCTCTTGTTTCGGCGGACTGCTCAAGTGTTGGCGATGGTAGGAACGGAAGGTGGAAACTGTCAACCAATTGAATCTCGTTCAATAGGCTGTTAGATTGTCACCGACAATCGGGGGACTCGAGATGGGAGTGACGACGACGGTCGACGGCGGGACGGCCTACTCCAAGCGCCCCGGGGCTTATCGGAAGGAACTAACCGAGGTGGGGCGCGGCACGCCGATGGGCGAGCTCATGCGCCGCTACTGGCAGGTCGTCGCCCTGGCCCGCGACGCGACTGACACGCCCAGGGAGATCCGGTTGCTCGGCGAGGATCTCGTGCTCTTCCGCGACGGGCAGGGACGGCCCGGTCTCGTCCACAACCGGTGCTGCCATCGGGGCACGACCCTCTACTACGGCAAGGTCGAGGAGCGGGGAATCCGCTGCTGCTACCATGGCTGGCTGTTCGACGTGGAAGGCAGGGTCCTGGAGCAACCCTGCGAGCCCGACATGGGCGCCAAATACCGAGGCAAGGTCCGCCAGCCCTGGTACCCGGTCGAGGAGCTGTACGGCCTGATCTTCGCCTACATGGGTCCGCCCGAAAAGATGCAGGTGCTCCCCCGATACGAGTGCCTGGAGACCCTCGGCGAGGATGAGGTCGTCGAGGTCGACGACACCTCGCTCGGCACTGATGGCGACGTGATCATGCCGGTCAACTGGCTGCAACACTTCGAGAACCTGGCCGACCCCTACCACGTCCCTATCCTGCATGTCCGTCGCACCGGTCAAATCCCCCAGCACGGCGTCTTCAGCGATACCGGCCGCGGCGTGGGGGCGAGGCCAAAGGAACCTCTTCCCGATGGCGAACCGCTGTTCTTCATCTCCGAGGCCCTGATCCCCACCCTTCGGATCGTCATCAGCCCGTTTGGACCGGCGGTCGGGATCGGCTGGATCATGCCGATCGATGACACGCACCTGCGCAACTACACCGCCTTCCGCGCGCCGAAGACTGCAGCGTCCGCCGGAACGGCGAAGATCTTCACCGACCTCGACGCGTGGAAGAAGATGACCCGCGCCGAGCGACGGCTGAAACCGGGTGACTGGGAAGCGCAGACCGGCCAGGGCGAGATCAATCTGCACTCCGAGGAGCACCTCGTGAGCTCCGACCGCGGCATCGTGATGCTCCGGAAGATGCTGATGGACCAGCTCAGGAAGCTCGAAAGGGGCGAGGACCCGATCAACGTCAGCTTCGATCCGGCCGCCCCTCCGGTGAAACTCGGCTCCGGAGATTGGCCGCCGCCTGAAGGGTCGGGACCCGACCGTCGGGTCTTTGGCGGACGAGTAGGCGCAGCGGCAGGAGAATGAGATGGGTGTGATCAAAGAGATTGAAGGCGAGACCGCCTATTCCAAGCGGCCGGGAACCTACCGCAAGGAGCTGACGGAGGTCGGTCGCGGCACGCCGATGGGCGAGCTGATGCGCCGCTATTGGCATGTCGTCGCCTTGGCCAGGGATGCGACCTCGACACCGAAGGAGATCCGGCTCCTCGGCGAGGACCTGATCCTGTTCCGCGACGGACACGGCCGGCCGGGTCTGGTTCACAACCGCTGCTGCCACCGGGGCACGACACTGTACTATGGCAAGGTCGAGGAACGCGGCATCCGCTGCTGCTACCACGGCTGGCTGTTCGACGTGGAAGGCCGGGTCCTGGAGCAGCCCTGCGAGCCCGACATGGGCGCCAAATACCGGGGCAAGGTCCGCCAGCCCTGGTACCCGGTCGAGGAGCGGTACGGCCTGATCTTCGCCTACATGGGTCCGCCCGAAAAGATGCCGGTCTGTCCTCGCTACGCGTGCCTGGAGGAACTGCAGGACGGGCAGTTCATCGAGGTCGACGACACGTCGATCGGCACGCAGGGCGATGCGATCATGCCTGCCAATTGGCTGCAGCACTTCGAAAACGTGTTCGATCCGGCCCATGTCAGGGTGCTGCACGGCACCCACAGTGGTCCACAGTTCGGCGAGCAGGTGATCCAGGGCGAGTTCCGCATGCCGGACTTCCGGGAAACCCCGCGCGGCGTGGAGTTCCGCCATGGCGGCGGTCGGCCGATGCCGGACGGCTCGACGCGCTACGGAATTGTCGAGCTCATGCTGCCGTGCATCCGGGTGGTCCCGAACCCGATCTACTCGCCTCCCGACACGCCCGTCGAGGCGCTGGGCTTCATGATGCCGATCGATGACGATCACTTCCGCATCTACACCGCGGGTCGCACGCGTCAGAAGGGCAGGGTGTTCGAGATCCCCGAGCAGATGTTCAAGATGTTCGGGGGTGGGAACATGCCCAACTGGCATGCGATGTCCGAATTGGAACGCCGAGCCAAGCCCGGTGACTGGGAGGCCCAGACGGGCCAGGGCCCCATCACGCTTCACTCCGAAGAGCACATGGCGAGCTCGGACCGAGGCGTGCTGCTGGTCCGCAAGATGCTCTCCGACCAGCTCAAGCTGATGAGAGCGGGGAAGGATCCCAGGGGCCTGGTCTTCGATTCGGACGCTCCGCCGATCCGCACCACCTCTGGCAGCTGGTCCAAGCCTCAGCCGCTCGTCTGAGCGGGCGCCGGCGCACAACACAGATGGCTTGGATCGAAGCGAACGGCATCAGGATCTGGTGCGAACGACGGGGAAGCGGGCCAAGGCTGCTCGCTCTTACCGGCACGGGCGGCGACCTCCGCAGAAAGCCTAGCATCCTGGACTCCCCTCTCGCCGATCAGTTCGACCTTGCGACGTTCGACCAGCGGGGGCTTGGCCAGTCCGACAAGCCGGAAGGGCCATACGCCATGGCCGACTATGCGCGCGACGCCGAGGGCGTCCTGGACGCTCTGGGTTGGGAGCAGGCCCGCGTGATCGGCATCTCCTTCGGCGGGCTGGTCGCGCAGGAGCTGGCGATCCTGGCCCCTGGGCGCGTGGATCGCCTCGTCCTCTGTTCGACCGCGGCCGGGGGCGAAGGCGGAAGCCTGTATCCCCAGCATCTGTTCCACCATCTCACGCTCAGGGAGAAGGCCCTGCACATGCTGCCGGTCGCGGACCGCCGGCGAGATGCAGCGTGGCAGGCCGCGAATCCGGACATCGTACGCAGGGTGGTGGAAGCGGCGGAGGACGATCCGTACGCCAGCGAGCCTGAGGCCCTGGAGGGGCGGCGCAAGCAGATAGACGCCCGGGACGGCCACGACGCCTGGGACCGCCTTCACCGGATCACGGCGCCCACCCTGGTCTGCATCGGACGTTACGATGGCCAAGCGGAACCCGACGCGCAGGAGCGGATGGCCTCCCGGATTCCAGGCGCGGAGGTTCGCCACTTCGAGGGCGGACACATGTTCATGGGCCAGGACCCCACGGCGATGGGGTTCATCGCCGGTTTCCTGTCGAAGTGACTTCCCATGAGGACCAGGTCGCGCCTGGCTTGATTGCCCCACGTGATCGGCTAATTGGATCACGTTCCAGCCAATTGACTATGAGGTCGGCCGACCTAAGGTGGCGCGGCCGACGGGCTCAGAGAGCCCGGAGCTTCAGCCGTGACCCCCTGCTCTGGAAGCCTCCATGCCCCAAGTCCTGGTCTATGCAGTCGAAGGCCGTACGGCCGCTCAGAAGAAGGGCCTCTGTGAGGACATCACGGCGGCGGTGGTGAAGCATTTCGCCACTCCGCCGGAGACCGTCACGGTCCAGATCGTCGAGAGCGCCAGCGATTCAAAATCCAAGGCCGGGAAGATGTTCTCAGAGTTCTAGGAGCGCGGCGTCATGTCACCGGAGGTCGTCGCCGATCTCGCTCCGACGGGCGTGCTGCGGGCCGCGATCAACACCGGCAACGCCCTGCTGGTGACCGGACGAGCCCGATCGGGGGATCCTAAGGGTGTCGCGCCGGATCTGGCGCGTGAGATCGCTTCCCGCCTGGGCGTGCCCGTCCAGTACATCCCGTTCAGTACGCCGAGCGAGCTGGCTGACGCCGCGACGGCCGGCCGGTGGGACATTGGTCTGATTGGCGCGGAGCCGGAACGCGCTCGGAACATCGACTTCACCGCGCCTTACGTCGAGATCGAGGCTGCATATCTCGTCCCCGCGGGCTCCCCGATCCAGACTGTGGCCGGCGTCGATCAGCCCGGTGTGCGGGTGGCCTTCTCGGCCGGAAGCGCATACGGCCTTTGGCTGGATCGTAACATCGCGCACGCGACGCTGGCCCCATCGAGCACTATCAATGGCGCGCAGACAGCGTTCCTGGATGACGGATTGGACGTGCTCGCCGGGCTGCGGCCTGGCTTGCAATCGGCCCTCGAACGCCTCCCCGCAGGCGGCAGGATCCTGGCGGGCCGGTTCATGACTGTGCAGCAAGCCGTTGGAACGCCGAAGGGCCGTGACGCCGGACTGGCTTTTCTGACGACCCTGGTTGAAGACGCCAAGGCGTCCGGGTTGATCGCGCGGCTGCTCGATCGGCACGGCGTGTCCGATCGCCTCTCGGTGTCGCCGCCGGCGTCGTGAGCTGGCCCGGACGCGAGCGTCGAGGGGCCGCGGTCCCTCATGCGTCCATCGCGAGCGCCATTGCGGACGAGTCCCACGCGCGATAGGCCGAGGCTCTGCCGGGACGCTCGCGCGGCGCCGGCCAATCTCGCAGCGGAAGGTCGCCTATGGCGCTGCACATGCCCGAGCCTGACGCCGCCGTGCTCGGCCGGAGGGGCGAGATCGCTGCGGCGCTGCGTGCGATCGTCGGGAACGACAGCGTCATCGCGGATGCCGAGAGCCTGCGCGTCTACGAAAGCGACGGTCTGACGGCCTATCGCCAGCCGCCGATGCTGGTCGTGCTGCCGCGGACCGTCGACCAGGTGTCGTCGATCCTGAGATGGTGCCACGCGGAGGGCGTGAAGGTGGTGCCGCGGGGATCGGGCACGTCGCTCTCGGGCGGCGCGCTGCCGCTGGCCGATGCGGTGCTGCTGGGGATGGCTCGCTTCAACCGGGTGCTGGAGATCGACTACGCCGACCGCCTGGCCGTGGTGCAGCCAGGCGTGACCAACCTGGCCGTGACCAAGGCAGTGGGGGCGGAGGGTTTCTACTACGCGCCCGACCCCTCCAGCCAGATCGCCTGCTCCATCGGCGGCAACGTGGCGGAGAACTCCGGCGGCGTGCACTGCCTGAAGTATGGGCTCACAACCAACAACGTGCTGGGCGTCGAGCTGGTGCTGATGGACGGCGAGATCGTCCGTCTCGGTGGACGCACCCTGGATGCTGCTGGCCTGGATCTCCTGGGGGTCGTGGTGGGCTCCGAGGGGCTGCTCGGGGTGGTCACCGAGGTGACCGTCCGCATCCTGCCCAAGCCCGAAACGGCGCGGGCGGTGCTGATCGGCTTCCCGTCCGTCGAGAGCGCGGGACAATGCGTGGCCGACGTGATCGCGGCCGGGATCATCCCCGCCGGCATGGAGATGATGGATCGCCCGGCCATCCATGCGGCGGAGGCCTTTGTCGGCGCAGGTTATCCCCTTGACGCAGAGGCGCTGCTGATCGTGGAGCTTGATGGTCCTGAGGCGGAATGCAGCCACCTGATTGAGGCGGTGGAGCAGATCGCCACCTCCAACAACGCGAACACCTGTCGCGTTTCAACCAGCGAAGCCGAGCGGCTGGTCTTCTGGGCCGGGCGAAAGGCGGCTTTCCCCGCGGTGGGCCGCATCTCGCCGGACTACTACTGCATGGACGGCACCATTCCCCGCCGCCGTCTCCCGGATGTGCTGCAGCGGATGGCGGCGCTGTCCGATCACTATGGCCTGAAAGTCGCCAACGTCTTCCACGCCGGCGACGGCAACCTGCACCCGCTGATCCTCTATGACGCCAACCTGCCAGGCGAGCTGGAACGGGCCGAGGACTTCGGCAGCGACATCCTGAGGCTCTGCGTCGAGGTCGGGGGCGTCCTGACCGGCGAACACGGCGTGGGGGTCGAGAAGCGTGACCTGATGCCGGTGATGTTCACCGAGGCCGACCTGAAGCAGCAGCAGCGCGTGAAATGCGCCTTCGATCCCGAGCTCCTGCTCAATCCGGGCAAGGTGTTTCCGGTTCTCCACCGCTGCGCCGAGCTCGGCCGCGTGCATGTCCATGCCGGCCGCACCGCCTTCCCCGACCTTCCGCGGTTCTGATGCGTCCAGCGGACATAGAGGAGCTTATCCAGATCATCGCCGACGCAGCGGCGTCGGGCGGCCGGCTCGAGCTGCGCGGGGGCGGGAGCAAGGCGGACGTCGGGGCGCCGCGCGAGGCCGCGGTGGTCGAGATGACCGGCTTCTCTGGCGTGATCGACTATGACTCTGCCGAACTGGTGCTCACCGCCGGCGCCGGGACGCCGTTGGCGGAGATCGAGGCGCTGCTCTTCGGCCAAGGCCAGATGCTGGCGTTCGAGCCCTTCGATCACGGTCCGATCTTCGGGCGCGCTTCGGGCTCGGCGACGCTCGGCGGTGTGATCGCGGGTGGCGTCTCCGGGTCGCGAAGGGTCTCACGGGGCGCAGCGCGCGACCACCTGCTGGGCTTCAAGGCCGTCTCCGGCCGTGGCGAGGCGTTTGTGGGCGGCGCCAAGGTGGTCAAGAACGTCACCGGCTACGATCTTCCCAAGCTGATGACGGGCAGCTGGGGGCGGCTGGCGGCCTTGACCGAGGTCACCCTCAAGGTCCTTCCGCGCCCGCAGGTCGTGCTCACCCTGGTGATGGACGGGCTCGAGCCGCGCGCCGCCCAGGCCGCGATGTCCCTGGCGATGGGCTCCCAGGCCGATGTCGCCGCGACGGCGCATACGCCGGCTCGCACGGCCTTCAGGCTCGAGGGGTTCGGCCCATCGGTCACGGCGAGACATGGCACGCTGGCGGCGCTGCTCGCCGGCGCTGGACCGGCTCGGGTGCTGCCTGACGGCGAGGCCGAAGCCTTCTGGCAAGGATTGCGCAATCTCGACGCCCTTCAGGATGACCGTCCACTCTGGCGCGTCAGC